>Ga0315554_1000083_pt1 | contig 46754 bp, 39 predicted proteins | sample SalMarSW160370MG_FD_202114 | JGI IMG/M metagenome (GOLD analysis project Ga0315554, IMG submission 202114) | Salt marsh sediment microbial communities from the Plum Island Ecosystem LTER, Massachusetts, United States - Salt Marsh Sediment SW1603-70 ...
GAACAATAAGATGAAAAGCGTAACTGCATTTGCTAGGCAGTCTATGATGTAAAAGCATAACAACGGAATAAAATCGTATCCTCGGGCCAAACTATAATCACGAAAAGTTCGCCTACGTGATACACTAAGACGGTTAAATGGCGGCCGTGGTAAACTTTCTTGATACTGGATGCTTGATGCTCCCTGCTTCGCCCGGAACAGCGGAGCTACGCAGGGCAGGGGATACTTGATTCTCGACCCGCCTGCGGCGGACAATTACGGCTTTGGAGAAGGCACACAATGGGCCGCATTTGAGAAGAATTAAGACTGACCAAGCTCGCTTGAAGAAGTCTTTTCTTTGAAAATGCAGGTTTCGGCTGCGCCGAACCACGCCAAAGCCTAATCCGTGAAATCCGAGTAATCCGCGGTTAAAAAACAGTGTCAAAAACTGACACCCAACCAATCCCAAATCATCGGTTTAGAAAATATATCGCAAGATTAAGTATGGCAGCGAATGCGACCCAGGCCAGATAGGGGACTAAGAGCAAGGCAGCCCATCCGGAGATTTCCTCGAAGGAAATAAGCGTCAGGATTATGGCAAAGACCAGCAGAAAAATATCTATAAGGCCCAGCAGGGGAGATTGCAGGCCGAAGAATAACAGCGACCAGAGGGCGTTAAAAATAAGCTGAATGATAAAGAAAATAATGGCCTTGCGGACAGCCTTGTTGTTGAGACCTTTTCGCCAGACCAGAAACGCGGAGATTCCCATCAAAATATACAGCGTTGTCCAGACCGGGCCGAACAGCCAGTTGGGTGGCGTAAAGGCCGGTTTATTCAGATTCGCATACCAGTTGTTAATCGAATCATCGGTTGTAAAAAACGCACCAACTAAGCCGACAAGAATCGGCACAGCACAGGATACAAACAGTTTTATTGTATTACCGAGCTTCATAGTCATGCATTATCAGATAAGCAGGTCCTGCCGGCAAATAATAATATCTGAGTTCTCAGCACCCGCGCCAAAGCTCTATCCGGTTAATCCCGTTATCCTGTCTAAAAAGAATCAGCGTTATCAGCGTAACCAGCGTCTAAGAACAAACCTGTGTTAATCTGCCTGCCCCGGCGTAGCCGTTGTCTGGCGAAGCCGGGTGTCCATCTGTGGCAACTTTTTTCAAAAATCCACTCCACAGGATGGCTAAGGCCATTGACAAATCACCCCCATTTTCAACCCAAAAACGCAGGTGTTCAAAAACGCTAAAAATCGCAAAATACCGTTCAAATCCGTTCAAAAATGGTAAAAAAACACTCAAAACCACCCCAAAATCATACTTTTCAATTCCCACCACTCCACTATGATATTTTTCCCTAAGTCCTTTATCTTTAATCACTTATCCTTAATCCTTGCAAAATTGGCAACCGACCGGTTGTCCAGTTGCTATGCCCAAACCCTCATTTTTAAGCTAATATCCCCGATTTTGCTCTTTCACCCCAAATTTTTCATTCTGCGCGCGCGAGAGGATTCGGTTTTTGAACTAAAAATGAGGGTGTGTACTTCCGCGCACAAGCTCACCGAAAATGGAATTTTGAAGAATTTTCAAAAATTTTTCTATACCCTGCACACCAAATTTATCGTTCGGGCGGGATGTTCAGCTCGGCAGCGGTTTGCAGGCCTGCGCTGGTTTCGGGAATAATCCCTTTTTCGATGTATATCGGCCGAACCATTTTTCGCAAAATCGGCAGTTTCTGCGCAAAAGCAATCCCGCCTGCAATACAGCATACCCCGCCGATTAACAGCGTCGTCCCTGCACCTATCCTGTTTGCCAGGCTGCCTGCAATCAAACTGCCGAACGGCGCCATTCCCATAAACGCCATCGCGTAAAGGCTCATAACCCTGCCTCGCCTTTCGTCATCGACCATCGTCTGCAGGACCGTATTGCACGAGGCGAGGTTTACCATCATCCCGAAGCCGGCAAACAGCATAACAGCCATCGAAAGCCACAGCACCCTCGACAGAGAAAAGACAATCAGGCCTGTACCGAAAATAATTGTCGCCAGCGCAATCAGCCTGCCCAGGCCGAGCACGGTTTTTCTGGATGCCAGGTACAGTGCGCCTATCAGTGCGCCGATGCCGGAAGCGCCCATAAGAAAACCCAGTGTTTGCGGCCCGCCGTGAAGAATGTCTTTTGCGAAGATGGGCATCAGCACTACGTAGGGCATGCCGGCCATGCTGACCAGCGCCAGCAGCAGTATGATGTATCTGACCGGCTTGAAACTGAATCCATAAATAAACGCCTCGGTCAACTGCTGCAGGGGATGGACGTGCCTGGTTTTTATTTCTCGCGGGTTGAGCCTCATCATTAAAAGCGAAATGATAACGGCAAGATAGCTGATGGCGTTGAACAAAAAGCACACGCCTTCGCCTGCGACGGCGATGAGCAGTCCCGCAGCGGATGGTCCCAATAATCTGGCGCCGTTGACCATCGACGAGTTGAGGGCGATAGCGTTGCTGAGGTCTTTGCTTTCGCCGAGCATTTCAACGACGAAAGCCTGTCGCGTCGGCATATCGAAGGCGTTGATTGCGCCGAGTACGACGCTCAGCAGGGCCAGGTGCCAGATTTGGATATTGCCCGTCAGGACGAGCGTCGCCAGTACCGTGGCCTGGACCATTGCGAGGATTTGGGTTACAAGGAGTATCCGGTGCCTGCTGTACCTGTCGGCTGCGACTCCGCCGACGGGCGCCAGGATGAAGCTCGGTATTTGGCCTGCGAATGCGATTATGCCCAGTATCAGGGCCGAATTGCTCATCCGGTACGCCAGCCAGCTTACGGCGAGCCTCTGCATCCAGGTGCCGATGAGCGAAAGGCCTTGGCCCGCGAAGAACAGGCGGTAGTTTCTGTATTTGAGCGAACGGAATATACGGCTTAAGCCGGTACTCGTCGAAGAGGGTATCGTATTCATCTTTTGGTTTTCTCTTATCGGTCGAACAAAACGAATGATTATAGCCGCCGAGAACGCAGAGGCCACAGGGAATATTTGACAGCCACAGGGAGCACATGGAATTGAAGATTGGCGACGAACGGCGGCATTGAGTTTTTTAATTTTGCATCGCAAATTTTCTTTTTTTGCTTGGGGAGGTACAAACTCTTTTTTATGTCATTATATTTTTTTGCCGATAATGGCAGGGTTGTTATATTTTATATAGTGAGGAAGAACGTATGGATATAAAGAGGCATGAGGTTGTTCTGAGCGGCCTTATCCTGATTGCCGGTATTATTATAATCGCACTTATACTATTCGTCTGACGTAAAATCCGCTAACCACCGATTCCACCTCCACTCCACTGTGCCGTGACCGGTAATACGGGCTTTTAACCACAGAAAACACAGAGAGTATAAATGCACAAGTCACAAGAGCACAGGGCAAAAGTAACCGCGGATTCCTTTGATATGGTTCGATAAACTCGCCACAGGCTGCCCGGTGTAGCGGTAGAATTTTCAGTCTGGATTTAAAATCCGCGTTGCTTATCGCCGGGAACCTGACCGGGGGCGATGTTATTGGCTCGGCTGTTTTCTTAGCGGCAGTACGCCTGCCATTTCACCGATTACGTTGACCAGCTCGGCGTTGGAAGGCACGACAATCTTGGCGTTTTCCATCAGGGCTTTTTCCACGGCTTCGAGCTTTCTGAGAAGCTGTGCGTTGCCGATGAAATACTTGTTGGCGGCTTCGTTGACGAGTCTTATGGCCTCAGCTTCACCCTCCGCAGCGAGAATTTTGGCTTGTCTTATACCCTCGGCCTTTTTGATTTCGGCCCGTTTATGGCCGTCCGCTTCGCGTTCCATAGCGTTGGCAAAGTCCAGGGCGGCGATTTTTTCATTTTCGGCTTTTACAACCTTGTTCATCGTTTCCTGAACGTCTTTGGGTGGGTCGATTTCTTTCAGTTCGGTGCGTACTATTTCCATGCCCCAGTTCTTGGTTTCCTTCGCGAGTGTGGCGAGCAGCTCGCCGTTTATCTTGTCCCTCTCGCTGTTGGCGGATTTCAGGGTCAGTGTGCCGATGATATTTCGCAGGGTCGTTCTGGCGAGGTTTACAATCTGCCATTTGTAGTCGTACACGTTGTATTGCGAGTTTTTAACACTGTCCTCATCGGCTTTGACTTTGAAATAGACCTGGGCATCGACCCTTGCGTTGAGGTTGTCGTTGGTGATGATTTCCTGCGGCTGGGCGTCCACCATCTGCTCGGTGACGTTGACCTGAATCATCCTGTCGATGACGGGTATAATCCAGTTGAAGCCGGGACTGGCGAACTTCCTGTATTTTCCGAGCCTCTCGACGAGTCCTCTGCGCGTCGGCCGAACAATCCTGATACCGGAAAAGAAAATCAATACAATAACAACTGCCACTATAAGCCAACCCATAATTGTCTCCTTTCTGCTGTTAAGTTAAGCGTTAGGTTCCTAACTGCTTCTAATTAGTCAATTGGTGTTCTCCGCCTATTGCGGGGAGCAGTATATAAATAATACGCCTTGAGGCCCAATACTTTTCTAATAAAAAAAGAATTGCGGACAGATTTTTGCCGGAGGCAAAGCGGCCCGGCGGGCAGGGTGCAGAGTTCAGAGGGCGATTCAAAATGTCCCGTTGGGGCGTGAAATTCGCGGTTCGGCCATAGACTTTTATGGGACCGAAAGTGTGCAGATTTCATTTGAAACCTGCGCATAAACGCGTTTATCCGCGAATTGGGCGACAGTAATGTTTTTGCTTAAGGTAAATGCCGATACTGCTACGTGGCTTTAGAGACGTTTAATCTGGAAATAAGGTCTGAATTTATAGAGTTCGGCAAAAGGTTTTCAGAAAGGCGAAAGATGAAGGAAGCAGAAAAAATTCGGGCTGAATTCAGGATATTTCGCAAACATATCACGCCCTGGGTTGTTCTTGGATTGCTTTGTTTTTTATGCCTGGCGCCGGGTGCGGCTGCTATGACAGATGATGAAGCCGGGCAGTCGGATGACAGTCTGATAGGGATGGATATCGAAAAGCTGATGGAAATCCACGTGCGGCCTACTGCTACTCTTACCAAGACCAGCCAGAAGATAACACCGGCGGCGATGACTATTATCAGCAAAGAGGACATCGAAAACAGCGGCGCCAGAAGCTTAGATGAGGTGCTGGATATTTACGTTCCCAACCTGCAGATGATTCTGCATGTATGGGAGACGCGTCATTTAGGTCTGAGGGGCACAATATCCGACCGTGATGACAAGTATCTTCTACTGGTAAACGGCCGAGTGATGAACGACAGGGTGCACTATGGCGCAATGAGTGAGCGTGACTTGCCGATGATGGGTGACATTAACCGGATAGAAGTAGTTCGCGGTCCGGGCAGCGCAATGTACGGGCCGGGTGCTCTGTTTATGGTGGTTAATATCATTACCGATTCGCCTCGAACTTTCGAAGGTACTGAAGTTCGTTCTCGTCTGGGTGCTATCGATGAGTTTTATACGTGGGAGGCCAAATGGGGCAAACGGTTTAAAGATGACTCCGGCGTTTTACTTTATGCAGGGGTGGCTAAACAGCCGGGCAGCGATTCTAAGGATGCGCAGTTCACACCCGGCATGCCCTATACATACGCCGGGCAGAGCTATAACGGTACGGAGCCTTCGACACTGAGCCAGTTCAACGGTTATAACCGGGCGTGGCGAGACCTGTGCAAACTGAAATTTTACGGACAATACTCGAAGGATAATTTTGATTTCTGGACCCGTTACACGCGAGGCGGCAATCATTATCCTATGCATCCTGATGATCTTGCTAGTTCAGATATTTTGAGGCACGGAGAGGGCTATCAGCAATTAACCTTTTATGTGGGCAACAAGCAGGAAGTCAGTAAGACGGTGGATGTTGATTATTCTTTCAGCTATGATATGTTCGATTTCGAACGACATATTGGGGCACAAGTTGCCTCCCACAGACAGGATGAATACCACAGTAAAGTGGTTCTGAACTGGCAGCCGCACGAGAACCATTCAGTTGCGGTCGGCGGGGAATATTCCCATGAGGAGTTCGGAATCACCAGTCCCGGTTATCCCAATAAGGGGGCGGATTCATATACTTATGACCTCTGGGACGGCGACCCAAACATGCCGCGATGGGCCACAGATACGGCATCGGTTCTTGGTGAATACCAATGGAAGATGACGCCGAAACTGACGTTGTTTGTCGGCGGCCGGATAGACTGGCATCGCTTTGTCAAAAAAGAGATGTTTTCTCCTCGTGCGGCTATAGTATATACGCCCACGGAAAAAGACACATTGAAATTTATGGTACAGCGTTCTACACGGGCAAGTACCGCTGAGAATATGAAACTGGCTTACGATGATTCGGATGAGCTGAGTGATTATGAGACTATGGATTATTACGAAATGCGATGGGAAAGGCAACATAGCAAGAACCTGTGGTTCGCGGCCTCGGGATTTTACACATCTCACAAGGTTATAGCATGGTCGGATAATATTTATTCTGTAGCTCCTCTGGGTGAATTGAGGATATACGGAGCGGAAGTTGAGGCCATATATAAGACCGACAAAGCGAAATTCACTGCATCCCACGGATACACGAAGCTTGACGGCATGGAGCTCGATGTACCGGGCACTCCTCAGTATTTGACAAGCGAACCTTACGGTTACGGGCATGACCTTTCGAGCTGGCATAATCATGTAACAAAGTTCACGGGGCATTATGATATAACCGATAAATGGTCCTTCGACGGTTCTTTGAATATTTACTGGGGCATTCCGGGTCGAAAAGATTATGCTCTGTATAACGATACACAGCATTATACTCGTGGATTTGACAGTCCATTCAGAGAGAGCCTGTATATGAACCTCGGTACGGGCTATAAGTTCAGTGAAAACTGCAAGGTCCGTGTCACTGCTCATAATATATTAGGCTGGATAGACAGGAAATACAACAAGCGAAACTATGCGTTCGGCAGCACCGATGCGTCAGTTACCACAGAGGCACCGGCGATATCGGTATCGCTCGAATATCGATTTTGATGCAGTTCGATGAATTGCCGACAGCATCCTAAGGCCTGAACCTTATTTGGTTCAGGCTTTTTTCATGCCTGGGGAAAGTAGTCTATAAGAATTAAGCGGCGTTGCCTGCTTCTTCGACAAGCTCGAAGACCCGGTCCTCGAAGAATAAGGGATACAGGTGCAGCCGTTCGGTGGCTAACTGTATGCCGTCGTGGGTAAACAAGGCGTCGAGGTCGCACTGTTCGAGCGAGAACTGCTCCTCTATTCTCTTTTTATAGAGGTCCGTTAGCCTTTCGCGTCTGTTGTGCTGAACTTTCTGCGGTTTGCCCGTCGCCCTGAAATATTTCCTGATATCAGCGACTGTAATTGCCTGCTCTTTGAAATGATTGGCCAGTCGTTTCGGCAGCTTAACAGGCAGCAGGGCCGCAAGGTCGGCGGGTGTGCGGGGGATTTCATCCGGCTCGTAATGCAGGAACGGGTCGAAGAAGAACGCGGCGGGGTAATAATCGATGCGGTGTACGGCGAGGTAGGGGACAAAATCGTCGAGGCATTTGCCCGAATGGAAAAGATTGATAGGGCCGTCACCGATCAGGACGATGTAGCAGAGCTTGTTGAGGTCGCGGCGGTTGTAGCCGACGACCTTGTTATAAGCCTGCTGAAGCACGGGCAGGGTGCTTCTGCGTACGTCGATTATCAATAGTCTCGAAGAAACGGTATCCGGGGCCATTGCATCGATTTCCTCGGCGCCGTGCTGAATGCCTTTGGTCGGCCTTTTGACTGTGTAACCTTCCATTCGCGGGTCATTGTGGATTCGCTCATATACGTCGTCGGCGAGGATTCTGTCAAGCGTCAGGATGTGTATATTGTTTCTTCTTCTGCTGTGACTTAGTATGTCCACGCCGGGGTCTTCGACGGTTTCTCTTATGTTTTCGTTCATGGTCTGAAACTGTTTATGCTATTCATTTAAACTCAAAGAATATCTGCACAGCAGCGTTTCTCTTGTTCCCCAATTGCCTGTCAGCCTATAGTAATACTCTTCGGGGTATATTGCAAGTGTTCTAATCAATCAGCAGCTGTTATTAATTGCCGATTACCTGATTAGTTCGATGATTTTTTTGAGGTCGTTTGGCGCTTCGATGGGTGGATTGCTGAATTGTCCCTCTTTGTCCTTGTGGTAATTGACGGTGAGGTTGGGGTCTTTCAGCGGATGGCCGGTCAGGACGCAGGCGATGCGAGAATCCTTCTCGATGACACCATCGGCGAGTAAGTGAATCAGCCCTGCTATGGTAGCGGCGGAGGCGGGTTCACAGCCTAAGCCGAATTTGCCTATAAGGGCTTTTGCGTCTTTGATTTCTTCGTCGGGCACGGCCAGGACAATGCCGTTACAGATATCGAGTGCGCGAAGGCATTTTTTGAGATTGACCGGTCTTGATATTTCGATAGCTGAGGCGATGGTGTGCGGCGAGAAATTCCTGGCGGTCAGGTCGGCGTAATAATGGTCGATGAGGTGCTGATTAACATTGCCGTCGTTCCAGGCAAGGCGTTTATTGTTGACAAGGTCGGTGAGGGTATCGGCGCCGGTGGAGTTTACTATCGCAAGTCGCGGGATGCGGTCTATCAGGCCGAGCTGTTTGAGTTCATAAAAGGCCTTGCCGAACGCGCTGGAGTTTCCGAGGTTGCCGCCCGGCACGATAATCCAGTCGGGAATGTCCCAGCTGAGGCCTTCTATAATGCGGTACATTATGGTTTTCTGGCCTTCGAGCCGGTAGGGATTAAGCGAGTTGAGCAGATAGAGGCCGAGTTCTTTGCAGACGGCCTGGACCTGTTTCATACAATCGTCGAAGTCGCCCTGAATCTGGATGGTCTGTGCACCGTAGTCCATTGCCTGTGAGAGCTTGCCGAAAGCGATTCGGCCTGAGCCGATGAAGACGGTGCACTTTAGTCCGCAGTGGTGTGCATAAAGTGCTACGGCGGCGGAGGTGTTGCCGGTCGATGCGCAGGCGCAGGATTTTGCGCCGACCATCATTGCGTGGCTGAATGCCGCGGCCATGCCGTTGTCCTTGAATGAGCCGGAAGGATTCAGGCCTTCGTACTGCAGATAAAGGCAGTCGGGTTTGATGCCTAAGTGTTGTGCGACGGCGCAGTTCTGTTCGAGAATGGTTTGGCCTTCGCCTATGGTAACTTTATTTTCGTCCGGGCAGAAGTCCAGCAGCTCGCGGAACCGCCAGACGCCGGAGAAATCGAGTCGATTGTCCCTTGTGGCCCATCGCATGGCGAAATCGCTCATCTTTTTGGGGATATTGATTTTGTCCCAGTTGTAGAGGGTGTCAAGCAATGTGCCGCATTTGGGGCATTTGAACAGGACGTCCATACAATCGAACTGTGCCCGGCACTGCGGGTTTATGCACTCGACGTATGCGGCGCTGATTTTCTTTGCCTTGCTCATAATGCACCCTGAAGATTTCAACACGACATTATAGAGGATACATTTGAGTTTTGGTACAAAAAACCGCAGCGGCTTTACACAGCGGCCGCAATGGGCTATATTCCGATACTCGATGCTTGATGCTAGATACTAGATTCTCGATTAAAGGGATGAAAATGGCGGCTGAAGAGCAGGTGATGGTTATTGAGACAAAAGTTCTGGAAGGACTCGGTCTGTTCCACGGATTGGCGTTCGACGTGGATAGATACCTCGAAGCGATATTCGTGCCCGGCGTTCCGAGATTTATGATGCGCGCGCAGGCCGAGAAAGACCCATCTTATAAGCAGCTTATTCCATACGTTATTATGAGCTGTCAGGGCAAGTACCTCAATTATGTAAGAGGCAGCAGGGCGGGTGAGAAGAGACTTGTGGGAAACCGGTCTATTGGTATCGGCGGACATATAAATCCGGCCGATGATGTGTCCCTGCTGGGTATTTATGAAACATATCTGACTGCGGTTGAGCGGGAAGTTGCGGAAGAGGTTAATGTAGAAACAAAACACAGCGACCGCATCGCGGCACTGCTTAATGACGATTCCAACGAAGTCGGACAGGTGCACCTGGGGATAGTGCATCACTGGCGATTAGATGAGCCGAAGGTCAGTAAGAATGAACAAATGATTACGCAGATGTCGTTTATGACGATAGAGGAATTGCAGGCCGTGAAAGACACGATGGAGACGTGGTCGCAGTTGTGCTTAGACGGATTAGCCAGGGTTTAGGGTTCAGGGGACAGGGGAGAGGGAATTGAATGTCGAATAACGGACGTAGAATTATTCCTTTTTCCCCGGTATGGTGTCCCCAGCGAGGAAGTACAATGTACGAACTATGGGTGCGGGTACAGGTTATGTCTGAACAGTTGTGTTCTGGTGGTCATTGCTGAGGAGATTCTATACGTTCCAGACGGTCGTTTTTTTGGTCGAACCAGAGCATATCTTTTCCATACTGCCAGACTTCTTGCACAATATCATCCTGAAGATTATTTGGGTTGGGGCCAGCTGAAATCTTGAGGAAATAGTCATCCGGCCAGCCAATGGTTTGTCTTACCTGTGCCCTTGTCATACCTGTGGAGACTTTGTCTGTGATACTTTGCTGCCTGTCTTTGACAGGCGGTTTCTCGAGTGTTGTCACATACATAGGGAGAGGTTTTTTGGTCTCAGGGTCAAGCAGGAAACCGTCGTGCTGCAGGGTGCCACGGCAAGCATTCTCAAATTCGGTATAAAGCTGCTGGTCTATTTTTACTGGTTGCGGCTGAGCAGGTTTGGAGACGGTTTGTACCGCTCCGGCGTCGCGGGGCAGATGCTGGAGAATTACACCTGAGCAGGAAGTTTTCAACGATAACTGATCGGGGTTATTCGTCAGGAGGAGGAACAACTTGCCAATAGACTGTTTTTGCCAGTCAGACAGAAGGCTACCGTCACTGTAGGCCACCATATACACATCGATGTCTTTGCACGTGCGCAGTACATCTGAGGAAGGGATGGTTTGGCAGGATACAGTGATGGGCAGGTCGCGAAGCTCCGGATGTATCTTTTGCAGGTTATGGATATTTTCAGCAGCTTGTTGTATCTTTTTACGGCTATTCTCATCGTACTGGCCCAGATACCATGACAGTACAGATGGATGCTCGGCGATGGCGAAGACATAAGACAGATAATAACCACTGGTGATATCTTCATCATTGAAGCCAATGATAGCTTTGAGCCCACGGCGCTGAATCTCGTTGAGCATCTCCTTACTTATTGGCCGGTCGATAACAACAGTGTTAGCATTCATCGACTTGACAGTGTCCAGTTTGGCCTCGTCCCCACCTTTTAACAACCCGACGAAGACGCCGCGTATGTCAGACCCAATATCAAAAGTACGCTGGACAACCTTGTCTGTAGCCACTTGGTTACACTTCTCACCGGCCTTCAGGTCAATTTCGGTAACTATATCAAGAACTTCCTGTGCTTCCAGAATAGTGTCAGTCGATTTAGGGTCTGCGTCGAGATAAGTCAAACCAGATGTCCCAGCCATGTCTGATGTTCGGGCAACAATCCAAGGAAACCAACCCTTCTTGCCTGGATTTGGACCGATGAAAACGACAAAGTCATGACCTGGCAACGCAGCAATAATGTCTTTGTAGCCCTTGCCTGTAATATTATTGTAATCGAGACCTGCCTTTGCTAAAACCTCTTTGATGACAATTTGTGGGGTGGTTTGAAAAGACTCGCCCAATTCACGCGTCAGTCTTTCTGCAACAGAAATGGCCACATTGTTTATCTGCTCGCCAACATCACCCAAGCACAGGGGAACGACCGCAATTTTGGCAGATTTGGTTATTGATGATTCTACGGTCTGATTCGGTTCGGCTATTTCTTCAACTACACGGCCATCTATTTCGTGGAACGTGCCTCTGACAATCTTACCTCTTTCGGATGGACGCGCGAAGGCCAAGGTGCCGTCGATTATTTTAGATATTACAACCTTGTCGTCTCTCTTGTCGAGTGCGAACTTTACCAACTTATCGCCTTTTGGTGATAAAGTCATTTTGTTCCAGTCCACTGAAGTTTTGGGTTGAAGCGTGATGACGCACCCGGGATAACCAAGCAATGACGTTGCTGACAATTCCCCCTTTTCATTGGGGGTCATTGCCAACTGGAGTTTTGTTCCGATGCCCAGCTTGATCGTATCCTTATCAATACGCTCCACTACAACAACCTCTGTCTGATCAGCCTTATACTTTGTATCTCGGGTAATATCGGCAGAGTGAATAATCCCTTCCTCGGGTTTCGTGACTGTTGATATGAAGCCCCAATCAGCAACAGTTGGAACAGCAACAATCAACGCTATCACCGCCATGATTCGACTGTGACCCATCATTGGGCATACTCCTTGCTCAAAACCAACTATTGTTTATATGGTTCCCACTTACTTTTTTGTCAAACAACTCCGTGCCTTCAGTGTCCTTATTTTTAAGATACCACTATTACCGTATTACTTGGCGAACCTTCGCCGGTTTTTCCCCTGTTGCAAAACCCCCAGCCTAAGACATGCTGGGGCAGGCATGATAGCGGATTATCGGGGACAAGATTAATCACGATAACGCGATATTCGAGTTCTGTTTTTAATGGGTGATTCCCATAGCGGTTGTATTGTACGACTTTTAACAGCCGGTTCAAGAGAAGCTTTTTCAGGGTTTAGCGTACAGGGTATAGGGTTCAGTAATGGAACATCCAATATCGAATATAGAATACTGAATGTAGAAATAGAAGGAATAAAGTCAGGCGGGTGGGGTGTTAATTTGTTTTATTAGACTGGGGAGTTGGGAGATTTTTTCGATTTTGTGAGCGGCGGGGGGCAGGCGTTTTGTGTGGTTGGTGTAGGCCTGTTTCAGGACGGCGGTCATACCGAGCTTCAAAGCGGGGCGGATGTCGGCGTCGATTCGGTCGCCGACGAACATAATATTCTGAGCAGGTAAACCAATTTTCTCAACGGCTGCGGTGAAAATATGCCTGTTGGGTTTGCGAAAAGGAAACTGATAGGAATACATTCTGACGTCGAAGAAATCGAGAATGCCATATTGAGCAAGGTGTCTTTCAAGGGCACTGCCGTTAATAAAGGTGTTGGACAGTATGGCGAGCTTGAGGTTCATTGTTTTTAATTTGGCGATTGTTTCTTTTATATCGGGTTCGACTGTTGCGCATTTACTGAGCGGTTCGTACCACAGCCAGATGAACTCGTTCCATTGCTGCTCGGTAAGTTCAACACCCTTTGGCTGGTTGACCTTTTTTAGAAGTTTGAGTGCGTCGAAGTCTTTACCGCTAAGCAATGAGAGCCAATACTTCCAACGAATTGCTGCGAGGTTTCTGTAGCAATAGGGTTTGAAGTCACCGACCGGCTGGGAGAGCCTTTTCAAATAATCGTATGTAAGTTTTGCACCGGACTTGAAGAGCTTCGCGGTGTCGACTCTGCCGAAGTTCAGCAGGGTTTCGCCGAGGTCGAAACAGACGGCTTTAATAGGGTTCAGGGTATAGGGTTCAGGGTACATAACTTAGGGTTCAGGGTATAGGGTTCAGGGTACATAACTTAGGGTTCAGCGTATAGGGTTCAGGGTTCAGTAACTTTGGGGTTTAACATTCTATAAAGCATTGCTCCGACTTCATTAATCAAGCCTTTTACTGTCTCGTTGGATTTGGCGTAGTTAAGGTCCCGGCTAAGCAGAAATTGTGTTTCATATTCAAGCAAAGAGCCGTATGCGATAGAGAGAAAATTATGATATTCCCTCTTGTGCTTGCGGCCGTATCCCTCGGCAATGTTGCAGGGTATGGATATGGCGGCTCTTCGCATTTGTTGAGTCAGGCCGTATAATTCTTCTTTGGGGAATTCTTTTGTGGTTTTGTATGTTTCCAATACAAGGCGATAAGCCTTTTGCCATACTATGAGGTCTTTAAAGCTTTTTGCCGGTTTCCTCTTGTCCATAATTTCTCTTCTTTAATACATCAACCAATTACACAGGAATGCATCCTGATTGCTTCAGTTCGATTCACGCTAAACCCTGAACGCTATTCCCTGTACCCTATTTTTTTGGCGGCAGTTCGGCGCCGAAGATTTCCTGTATCCATGCGAACATTTCATCGTCGCTTATGGCCGAGACACGGTCGGCGGAGTACTCGTCATCGACGCGAGCTTTGATAGCCTGGACCCTCGGGTCGTGCTTGGCGATGGTAATCTGATAACGTGATTCGAGCCAGTGCTTGATGCCTGCGGCGCCGGCCTTGTCGGTAATTGCGACGCCGACGGGCCGGTCGAGCAGTTTTTCGGTATCGAAGCAGTTGTAAATTTCTTCGTTTTTCAACAGGCCGTCGGCGTGGATTCCGGCGCGGGTGACATTAAAATCTGCGCCGACGAGCGGGTAGTTTGCCGGGATTTTGAAATGAAGCTCTCTCTGGGCGTACTCGGCAAGTTCAGTAATGGCCGAGTAATCGACTCCCTGCGTCAATCCCATCAGTTGTGCGTGCTCGACGACCATCGCTTCGAGCGGTGGATTTCCCGTTCGCTCGCCGAAGCCGAAGATGGCGCAGTTGACGGCGCAGCAGCCGTGCAGCCATGCGGCGGTTCCGTTGACCTGGACTTTGTGCAGGTCATTGTGGCCATGCCATTCGAGCTGTTCAGAAGGTACTCCGACCTTGCGCATTGCAGCAACGAGTTTTGGTACACTCCTGGGCAGCTCGGCATTAGGCCAGGGGACACCGAAGCCGAGCGTATCGCACAGGCGAATCTTAACCGGCATCTTGTATTGGTCGGATAACTTTAGAAGCTGCTCGGCGAAGGGCATTACGAAACCTTCGCAGTCGGCGCGTGTAATGTCTTCGAAATGGCAGCGTGGGATTACGCCGTTGTCCATCGCGGCTTTTGCGATATTGAGATATGCTTCAAGGGCCTGGCCGCGTGTGCGGCGGAGCTTGAGGAAAATGTGATAGTCGCTGGCACTGGTGAGGATTCCCGTTTCCTTTAGTCCCATTTTTGTGACGAGCTTGAAATCGTCTGCGACGGCGCGAATCCAGCCGGTAATTTCGGGATATTTGTAGTTTCGCTCCCTGCACAGCTCGACGGCCTTTCGGTCTCGGTCTGAATAGAGGAAGAATTCGCACTGGCGAATCAGGCCTGTGTCGCCGTCGATTTTGTGCATCAGGTCGTAAACATGGAGTATCTGTTCAGGAGTATACGGCGGTCTGGCCTGCTGGCCGTCGCGGAACGTTGTGTCTGTAATCCATACCTTTTGCGGCAGGTCGAGCTCGACGCCTTGAGAGTCGAAGCTGACGCGGGGGAATTGGGTATAAGGAAAGATATCGCGATAAAGGTTCGGTTCGCGAACATCAGCCAGGTTGTATTTGTTTTCTGCCATACGTATCTCCATGTTTTCCGTGCGACGGAACATCTGTCGCCGCAAGTATCAATTCATTTGGTGGCCGAGGAGGGATTCGAACCCTCACGCCCTTGCGGGCAGGGGATTTTAAGTCCCCAGCGTCTGCCATTCCGCCACTCGGCCCAAACTTAATAGTCTAATAGATTCGTGGCTTTGCTGCAAATAGATTCGTATAAGTGCATAATACTACAACGCTATTTAGCAGAAATGTATTTAAGCCCCAAAATCCGAAGCACGAAATCCGAAATCCTAAACAAACTCGAAGTTCGGAATGCAAATGACCAAAACAATGGCCGGCAAAATTGTGGTTTTGTTTTGAACATTTGAATTTAAGTCATTTGGTATTGTTTCGTATTTCGATATTAGGATTTCGAGTTTAAGTCCTTATCTTGCAATAAATTAAAATCATCGTATCAGACTAAATGCAGCGTAGTAGTAATAAGTCATAGGGGTAAAAGCCATAAACCTTATGCTCGTGTAATGTCATGCAGGGGTGAAGATGATTTCTATGCCGCTGCAGGGGATGATATAGCAAAGAGTCTCTTCGTAGTATTCCTGCAGCCAGGAGCAGGAGTTGATGATTCGGCCGAAGATGCTCTTCAGTCTCGCCCGCAGCCAGAAGCGGGACCTGAACAGGAGCTTTAGCGACAGGATGTCGATTTTGAAATTGGTATAGTAGTCGGGTACTTTTCTGCGGAGCTGATTTTCGGTCGGTACGAAATAGTAGAAGCTGTAAAGGCCGAAGAAGTTCCTGTGGGTGAAATCCGAATAGTAATAGGGGCTTGAGAAGTGCGGCACATAAATCTCAGCTTTTCCGTCTTTTTTCAAGACCCTTACAATCTCTTTCATCGCTGCGGGAAAATCCTTTATATGTTCGAGCATACTTCTGCAATGGAGATAATCCACGCAGTGGTCCGGCAGGAATGGTAAGCCCTGTTCGATATCGGCGACAATATCAACACCGGGCAGGTCTGCCTTGTCAATACCCAGGGCGCCGTCTTTCTTGCGTTTGCCGCATCCGAGGTCAACTATCAGCGGGCCGGCGCCGGCGAGCGTTTTTTCCAGGTCGATTTTTATGACAGGTTCCATACGTTTTGCCTGTTGTAAAGACGGAACAGTTTTGCTGCGCGAATACCTGAGTCCCGTTTTAAAAAGGAGATGGTATGGTCTGTCGGTCGGAGAATCAAGCTCAAAAGATGTATCTGTGCCGTGGCGGAGCGATTATCTTCGCCACGTACGGCAGGGTATTAAAGGCTTAAGCAGGCCGCGGAGCTGTTTGGTGAATTGTTTCAGGCGGATTTTTCGGGCAAGCCGCCTGAGGTATTCGGTATCAGCGGTGTTTAGTTGAGATTTCCTGATAACCTGCTGTGCGTCGTCGAGCCTGCCCATACTGTAATAGGTGACGGCAAGGTCGCGAGAGGCGCGGCTGTGATTGGCGTCGAGGTCGAGGGTATGCAGGAAGAACTCGGCGGCGTCATCATATTTTTTTCGCAGGGCGCAGCAGATGCCGAGGTAGTAGTGTGCAGCGGTATTGGTAAAGTCATAGTCGGTTGCGTGGAGCAGGCATTGGCTTGCTTCATCGATTCGGTTCATCTGCAGAAACGTCGAAGCCATGGCGACGAGCTCTTCGGCGTTTTCTGGACCCAGTCGCATCTCCGAAGTCAGATATGAGTGTGCCTGCTGGAACCGGCCTTTTTTTAGAGCACATTGGGCCAATCTGAATCTCGGTCCGAGGAGCGAATCGTCGCATTGCAGGGCCTTATTAAAAAGGTCCTCAGCCTGTTCGAAATTATCATTGTTAAGAGCTATCTCGCCGAGATAAAGATGGGCGACTGCGGATTCGGGGTCGAATTCGAGTATCCTGTTGAATTTTTCTTTGGCTGATTCTATCTGCCCTGTTTCGAGCAGCAGTATAGCGAAGTCGGCGATTACTTCGGTGTTGCCGGGGTCTTCGCGAAGCTCGGCGAGGAAGTATTTGCAGGCGTTTTCAGTGTCGCCGTCGGCAAGGTAGGCCTGTGCGATTCGGTAGTTTATCTGTGGATGGGACTTTTCGAGCTCGGCGGTTTTCTGCCAGCAGCTAATAGCCTTTTTGTATTGGCCTCGTATGAACAGGCTGTTGCCGATATTGTAGAAGCACAAGGCGCAGTCTGGGTCGATGTGCTGGGCCATATAGAACATTTGTTCGGCAAGGTCGTGCTTTTCCATCTCGGTGTATGTGATAATGCGATTGCAGTAACACGGCTCGTACATCGGGTCAAGCTGCTGTGCCTGCTCGAATATGTCGATGGCACGGTCATAGTGGCCGGTACGAGTATAATCGACAGCGAGGCATGTCAGTATTTCAACGTCGGAGGGGTCCATCTCAAGTGCCTGTTCGTACTCGCGGATGGCCTCTGCAAATCGGTTCATCGAGTCGAGGGCAAGGGCCTTGTTAAAGTGCCAGGAGCTGTTTGCGGGGTTGATAGCCAGGGCGTCGTCGAGCTCGGCCAGGGCCTGCGGCACATCGCCGTCTTCGTATAGCTCGTATGCCTTGCGAGCCTTGTGCTCGGCATTGTCGTACGAATTAAAAACCATGTCCATGTCGTCAATACTCATTTACCATACCCCGGGTGTAGAAACACCGATAAACCAACTCGTCACGGCGGAGCGTGCCGCAGCCGGATTGCTTATCGGCGATTGAGATTAGCGGCTTAGGTTATTTCGGGTCATGGTAACGGGCTGGGGACTTGCGGCAAAAAGGTAGTTGCATGTTGAGCCGTAAGCCACTATTATACTTGGGCTTATGCGGCCGGGGCCGGACGTCGAAGCGACTGAGCGCGGCCGAGCAAGGTGTTTTTCTGGAAACGCGTTTGGGTAAGTCTTATAATACGACGTTGTGGTCACTTGTGACTTTTAGATTTCAGGTGCGATAAAAAGGCCAATTGGAGAACAATATAATGGTTAATCAGATAAAAGGACAACTGGCAGCCGGCAAAGGAATATACGCTATCGTTGTGAGCAGATTCAACGAGTTTATAACGGCCCGTTTGCTCGACGGAGCAATCGACTGTCTTAAACGGCACGGCGCGACTGATGAGCAGATACTGGTGGTGTGGGTGCCCGGCGCGTGCGAGATAACATCGGCGGCCAAGAGGCTTGCCGACAGCGGCAAGTACGCGGCGGTGCTTTGTCTCGGCGCGGTGATAAGGGGACAGACTTCTCATTACGACTATGTATGTCAGCAGGTGGTGCGGGGCGTTGGTCAGATTAATTACGACTGCAAGACGCCCGCGATTTTCGGTGTGCTTACGTGCGAGACGCTTGAGCAGGCTGTGGACCGGGCGGGGACGAAACTGGGTAATGCCGGCGCTAATGCTGCGATGACGGCGATGGAGCTTGCTGACGTTCTCGAACAGATATAAAAGTAATTTTTATTAGCTGTTTGACATTCGTATAGTTGAGGCACGTGTGGACAAGCGAACCAGAGCCCGGGAACTGACGATGCAGGCGATTTATCAGCTCGACGTCCAGGGACAGGAGCTGCTGGATTTTCTCGGCGGTTTTTTTGTCGAGAATGAGCCGGACGATTCAATCAGGCGCCTGGCGATGGAGTGGACCAAAGGCGCGTGGCAGAATCTGGCCCGGTCAGATGAGCTGATAGGCGCAGCAAGTATAAAATGGAGACTGTCGCGTTTGTCGCCGGTGGATAAGAGTATTCTGCGGATGTCGGTGTATCATCTTACGTGCTGCGAGGACATTCCGCCGAAGGTGGTTATAAATGAGGCGGTGGAGCTTGCCAAGAAGTTCAGCACGGCCCAGTCGCCGGCGTTTGTTAATGGTGTGCTCGACGCGGTAATGAAAAGACTGAATCATTGATTGAACTGATTTAAATGATTACGCTGATTATTAAAATATATAAAGTTAATCACTGATTACGCTGATTTTTAATTAAAGAAAAAGGTAGATTGAGTTGCCGGCAATAGTCAAAAATCAATATACTGCCAGTAAGACCACTGGCGGCGTTATAGGTGCTGCAATGGAAGTTCATAGAAATCTCGGAGCGGGATTTCTGGAGAGTGTTTATGAAGAGGCATTGTCGATAGAGCTCAAGTTGAAAGAAGTACAGTTCGAGAGGCAGAAAGAGTTGCCAGTTTTTTATCGTAACAAAATCATAAAGAGATTTGTTTGTGATTTTTTCGTAGAGGGGAAAGTAATTGTCGAGTTGAAAGCGGCAAAAGAACTCGGCGAAATTGATGCTGTCCAGGTTGTAAGTTATTTAAAAGCAAGCGGTGTTGAAACCGGACTGTTAATTAATTTCGGCGCTAGATCCCTTCAATATAAAAGGCTTATTAATTCAGAAAATAAAACTCGGGAAGAATCAGCGTAATCAGTGTAATCAATATAATCAGCGATTATGCGGAAGATAGCGGTATTAAATCAGAAGGGGGGCGTGGGCAAGACGACGACGGTCGCCAACGCGGCGGCGGCATTGGCGCAGTCGGGCTGCCGAGTCGTGGCGATAGACCTCGACCCTCAGTCGCATCTGACGATACACCTTGGAATTGAGCCGGAATCGATAGAGACCGGGTCTTACCGGATTATGACCGGCGGCGGGAATTTCGAAGAGGAGCTGATACAGGTTCGGCCTAACCTTTGGCTGGCGCCGGCCAATGTCAACCTGGTCGGGGCGGAGACGGAACTGGTCAGTGTGGTGGGGCGTGAGACGATTCTGCGAGAGGCTATAGCCAATGCCGATGATAAGTTCGATTTTCTGATTATAGATTGTGCGCCATCGCTGGGGTTGTTGACGCTAAATGCTCTTGCAGCAGCGCGAGAGGTTTTGATTCCACTTCAGCCGCATTTTCTGGCGTTGCAGGGGTTCGGCAAACTGCTTCAAACAGTTGACCTTGTCAATAAACGAATTAATCCTGAACTTCGGGTCAAGGGGATACTGCTTTGCATATTCGACAGCAGGGCGTCACTGCCGAAGGAGGTAAAATCCGATATCGAGCAGTTCCTCGAGCAGGCGCGCGGGACGAACTGTGCCTGGGCCGAGGCGCGGATACTGCCTGTGGCGATACGCAGGAATATTAAACTGGCTGAGGCGCCGAGCTACGGCAAGACCATATTCGAATATGCCCCGACGTGTCACGGCGCGGAGGATTATCAAAAAGTGGCGGAGTTCCTGCTGGATGAGGAGGGGTTCTACAGTCGTGTTGAGATGCCCGATTTCGGCAAAGAGGTTCCCGCCGATATAACAGCGATGGATGAACAGCTCGAATCACAGCTCGGCGAGGCGAAAAGCAATGAGCCTGCGATTGGGATTCAGGAGGTTTCACAGAACCAATCGCATGGGAAGCAAAGTCCGCAGAATGTCCCGCAGTCGCAACAGATAACAGATGGAGAATCCAGCCGTGGGCATTGAACAGATACTAAAGCAGAAACGCCAGGAAATTCTGAAGATTGCTTCACGTTACGGGGCGAGAAAAGTGCGGGTCTTTGGCTCTGTAATTCGAGGTGAGGACCGGCCTGACAGTGACGTGGATTTTCTTGTTGAGCTTGAAGAGGGCAGGTCACTGATGGACTTAGGCGGCCTTCTAATGGATTTGCAGAGTCTTCTGGGGCGGAACGTCGATATTGTTACCGAAAAAGGACTGCATTGGTATATCAAAGACCGGGTCATGGGTGAGGCAAGGCCGATATGAAAGACGACCGCCTGTATCTTATCCATATAAAAGAATGCATTGAACGAATCGAGACATATCTTAGCGACACCGACAGGCAGGAATTCCTGAACTCGCCCTTGCTGCAAGATGCCATTGTGAGAAATCTTCAGGTCTTAGCAGAATCCACTCAGCGTCTTTCGGACGAAGCCAAAGACAGCCGGCCTGGTATCGAATGGTACAGAATAGCCGGCTTTCGCAATATCCTTGTGCACGATTATCTCGGCCTCGATATGGATACAGTTTGGAATATCGTTGTCAATGAAATGCCTACACTCAAAAAAGCTGTCGAGGAAATGCTGAGATAGCTAAAAAGAACAAGAAAGGTGTCAGGATATGGAGTTGAGAGATTTTTGTTTCTGAGACCCTTAAGGGAATTATTGACGGGATTAAAGAATCGCAACAGGCAATACAGACTCAAGATGCTGTGATAGCGCCTTGGAATAAGGTGATTGAGAGAGTGGAATTTGATGTTGCAGTAACCGCCGTCGAAGGAGCCGAAACAAGTGGTAAAGCGGGCATAAGCGTATGCTCAATTGGTGCAGGTGTTAGCGGCAAGACTGAATCTTCTATAAGCACTGTGAGTCGAATTGAATTCTTTATATCAATCGAATTACCCAAAGGCAGTCAAAAACCGGCCTCATCAAAACAAGATTACGCTATTCACGACACGACTCGAATTTAGGTACCCAAATTAAACAGAAAACGCTGCGATTTGAAGTGAGGGATTTTACAGTGTAGGTTTCGAGAATAGCCGGATGGCAGATTAGCACCCTACAATATCAGGCACTATAATCAAGAATCGAGTATCAAATCTTATGGCGAGAAGGGCGTATCTGGATATTGAGACTACCGGGCTGAGCAGGGGGTACTGCGAGATAACGGTTATAGGTATCGGTATTGAAACGGCCGGGCGGGTGGTGACGGTTCAGCTTATGGGCAATAACCTGTCCGAGCGAAAACTGTTGCGGATGCTTAAGGGTGTGGAGCGGATTTATACCTATAACGGCAGCAGGTTCGATTTGCCGTTCATAAAGACAGGACTTAACGTTGACCTCAAGCAGGTCGTCGAGCACAGGGACCTGATGTACGACTGCTGGAAGCACAATCTCAAAGGCGGCTTAAAGGCGGTCGAGCGCAGACTCGGAATAAACAGGAAAGTTCCGGAGATAGACGGTTACATGGCGGTAAGGCTGTGGTGGCGGTATTATAACGACGACGACCGTGAGTCGCTCGATAAACTGCTTTTGTATAACAAACAGGACGTTGTTAATCTCAGGACACTTCGGCTGAGGCTCGGCGTGTCCTGAAGCACATCGTCAGTCTTCGAGAGATGCCGGGTTTTGAAGCAGCTCTTTGGTGTGGTTGAGGAATCCGGCGGCGTAGTCGGGACTGATTATGGTATTGTCTGCTGCGAGGCTTAGACTGACCATTTTCCGCTCGCATATTTGCCCGTTTCGGACAACGGCCTGGTGCAGTGTATTACCGACTGCTAAAATCACGCTGGCCGGCGGCGGGACGATACCGATAAACGAATCGATTCCGTAAGCGCCGAGATTGCTCAGGGCGATGGTCTCGTCCGTTACTTCATCGAGGGCAAGTTTATTTGCACGCGCTTTTTCGGTCAGCGATTTTTCAGCTTTTGCGATATCGGCCAAAGTCATATTCTGAGCATTTTTCATAACGGGTACGACGAGTCCCTGTGGTGCGTTGACTGCAAAACCAACATTAACGGAGCCGGCGATTCTGATGTTGTCGCCCTCGACTTTGCCGAGTACCAAAGGATACTTCAGTGCGGCGCGGGCAAGGGCTCGAATGTAAAAAGCGTTGGTGGTAATCTTGACGCCGGTCGCTTTTTTGAGCTGGTGTCTGGTGTCCATCAATTCGGTGATGTCGGCTCTTAGCTGTATGTAGAAACACGGCTTGGTCTGCTTTGAAGTGAGCATCCTTTGTGCGATGAGCTTTTGTATATGAGTAATTGGGATGCGTTTTTTTAGAGTCTGGTTCAAGTCAGGGTCGCCGTAAAACAGGTGTTTTCAAGCGGGGCTTCCTTTGTACAAAAGATTGTATTGAGCCGCTGTGTTTATATTGCTTATATGCCCGGCAAACGGGCAAACGGATATTATAGTAGGCAAGGGGGTTATTGCAAGTGTGATAAAGCGGCGGGGGTGCAGGCGTATGTTATTCCCGGCCCGGATGTTAGCCGTTCAGGCCGGCCAAAAAAAATCTGCGAAAAAAAGCTTTTTTTCTTTAATTTGGGAAGAGGTTGTTCTATAACTATCGGCACGGATATATTCTAATCGTAGGCGTCGAGAGCCTGGGAAAGCTATTTGAGTGCCTTGGTTAATTGGAATAGATATCTATATGTATCGTGAGGAAGAACCAAGGTGGCCGCGAATTGTTCTGCGGAATCATTGTGGCTTGAGAATCTTTACTTTCCCGCAATCGAGGTTTTAGCGGGTTAGAGTGCATAATTATCGGAAGCTGCCCGTAAAGATAGGTAATACGGGGTAGCTGGGAAAGATTTCGTTGACAAGAAGGGCCCGGAAAAGGTATACTGCCGTAATGAGTACCTACACCTATTGCAGCGGTGGTGTGTGTTTTTTTCTGGGCTGAGAGGGAAGGCGCTGTAGAATTGTGGTCAAGGAAGGATAAGGGAGGCGTTAGTAACAAGTCCAGAGTTAAGACATGGTGTAAGTACTTTAAGGAGAACGGATATGAGTAGGCCAAAAAGGTTCACGGCAATTTGTTTACTTCTGGCTTTAGCGGTACTGGTTTGTGCCGGTACTGCGATTGGCGCAGATACGAGCGACGATGCAAAGGCCAAAGCCGAAGCAAAAGCCAGGATGAAACTGGACAAAAAGGCGGAAGAGGCGGAGAAGCTGAAAGAAAAGAAGGAAGAAGCAGAGAAGATTAAGCGTCAGGAAGCTGAGATGGAACGGCAAAGGGCCGAGAACCTCGCAGCAGCAAAGGCTGAGGCGGAAAAGCTTGCACAGATAGACGCTGAAGCTAAAGCGCAGGCCCAGGCTGAGATAGCAGCGGCCAAGGACCAGATGACGGCGAAGATGGCCGAGCTGGACGCCAAGGCTGCGCAGCAGGCTGCGGATGCAAAGGCGAAGCTGGAGCAGCTCAAGAGTAAATATGAAATGGACAAAGCTGCGCTTGCGGCTGAGTATAAAGATAAAATGGCTGCCGCCGAGGACAAGGCTTCGCTTGAAACCGAGTACAAATCGAAGCAGCTCAATTTGAGCGAGAAATATAAATCCGCTGTTGCGTCTGTCAAGCAGATGCAGGCTGAGCAGAAGGCAGAGATAAGTCAGCAAAAGACGGTCGCTGAAAACGAGTATAAAGCGGAGGCGGCAAAGGCCAATGCAAAGGCAAGGCATGCGTCGGCTATGGCAAGGACAACGGACGTTACCCTGCCTGCGGATAACACTCCCAAGATGGCTGTTCGTCGAGTTGAGCTCAGCGGCAACATACTTGTTACAACGGCTGAGATAATCAACAAGATGCCTTTGATATGGAGTGCATCGGGTATGCCGCTTTCTCAGAGCGACACTGAGGATTTGTATGACTTCAAGGTGATTAACGAAGTAATGCTGAATCCCGGTGCGCCTCGTCAGGTCAGCGCAAGGATGATGCAGGGCTTTACGACGTACGTCCTGTCATTGTATAAGGAGCATAACTACGCAGGTATTTATGTGTATGTTCCCAAGAGCGCGATGGCCGGAGCTAATCAGCTAAAAGATGACGTGCTGCTGGTTGAGGTTCTGGAAGCCCCTGTAACGACGGTGACAGTAAGGTCGTATGATGCCGACCAGAATATGAAGGAAAAGGGCTACCTTAGACAATCGGCGGTGGAGAAATGGTCACCGGTTCAGGCCGGCGGCGTGGCCAATGAGAAAGAGCTGAATGATTTTGTGAACCTTCTAAACCAAAACCCCGACAGGTATGTTTCGGCAACGGTGACCAAGGGCGCACAGCCTAATACCCTGGCGGTGGAGTACGACGTATATGAAGCCAGCCCGTGGCATTACTTCATGCAGATAGACAATTCCGGCACGCGAGACAGGCGGTGGACGCCCCGCGTTGGCGTGATTAATACGAACCTGCTGGGTTACGATGATACGTTCGCGGCCATTTTCCAGGCGCCGTGGGACAAAGACATTGACAACGAATATGCGATTTTCGGCAGTTATGATATACCCATTATGGGTCCGAAGCTGCGATTCCAGACATATGCCGGCTATAGCCAATATGATATCAATCCGGACGCCGGGCCGTTCAATTTCATAGGTAACGGCAGTTTTGTCGGCGGTATCCTGCGTTATAACGCCCTGCAAACCGACGGGAGGACGCCTTTGCTGGGCGACGGATGGTTCTTCGATGTTAAAGGCATGGTCGAGTACGACAGAAGCAAGGTCACGCCGTCGTTATTCCCGCAGTTTCTGGCCTCAGACGTCAGATTCTGGATGTGGGGCTGGGGGCTTGACCTGCACCGCCGCACCGATATGTCCAATTCGAGTTTCGTATTTGACTACTGGCAAAGCGGGATGGGCCAGTCCAATGCGACCGCTTTCGGGCGTGCGCGAACAGGCGCCAAGAGTGATTTTGCCATCTATGACTTCTCCGCACGACACAGCCAGTACCTGGACCCCAACAAGGTCCACAGGGTGAGCGGCACCCTCCGGTGGATAGGCTCGAACGAAAGACTGGTTCCGGCCAAGATGACGTCATTCGGCGGTATGTATACGGTCCGAGGATACGACGAGTATGAGGTAGTGGCTGACGGCGGTATTCTCGGTTCTGCGCAGTATGAATACGACCTGATTGCAGCCGACAAGGCAGCCATGACCGCCGAGGAAAAAGAGCAGATGAAGCAGCAGGAGAAGGACCCGCTCGAGATTAAAAAGGCTGCGCCTCTGTGCTTCCTCGATTTCGGCAGGACGACAATAAATCATCCGAATCCGGGTGGAGCTGCTCTGGGCGAGCGCAGGCACGTGAACCTGCTGTCTATAGGCATCGGGGCCTTGCTTGAGGTGGGTGACAACTTCAGTGGAGCCGTATATTACGGTTATCCTCTCAAGCCGACAGACGATACGAGAGAAGGCAAGGGACGTGTAAACGCCAGCTTTATGTTGAGGTGGTAACTAATGAAGGGACCCCATTTTGCTATATTTCGCAAAATGGGAACCCAAGAAAGCATTCGGTCTTGTTGACCGATTCTAAGGAAGCATAAGAGTCAAGAAGGAACTAAAGAATTGTGCGTGTATAAATAAAGGGGAACTACAATGGAAACCATGAGGAAAATTTCTAAGAGGTACTACCTGCGGCAGATGGTTATCTGGGTGCTCGTAAACCTGATGTTTTTAGGTATACCTTTCGGTGCCTTTGCCGGTATCGGCGACGGCGGCTACACCTTACAGGGTGGGGATGCCATCATCGATGCCGTGGGTGGCAGCAACAATGCGACCATCGATTTGCTTACACCGAGCGCGGTGATTGGCTGGCAGAATTTCAACACGGTTCCCGGCCAGTCAGTCACGTTCGACCGGGACGGTATGAACTTTGCGGTACTGAACCGCGTTTCCGGAGGAGTAACAAACTTCAACGGTATTCTAAAAGGCAACAAGGGGCTTGTTATCGTGTCCAACCCGCAGGGTATTGTTTTTGGCGGCAGCGCTTTTGTCCAGGCAAGAAGCTTCGCAGCGGTCGGCTCTGATATAGACCCGGCCACGTTTATGGCTGCAGGTCTGGGTTTTGACCCTCTGAGCTTTAATTACACCGGCGTTACCGGCGATATAGAATTGAAGAAGTATAGCAAGATACACGTAGATGAAACGCTTGCCCTCATCGGTAAGAACGTTTTCAACAGGGGTAAGATATACGCCGACGAACCGGGAGCTTATGTTGTAATGGCGGCCGGCGACACAGTGATGATTAGCCGGGAGAACAGCCACGTCAATGTTGAGGTCACATCGAGCGGCGACAACCAGAACTGGGTCAAGAACTATGACGACAGCCGTCTTTATACCGATGATGCAGACGGCAAGGTCAGCCTGGTTCTCGCTGCGGGCGATATCTATTCAACGGCCATTGACGGCGTTGAGAGTCTAAGAGCAACGGCCTTATACGACGCCGATTTTGATTCTATCGACGTTGCAGCCATGCCCGGTTCGGATGCTGTGGCAGAGGTTGCTATTACAACCGGCAATAGTCTTACGATTGACGAGGATATTACGGCTACGGCGGTCGGCAACGGTGTCGACGATGCCTACGCGACGATAGATATTAGTTCGGGCGGTGACCTTACGATAAATTCAAAAGGTTCTAATGGTACAACAATAGAGGCTGTCGCTCATGACGGAGCCAACAATTCTGCTACGGTTGAGCTTACAGCAGAAGGCGATGTTACCGTGTCGGCTAAAGACCAGGTTACCGTAAAGGCAGAAGCCTATGCCGGTAAGGCAGAGGCTGTTTTGAACCAGGCCCAGGTTAACATTGACGCAGGTGGAGACGTTAAGATAAAAGGCCAGGACTATGGCCAAACAGATGCACCTGCCCATGTAATAGCGTCAGCTTCCGGTGCTCAGACTAACCAGGCCCAGGTCGATATCCAGGCCGATGGGGATGTTTTGGTCACGGGTGAAGGTCGCGAAGACGACGGTATCGTAAGCGCCAAGGCCTATAATGGCGATGAGAACCATGCTACTGTTGTTATCAATGCTGTCGGTGATGTCGAGATATTGTCCGATGATTATCCTGGCGGTTTTGACGGCGATGGTGCCGGGCTTGTAGAGGCTTGGGCTTATAACGAAGAGGGGGCCGCTACGCTAAATGAAGCCGATGTTCAGATCACGGGTAACAATGTTACAATTGAGGACCGCTCCGATGGTGACGATGGGGTTGAAGTATTGGCCATTGCTCACAACGGCCAGACAAACAATGCCACGATTGGGATTACAGCTAACGGAGAAGGTGAAGAAAGTGGTAATGTTCTGATCGCGGATAACAGTGCTGGAGATGATGACGGTGTTCTGGTAAAAGCCGAAGCTTACGATGGCCAGCAAAACACGGCAGCGATTACAATTAATGCCACAGGCGATGTTAGCGTGTTAGCCAATGAAGGTGATGCCGGAATATTGGCTTATGCTCATGATGCTGATGTTTCGAATGATGCCAGCGTCGAAATTACCGCCGGAGGCAGTGTTTATGTAAAGAGCGAAGGCGGAAATCTGGTCGAGGATTGGTTTGACACACCTGAGTATTGGGTAATTGACTATCATTATTACTGGTATGGGACACGTTACGATAAAACAAAAACATCATATAAATCTGACCATGATGTGCCAGGGTATGCTACGATAGATAATGTTGATCACTATGACGCGGTCCATACTCTCATCAACAGCAGTTTCACGCCTTATGTTGCCTCGGTAGAGGCCATAGCTGAGAACGCCGGCAGCAGCAATACCGCTGGTGTTGATATTACGGCGGGTCACAATGCCGTAGTGCTGGCGAAAAATGGCGGCGAGGCCTTTGTGTCGGCTTATACCGGCAATGCATTAGATTCTGTGAATACCTCCAATGTTAATATCACCGCCGAGGACGGTTACGTCCTTGTGCACGCCATAGGCGGCCAGTGGTCAACCGAAGACGGTTTCACAGCGAGTGAGGCTTCGGTAGAGGCTACGGCTGAGAATGCCGGCGGGCCGGACGGCACGAATAGTGCTAATATTACGATTGTCGCCAGAGACGTTATTGACGAGCCTCTGCCTACGGATATTGATGGTGACAGTGACGATGATATAACTCCTGCTGTTGTCCTGCTCGACAGCGACGGCGACAGTGACAACGACGCTGGTGACGTGATGGTAATAGGCGTCAACGGCGGCAAGGCTGAAATCGAAGCCATAGCTAAGGACGGCGGCGAAAATACGGCTACGGTTGATATCGAAGCCGACAGCGATGTTATGGTGATAGCGCTGTGTGAAGGCCAACCGAGCCAGGCAGAAGTAACGGCTGTGGCGAAGTATGGCATAACCAACACGGCTGGTATCGATATTACGGCCGGCGAGGACGTTAAAGTGCTGGCTAAAAACGGCGGCAAGGCTGAAGTAGAAGCTATAGCCAAGTATGCCGATGTTTCCAATAGCGCTAATATTGGAATTGAAGCAGGTGACGATGTTAAGGTGTTGGCTTTCGGTTCCGACTACGGTCAGTACAGTGATGCAACTGTGAATGCCGAGGCGGAGTATGCCAACAGCAACACGGCTGGTATTACGATTGGCGCCGGTGACGACGTTAAGGTCATTGCCAAAGACGGTGCCGATGCCGAGGTAAAAGCCAAGGCTAAGAACGCGTATAATGTTAACACGGCCAGTGTAGGTATTGTCGCCGGCGGAGATGTTAAGGTGATAGCCGATGGATACGGCAGCGGACCTGACAGCGAAGCCAGTATAGTGGCCAAGGCTACAAATCGCGGCGACCTCTATGATTATGCCGGTGAGCTGATACCGGTCCCGGTCGTCGATACGGATGACGATATGGATTCCGATGTAGATTATTATATTATGCCGATAGACGGCATTGAGAACACAGCCAGTGTCGATATCACCGCCGCAAGTGTTAAGGTCAAGGGTGAAGACCGCGGCCAGGCTGTTGTAGAGGCCAAGGCCGGTAATAAGATTTATATTAACGACGTCGGACCTGTCAAGACAAGTGACGCCGACGGCGATGATGATTTAGACATAGACGTTGTTTTCGGCAATATGACGAATACCGCTACTGTTGATATTACGGCAACCGATGGTGACGTTGTTGTGATAGGCAAGGACGGCGGCGAAGCTTCTGTTGACGCCGAAGCCTGGAACGAGGCATGCGGAAGAGTGCCGGATTACCTGAATTTCAACGTGGACGGCGTATTAGCCAACAATGCTGGTGTTGCGATTGACGCGGCCGGCAAAGTTCTGGTAATGGGTAAAGACGGCGGCGAGGCCGACGTTTATGCCGAGACGTGGAATGAATACGAAGGCGATATCGAGATTCTGTCAGGCGGCAGCAACAGTACATCCACTGTGACGGTTAATGCAGGTGATGGAGTCAAGGTGCTTGGTATTCATGGCGATGCGTGGATAGAAGCACTCGCTTACGATGGCTCGACCAACAATGCCAGTGTGGCGATTGATACGCCTGGTAATGTTAAGGTAAAAGCTGCCGGCTGCGAGGCTGGGATATACGCCGAGGCGGCATGGGGCATAGATAACACTGCCAGTGTCGCTCTTGGTGGTATCGGACACAAAATCGGCGGCGATGTTGACGTTATAGCCGAGCACGGCGAAGCTTACATAGAAGCAGACGCCCATGATGCATGGAACAGCAATGATGCTGGTGTCCTGATTTGCACCGAGGGACAACTGACCGTACAGGCCGGTGAGCTTTGCGGCGAAGATTCTTACGGCAGCAAAGATGCTTCGATAGGAGCTTATGCTGAAGACGGTCTCCTGAACAGTGCCAGTGTAGAAATGTGTGCCGAAGACGGAATTGCGGTATTGGCCTTTGGTGACCACAGCGATGCTTCAATAGAAGCTAAGGCTAAGGACGGCTATGATAACGAGGCTTATCTGAATGCCCATACTTATGGTGATGTTATAGTGGGTGCTTTGGACGGCGGCGAAGCCAAGATAAGAACAAAAGCCTCAGACGGCTCGATAACCGATGCTAAAACGTATGTTTGTGCTACCGGTGATATTATTGTATCGGCAGCCGAGTTTGGTTATGGCCAGATGGGTCCTCAATTCACCCTTATGGGTGGTCAGGGCGGCATGTGTGGAAGCGGCGCTTCCGCTCAGATAAGCTCTGAAGCCAGGTCCGAAGGCTACGGTGAAGAGACTTCAGCTATTGCCGAGACTCATGTCGTTTCCAAGGAAGGCGGCGTAGCAGTACTGGCCGTTGGTATGGGTTGCTATGGTCCGCAAGCCGAGGCCGGCGTTACCTCGATGGCCACAGGCGGCACCTTCAATACCTCTTATACGGGTATTGCGGCCGGGGCCGAGCTTACGCCTGCGTCTTTGCCTGTGCTCTTTGACGGTGGTGAGCCGACGCTGATGATGGGGCCGTTCGACATGTCACAATTTCTGGTCGGAAACGTTTTCGTCGGAGCTCTTGGCAATGCTGAGGCAGAGGTATCCTCAGGTGCATTCGGATGCGGAGCCGTTAAGAACGATGCTATGACTGTGATTTGTGCTCCTGGTAAAATCGTGGTGGCAAGCGGTTTTGGCGGCGAGGCCAGGGTATCTTCGATGGCCTTTGGAGCCGCAGAGAATTCTGCTCAGACGAAGGTCTATGCCGGTGCCGGTGAGCTTGGCTCTGACATTGTCGTGATGGGCAGAGGTGCATCTATCGGGGCGGCTACGCCTGACAACTTTATGTGTATAACCCAAAATGGTCAGGTGGCATATGGAGAAGGCGACAGTGCCCTGGTGATAGTTGGTGATTATGCCAGTCGCGAGGATTGTCCGGAATGTCCTCCTTGTCCGTGTGAAGAACAGGGAACGCCCGTCGGTCCTGCAGCAGCGATATACACCGAGACCGGTGAGCCTCTCGAGAAGCCGGAATTCGAGCAGGGCGGCTGCCCGGCTCTGATGCAGTGGTTCTCCAGCGAAGTTGGTCTGCCGCTTGACCAGATTCATGTTGTACTGGGCAATGCGGATTACCTGGCAACGGATATCCAGCCCTGCGAGTCTTGTGCCCGTCTGAAACAGCAGTCCGATGCGATGGCCAGCCTGGATGCTGCCCAGGTTAATGCGTGGGCAAGCACCGTAAGAGCCGGTCTGGTCGGCCCGATTAGTCCTGAAATGATGGACGGAATCAGGACGGCACTGGCTGATAATCCGGCTGCTATGGGCTTCGATGAAGCTGCCGCTGAGTACGTTAAGACCCTCAATGAGGACCTTGGGTTCGGGCGTGAAGATGCTGTCGCTCTGGTGACCAGCAAATACGCTCCGAATAGCGCTGACCTTGACGCTTACATCAGTGCACGTGCCGGCCAATAGTCGGTAGGTTAATTTTTGGAGTTGATAAAAAAGCCCTGTACCATTTGGTGCAGGGCTTTTTCTTTTTGGGGTTGCGCACGCAGGATTATCTTGTTGTTACGTTGTCTTGAGCGGTCGCATCGACCCTGGCGAGCTCAGTTACAGCGGAGAGCTTATACTGCAACTGGGCAATGGTCTTGCGGACCTCGGTAACGCTGGGATGATTCTTCTCAAATATACCCTGCAGGGTAGCCAGGGCCCTGTCGCAGAGTGGTTTGGCCTGGCGCAATTTTCCCTGATGGATGTAAAGTCTCGCCAGGTTATTGAGGGCCATAGCAGTCTGGTCACTGTCCGGCCCAACGCTTGTTTCGAGCACCTCGACGGCACGCGTGCAGGCCTGCTCGGCTTCGGTGTATTTGCCGTTGGCCATGTACACCATTCCAAGAGCGCTGAGAGCTTCGGCTGCCAGCGGATTAGTTTCGCCCTGCTTTTGCTTTATTGAATCAAGGGCTAATTGCAATAGTTGTTCAGCCTGTGCATATCGACCCTGGGCGATGGCGCTGTTGGCCAGGACCAGCCGTGTCGGCGTGAGCAGGCTGTGCTGCTGTCCGTATACTCTCTGCTGAATCTCAAGAGCCCTGCCAGCCAGCTGGTCGGCCCGGCTGTATTGGCCCGTGGCCAGATAAAGCTGAGCCTGTTTAAGCATAAGGTTCGCGTTGAACAGGTGATTTTCTTTGTAAACTTCTCTTATCAGCCCTTCGGCCCGGTTGTAAAAGCTTTCAGCCTGGTCGAAATATCCCTGGGCGGCTAACAGCTCTCCGCGGTCGATGTAGAACTGTGTCATTGCCTTATCGTCGGGCAGATGACTGTCAAGCATGATGTCAATGGCCCTGTCGAGAGCGGCGTTTGCCTGTTCGTATTTTCCCTGGCCCTGGTAAATGTCACTCAGTGTCCGCAGTGTATAGCCCAGGTAGGGGTGTTTTTTATAATATGTGTTTTCCTGCAGTTTCAGTCCGAGCCTGCACATGTCCGAAGCGGATTCGAGCTTTCCCTGGCAGTTGTAGAGATACGCCAGGTCGATAAGGCAAAACGCAAGCTCTTCGTTGTCCGCGTTGTTCTTTTTGGCAAGAGCCAGGGCCTGCTCGGCGAGGAATTGTGCCTCGGAGTAATTTGCCGTAGCCATGTGGATTCTCGCCATTGAGCGTAGATTGGTGCTTGACAGAGGCCTGCGAGAGCGGCATACCCCGGCTGCGGAAATGTCAGTCGGTGCGATGAGTACGATAAGTGTAAAGATGATGATTTTGATGTTCAGGCCGTGACGGCTGTGTGGGAATCCATGTGCTTTCATAGACATATCACCCTAACCCTTGTATCCTTATTCAGGACCCATCCGTTGGAACAATATTTCAGCTTGTTTACCCCATCCTCCGGTTGACACGGGGTTGGCTCGGCAGAGCGGTCCGAATAAACAGTCAAAGTATCCGCATATTACTCTGCCAACGTTCAAGTATTCGTTAATCTGAACGGCCGACTTTAGCGATGTTTCGGGGGCCCAAAGGAATGCTTCAAATGACTTGGTTAATTGATTGAAAAGTCGCATCGTGCCCCTATAAAATATAACCAATATTTGACTGCGCCCAAATTATCACACCAGTATCTGTTGGTGCCGGATGTAGTGATTTTGTCGAGTGGCGCAAGGGCGGAGATTCTGTCGTGATTGCGGTGTTTTTCCCGGACGGTTGCGTGGTGGAAACGGCGACGGTAATACGGCTACCCTATGGGGAATCAGGGGGGTTGCCGGGGGCTTATTAAAGTAAATACATATCGATAATCCCATCCACTGCCGCCGGCAGGACGCCTGTCAGCCAGGCAAGGTCGACGACGGTGAATCGCTTTCGGATTTCGTGCATGTGGAGCAGGGCCTGTTTTATTCTCTGGGGTGAGAAATCCAGGTCCTTTATACAGGCAGCTGCGCCGGCGCGACTGAGCAGGTTTTTTATAGCAGTCGGTGTTTTTACGACGGGTTGCAGTTCGGTTTTGAGCTGTTGCCAGAATTGAGGTTGTGCAATTTTCTCCGCTGCCGTTCGTATAGAGTCCTGTTTGGAGGTGTATTGCTCTTTGACGGATTCGATTAGTTTTTCGTTCTGCCAGTAGGCGGTGTCTGTGTTCTCAGGCATTTCGTGTAGCGTGGGTTGCTCAATGGCAAGGATTCTCTCGTACAGCGCAGCGGATACAATCGTGCCGAGCCCGACCTGCAGCCCGTGCAGCGAGTGTCCCTGATTGTTGATATCGGCTGTCATGTCCAGTACGTGGCTTAAGAGATGCTCGCCTCCGCTTGCAGGCGTACTGGTGCCGACCATCGTTATTGATATACCCGTCAGGAAGAGCGCCTCGAACAGGCCCTTAATGGTTTGCTTATCGGCGGTGCGGAGTTTTTCAGGCTTGTCGAGGTAAGAGTCTTGAATGTTATCGAGAATGTCCGCACAGTAGCTGCAATAGTATTCGCCGAACAGGAGATTGTTCAGGACCCAGTCGGCCTTGCTGAGGAACTTGGCTAACGTATCTGCAAAACCGGCAGCGGTCATCTCAGCGGGCGCCTGTTCGATTACAGCAGATTCGGCAAGCACGGCGACGGGCGCTCGTGCCCGCAATACGAGCTTAACGCCGTTAACCTTTGCGGCGACGTTGGCTGCTGCGTAGCCGTTCATCGATGCGGCAGTGGCGGCTACTGCGTACGGCAGATTCATTTCAAAAGCGGCCCACTTGCACAGGTCGTTGATAGTACCGCTTCCGACGGCAAATATCAGTTGCGGAGCTATTCGGCTGATTTGCTGCTTTAGCCACAGGCAGGTTGAATCATCGCATACAGGGCCGGCCTGTGATTTGTCGGGGACGATCAGCGATTCAGCCTTGAGCAGTTCGGCTGCTTTCTGCCCGCAAATTCGCCATGTCCTGGTATCAGCGACTACGACGGATTTTCCGGGCGATTGTCCTGCCAGAGCATCGGCAAGACAATCGCCTGCGTCGTCCAATGCTGCGTCCTGATAACGGAAGCTGCGGACGGGAACCTCGTGCGTCCGGCCGCACGTGCATTTGAAACTGCCGCCTAACTGTAATTTCCGGTCCATATAAATCCTCACTGGGTACACCTTTGAGCCGGGTTAAGTCTAAGGGCGCTATGTGGGCTCGTCAATCAAAGAAGTATGGCGGCAGCAGGGCGGGTGGATATTGGCTGGGGATAGAATAAAAGAAGGCTGACGACTTTTTCGATTCGTCAGCCTTTGAGTTTTCCCGGGGTCCCCAAACGTCTTTGAGTGCCCCTGCCCGCAATAAAGCTGGGTAAAGATTGTTGTTTGTCTCGGCCTGGTATGGCGACTAATCAAACTCAAACTGTATGGCCACGCCGACCTTGGCGTCCCGGAGCATCGTGTTGCGGTCAATCCGAACAACGCGACCCTGTTTGAGCCTGCCGAACTGTCCTTTTTCTTCAGCCAGAGTCGTTGTCCTCGGGAAGTTGACCTCCACGATATTTCCCTGCCGCAGTGGGGTGGTCATCGGTAGCTTGACGTAGACGCCCGTTTTGCTGATGTTCGCACTGTAGCCGTTGAAGAAGCGATTGGCCTGTGGCAGCCAGACGCTCACCGGCCAGCTTATTTGAGTTCTTGTTTCAATCCGCTGTTCAACCAACGTGTCCATAGGCACACTCCATTCAAAAAGGTCCATCTTTACAAAAGAAGTATCGGCAATGTTAATTTGGATAGATTAGGGTATTTTGGGAAAATAGCGGTCGCACAAGAAAATTTATGTGGGTGTGCTGTAAAGAGACAAAAACTCGGTTTTTATCGGGTGTTGTGAGCTTTCTGATGTTGCTTCAAGCGTGGTTGCTTTAAGTGAAAAAGGCGGCTGCGAGCCGGGACCCGTTTTGGCGAATCTCAACGGGCACTTGTAAAGGAGGTTTGCGAAGAATTTAACTTGCTTTTCCGTAAAGGGATACGCCGAGTAACCCACGAAAATCCTCGGCGGGGCGGGCTTATTGCACTCGTGAAGCGTGCGAAAGAGGCCGCTATTGGGTACGCGAGTTTTCCTGCTTTTCTAACACTATATCATCGATTTGAGGGGAGGCTGTTGAGTTTTTTTTATGGGCAGTGCCATAAGATTGTCACTCCTGCAGGAAGAAGGCTTTTCTATAAAGGGTCAGGCTGATATTAGTGGTTTCATAAGAGAGGTAACGATTATGGAGAAAAGCATTAAAATCAAGAGTTTTAGTGGCTTGCGTCACTTATCAGATATAAACCCTCCTCCTTATTTTTCAACCCAAAGCCGCACCGTTGGGTATTGTTCAAGACCCTTGCCCTTGTCTGCCGGCGGTGCGCAGCGCCGAATCAGGTGACGGTGACACAGTTCTGAGCATAGAGCCGATGTCACCGTTACCGACGGCGTTGTAAAGTACAGCCGTCAGTTACCCCGGCACATATAGCTTGTCGGCTTTAGCGGCGAGGATGAAGTCGCTTTCGTGCAGGCCTTTGATTTTATGCGTCCATACCGTTAATTTTACCTTACCCCAGGCTAAGTATATATCCGGATGGTGGCTCTGCTGGGCGGCTAATTGTCCCACCTTGTTGACGAATTGTAAGGCCTGGGCAAAGTCTTTAAATTTGTACTGCTTCTCGAGATGGTGCTCGTCAATGACCTGCCAGCCGTTGTCGAGCTGAGTGAGCAACTTACCAAGAGCATCGCCTTTCAGCGGCTCAACTCCGCCGGCGCACGGGAGGCATTTTTTGTCGGCTAAACCGTTACTGTCTGCCTCTGTCGGACCCATCTTTTGTTCCCAAAAGTTAATAAACGGATATCGTTTCTTGATTAGGTTGCCGGGCCTGATTATAATCCGGCCTCTTTATAATATTATGGCAGATGAGAAAATAAAGTTCAAAGCTGTTCTTTTCGACCTTGACGGGACTTTGCTGAATACGCTGCAGGATATCGCAGATTCGGCGAACTTTGCGTTAAGGCAGCTCGGTTTTGCCACACATCCGGCCGAAGCATATAAATACTTCGTCGGCGAGGGTATCGAGACGGCTGTGAAGCGTATCCTTCCTGAGTCGCACCGCGATGTAGATACTATCGCCAGATGCCTTGAGCTTAATCAGGCGGAATATGGTCGCTGCTGGCGGCGGCACAGTCGGCCGTACGACGGTATAGTGCAAATGCTGGCTGAACTGGAGAATCGTGATGTGGCCATGGCGGTTCTTTCCAATAAGCCCGATGAATTTACATGCAAAATAGTCAACGAGATTTTTGGCGATTACGATTTTGAAATAGTCCTTGGCGCCAGGCCGAATATTCCGGAAAAACCGGACCCGACCGCGGCCCTTCAGATTGCAGAGCAGATGGGAATACCGCCGGGTCAGTTTGTTTATGTCGGTGACAGCGGCACGGACATGCAAACGGCCAGTGCCGCCGGGATGTATGCGGTCGGCGCGCTGTGGGGCTTTAGAACAGAGGATGAGTTAGTCCAGGCGGGAGCTAAAAAACTTCTTGAAAGACCCGACGAGCTTTTGACCCTGTTCGATACTGATGATTGACGGCTATAGAGCGGCAAGGTCCAATTCCGCGACGAACGGCAGTTCACGGTATTGCCCGTCGTAATCCAGTCCGTACCCGACTACGAAACAGTCCGGCACCACCGCTGCTTTGAAATCAATCTTGACGTGCTCTTTGTGCGTGGTTTGCTTTTCGAGCAGCAGGCAGGTTCTGATTCGATTTGGCTGGGCCTGTTTTACCTTTTTGAGGACTTCGCTTATAGTCAGGCCGCTGTCGTATATGTCGTCGGTTATCAGCACTTCCTGTCCGGCTACATTGCCGATGTCGCCAGTTGTGACTTTTCCATTGGATTTGCAGCCGCTATAGCTGTTGACTGTCAGGTACCTGAGCTGGAATTTCTCGTCGTTGATAAGTCCGAAAAGGTCTTTTGTGAATCGCTTTGCCCCATTGAGCAGCACCAGGACGATGACTTTGCTGGTGTCGGCGTATGCGGTTTTGATTTGTTCAGCCAGGTTTGCGACGCGCGCGGCAAGTTCAGGTTCGGTTAAGAGGATTCGTCCGACTTGTGCTTTGGCAGTTTTGCGGTCCATCGCATTTATACCGGCGGATTAGTTGGGTTTGGCAGGGATTGGCTTATCGGATTCGTCGGCCTTGGCAAGAACGGGCTCTTTCCCCTGCTCGTTCTTCGCGAGCTTGAGGTTTTCAGCCTTTGGGAAAGTGAAGCTGGCTTGCTTCTGATACAAGGCGTAGCCGAAGTCCAGCATTGCCTTGTTGCCTTGGGGGTTTATGCGTACAGGCTGAATGAACAGGTTCGCAATTTTGCCTTTGAGTCTGCTGTAGAAGCCTTCATTTGAGCTTGCATCGCCCAGTGAAGCAAGCTGTATATCCATGCGCGGGTCGTCTTCGTTTGCTTCGAAACTCAGCACGTTGACCCTGGCTTTTTTAATATCGCAGCGGTTTTCGAATTTGTACTGTCCATCCTGCGGCTTCATACTGTACAGGCCGACTGTCACCGGGCTGAAGTTGCCTTCGTGATTGAAAATAACCTTTACGCTTGTAACCTTCTCAACTCCGTCGGCCTTTGTGCCTTTGACTTCGACTCTGCCGCGGCCGTCGCCTTCGAAGCGTATATACTCGATGATGTTTTTCAACGGTTTGCCTTTCGGCACGTAGTCCTGGTCTTTGGCAATGATATCATCTGCGTCGAAATAGTTTTCATGATAGCCCCGACCCCATATTACGAAATCGCACACGACCTCGAATTCATTGCCGTTCGAGGTTCTGCGCGATGAGATAATCTTGGCTTTCTGAGAGTTTTGCGGGCTGCTTGTGCTCTCGACCAGCACAGTTGAAATCATTGGGACAAAATACATGAACGATGCGACGGAGTTGTCGCGTTGCTGCTGGTCTTCATAATCGAGATAAACTGTCGGGCCGGTAACCAGGGCCTTGCGCTTTGCCTGCCTTGCGCCTGTGACTGACGTGGTTTGTTTTGCCCCACCCAGTGCTGAAGCGACTATAGCCGTAAGCATGCAAATTGTTAGAAGTTGCTTTGGCATAATTCCTGTTATCGACCAGAGAAGTACGACTTATCACCCCAATTACGTGTATTATACATGAAAAGGCCTCTCTGTTGGTAGTATAAAGAGTAAATTTTTTTGGTATTATGTATTGGAGTCGGCTTGTTGCGGGTTTTCTCGGACTAAAGGCCGTTTTTTTTCGACAAACTTTTCGCGGTATTTACTTTTCAGACGTTTTCTTCACCTGTCAGGTACAGGTGTATGTATGCCCCGGCGTCGGATTGGTCGGTTTGCTTGCCAGGCGGTATAATCGGACAAATTTTTGGGCTTGAGAAGGCTTGTAAGCCGAAAAGATTTTAGAAGAGTTATTTCAGGACAGCGGGCAGGCTAAATGCGAATAACAGCAGACGAACAACGCGGTTCAATATCGTCGCAGATTGCGATGGTAGCGCTGCTGCTGATGGCGGTCGGCGCGGTGTTTGTCTTTTCGGCCAGCGCCAACGTAACGCAGGATATAGAGCTGCGTCGGTTCTACGAGTACACGTCGCTGCGGCAGTCGCTGTTTTTTGTCGTGGCGGTCGTGGTGATGTGGGTGATTTCCTGCATCGACTATCGGCGTCTGAGTATGTCGAGAGGACTTCTCAAATCGCCCGCGACGTATCTGCTGGGGCTGAGCACGGTACTTCTGATAGTTGTGCTGATTCCACGGTTCGGGGCAGAGATTAATTATGCGCGACGTTGGCTGAGGATTCCCGTCGGACCGGTACATGTCAGCTTTCAACCTTCGGAGCTTGCCAAGTGGGTGCTTATCATCTTCCTGGCGGGTGTTGGCCAGAGATATAGTGAAAAGCTTCGGTCGTTTTTTGGCGGGTTTGTTCCGGCCTGTCTGGTTATCGGTTTAGTTGCCGGGTTGATACTGGTTGAAGATTTCGGCACGGCTGCCCTGGTGGTCGTGCTTTCATTTTTGATGCTGATTATCGCAGGCGTCAGGTGGCTTTACATATTGCCTCCGCTGCCGTTTGCCGCGGGAGCTTTCACCGCAGCGATTCTCAGCTCGCCGGAGAGAATGCAGCGCATACTGGCGTTTCTGCACCCGGACAAGTGGACCGATTCGATAAACTATCAGCCGAGCCAGTCGCTGATTGCACTTGGTTCGGGCGGGATGTTAGGCAAAGGTCTGGGGATGGGTATATGCAAGTATGGGCATCTGCCCGAAGATACGACGGACTTTATCTTTGCAATAATCGGCGAAGAGCTTGGTTTTGTCGGCACCGCGAGCGTGATTTTGTTGTTCATTGTTTTTGTGTGGCTTGGCGTTATAGTGGTGGTGCGCTGCCGCGACCCGTTCGGACAGTTGCTGGCCAGCGGTATCGTACTGGCGATAGCTATTCAGGCGGCGCTTAATATCGCGGTGGTGACGGTGGTCCTGCCGACCAAGGGCATACCACTTCCGTTTGTAAGCGCAGGCGGCACGAGTTTGCTGCTGTCGGCGGCGGCGGTGGGGGTGTTAATGAATATTGCCAAGAAGTCTGACGCAGAGGTGACGGGGACCGAGCAATAATGAGTCCTGAGTGTGTGTTCTTTGCCGGCGGGGGTACAGGAGGGCATATCTACCCGGGCCTGGCGGTAGCTGAAAAAATAGCCCGGCTTGACAGCAGAGTAAAGGTACATTTTTTTTGCAGCGACCGGCCGATTGACTCACAGATTCTGTCAAAGACTAACTTTGCTTTTACAGAGCTTAACGCACAAAAGCTGTCCTTTGGTCCTGTCGGGTTTGTAAGATTCATTCGCAGCTTCTTCGAAAGCCATGGCATCGCCAAAGCGAAGTTAAGCAAAAGCGGCAGTGCCGTTGTTGTGGGTATCGGCGGGTTTGTATCGGCGCCGGTATGCCGTGCAGCACACAGGTTAAAGATTCCCGTAAAGCTTATTAATGTGGATATAGTTGCAGGCAAAGCTAACAAACTTTGTGCGCGCTGGGCAGATGAAGTATTCGTGCAGTTCGAAGATACGAAGGGTTATTTCGCTAAGCGCAGGTTACGTGTCAATGTTGTCGGATGTCCGCTCAGAAAGGAATTCGATGAGCCTAATCCCGAAAAAGCACTGGCCGAGCTCTGCCTGGAAAGAGGCAAAAAAGTATTACTGGTGACGGGGGCGTCGAGCGGTTCGGCGAGTATAAACGATGCGATATGCTCGCTGCTGGGTGAGCTGGCCGCGTTTGCGGATTCGTGGCAGATTGTGCATCTGGCAGGATATATTCACTTAAAGAAAGTCAAGGCGGCGTACGGGACGGCCCTTATAAGCCATACGGTTCTTGGCTATTATGACAACATGGCGGACCTGCTGGGCGCGGCGGATTTGGTAATCGGCAGAAGCGGTGCGGTCAGCGTCGCAGAATACGCAGCGGCGGGTGTGCCGAGTATTTGTATGCCTTATCCTCACCATAGTGACCTTCATCAGTATCTCAACGCAGGCAAACTTGTCGAGGAAGGCGCGGCAATAATAGTCGATGATTTGCCTGATGCGAAAGACCGTGCCGAATGGCTCTGGGAGGAGCTGGAGCCGCTGCTGGCCGATGATGCAAAACGGCAGCAGATGAAGGATGGTTGTTTGCAGACGGCTAAAAGAGGAGCTGCGGCTGAAATTGCGCGCACTATATTAGAAGGAAGATAAACAACCATGTATTAGAGGAATTTGTCGCCGGTGTTTTTTTCGATGACGGCAAGTAAGTCCTTGAGTCGCTGCGTTGCGTCGGCATGACATATTAAAGTAGCATCAGGGGTGTGGGCTACGACCATATTTTGCAAACCGATAGCGGCAATCAGGTGCTCTTTGTCTTCTGTTACGAAGATGGAATCCCTGCAGTCGAGCAATTCGCTGTGGCCTGCAATGACGATGTTATTATCTTTGTCGGAGCTGATTATGTCAGCCAGCGCGGCGAAAGAACCCATGTCCAGCCATCGGCAGTCGAGCCTGATGGCATGAACGTCGTCGGCTTTTTCCATGACGGCGAAGTCGATACTGATTTTGGGCAGCTTGGGGAACCATTCCTGTAGCGTCGTCGCCTGATTCGGACTGTCCCAGTCAGCCTTGATTCGCTGAAGAGGCATGGCCGACTCGGGCAGGTGATGGGCAAGATGTGCCAGTATGGTCCTGGCTTTCCATATAAACATGCCTGAGTTCCAGAGGTAGTCGCCGTCCTGCAGATATTTCTGCGCGGTCTCGAGGTCGGGTTTTTCACTGTATGCCTCGACCGGATGCACGGAGTTTTTGCAGTCGCGGATATGTTTGCCGCTGCCGCATTTTATATAGCCCAGTTGAGTACTGGGAAAAGTCGGATTGATTCCGAAAGTCAGGAGGGTGTCGGGACTGTTGTTTATAAACGTTAACCCATCGGTCAGTGCCTGCTGCAGAACCTCGGCAGGCTCAATGATTTGGTCGGCAGTGACTATAGCCATAGTAGCGTCGGGGTCGAATTTGGTCAGGATTGTAGCGGCCAGGCCGATAGCTCCGGCTGTGTCACGGACCGTAGGTTCCGGAATTACGTTCTGGTAGGGCACCTGCGGGGATGTCTCGCGGACCAGGTCGACGTAATCGGCATTGGCCAGGACGAGGATATTTCTTACGTCGAAAATGGGAATGAGACGTTCGATGCACTGTTCGAGCAGATTGTGGCCTGCCAGCAGTTTAAGCACCTGCTTGGGACGATTCTTTCTCGAAAGAGGCCAAAGCCTTTTTCCCGTTCCACCCGCCATCACAACTGCATAATTCATTTGTTCCTCCTTGTCGCAAGGGGTATAAAAGCTTTTGCTCACAGCCGGATTTTACAGCGACCGGCGAAAAAAACAAGCCGTAATAAAATAGCTATACGATGTAGTTCTCATCGATTTTTTTATAGGGCTGGATTTTCCCGGCCATTTCTTCAAATCCTTTGCGCCCCATCAGTGCGAATGTTGCCTGCTTGCCGAGTTCTACCGCAGGCTGGTCGTAAGTGTTTATATTAAATAATGCTCCGGCAAATGAGGTAGTGACCTCGAAAAGATAAATGAACTGGCCGATAGTGTATGGGCTGATGCGGTCAAATAATACTGTAAGGCACGGCCGTTTGTCCTGAAGCAGGGCGTATTCTGTAGCAATTTTTTCGCTGTTGAGTAGTTTACCCAAATCAGCTCCGGCGAGGTATCCGAGTTCCGGTGCAGAATCGGGCGACGGGCCGATTTTTAACCCGGTGCTGAAATTCTCAACCTCAAGAAAAGTGAAGATTTTGTCATTCGGGCCCTGCCGGTAAAGCTGGACCTGGCTGTGCTGGTCGGTGGTGCCCAGTGCCTTGATGGGAGTCGGACCGATGTGGACTACGTTTCCTGCGAGGTCTTCTGCCTTTCCGAGTGACTCGGCCCAGAGCTGGCGGTACCAGTCGGCAAAATCTTTCAGGGCGTAGCAGTACGGCATCATTACAGAATTGCGTTTGCCGCAGTTGTAATAGTGATAATTTATGGCCGCGTTGAATGCTGCGGGGTTTTTGTAGAAGTCTGTATTGCTTACGCGTTTATCCATATCGCGTGCGCCGGCCAGAATCGCGTCGATATCGATTCCACAGATAGCGGCGCTAAGTAGCCCGACGGCACTGAGAACGCTGAAGCGACCACCCACTCCCTGCGGCACTTCAAGACTGGCAAGGCCTGTATCATTGACTATCTTGCGAAGCGTTCCGCCTGTCGCATCGGTGGTCGCGATGGTCTGGTTCCTAAATCCGTCCGGGCCAAGCTTCTCTAACAGCATGTTGCGGATTATCAGGAACTGGCTGGCGGTTTCGGCGGTCTCACCTGATTTGCTGATTACATTAAATATGGTCTTGTCGAGTTTGTCTGATACCCATTCAAGGAATGAGCCGAATTGGGCGGGGTCAACATTGTCAAAAACAAACAATCTCGCACCTTTGCGTTGTTTATCGTCGAGGTTGTGCATATAAGGATTCAGAGCGGTTTGAAGGGCGATATTGCCCAGTGCCGAGCCGCCAATGCCAAGTACGACAAAGTTATCGCAGCGGTCTTTCAGTTCTGCAGCCAGTTTCCTGATTTTGACAGGAGCTTGTTCATCGTACGGCAGGTCACGGTAGGGTGTCTTACCCTGCTTTCGCTGTTCGTTCAATTGCCCAATCAGCGGTATGGTTTTTTCGGCCAGTTGGTTTAGCTGCCTGGTGGTTATTCCATGTTCAGGGCCGATGATATCAGAGGTTACGTTCTTATAATAGAGTTTAATCCGTTCCGGCATAGTACCTTCCATTGTCAAAAGTTTCGACTCCCTTCTAAAGCGGGACGTTAAATATCCACGGTTTCGAGATCAGCGTATTTTAGCATCAGGGTCTTTGTCTTTCCAGAGTTGAATCTGACGGTCACGGTGCTGTTTTCTCCCAGGTCGATAAAGTTGGTTATTCGCCCCAGGCCGAATTTCGGGTGCCGAACGAGCTGATTGGGATAGAACTCTGGTGCTACCTGACTGCTGTTGTCGAATTCATATTCGCTCTGTTCGTAGTCGCTGGTATGGTCGGTACTTTCGCTCGGCTTGATTCCCAGCTCGAATAGAAATTGTGACGGGATAGTGCGAGTTAACTGGCCGCGGTAAGTTCGGTACCGGGCGTAGCTGATATGCAGTTGCATCTTTGCGCGGGTGATTCCGACGAAGAACAGCCTGCGTTCTTCTTCGAGCTCTTCTTCATCCTCGGCGCTGCGTTCGTGGGGCAGCAATCCCTGCTCGAGGCCGACTATAAAGACATTATCGAATTCGAGTCCCTTGGCGGTGTGCAGTGTCATCAGGGCGACACGGTCCTGTGTGTTGTCGTATGAGTCGGCATCGCTGAACAGCGAGATTTGCTGGAGGTAATCGAGCAATAACGGCTCTTCGGTATTTTTATCGTAGATGGCGGCGGCGTCGATAAGTGCGGTGACGTTGTCAATCGCATCCTTGTCACCGAGTTGCCTGAGGGCGGCTTCGAGGCCGCTGACGGCAAAGGCTGTTTGGACAAGGGATGCTACGGGACCCTGTGTTTTCTTTTTCAGCTCGCGGAGCATATCTATAAATGCGGCGATTTTGGCTTTGGCCGCTGTCCCAAGGTTGTTGACAGCCGCAGCGTTTTCAAGTGCATCGTAAAGCCCAATCCCCTTTGTCATGGCATAGGCGCGTACCCGGTCAACAGATGTCTTTCCAATACCTCGCGATGGGGTATTGATGATGCGAACCAGGGCAACTTCATCGGATGGATTGGCCAGTACTTTGAGGTACGCGAGAATATCGCGGATTTCCTTTCGGTTGTAGAACTCGACGCCCCGCACTATCTGATAGGGAATCTGGTTTCCGATAAAGGCTTCTTCGATAGGGCGGGATGCGGCGTTTATCCGGTAAAAAACGGCGATATCTTTGGGTGAAATGCCTTGATTTGTAAGTTTTTTTATATTGTCGGCGAGCTGGTCGGCTTCGTCGGCCTCGTCCTCGCAGGCGATTAGTTCAGGTTCCAGGCCGGGCTCTTTTGTCGGTACAAGTGTTTTGAGCTTTCGGCCCTTGTTTGCCGTGATGAGACGGTCGGCGGCCATAAGTATCTGCGGCGTACTGCGAAAATTCTCTTCGAGTTTTACTACCAGTGCATTGGGCCAGTCCTTTTCGAACGCCAGTATGTTCGATATGTCTGCGCCGCGCCAGCGATAGATGGACTGGTCGGGGTCGCCTGTAGCGCAGATATTGCCGTGCCCCGACGCGAGCGACTTTGCGATACGGTACTGTGCGTGATTTGTGTCCTGGTATTCGTCAATAAGCAAAAACTCGAAACGGTTCGATAGTTCGTCACGAACGTCTGCGTTTCGTTCGAGCAGAAATGCTGTTTGCAGCAGAAGGTCGTCGAAATCAAGGGCGTTGTTCTCGGATAGTATTTGCTGGTAACGCGTATAGATTTTCGCAAGGCAGGTGCTGAAGAAATCGTCGGCCATGTCATGGAAAGCGCCGGTTTCAATCAGCTTGTTCTTCAGGGTCGAGACGGCCTCGCGCATACGGGCGGGCTGGAAGTTGCTCGTTTCGAGACGGCAGTCTTTGACGGCGTGTTTCATCGTTGTACTCTGCTCGGATTCGCTGTAGATGCTGAAGTTCGGCTTGATGTTTGCCCGGTCGGCGTATCGGCGCAGAATTCGCACGCAGAGTGAATGAAACGTGCTGATATGTGCACCGGCCGAGGCGCCGAGGTCAAAGGCGCGGTTGCGCATCTCCTGGGCGGCCTTGTTGGTGAAGGTTATGGCACAGATATTTCGGGGGTTGACTCCAGAATCAATCAGGGCGGCGATGCGATAGGTTATGACGCGGGTCTTGCCGCTGCCGGGTCCGGCGATTACGAGCACAGGGCCGTGGACGTGGAGGACAGCCTGTTTCTGAGATTCCGTTAGCTGGGCATATCTGTGCATAGTTAGGGCTGGTTAGTCTGCTGCTGGTTTGGCTCGACTGAGCTCGCCGAAGTCTGTTGTTCTTCGAGGATTTTCTTCTCCTCATTTTCGAGCTGTTCGGCAAGGTCGGGTC
>Ga0315554_1000086_pt1 | contig 45746 bp, 48 predicted proteins | sample SalMarSW160370MG_FD_202114 | JGI IMG/M metagenome (GOLD analysis project Ga0315554, IMG submission 202114) | Salt marsh sediment microbial communities from the Plum Island Ecosystem LTER, Massachusetts, United States - Salt Marsh Sediment SW1603-70 ...
TTCATACAGGACATTTAGGAACCACAAAGACTCTAGCCACTCATCCAGCATTTACAACACATCAACAATTAACTTCAGAAGAGCGATTAGCTATAGGAATTCCTAATACAATGATACGAATGTCAGTTGGTCTAGAAGATATCGATGATTTAATTGAAGATATGGATCACGCTCTTTCAAAAATCAGATAAAACGAAAAAAAGAAGGAGGGGTAATTAGAAATCAAAGGCATTGATTTCGTCGAGGGTATTGTAGGTATTTTCGACTGCTTGTCGTACCTGCTCCTCAGTTTTTGCACCAGTACATACTAAATTTCCTGATTGAAATAACAGAAGAACAGTCTTTGGTTCTGCAAGCCTGTAAATTAAGCCTGGGAATTGTTCTGGCTCATACATTGAGTGTTCTAACCATAAAGCTGCTAGTTCTAAATTGATAGTTCTGTGATTGAAGTGTCCAGAAGCAACAATGTTCTGAACAATGATTTCTGGCTCTTCAGTTATACTGGTTCCGACAGTTCTGAGGATTTTAATCATTTGATTTACACCTTCATGGACCATGTTGGTCGATTTGGCACCTGTTAATACTAGCTTACCACTGGAGAATACTAATGAGCTTATTTTTGGCTTTTTTATTTTCAATATAAGACCTGGGAAGGTTTCTGGATTATAACTGACGAATAAATCATCATCATCTATTAAGGTTTGATACGCTGTAACAAGATCAATGGTTGTAAAAAGATTAATACTGGCTACAACATTTTGAATTACTATTCCATAATCTATTTTTGGTGTCATATTATCCCATCACGTCTTTATAAACGTTGAAGGAAGTAAAAAACTTTCATTTATAAAGCTTTGGAAGACCAAGTTTAAAAAACACCTCCTAAATTAGTTGTTAAAGCGCTAATTTCGACCATTTTAGAGGATTTTTGTCGTCACTTCTTTCAGCATTGCAGTGTTTCAAGGATCATTTTCCCTCAATAATCTTCTGCATAATAGATTTAACGATTTGGGTTTTTTCATTGAAAAGTTCAATTACCTCTTTGTGAGTTATTTCCTCTTGCATTCCTGCACCGTAATTGGTAACAAGACAAAGAGTTGAGTAAGCAATCTGTACTTCTTTAGCTAGAATAGCTTCTGGAACTGTTGTCATACCGACTAAAGTTCCACCAAATTTTTGATACATATGAATTTCAGCTGGTGTCTCGAATCTTGGTCCTTCAGTACAAACTAAAACACCTTTATCATGAATTTTCTCTGATGAATCCTTAAATAGTGACAGATACTTCTTTCGCAAACGAGGAGCATAAGGTTCGGTATAATCCAGATGAACAACTCCTTGTTTTGATGTACCATCCTTGAAAACAATCTCGGTTTCTCCATCAAAAAAAGTTAAAATTCTATTTTTAGTCATGTCAATAAGTTGGTCTGGAACAACAAAATCACCTGGTTGGATAGTTTGAATTATTGAACCTACAGCATTAGTCGCATAAATCTCCTCCACTTCTAAAGAATGTAGTGCATAGATATTTGCTCTATAATTGATCAAATGTGGGGGGACTGAATGCTCAGGTCCATGTCTTGGTAGAAAAAAAACTTCTTTATCTTTTCTTGTGATTTCGCTTATATTTTCGACTTTCCCATAAGGAGTTTTAACTATTATATTTTTCCCACCTTCAAACAAGTCATAAACACCAGAACCTCCAATAATAGCTATACTTTTTGACATTGCTTAACAATAAAGGTATCCTTAAAAGAATTTTTCGAAGAAACACAATTTTATCTAAGGATTAGAAATTTCAACTTGGTCGATAGATTTCCATTTTACTGAACAACCTAAGTACTGACATATTGAAATCAATGCTTCTTTATAATTAGGAAACTGATCTTTCAAAGATGATAGGGAGATTTTTTTGATTTTTGTCATATAATTGTTGATTTCCTCGATAATTGTACTACTCACTAAACCAAAGCTAGGGAGGAGAACTATCTTATGATTTTCGAGTATTTCCTTAGCTTCTTCCGACTCCATAAAGCGGTTTGTTTCATTTTCCGAATAAGTTTGTAATTTATCATTCAACTCTTGGAGTGTGATTAGGGAAGGGCCTTCAGCTAGAGATTTACAAATCTGTTTAAGTGTTTCCTTAAATTTTGGAAGTCTTTTTTCGAAATCTGAATATTCTTTATCAAGTAGTCTAGCAAGATCTTGATTAGGAGTATTTGTGCCTGAATACCCAAATATCTTTATTCCCCTCAAATCAACAAAATTAGATATGATATTTTCGTCAACTAAGTAAATTATAGGAATACCCGTTTTAGCTAACTCATTCATTTGGTTTTTCTTTTTCTGAATGTATTTGGTTGTGTAGTATCCAACAATTTCTAAGAAAATTGTTTTGTCCCCTCTTTCAAGTAAAAAGTCAGGTACATACATTTTTTTTCCTACGATTATGGCTTCTGGTTCAGGTATAGCTTTCCATCCATGATAGTTCCTCCACGATTTTAAAAACTGTTCTTCTACCTTTGAATCTATTGCAGGTCTAAACACTAAATCTTCTTCTTGTCTTCTAAATGTAGGAAGGAGAGGTAGATCATCAGAACTTAATTTAAAGAGCGCTTTTCGTTTCCTAGGTTCTACTATGGCATTAAGTTGAAAAGGTATTTCTTCTCTTAGAAGCACTCTCAGAACATATGACGCAACATTTGCCATATTTCTCCCCCAACCACCTTGATCTCTGAACATTTCTAGTGGAGGTTGAATTGATATTCTATATTCTTCGTCTTCTAAAACAATATCAGAAAAAACATAATTCTTTTTAGATAAATACACCAATTTCTTTGCAAGATACCCTGGAAGACTCTTCAATCTCATTTGCAAGTCAACTGAGAAAGAGAGAGTTGTCTCTATTACATCATAATTATGATAATAAATTAACTGGGTGGAATCAATGTCTTCAGTTTTAATTAAAACCTTTTCAGAATCAATATCCAAATAAAGAAAATTTACAAGTAAACCATCTGGAATCCCAATCTCCTTTTCTATTTCTTCAATCACCTTAGCTCTTTCTTCTATGGTAACAAATCCTTTATCATCATTGATGATATCGAAAACCTTTTCTCTAAATTCGGAAGGTTGCATGTTGCTTATTTTCAAATTTTTCGAAGTATTTTCTTTGATAAAAGATGTAATGTCAGTGGCTTTTCTATCTTCAGATTCTTCCTCCTGAAATATGTCTTTGTAAGTAAGAGAAAGATAAGAATAAGACCTTAAACTTGATACTAGAAGAGCTCGAATAACCTTGTATGAAGGAAACAAGTCGTCTAAAATTTCTATGTTTATATCTGATTTCTTCTTCTTGAGATTCTTATCTAAGAATTGAATAAATGCACTAACTTTGTTTCTGTCTTCAGCTTTGAGATACAGAGGTTGGAATGTTGACTTATTCCCTGAACCTTTAATATCAAATTCTAGCTCTGCAAGTGCAATTCTCATTAAATCACATCACTTTCTTTTCTACGTCTAGCTGTGCCAGCTTCTAATGTTTCTGGTGTAACTAGTTCATAAAGAGCAGCTTCACCCTCCTTTGGTCGTAAAATTCTCCCTAACCTTTGAATAAATTGTCTTGCTTGACCTGTCCCACTGACTATTATTCCAACATTAACATTACCGCAATCCCACCCCTCATCTAATACTCTCCCTGTAACTATTTTTGAGTAATCACCAGTATTGAATCTTCTAAGAATAGCTTGTCGTTCAGAACTTTTTGTTTCATGCGTGATAGCTGGAATTAGATGTCTTCTGCTGATATCATACACCATATCATTGAATTCAGAAAAAATAATCACTTGATCATTTTTGTGTTTTAACAGTAGCTCCTCAACTTTTCTAAGTTTCGAATTGGAAGAAAAAACCAGAGTTCTAGCTTTTCGATGAGCATTGAGTGCTTCTTTAGCTTCAAAATCTTGATTTACTCTGAAAATCAAGTATCGTTCATAATCTTCTGGTGTTCGAATTTGGATATTCCTACTTCTCAGATATCCCCTGTATACTCCCATGTACTTGTTGTAGAGTTCTTTCTCCTCTTGGTCCAATGGGACTTTAATTGTTTGATGTTGATATTTGGCGATATAACCATTTTCAGCAAGATCTGAAACCTTAGTAACTTTGATTGGTTTTCCAATTAAATCAAACAAAATTTCCTCTGCTTTATCTGATCTATCTGGAGTTGCAGTTAAACCAAGTCTAAAAGCGGAAGGTAATCCTTCTAATACTTTCAATGATTCTTTTGCTCCTGCATGATGAGCTTCATCAAAGATTATAAAATTGAATTTTTTTCTTAGTTCATTGATATTCAATCGTGCACTGTCGTAAGTTGTTACTGTAATTTCTTTAATATCTCTTACTTGGTCACCAAGTTGTCCAATCAAATCTCTGGATAACGAAGTATATTTAGTTAGGTGTTCAACCCACTGATAGAGAAGATTCTTCGTCGGAACAACTATGACTGTTTTTTGTTGTAATCTCTCTATAGCTTTTAAACCTATTATAGTCTTTCCAGCAGCAGTTGGTAGAATTATTATTCCTCTTCCCTCATTTTCAAGAAATTCTGCTAGAGCTTTTTCTTGATATTCTCTAAGCTTTAGTTTCAATTTCATCCGTTTTTGATAGTTTTCAGATAACTTAGGATTTTCCAGTATTGAGGATTTTAATATATAATCTCTAGACTGAAGGATTTGAAGTATTTTTTGATAATTGTGTGGAGAAGCACGATATTCGTTCGTCTTTTTCGGATTAACTTTAAGATACTTTAATAGATTAGAATCTTCAAGTTTTTGATTAGCTTCGATAATAAGGTCGAAAGCTACCTTGAAACGAATATTGACTTCAATTGTCATACTATTTCCTTCATTAGATTTATCTTATTTAACTATAAAAATGCTATTTATTATAATAAAATGAGAAAATTAAAAAAAAAGGAAGCTTAAATTGATAATTTTCTAGGATTGAGATAAAGATTAGTTTCACTTTCATCTAGTTTTACTTCAACATCAGATTGTTTGAGTTCTTTCAGTGATTTCTTTATGTTTTTCTTGATATCTTTATAGTACCTCAATGTAGAACTAAAGAGTATAAGCATAGTGTAAAATGTTTTATCTTTTGCTAGCATTTCTTTAAAAATTTGTATCTTAAATCTTCCACCTAAGTTCATGAATTTTCCATCTATTTTTGCAACAACTTTATTATGAATATCTTTAATGACCCAATCTGAACCAAATCTAAGTCGTTTATCATCTATGACAAATGTTTGGAAAATATCATTTTCATCTAAATAACTAAATCCAAATATTTGACCTTGAAAACGAGGAAAATGGGCTAATCTTTTAATTCGGAACAAGTTACGTGTGTGTTTGAAAACACAGATGTAAGCTGGGGAAGGTTCTTTTATAGCTAAGGAATTAGCAAAGCTTTCTCCTTGAAGTCTTTCAATACTAGCTCTCCAATAACCACTAGGTGAAAATAATTTCATAACAAATCTTCTTTCTAGATGATCTTTTTCTTTCCAAGCATTTTCTCGGATAGCTAAAATACCATAGTCTTCTCCATCTATTTTAACAGTTCCCAGTTGATCCATATCTCTGGTCCATTGTCTGTCTTTCTGTGCTCTTTGAGCATCGAGTCTTATACCCCACTCCTGTTTATGCATTTTGGTTCTCCAAAGATCAACATCAATACGCGAATAGACTACCTTCTTTTCTTTCTCTTTTTTCTTCTCTTTAGATTCTTCTGGTAGAGCTATTGGTTTAGGCTTTTCCTCTGGCTCAGGTTCAGGTTCAGGTTCAGGCTCTCGCTTTGGTTCCCTCTCTTCCTGCATTTTCTCTTCCTTATACTGTGGCTCTTCATCTTGAATTTTTTCATCAACTTCTTCTGCTTGTTCTTCTATAGCATTACGTAATTCTTGCTGAAAAGAACTTTGTTCTGGTTCATTCTTTTTGAATTCATCAGGATCTTTATCATATGACATTACAATCTACCTTACGACAATAAGTTAATCTATTTACTACTTTAAACTTTCTGAATGTCCTATCTATTGAAAAATATTTAATTTTACTCTTCTCCCATTTTTTTCTTAATTTCTTTCACTAGTTCAGGAAGGGTATTTACAACATCACCTCTAACTCTATAATGAATCAAATGGTCATAGTAAGTTTTGGTGAGATTAAAAACAACTTTCTTTGTTCTAGGAGGTGGTGCAAGTAAAATGTCAGCAGCTGGAAAAACTCCTAAACTAGTTCCAATTCCAATAGCTAAATCGCTTTTTACTGCCAACCTCAATGCTCTTTGGAAAAGATTATTGTCAAGTAATTCCTCAAAAAGCACTACTTTTGGCTTTAAAGGCTTACCACATTCTGGACATAGGGGGTAGGGTAGAGTTTTGAGATGTTTCTCAATATCTAGTTCTTCTTCAAATCCACACTTATAACATTGCATTACTTCAGCGTTCCCATGAATTTCAAAAACATTTTCTGCTCCTGCTTTTCTATGCAAACCATCAATATTTTGCGTTATTATATGCGTTGTATCCACTCCCTTTATCTTTTGGATTTCTGTAACTGCAAAGTGTGCAGGATTTGGTATTGGATTACTAAATTTTTCATATAATTCTCTGAAAAACTCCCAAACCTTTTCAGGTTTTTTCTTAAAAGCTCTCATTGTCGATACTTCATAAGGATCATATATATCCCATAACCCCCCTGGAGTACGGAAATCAGGTACACCACTTGGTACACTAATACCTGCACCTGTGAAAATTACAATACTCTTTGCATCTATAATAAGCTGGGTAACTTGTTCTAAAAGTTGAGTAATAGATGACATGAGATATTCACTGTTAATACTAAACAATTACAAGCTTCTATATAATTTTGACTACAATTCTTGTTTATTATGACGGTACTCATAAGTCCTCTTCGAAAGATTAAATAAAGCTGTTTAAGCTCGAAAAATATGGAACACTATTTGACTACTCCAATTCCCCAAGAAGACTTAAAAAAGGTAAAAATAGGGGATATTGTTTATCTATCAGGAACAGTAGTAACTGCTCGTGATGAAGCTCACCTAAAAGCATTAGAGATGTATGAAAAAGGTGAAGAACCACCTGTGAATTTTAAAGGAATAGGTCTTTTCCATTGTGGTCCAGTTATGCAAAAAGATGAGAATGACAAATGGACTGTAGTTGCTGCAGGTCCAACTACCTCCGCAAGAATGGAAATCTTCCAAGATGAATTCATCAAAGCATTCCATCCTGGTATGATTATAGGAAAAGGAGGAATGGGTGCGAGAACAACTAAAGCTTGTCAAGAAGAGACTTGCATCTATGGTTATTTTACTGGTGGCGCTGCTTTGCTTGCAGCTGATAGAATAAAGGAAGTCAAAGATGTTTTTTGGTTGGAGGAACTAGGAATGCCTGAGTGTCTTTGGGTTTATGAGGTTGAAAAATTTGGTCCATTAACAGTGACCATTGATACTTACGGAGGCAACTTAACCGAAGAATCAAAAAAGAACATTGAAGCAAAGAAGGTTGAGATTTTAAAGGAATTGTGATAGAAATGAAAGATATAGCTCAAGTAATAGAAGATACTGCTACAAGATTATTAAAAATAGCAGCAACTGAATTGCCTTCAGAAGTAAGAGAAGCTTTACTAAAAGGAGAGAGAGAAACAGAAGGAGCATTAGGAAAATCTCAATTACATGCGATAAATGAGAATGTAAACATTGCAGAAACACAAATCAAACCTATGTGCCAAGATACTGGTATTGTTGCTTTCTTTATAAAAGTAGGCGATAAATTCCCTCTGAAATCGGAAATTAAAACAGCTCTAATAAAAGCAACAAAAAGAGCTACTGCTGCTGTTCCACTTAGACCAAATGCAGTAGATATGTTCAAAGGAAACACCAAAAACAATGTTGGATTACGAGGATACGTTCCTTGGTTTTATTTTGATTTAGTGGAAGGAGATAGGTGTGAGATTATAGCTATGCCAAAAGGTGGAGGATCATCAAATGTTGGCAAAATGAAAATGATTCCTCCTGGCAAAGGAATAAAAGGTGTAAAGGAATTTGTGGTAGAAGCACTGGCTGCAGCTGGACCTCTCGCCTGTCCACCATACACTGTAGGAGTAGGAGTTGGAGGAGGAGAAGATATGTGTATGAATCTGGCTAAGAAAGCACTTTTACGCCCTCTTTACAAATATCATGAAGATCCAAGCATAGCTCAAATAGAGAAAGAGTTACTTGAAATATTAAATAAACTTGAAATAGGAGCTATGGGTCTCGGAGAAGGACCTTCAGTACTAGATGTTCATATGGAATTTGCAGCTAGACATCCAGCCAGTTTACCAGTAGGTGTTGTGATTTCATGTTGGGCATTAAGGCATGCAGGAGCAACAATAGATAAAGAAGGAAACGTGGAATGGCATCCTCACTAAATCTTCATTTTTTTCTTTTTAACTAAAACTATTATTCCTTGCAATCCTAGTACAGAAGAAACTAAGAAAACAATAAATTCACTCCCTGTTTCGCTGATTTCAAAAAAAGGTGACAAAGGTGGATGAATTATTGTGATATTCTCAGTTAGTAGATCAAGTTTGTTGTTTTTTGAAAATATTGTAATTGCTCTGCAAGTGTCATAAATGTCGCCAAAGGATTCATCTTTCCATTCAAAAGGGAAATTTCCATGAAGATTTTGTTGTGATTGCTTTATCCCCTGTAACATAGCCTCATTCTCAGTAAATAACGAAAGATAAGACATGCCATTTATTAAAGCAAAGTCTAATAGTACATAAGCAATGGATAATCTATAGGCAAGATAATAATTCAAATCAAAGCTTTCGCTTATTATCTCAGTTAATCTTGTGTTGTTAATAAGATGATTTTGACTACTAATATTAAGAAATGAATATGCATAAACAGTTTCTCCTATGTTTTCTCCACTAGGTATTAATGGGTGAGAAAAGTACCCACTCGGTTTTTGCCAGCTCAGAACATATTCTGTAGCTTTTGTCCAATTAACTTGATTAAGTTCATTAAGTTCTTGAAATAGAATATACGCAAAGTAAGTATTTCTTGCAGGTGCAGGACCGTCTTTATGAGATCTAAAACCTCCTTCCTCAATATAATCATCCATAATCATGTTAACCCAACTCTGCTCTGATACTCTATCAGTTTCGTTTAAAAAGCTCAAAATCTTGTATACCCCTAAGAGGTCCTCTGGACCATAATAATCTGGATTGTCATTTAATTTAGCTTCAATCCAGTTCACTAAAAGAGTTGTGTTTATTTTCGTAGTTTCATTTAAATTTATTAACGTTCCAAAACTTAACCAAGTGCTCCAAATATATGGTTTTTCAACTGGCGAATTGTCATCTATAAACTGCCTTATGGGTTCTCTTGTAAAACCTCCAGTTTCATTGTCAAAACAACTTATTATATATTCAACAGCCGCTTGATATCTACTCATTTCAATATTTTCTACAAGATATTCTCTTTCAATTGTTGGATGTTGATTATTCTGTTTCTTGATCAAGAAAACAATGAGAAAAGATTCTAAACATAATAGTAGTATCAAAAATAGAACGATTAATATAGCTCTAAATTTCCTTCGTTTTTCTATTTTATTGAAAAAAGAAAATATAGAGGAAGAAGTAACTTCGTCCCCTTTCTTATTTCTTTTACTATTCATTTCTAACTATCTCTAGATTGTTTTATTATATATATGTTAATGCATCAGTATCATAGTCTATCAGTCTATATGGAAAAGCTGCAAACTCACTAACGAACCATGGCCAGAAGATAATAGGAAGGAGAAGCATTATGATTATCAATATAGTAAGTATTGCAGTTACACTCCATGTAGCATAGTTTGGGTATAGGTAATTAATAATGTCGTTTTCTGTTCCCCAGAAATCTTGTGATAATGATTCAAGAAGATTATCTTCAGAACCACCAAATAGATTGTCAAGCACATCTTGTTTAGCTGAGTAAGCCTCGTCAAGCGCATCATTATAATCCTGTTCTGCTTGTATAAAAGCTTCTTCAACAGAATAATGCTCAGTTAAGGCATAATAGTAGAAGTCATCTGCAACAGCTTTAGCCAAAGCTACACTTGCATCACCTATACCTCCAATAACGACTGAAACTCCTAGTCTTCTGAAACCATTTGCAAGATTATTGGTATCCATTGAATGACAAGCTGTCATTAGTACAAATCTCAAATGCCAATGAGGTTTTTCAATACTGAGCTGTTCTAGATCTGTGTATGTTACTGTGCTTCCATCAGGAAATTCGAGGTAGGATTCTTCATTTTCAATATCTCCATGTCCAATATATGTAATAGCTAATTTATTTGTAGTTATAGTATCTGAATCTCTTATTGATTGAAGAAATTCTGTTTTATCGTTGCTTTCTTGATAGTCTATATTCCTGTTCCAGTCAGAAAATATGTCTGCTGTACTTTCTGCTTGAGGAAAGCCTAAATCTCGATCTGTACTTACTAATAAAAGTGTTTTATCGAAATATGTTGAAGATCCCCTCCTCCACCCGATCCAGGATCTAAATCAATAGGTCCATAACTACTGCATAAATAAGCCAGAATTCTTTGAATTCTGATCCCACGGATACTTTCTCTTGCAAGTTCAATCTGTAATGGTAGAGCTGTTGTAGTTGAAGTAGTTAAAATGGAGATAAATAATATTGATAGTAGAAATCTTATTTGTTTACTTTTGATCATTTTTCTCACCCTACTGTCTTGAAACAAATTTCCAAGACATTAATGTATTTTTTATCTGAAAATTCCAAACTCACATTTGAAATTCAGTAAAGAAACAATTTGTAACAAGATATATAAATTTTCTTAGAAAAAATCCTTAAAGTAAAGAAATTGAATTATTCAGATACATAAAATAGAGTGATTGATGAGATAAAGATTTATTTGAAGTAGTATTTGTATTAAATACTCACATGGAATTTGTAACTAGGTGTCCTGCCAGTCTACCTGTTGGTGCAGATATTTCTTGTTGGACACAAAGACATACAAGTACAATTATAAATAAAGAAGGAAATGTGGAGTGGCATCCTCACTAAGCTTCATATTCCTAATCCACTAAGTTCCTATTTTTCCGTTTTTTTATTCTAGTCTGGGCAAATATAAGAATAATTATACTGAACGGTGAGAGGATTGCTAAAGCATTACTGGTTTCTGTGATTTCTTTATTTAGAAATTTAAAAGTTAAATTTTCTTCAAAAGATGAAATAACATATTCTCCACCAATTGAGTTAATATCATAATTTGTTTGTGTAAAGTATGAATTATACTCACACAACAAACCTGTTGTTGTTGAAATAGTTTCATTTATTTTAACTATCCACGATTCATTAGTTATGCGATCTAAATCGTCAGTCCATTCTCTCAGACCAATACTGGTCATATTAATCGTTAAATAATTCTCGTTCAGATTAGCAGAACGATATGTTGTTGTCTCAAAATATAACTCATCCGATGTATCATTAAAAAACTGAAAGCTTCCCTCTTCCGAATTAATATAATTACATCTTAATGCCATATAATCATATGTTTGCGATATTGTGCTATACTCAATTGGAAGAAAGAAATTCATTTCAAGTCTGATTGTACGATATAGAGATAGTATTTCTTGACTAGATAACTCTCTGCCATTTACATAATAGGTAAAAACATCACCATAATAATCAGTAAAAACATCATATTGGTCGTATTGATCTAATTCATAATTGTCTGTTAGAGTTTCATTGATTTCAATAGTTAAAATATTTCCCTCATGAATTATTGATTGCACGATATCTGAAGTAGTTATATTCCAATTGAATCTAGCTCCAATGCTAAGATCTTCATGAAATGATAGCGTTGGATTGTCAACTGAATTTACTTCTAAGAGTGACCATAATCCGAAGATTACGAAAATTAAGAAAGTGATAAAAACTAATTTGTTATTCATTTTCAAATTTCTCAATAATATGATTCCATAAACTCTAATAAATATTGGTTAGAAATTCTTCTTTGTCACTCAATAATTCTTTTAAGCAATTCTCATATTTCTAGATATATGAGTGAAACTGTTAAACCTCCTATAGCTAAAAAAGAGCCGAAAATAACTAAGATACATGGTCTAGAATTAGAAGACGACTATTATTGGTTGAGATTTAAAGAAAATCAAGATGTAATTGATTATTTAACAGATGAAAATAAGTATACTGAATTTAAAACTAAACATCTAAAAGCTTTCACAGATGAAATATTTACTGAAATGAAGAATAGAATAAAAGAAGATGATGAAAGTGTTCCGTATAAGTATAAGGATTATTTTTATTATAATAGAGATATTAAAGGAAAGGAATACAAAATATACTGTCGAAAATATCAAAATTTAGACGCTGAAGAGGAGATTCTCTTAGATTTAAATGAATTAGCAAAAGGTTATGATTACTATAAGCTTCGCACTTTCAAAGTAAGTCCAAATCAGCAACAATTAGCATATTCAGTTGACACAACAGGATACGAGAAATTTGTTTTATATATCAAAGATTTGGAAACAGGTGAATCTTATGCTCCTGGTATTGAGAATATTGGGTGGAATTTTGAATGGGCTGATGATACTGTGATTATCTACAATATTCGAGATGAAGCGCAAAGACCATACATGCTCAAACGTCATATTATCGGAAACGAAGTCGAACGAGATGAGATAATTTTTGAAGAAAAAGATATAGAAAGAAGAATATCAGTTTGGAAGGAGAAAGATTATAGTTACCTGTATATGCTATCAGAATCAACTTTGAGTTCAGAGATTCACTATCTTAATCTAAATACTCCTTTAGGAGAATTCAAGATTTTTTATCCTCGTGAGGAAAAACATGAATATATGATCTCTCACAAAGATGAATATTTCTACATTGTTACAAATTCAGATGGAGCTACTAATTTCAAATTAATGCAAACTCCAGTAGAAAATACATCTAAAGAAAATTGGGTTGAGTTATTGCCTTATAATGAGGATATAAGGTATGAATATACTGAGTCTTTCAAGGATTTTCTTGTTATTTATAAACGAGAAGAAGGACTCCCAAAGATAGATATCTATTTCGGAGAAAATGACAATAGAAACCACACATTAGAATTGCCAGAAACTGTCTATAGCGTCTGGAGCGATGAAAACCATGAATACTCTTCCGAATATTTAAGGATTAAATATACTTCTTTAATTACTCCTCTATCAACCTATGATTATTATGTTGATAAAAGAGAATTAGATCTGAAGAAACAAGAGGAAATCAAGAATTATAAAAAGGAAGATTTCTTGACAGAGAGAAGATTCATCACATCACGAGATGGAACAAGAGTACCTATCTCACTTGTCTATAAGAAAGATATCAAATTTCCAGCACCAGTGTATCTCTATGGTTATGGTTCTTATGGTATAAATATGGATCCTAATTTCTCACCAATGATACTAAGTCTGACTAGTCGTGGTGTCGTATATGTGATTGCCCATATTCGAGGTGGGGGAGAGCTTGGGAGAAAATGGTATGAAGATGGAAAGATGCTTAAAAAGAAGAATACTTTCTATGATTTTATCGACTGTGGTGAATATCTGATAGAAGAAAATGTGACTACAAGAAATTCTCTTGTAATTGCTGGAGGAAGTGCAGGTGGTCTTCTTGTAGGTGCAGTTGTTACTATACGTCCGGATTTCTGTCACTATGCTGTAGCACGAGTTCCATTTGTAGACGTGATTAACACTATGTTAGATGAAAGCATCCCTCTTACTGCTCAAGAATGGAAAGAATGGGGAAATCCAAATATCAAAGAGCAATTTGATTATATGATTTCATACTCTCCTTACGATAATATACAAGCTACCAATTACCCTCATATGCTTGTAACTTCTGGATTAAATGATCCACGTGTTGCTTTTTGGGAACCTGCAAAATTTGTAGCAAAACTTAGAACTCTTAAGACTGATAACAACGAGTTGTTGTTGAAAACTAATATGGGTGCTGGTCACCATGGCGCTTCTGGAAGATATGCTCACATGAAAGAAACAGCCTTTATCTATGCAACTGTCTTAGATAAAGTGGGATTAGTACCCAAATAGTTTTTTTGAATAATAAAAACATATAATATCTTGAAATTAAATGATGTTTGAAATGAATTTCTCGAAACTTGTATCTAAAAGGAGAGCTTATCGAAAGCTCAAACCATTTGATGTAGAACCATCTATCATAAAAGAACTAGTAGATATAGCTAAATTAGCTCCTTCTTGTGATAATAAACAACCTTGGAGATTTGTATTTATCTATGATAAAGAGCAATTAAAAGAGATGAATAAGGCTTTTTATGAACAAAACAGATGGGTTAAAAACTCTTCATTATTAGTTGGAGTATTTTCTAAACCTGATTATGATTGTCGAGTTGAGAATCGTGATTATTATCTGTTTGATACTGGTATTGCAGTGTCATACATGATGTTACGTGCTACAGAGATGGGATTGGTTGCTCATCCGACTTCTTATTTCGATGAAACTAAAGCTAAAAAAATATTGAAGATACCTGAAGATATGAAACTGATAACAATTTTAGTTATGGGGAAACATGCTGAATCAGGAGAAATAAAATTGACTCCTGATCAAGAACAGGATGAATTAGGAAGACCTAAGCGTTTTAGTATCCAATATCTTAGTTACTTAAACAATTATTTAGAAGAATATGAGGAAAATAAAGAAAGATATAATCAGTTTTTATCAAAATAACTCCTTTTTCTTCTCTTTTTTTCAGTTCCAAAAAAATTTAGAAAAGTATTGGAACTTCTATTATTGAATTATTATCCTCTTGGTCAAGAACGACTGGTTCAATGCCAGTTAATGTAAGAAATTTTGTCATGTCTTTAATTATTTCATCTCTCTCTTTTTCTGAAGCAAGACAATTCAGTGCTTTAAAACGTATTATTTCTAAATCCATGGGTATAAGGTTGTTTTGTATATAGAATTCAATTGGTTTCTCGTAAAAGTAGGGTATTATTATTTTGACAAATTGTTTATTTGTCATGTTTCTAATTAGTCAAATTCATATAAAACTTTTCGTAATAAATTGATTTTGAGAGAAAACTAATTTCGGTTCTAATTACTCCATAAAATAGTTTGTGGTTGTATAACTCTCCTTAATTCCAACTTTACCGTCTTTGTATTGTGTTGCAAATTGACCACAGTTTGTACCTATCTCGTTCTCTTCCCAAGCACCAATACTAATAGCTGCATCAAAACCTAGTTTTCGAAATTCTTCTACTAGTGGGAAGTATTCAGTATTTTCTTTAGTAATTCCGCTTTGAAGTTTGTTGTTTACTGCTTTACTTGTAGGATTAACCGGTGTAAGTTTAATCCAATATTTAGTTGGATCAAAGAGTTTTTGAATAATCTGAGGATCGATTTTTGAATCTTCTGCAACTGCAAAATTAAGAGTGATTCTTCTATCACCATCTTTAAACCATCTTTCTCCAAATTCAGCTATCTTTTTCAAAGACCACATGTTTTTGGTCATCCATTTTTGTCTCTCTTCTTCATCTGTAGAATGGATGGAGAATTGTAGCTGAAAATTGCCATTAGGATAAAGTTCATCTTTTATTAATATTAGTTCATCAAGGAATTTTTCTCCACCTTTAGGAGCTATTGTACTTATACAAGGCATTAATCCCATAGCTTCATATTTCAATGGAAGAATTTTCAGAACTTCTAGAACTTTCTCATTGAGTGTAGGTTCTCCCATACGAGCAAATTGAATTTTAAATTTATTGACTGGTATCTTTCCGTCTGGAAAACGGTTCTTAATCATAAAATCAATTTCTTTCAACATACCTTCAGCTGAAATGTTTCCGTGATAGTATTCTCCAGCATCGCACATTAAACAGCCAACAGGACAACCATACATGGTTGAAATGATTAAAACCCATTTTTTTTCTCGGGGAATAGGTGGTTGTAAACTTTCGACAAACTCAATAATTTTGCCATCATGTTTAGCAATATAAAGGATAGCTAAATCTTCTCTACCATATTTACCAATCAATTCCATTAGTAATTCACTTTACAAAATTTAGATACATTATTAAGAATTATTATGAGTGATAGTCTCTGTTTACCATATCTCTCTTGTGATTCCGTAATTACCTTCTTCTTCTGTAGTTTTTTTTACTATTTTCATTGCAGCGTTCATTCCGTCCCCAATAGCAATTGATGTTTGTCTAAAGTTATCCTTCTTAACATCCCCAATATAGTACAGATTAGGAATTTCTTCATCTTTTTCATAAGCTTCTAGAAGCTCAGGACTTAACATAGAAATATTTGGCTCTCTTCCTATAGCAACAAGAATTAAGTCAGCAATTAATGGAATTATGTTCTCTTCTCTTTTAGAGGATAGAATGACTCTCTTGCTTTCAAATTTAATTTTTTCAGGAATGAGATTAGTTAGAATGCTGATATTAGTTTGCCTTGCTACTCTCTCTTGTAATATTGGGATGCTTCTTGCTTTTCTTGATCTTTGAACTATTGATATATGATTCGCTGAATCTTTTAGATTCATTGCATAGTCATAAGCAACATCGCCACTTCCAACAATTATGATAGTTTTATCTTTAACATTATTTCTAGCTTCATAATTCTCATAATAAAGAAGTTTCTTTTGATAAGCTTCATCTTCATATGGAATATCCATCTTTATGGGGATTGAACCTGTAGCAATTATTAAATGATTACAAACTATTTTATCTTTAGAAGTTCTAATAATAAATCTCTCTCTGAATAATTTAATCTCTTCGACAATTCCTTTAATCATAGGAATTTTAAAATTAGTAAATTGCTGTTTTAAGATTTTTACAAACTCTTCTCCGCTGATGCCTTTTGGAAAACCTACTAGATTTTCTATTAGGTTCGCATTCTTGATTTTTCCCCCAATTTCATCAGAGATCAGCTTGATATCTATCCCATTTCGCATTAATTGGATTGCTGCTGTCAAACCTGCAGGTCCTCCTCCTACTATAGCTACATCAGCGTAAATTTCATCAGCCATTCAAAATCGCCTCAGTTGCAACACATCTACCAAATCCGTGTGATATTGATTTAAGTGTACCTAAGTGTAGCTCTTCAGTATAGGTAGCATTTGCATCCACAATGAATAATACTTCAAAATCCTTCATAAAGGCATCTCTTGCTGTTGTTTCACAACAAATGTGAGACATAATTCCAGTTACTATAAGCTGTTTTACCCCTTTCTCTCTCAGTGTTTTTTCTAAATCGGTTTTCTCAAAAGCACTATATCTAGTTTTAATGAATATCTCTCCAAGTTTTGTGTCAAATTCTGGAATGATTTCAGATCCCTCACTACCTTCTGTTACTGAATCCCTCCACCATTTGGTCATCATTTCTTCAGGTTTTTGAGTATCGATGTGTTGAGTAAAAATAATTGGTCTATTATTAGTATCAAAGAAATCTAGTAATTTCTGTATGTTAGGTATAATCTTTACAGCTGTTGGTATGAATGCATGATTTTCTTTATCTAAGAAAAATTTTTGCATGTCAAGTACTAATAGAGCTGCTTTGGAAAGATCAAATTCAAAAGCAATGTATTTTTTCATTCTCTTACATTCTTGTATCCACGATTCTATCTTTTGTTTCTGATTTTCAGCTGTTAGATATAGTTCTTTTTGCATCAGAACAGTCTTGTAATTACACCTTAATATTTCTATTTCTCTATTTGTAGGCTAGAATACTTTCATTGTCTTCTGTTCTTTCTGTATAAAAACCACAATCTGTCAATCTTCTCTCAATCCCACTTATGAAATCTTTCCCTCTGTATTTTGCACCAGGTTTTCCTATATAGTGTAGCATTCTTCCTCCATCTCTTAAAACTCTATATAATTCTCGGTAGAATTTCGCAGAATAAAGCTCTCCTGCTAAAGAAAATCTAGGTGGATCATGGAGTATAACACTAAAAGAGCTATCTTCAAAGGTTGTTATCACTTCACTCGCATCATCATTAAGTAGAGTTATCCTGTTTTCTTCTATCCCTTTGAATAAATCTTGGGAATATGGATTATATTCAGCTATTTCTATTACATTTTGATCTTTTTCTATCGTAATAACTCTGGCTTTTTTCCTATATGATTCGATAGCAGTATATCCTAATCCTGTACAAATGTCTAGAACATCTTCACCTTCAGCTACAGAAACTAAGTTTATTTTCTTACGAGCATCTTCTAAAGGTGTAAGGTATTTTGTTCTGTGCATCCTTATTCCATCAATTTCAAGAGTTGGTGCAGTGTTCTCTATTGGCTCTAATTTGTAGTAACTTTTATCAAAGAAAGCAATTATCCTTGGAGGATCCTCTACAATAAAAACTGCAGGATTCTTAGCTATTTTCTTAATAACCTCAGGTTCATAACTAATCTCACCAATGATTATTTTCCCTCCTCTAAACCTTACTTCTTCTTGAGTAAATCGTAAGTCAAAAAAAGCTATAATAGAATCTCTTCCTTCTTCATAAGCTTCTAATATTTTTCTAGCTTCGAAGGAATCGATAAGCATCTCTGATCAAGCTAGTCTCTGAACAAATATCCTTTTAAGTTTCACCTTCTACATAACAAAACAAGGGAAAAAGATGGTATCCAAGAAACACGAAGCTATCGTATTCTATTTGTTACTAACTTCAATATTAGCTCTAGTAGCAGTTAGTATCTCTTTCAAATATTATTTCCCTGATGAAACGTTTCTCTTCGAAGACAGTGGTACGATAGTAGCTACAGAAACCATTATTTATAATGGAACACTTTTTGATGTCCCACAACATATCTATAAGATTACTCTGTCTAATTGTACTGCATTAAGTGATCCACTTCTTGCAGCAAATCTTAGAGTAATTATAAATGAAAACTATACTAGAACTTTGAATGGTCCTGAAGATTATATGGTTTATAACGAAGTTTTTGATGGTAAAATTACAGAGTTAGTTTTAACTGATGCTGGATTATCAGTTAGCTTTAATATTGCATTTAGTGCCTTGAGAGATAGAAATCCTATTTACATCTCATTATCAATTGTAAGTTGTGTTTTAGCTTTATATTATTTCTATGTAACTGTTAATTTAAGAAAAGCAGAAAATAAAAAGGCATTTGAAGAGGTTAAAGATAAACAAGAATCTAAGTAATAGACTTTTCTTTTATTCAACACTTTTTGTCTCTAATACTTTCTTAGCACTTATTATCAGATTTTGTTTGTTTATTTTTTCTGCAAGCTTTATTCCTCTTTCCAAGTAGGGTACTGCTTTGGGATATTGATCTAGTTTTATGAAAGTTCTACCAATTGATATAGATCCCATCGCTTGTGCAACTTTAATTCCAAGACCTAATGCAGCATCATATCCTGATTTATAAAATTCTAGGGCTCTTTGATATTCTTTCTTCTGCATATACAAATCTCCAAGACTAAGGATCGAAAACGGAACACCAATCTTGAATCTTAACTCATCTCTCAGTCTCAACGACTCAGCAAGATATTTCTCAGCTTCTTCAAACTTTTCATTTCTAAGCTCTAATAAACCTAGATGTCTTGCTGCAAAGGATAATTCGATGGGATTACCTGTGTTTTTGGCTAAATGATATGCATTACTATACCATTTTCTTGCATCCTCAAACTGCTTATCTCTCTCAAAAAACAGACCACGATAGAAATATGCCATACTTAGATATTTTGGATTTCTAAGTACTTCCAGTATTTCAACAGCTTTAATGATATAGTCTAATGCTACATTCAGATTAGCTATTTTTTCTTCTGGACTTGTAGCAGCTCTATAATCCCAAACTATTGCATATTGGATAAATAATCTTGCACTTTCTAACGATTGATCATCATGAATCAGATTTTCGCAAATTTGCAATTTCTCTGCAGCTAAATCAAAGCTTACGTCTTCCATAAAAACTGCAACGACAAGTATCTCACAATATAGGAGATAGAATTGTTCTTTGAGATACTCTTCAAACCCTTCCTCATGAACAACGAGTTCACCTTTTTCCAATAATTCGATAGCTTTGTTCAAATCACCATTATAATAAACTTCTTGGACCTTTGCTAGAAATGATGAGATATCCTGAATCTGTTGCTCTTTCATCACTGTTAACATCAACATTATCATTGATATACTTTTTTAAGATTAGATAATTATCTATATCAAATATCTAGAAAATAGTTCATTATCCAACAATTTTTTTTCTTTTTAAAACTAATTGAACAATAGATGTTACAATAATCGGTAATATTAGAATAACTGAAAAGCCAATTGCGAATATTGGTGGTTCTGTATAAATTGTAGGTTCAGCTAGAGGGTATGGGTCTGTAACATTTGTCCAGCTCAAGATAGAATAAGGTTCTGAACCAGACCAATCCGAATAATAGTTTCCTTCTTTTGTTGATTCTTCAAACCAAGTATTATTGATTCCAAAGTCCATAGCTTGAGGAGATCCGTCCAATTGGTTATCGATAAAATTATTGTGATGAATGATATTGTAATCAGAAAAATCTAATCTTAATCCGGGATAACCGGTATAATCATAGTGATTGTTGTTTATTATGTTATTGTATTTTATTTTACACTCATCTGAATATATTAGATAAATCCCCCCAAATTGATTTTCTCTACAAGTGTTGTTTACTAAGGAAGTACGATTTGATTCTATAATCCAAATTCCACAAAAGCTGTTGTTCTCTATTAAATTAGATTTTATCAAAATATCCTCACTATCTTGAAGGTCTATGCCTTTTATCCAGTTTATACAAATTGTGTTAATAACATCTATATTTTTACTCGATACTATCCTAATTGCATATCTGTTTATGTAATTGTATGATATAAGCTTCAGATTGGAGATAGTTACTTTTTCACAATTAAACAAAGCAATCCCACAAAACTCCGCTGTATTAAGCTGGTTTCTAATTTTTATCTTATAACCATTAATTATGATGATTTGACCATATATTGGTTCATCAAAATTAAACCGTTTTAGATTGAGAAAGAATCCTAATTTGTAATTATTTACAAAATTTCCACATACTACACTATCAATATAATTTTCATAATAATCGTCAGCGATTTCTAAACCTGAACCAAATAGATGATTATATGAAATTTTTATTTCGGGGGATTGATGGACAGATAAAGAATCCCTTTCAGATGTAGAAGTATTATTTAGTACTGAAACTGAGATTGAGTTGCCTATTGCAATTCCAGAGCAGTCATTTTCAGAATACGCATAATTCTGGTCAATTATAGCAAAATTCGAATAAGAACACATTATCCCTGCAAGTTCATTATTTATACAAGTGTTGTTTCTTATAATAGAGTTGTGGGAGTAATAAATTTCAATACCGTTTGAATAGCTGTTCTCTATTAAAATATTATCTGCAATTTGACAGTTCAAGGAATGTTCAACTATAATTCCTCCCTGAAGATTATGTTTGCAGATATTATTAGTGATTGTAGAATAATTACATCCTTCTTTCAGTAGTATTCCATTAAAATGATTTCTAGAACAAGTGTTGCTGGTTATAGATAGCTCCTTAGAGTATTTACCCCAAATGCCAATATGGTTGGTGTTTGAACAAATATTATTCTCTACAACACATGTTCCCGCAGAAACATTAAACAGATAAATACCAAAGCCACTAGAGCATAGAAGACAATTTCTTATTACAAAATATCTGGTTGTGTTAACAACGTTAATCGCTCTAGCATCATTAGTGGTTATGTTATAATTTTCAATTATAAATGGATCATAATGGGTTCCAATCCCACTTGAACTAAAATTCCCAAAATCATTATCTGTCAGAATTTGTATAGAGGAATGAGAGATGTAATTGATGTTGTACTCTTTTTGTTTAATACTTAATACATAATTGCTGCTATAATTTCCTCTATGTTCTTGTTTAAGTGATGGAACATTGCTTGCTACTTCTTGATAATGATAAATAGGAATAATTAGAAATAACATTAATAGCAGCAACCTTATCTTCAATTTTATCATAATTGTTAGATCTTTAAAACTCATATAGTTTTTCATTATAATGTAAGAATAAAAACTGAATGAAAAACAGACATCCTTGCTGTTTAGAGGACCTTATAGGAAGGGAGTGCTTGCCTTACACCTCTCTCTATTTATTTGATTTACTTTTTTTCTTGTGCGGTTTTCTTCAGTTTAAAAGAAAAACTTGAGCAAACAAACATTTATTATAGTAAAAAATACAACTATCCAATGGTCAGAAGAAAGTGGTAGAATGATACACAAATTAACTAAAAACGAATACAATCATTTTCTTAAAAACTCTAATCAACAAATTAAAGAGTTATTCGAGTTTTTTGATGAACATAAAAATATTGATGTTTTAACCTCTTTAATTTTCAAGTCAGAAAGTTTTGAAGAACTTAAGAAAGAATTTCCAAATTATGAGGAAAGATCTTTAGCCGAATTTATCATTCATGCAAGGAAAGTTGGATTACTCGAATTATTGGATAATGATAAATATAGGATGACAGATTCTGGAAAGAATTATCTCCATGGAATTGTTCACTTGATAATCGATTCCCATATCAATCATGGAATACCAGACGATAAAATGAAAAAGATTATCTATGATTATATCGGAAAAGATGAAGTGAAAAAACGTAAAGAACAAAAAGAAGTAGAACATGCGAAGGAAGTAGAATTAGGTTTATTTCCAGTCTAAGGTTTTTTTCTACTATTTTCTCTCTCTATCTTTTAATCTTCAATTCTTTTTTAATAGTAGATTCTAATGAAGTATATTTATTGGTTGTTTGATTGTGTTCTCTTCATTTAGTAAGAATTTTATATTTCTGTAGAATTCATCTTGTATCTGGAAGTGTTCATGTGAGTGTCATAAATTACTTCAACCAAAATCCACCTGGTGATATTCCTCTTGTCTTTGCTCCAGGAATAATTTCTACTGAACATTATGAATTTGCTGGATCTTTTACTCCTGATGGAAAAGAATTCTTCTTTACTCGTCGACCAACCTTCGAAGGTTCTGATAATCGTATTTATCATTGTACAGTTCAAGATGGTAAGTGGACTGAACCTAAACTTGCTCCTTTTGCATTAGATGTTTTTGAAATGTTACCTTATGTTACACCTAAAGGTGATAAACTGTTCTTTAGTTCTTATAGATTAAAGCCTGAAGAAGCAATAAGAGATGGAGAAATCTGGTACTCAGAGAAGATTAAACAAGGGTGGACTGAAGCTAGGTATTTTGATGCTTCTTTAAACAGGAAGTTCACAATGTATATTACATCAATGTCCACTGGAACCCTTTACTTTACTGCAAAAATCGGAGATAAACGAGGTATTTTCAAGTCTCAATTTGTAGATGGACAATATCAAGAACCAGAATATCTTCCTTCTGAAATAAACTCAATCGGTGCAGCTCATCCTTTCATAGCTCCTGACGAGAGTTTTCTTATTGTTGATTCACAACAAAAAGGGATAGGAAAACCTGAGTTGTTTATTAGTTTCAAGAATAAAGATGGGAATTGGACTGAGATGGTAAATATGGGCAATGAGATAAACGCTACTAGTACTGAATATGGAGCAAGTTTATCTCCATGTGGTAACTATTTGTTCTTCCATAGAAGGATTCAAAATAAAGGTGACATCTATTGGGTTTCAGCTGACATAATCAAAACTTTATGTTAGTATGTTGTGTTAAAATCAACTATAACTTTAAAATCCACTTGAATTTTATATTTTTGATTAGAGATGCCTATACAGTTTGCAACTAAAGTGAAAGGATTCTTACCCCCTACAAATCTTCTCCCTCTTTTAGTTGCATACATGCTTGATTCTATAGCCATATCAAGTTATTGGATTTTTTTCAGCGTATGGTTAAACGAAGAAATAATAACTCCTGAAGCAGGTTACCAATTTCCCTATCTTATGTTAACTGTTGTGATTTCAGTTCCAGCTTTTGTTTCGATATTGGGGAGTTCATTCTTTAGTAGTTTTTCAGATAAGACAGGTAAACGTAAAGAAATCATGTTTCTCGCTCGAATTCTTTTAATGGCCCAATGTATTCTATTAATATTCTTTAATGACACAAGTATTCAGATTTTACTTATACTCGCAGTCTTTAGCGTTCACAACGTTTTTTACATTATGCATAACGCTTTAATTACTATTATCTGTCATCCAGATAAAAGAGGGGAAGTTTCCAGTTTTCAAATGCTTTTTGCAAGTTTAGGTTGGATGATTGGAAGTAGTGTATCAGGTTTGATTTACAAAAATTTGGGAATGATTGGAGGTTTATCAATTGGAGCTGGTTTTGCTCTTTTAACAGGAATAACTGTTCTGTTTTCGCCTACTAAACCTGATATTACTGAAGACACAATAGTGGAAGCTGATCAACCTATTGTAACTCCAACTAATGCAGTGAGTCAAATTAAACCTCCATATCCTAAAATACCAGCTACTGAAATGACAATAAAATCTAAGAATTATTGGCAAATATTAACCCAAAAAAACATTCTAATCTTTCTTGTTATGCTCGCAATAATCGATTTTGGCACTGGACCTTTCAATGCTATGGCTTCAGTTTATTTGAGTAAAGTCGGGTTAACGGATGATTTTATTGGAATTTCAAATATGATAGCTACGTTTCTGGGGATGATTTTCCAGCTTTTCATTGGCAAATTGTTAGATAGAAAAGGAAGAAGACCGGTATTTCTTGCAGCAATGATTGGTTACCCAATAATATACTTGTTAATCTATCTGCTATCTGGATCTTGGATTGCAGTTTTCATAATCTACTCATATCCACTGTATGCTCTTAGAAATCCTTCAGCTAATGCGATTATGTCTGATTTAACTGATGAAAAGGAACGTTCTAGAGGGATGAGTTTACTTTCATTTGAGCAATCAATTTTCCTTAATACAGGCTCGTTTTTAGGTGCCTTTATAGCTGATATCTCTACAAAAGGGATCTTAATCTTGCCAGTATTTCCTTTGGCTTTCGGTATAATAACAGTTATTTTAGCGTTTTTCTTTATGAAGGAAACTAATAGAAAACTCCTGAAAGGGATGATTCCTGGACTAACACAAAAAGAATAGACGATATTTTTTCATTTTATCTCTTTTACTTCAATATATGCATTCTTTAGAAAATCAAATTTGCAATAGTTTAATATTGGCCAATTCATAATTAGAATGGTGAACTTATGTTCGATAAACTTGATGATGAAGATTTTAGATATCTTTTAGTTAATTCAAGAGAGGCTATCTCATATATTCTTGATGTTTTAGATGATAAAGATGCATTAGATATTCTAGCTTACCTGCATTATGAATCCGCTTCATTTAAGGCTTTAAACACCTTCTTTGATAAGATAGATAAGAACACTTTGTCTTCTTATATTACTAGACTCTGGGATTTTGGAATAGTTAAATATACCAAAAAAGAGGAATTTGAATTAACTAAATTAGGTAAGAAATTTTTACAAATAACAGTTCAATTTGTAATTGAATCTTTTCTAAGTGACGAGATACAAGATGAGAAAATGAAGAAGATACTGGTACAAAGAATAGGTGCGACAGAGTTAGCACAATTTAAAAAAGAAAGAGAAGAGAATAGAGCAAAAGGAATACAAATAGGACTTTTTAGAGGTACATAGCAGATTTATTCTATTTTCAGCTTCTTTTCATTTTTCTAGGAATAATGTTTAAAAGAAGAAAAGAAGAAAAGAAGAAGAGAAAAAAGGAAGAAAAAATATTACCATGTGGGTTCTTGTTCATACAGTTGTACTAATCTGTCTCTCACAGCATCACTTCGGTATTCAGGTAGGATGATTGGTGAATACCGTTTTTCTTTTAAGTCAAGGGAATCTAGTATTTTCATTACTTTTCTTACATGGTCAAGAGTCAGTTTTCCTGATAATTTAACTTTCTTTTTATATTCTTTAGCAGCAGTTATACCTGCTCGTCTTCCAAATACATTAATCTCAAGAAGTGAATTACCCATTAATCGATTCATTCCATGCACACCACCTGATATTTCTCCAGCTACGAGTAACCCATTAAGTGAAGTATAGCAGTTTTCATCAATTTCCACTCCCCCATTTTGATAATGTAAGGTTGGATATACTAAGATGGGATCTTTTGATATGTTAATACCAAATCGCTTCATCATTCGAAACATAGCACTTAGATTCTTTTCCACAGTTCCTTTTCCATGAATTTCATCTATCAAAGGACTATCTAACCAAATTCCTCTCATTCCAGTTGGAGTTTCTATATAGTTATCTGTGCTTGTGCAACATTTGATTAATGAGGAAGCCTCAACATCTCTTGGTTCTAGTGGATAACAAATTTGTTCACCATCTCTCCCAAGGACTTGTCCTCCCATACTCCTTACTTTTTCAGTGATTAACAAACCAACAATTTGCTCAGGAAAAGCTGCACCAGTAGGATGGAATTGAGTAGATTCTAGGTTTCTCAATTTTGCTCCAGCACGATATGCCATAACAACACCATCAGCTGTAGCTCCATAGTGGTTTGTAGTTGGAAAACCAGCAACATGTAGTCTACCAAAACCTCCTGTACTTAAAACAGTGATTTTTGATCTTACAATGAAATATTGTTTAGTTTCAACATTATATAATACTGCTCCAGCAATTCTACCTGTTTCGTCAGTTAGTAATTCTACAGCTGGAGAAAATTCAAGATATGGAATCTCTTTATTGATAACTTCATCTTTTAAGGTTCGGAAAATTTCCATTCCAGTATAGTCTTTAGAGCAATGCATTCGGTTTCTAGATGTACCACCACCAGAAATTTCGAGAAAGCTACCATCCTCATTTTGGTCATACATCATTCCAAGTTCTTTATGCCACTTAATGATTTTTGGAGCATCACCAACTAGAGCTTTTACTAGTTCTGGTTTATTATCAAAGTGACCTCCTCCAATTGCATCTAAATAGTGGATAAGTGGTGAATCTTCTGGTCTATCAGCTGCTTGGATACCTCCTTGAGCCATGACAGTATTACAATCACCTAATCTTAGTTTTGTGACTATGAGTATTTGGTCTGCTGGTACTCCCTCATATAGCGCCCAAAGAGCAGCTGAATTTCCAGCTCCTCCAGCTCCAATTACCAGCACACCAACATCATAATCAATTTGTGATAAATCAACATCATCAGGATGAACTGTTGGATAAGCTTCAAGTATATCTACAACCTCATTAGGTACATTATCACCTTTATTAGGTCCCCAACTTATATCCCTCTTAAATTTAGGATTGTAATCTGGGTGGTAGTTATCTAAAACCTCTTTTCTTTCAGCTTCAGTTAGATCAGTTTTAACTTCATTCAAACGTTTTGCTCTAGTTTTGTTTACATTTTCAATGCTTTTTCGCATATAATCTGGATATCCGTCTATCATCTTCATTTTAATCACGCCTTTTTCTGATCAATGAAATCTCTTTCATGGAAATACTTGTGACGAAGTTCATCTTTAGATAACTTCATCAGTTCATTGAAACCTTCTTCATAAAATCCTGCTTCAATCTCCTCTACCCTAGCTTCAAGAGTATCGGGAGATTTCATCTCATATTTTCCGTGTAATCTTCTCACAAGGGTCGCAACATGATACTGTGGAATCTCAGCGGGACAACGAATAGTACAAAGACCACATTGTACGCAGTCAAAAGATTCCTCAGCTGCTTTCTTAATTTGCCCTTGGAGACTGTATTGTACATAATCCATCACATGAATATCTTGTGGGCATACTTTTGAACAAGCGTTACAACTTAAACATCTAGCAACCTCTGGATAGAATTGTAATATTGTATTTCCAGTAGGACTTAGCTTGTTAATATCATATTTAGCTTTAGGTGCTGGAACAAATGGTAGTTGAGTTAGAACCATTCCATCTTCTACTTGTGTTTGACATGCAAGAGCAGCATAAATCCTGTAATCTCCTGCTTTTCTATACACAGTAGCACAAGCACCACAGAAACCAGCTCTACAGCCAGCTCCTCGTTTGATTTTAAAACCAGCATATTCTATAGCTTTCATGATGGTTAATGATGCTGGGACTTCATGTGATGAACCCATAATATATACCTTAACCATAGGGGTTTCGTTTTCTTCCTTTTCTTTTATTTGAGTTTTTGACATTTTTCACCCTCTACTTTATTTCTTCCCCCCACTTAATCCTAACTCCTTGAGGAGGGGTTTAGGATTAATGTGATGATCTTCAAAATGATTTAATTTCAGTGGCACACCTAAAGCTAAAGCCATCAGTTGTGTAAAGTAAAAGACTGGTAAAGGTAATTTTCCAGGAACTTTCTCTTTCAAGATTTTTTGCTGATGATCAATATTATAGGCGCATAATGGACATGCAACAACTAAAGCATTTGCACCACGCTTTCTTGCTGCTTCTACGATTTTTGTAACTTGAGAATCTACTATTCTGTCTTCATCTACTATTTGATAAGAACCACAGCAGAGTTTAAAGAAAGGAGAATCGACAACTTCTGCTCCTAAACTTTCTACTAAATATTCAAGAACTGAAGGCATCTCCACATCATCTATTGCTGCTTTATCTGGATGAAGGAGCATACATCCATAATATGGGGAAATTTTCAAGCCTTTAAGTGGATTGACTACATTTTTTGCAATATTCTCAAAGCCAATTTTATCTCTGAGAATCTCAAGAAAATGTTTAACTTCCATGTCCTCCTTGTAAATCTCATCATCTTCTTCAAGCTGATAATTGACTTTCTCTAGTTTATCATGATCATGTTTAACTTCATCGTTTACAATTTTCAGTGTGCTATTACACATTGAGCATAATGTTACAACTTCATTAGGTGTTTCTTCATCAAGGGTGTCAATATGCTTCCTTGACCTTGATAAAACTCTAACAGGTGCTATTCTTCTCATCATGTTATCTGTTGACAAAGTATGAACTGTTCCGCAGCAATTCCAATTTGGTATTTCAACTAATTCAGCGCTTAATTTCTTGCTTACTGCTATTGCTGTTTCTTCAAAACCTTTAGCATTGGTTTTTAAGTTGCATCCAGGGAAATAAGAATATCGTACCATTTTTTACTCACTCTGTTTTCTTTCTGAAGTTGCTTACTAAAGCTATGTTTGGAAGTTTGTCTAGTACTTCTTTTGGAATGTTAGAAATTTTGACTTTTTCAGGTTCTTCTCTCAGCTGATATTCTCTGACTGCTTCCATCAAGGCTGCGACGTCTATCTCTCTTGGACATCTAACAGAACATGTCAGACAGCTAGCACAAACCCAATGAGTGTTAGCCGCTAAAACTCTCTCTTTTTGTCCAACTTGTATGAGATGAATAAGTTGATTGACAGTCTTGTCCATGTAGCTACTAAAAGCACATCCAGCTGAACATTTGCCGCATTGGTAACAGCTGTAAACATTCTGACCTGATATCTCCTCGATTTTTTCAATGAAGTCTTTTTCTTCTTTTCCGAATTTTATATATTCAAATGACATGTTTAACACTCCTTATTCTTCTCCTAATGCACTAATAAGTGCAAGAATCTGACTATCTGTATATCCAAGTTGGTTAATAGCACCATTCAGACAGGCTGCAGCACAACTTCCGCAACCTTTGCAAAGAGCTTCATTAACAAAAGCAACTTGTAACGTGTGTCCGTATCTGTTTACTGCTTTTAGTTCAATAGCATTGTAAGGACAGGCTTCAGCACATAATCCACAACCTCGGCATAAAGATTCTTCTACCTTTGCAACAGTTCCTTCTATCTCTAATTCGTCTTGTGCTAAAATACCAGCAGCTCTTGAAGCTGCTCCACTGGCGTTAGAAACTGTTTCAGGAATGTCTTTAGGTCCTGTTACAGTTCCAGCAACAAAAACACCAGAAATAGCAGTGTCTACTGGTTTGAGTTTTGGATGAGCTTCTCTGATAAAACCATTTATACCTATAGAAACATTAAGCAAATTTGCCATCTTTTTGGTTCCTTCGCTTGGAATCATTCCTGTTGCTAAAACAACTAAATCTGCATGTAGTTCAACTGTTTCACCTGAGAGTGTATCTACACCTTTGATGAGAATTCTATCGCCATCTTGGAACAGTTCTGAAACCTTTCCTCGTATGTAAACAACATGATCTTCCTCTGCAGCTCTTTGATAAAATTCCTCATAATCTTTTCCTGCAGTTCTGATATCAATATAGAAATTAATTGCAGTTCCATCGTGTACAAGGTGCTTGTACATTAAAGCATGTTTTGTCGAATACATACAACATATCTTAGAACAATATGGCAGGTGTTTACTTGGGTCTCGAGATCCTGCACAATGTACGAAAACAACTGTTTTGGGTATAGTCCCATCTGAAGGGCGTAATATTTTTCCTCCAGTCGGTCCTCCAGAAGAGAGGAGTCTTTCAAAATCCAGTCCTGAAATAACATCAGGGATTGTACCATAACCATATTCGCCTATGTTTTCAATAGGATAAGTTTCGTAACCTGTAGCTATAATTATTGAACCATATTCTTCTTCTATTATCTCTGGTTGCATATCAAAATCTATAGCTTCAGGACCGCATACATCTCGGCATTTCGCACAGATTAAAGGATCAATTCCTAAGCATGCATCTGGATCAATAAGATATGAAGCTGGAATAGCTTGAGGATAAGATATGTAGATAGCTTTTCTTGGAGCAAATCCCTGATTGTATTCATCATGAGTGATAACAGGACATACATCAACACAATCATCACACAATGTACATTTTTCTTCAATCACATAACGTGGACTTTTCTTTATTTTTGCTTTGAAATTACCTACGTACCCATCTACTTCTATGACTTCGCTTAGCGCTAATAATTCGATATTTGGATGTCTACTTACATCTACCATCTTAGGACTAAGAATACATTGAGAACAGTCCAACGTTGGAAAAGTCTTATCCAGTTGTGCCATCTTCCCTCCAATACTAGATGTTTTTTCAACTAGTGTGGTTTTAAATCCCATATCAGCTAGGTCTAAAGCAGCTTGAATACCTGCAATTCCTCCTCCAATAACGAGTGCCTTGTGATTTACTCCGACCTTCTTCCTTTCAAGAGGTTGCATTAAAGATGAACGCACAACAGCGCCTTTAAGAAGTGATGTGGCTTTTTCTGTGCCTTCTTTCATATCTTCATGAACCCAAGAAACTTGTTCTCGAATATTCACAATTTCGAGTACATATGGATTTAATCCTTTATCTTCTAGAACAGCTCTAAATGTAGGTTCATGCATCCTAGGTGAACAAGCAGCAACTACAACTCTATCAAGTTCTTTCTCTTCGATATCCTTTTTTATTAATTCTTGTCCAGGATCTGAACACATGTATTTGTAAACCCTGCTTACTTCTACATTGGGGAATTCTTTTGCTCGTTCTGCTATCTCTTCAACATCAACAGTACCAGCAATGTTACTTCCACATTCACAGATATAAACACCAATTTTCATACAATTACCACGTCTTTACATATCTCCTTCCAAATCTTTGATTTGATCCCAGGAGAATACGGGACCATCTTTACAAACATAGAGATTACCTATGTTACAACGTCCACACATACCTATACCACATTTCATCCTCATTTCTAATGTAGTGTAGATTTGTTCGTCTTTAAAGCCTAATTCTATAAGATCTTGAATAACAAATTTAATCATAATTGGAGGACCACAAGTTATAGCTATCGTATTTTCAGGAGATGGCTTTAATCTCATTAAATTAGATGGAACAAATCCAACATAATGTTCCCAATCCTCCTCCTCAACATCTATCGAAAGATGTACCTGTAGATTGTCCATTCCTGCCATTTTAGAAAACTCATCTTTGTAACAAAGATCTTTAGAAGTCCTTGCTCCGTAGATAATGTTTAGATCACCATAATCTTTCCTATTATCAATACAATAGTTTATTACAGATCGTAATGGTGCTTGACCTATTCCTCCACCGATAAAAAGTATGTTTTTACCTTTCCATTTTTCAACAGGAAAACTGTTTCCATATGGGCCTCTTGCTCCTAAAATATCACCTATCTGTTTTTGATGTAAAGCTTTTGTGTGCTTTCCATATCTCATCGCGCTAAATTCTATGTAACCTTTTTGTGTTGGTGAAGATGAAATAGCAAAAGTACTTTCACCTACCCCTAATACACTAACCATGATAAATTGACCTGGTTTAAAAGTAAAGTTTTTTCGAAGATCTTCATCTAGAAATTCAAGCTTGAAAGTTTTGATTGCTCTTTCTCCAGTTGCTTCTAATGTTATATCAGCGATTTTTGCTAATCCTGGTTTGTATGCATTTTCTCCCATCATCATTCCTTCTCCTGTCATTGTTCCGTCTTCCGTCATTATTTCATCTCCTCTACATCATTGATTATATTGATTATATCAATATTAACTGGGCAATAATCAATACATCTACCACATCCAGTACAGCCAAAAACACCATCATTTCTTGGGAAGAAATTAAATTTATGATATACTCTATTTCTCACTCTATTCATTCTTGAAGGTCGAGGATTATGTCCAGAAGCATGATGAGTATATTCTGGATTCATACATGAATCCCATACTCTTATTCTTCCTCCTTGTTTGAGAGTACTTTCATCTTGAATATCAAAACAATGACATGTTGGACATAAATAGGTACATATGCCACAACCAATGCAACGCATCGCAACTTGCCCCCAATACTCGTGTTGAAACATTCCTCCAAGTTTTTTAGTTACTCCTTCAGTATTCATTTTTCTAGTGATAGCTGAAATAGATGTTTTTTCGACCTTATTACGAGCTTTTAAATCCTCTTCTGAAGCTTTGGAAAACATTTTACTAAGATTTTCTATTAGCTCTTCTCCCTTTTTGGTGATAACATCAATATAGAATTTGTCTCCTAAATCTGTAAATAATAGATCTAGATGTTTAGTACTAGCAGGACTATCATCAAAAGAGGTACAGAAACAATTTACAGCTGGCTCATTACAGCTTAATCCAATTAATGTACTTCGATTTCTTTTTAGGACGTAAAATAAATCTTGATAATCTCCTTCTTTTCTCCCTTCAAAAACAGGATTTAGAAGATCATACCCTCTAGCATCACAAGGTCGGATACCAAATACAATTCTTTTTCCAGAATCTACTTTCGGTGTTTCAACTTTAATTTCCTTACCTTTTGTAAATGTGAATAATGTTTCTGTTTGTTGGAAAACTAAAGACTTAGGAGGTACTCTAGAGAGTAAATAATCCAAATTTATCTCTGAAGGATCGTCTAATTCTTGAAACTGTGTAAATCCCGTTTCTTCTTTAGGACCTATTAGAGTGAACTTTGCTGCTATCTCTGCAAGCATTTCAGGTAATTTTTCTTTTAGTAATATTAAGCTGTCCATTTTAATACCTCACAAAACAAAATCCTCCGGATCATCTGGTTTAAACATTCCAAGCAATGGTTTTTCTTCTGTGTCGATTCCAGAGGTATAATCAAACATCTCCTTTACTTCTTTTTCAATAAATTTGTTTAACTCCATTAGAGGTATGTTTACAGGACATGCTCTCTCACATTCACCACAACTTATACATCTTCCAGCTAAATGGAAAGCACGCATAACATTCCATGCTGTATTCTCTGACAGATCAACAGATCTTCTCACCCATTGTGGTTCTAAAAGGTCAACCATACATTCTTTACAATAACATAAAGGACAAGCTTCTCTACAAGCATAACATCGAATACATTTCTCAAAGTGATTTTCCCAATATTTCCATCTCTCTTCAAGAGATTTGTTTTCTAAATTTTCTACACGTTCAAAATTTTCAATCTTAAAATCTTCAATTTTTTCTCCAATCAACACATCATAAATTACTGGATTTGGATATTCACAACTTCTACAAACATCAGAAATGAGTTCTGTCTTTGGAACCTTGTGTGTTTTATTGGTTGTTATAATATAGTTGCCTTCTTCATCTTCCTCAAGATCAGCAAGTTCTGTTTGTTTTGGAAACATTTTTTCAAGTTTCTTTGAATCAATAACACCTCTACATGGGATTCCAATGAGTACAACATCTTCTCTTTTCAATCCCTTCTCTTGGATTATTTGGGCAATTGCTCTAGAATCGCACCCTTTCACAACTATACCTACTTTTCTTTTATCCTCTTCTTCTCCTCTTTTAAGAGGAAGTTTTTCTTCAAGCATTGGATAAACTGTTAAGTTTTTAGCACATAAAGGAGAGAAAATAAACCCTTCAACATCTTTCGAATTATATGCAAAAGCTGGCATTATTTGAAAACCATAAGTTCCTCTCTTGTAGCCTATAATATATTTTACATCTTCTCGAGAGACTATCTCTTTAGCTGCATTGATTAGGTTTCTATTGTCTGCCATGCATTTTTCCTCCTGATTTTTGTCATAGGTCCAAGTTTCCTAATGTCTTCAGTAACTTCTCTTACAACATCAGCAAATTTTATTCCTTCTGCTGCTGAAACCCATGTCATACGTACCCTCTCTGGTTCAATACCCATATATTCAAGTAATTTCTTCATGATTGAAATTCTTCTACGTGCTAAATAGTTACCATGGTTATAATGACAATCTCCTGGATGACATCCTCCAATTAAAACTCCATCAGCTCCCTGTTGTAGCGCATTTATTACATACATTGGATTAATTCTTCCTGAGCACATTACCTTTATAATTTTTACATTTGGGGGGTATTGGATCCTACTTGTACCAGCTAAGTCAGCTCCAGCATAACTGCACCAGTTACATAAGAAACCAATTATATTTGGTTCAAATTCCTCTTCCATTTTCTAAACTCCTTACCTAGATTAATTTCTTCTATCAGTCCTTTGTTTTATACTCTTTACCTAATTTGAAAGCCTCAAGATTTTTCTCGATGTATCTTTCTCTGATTTTTGTTTTCATAACTTTGATCATCGCTTCTTCTGAAAATAATCCAGTTGTGTTTGCACAAACAAACCCTAACATTGCGATGTTAGCATATAATCTGCTACCTAATGACTCTGCAATTTTTGTTGCTGGAATTTTGAAAATCTTTTTCGCTTTTTTTGCATTGTCATCTAAAGTAACTAAATCTTCTTCCACAAAAAGGATTCCTCCTTTTTTCAGTTTAGGGATATATTTATAGTAAGCTTCTTCTGACATCACAACAAAATAATCTAGTTCAGTAGCTTTTGGGTAATCTATATCTTCTGTATCGACAACAACGTCGGTACTACTTGCTCCTCCGCGACTTTCCGGTCCATAACTTTGTGTCATCACAGAATTCTTACCTTCTTCATATAGTCCAGTTGCTTCACCTACAAGCCTTCCCATAAGACCAATACCTTGACCACCAAAACCTGCAAATCTAATCTCTACTCTTGCCAAATCTCTCACCTTATTTTTTTGCTTGACTCATCCTCTGAATTTTGAGTAAGTTCTCAGTTAGTGTGGGTCTTTCATCTCTATCTATAAATCTTCCAACTATGATAGGAGAATCATGAGAAATAGATACATCTCTAGTGTCAGCATTATGATTCAACACAGTGTTCTCTCTAAAGAATTCTAAGATTTTCTTACCTTCTGCAAGTTGGTTTCTTCTACCAAAAGTAGTAGGACAGCTTCCTAGAACCTCAACAAACGAGAAACCATTTTTCGCAATAGCTTCAGAAAATGCCTCTTTAACCCTTCTTACGTCTAAAGCAGTCCATCTGGCTACATAAGCTGCTCCACAACTAGCCATTAAATCAGGGATGTTGAATGGTTGTTCTTGTGATCCATAAGGTGTGGTTGTTTGTACTTGACCAGGGTATGTTGTTGGACCAGCTTGTCCTCCAGTCATACCATAGTTAAAATTATTTACACAAATTACTGTAAGGTTTGCATTCCTTCTTGCAGCGTGAATTATGTGATTCCCTCCAATTGCAAATAGATCACCATCACCGGAAATAACAATTACTTTACGATTTGGATCAGTAACACTTAATCCAATTGAAAAAGGAATTGCTCTTCCATGAGTTGTGTGAAAACTATCGAAATTGAGATATCCAGCTATCCTTCCTGTACATCCTATACCTGAGACTACTGCAACATCTTTCGGATCATATTCTGATTCCAGTATCGCCTCAAGTAGAATATTTGTAATTGATCCTAAACTACACCCTGGACAGAATATGTGGGGGATCCTTCCTTCACGTAAAAAACCATCCAAAGGATGTTCTTTTGATTCTTGTAATTTTACCTTTTCCTCAACCATTATAATCCCTTCTCTATCTCCTTCAAAATTTGTTCTGGAGTGTGTATTGCCCCTCCCAGTATGAATATTCCTTCAACTTCTGTTTTTCCTTGAACTGCTCTTTGTACTTCTCTTGTGACTTGACCATAGTTGATCTCTGGAACATAAATCTTCTTGACATTCTCTGCAAGTTTAGCTATTATTTCATCGGGGAATGGCCAGATGGTTATTAATCTTAGCAAACCTACTTTGATTCCTTTCTTTCTCGCTCGATTAACTGATCCCTTAGCAGCTCTAGCACTTGATCCAAATGAGATTAAAGCTATTTCAGCATCATCCAGCAGATATTCTTCTGTTCTGATAATTTTATCTTTGTTTAATCTAATTTTATCATTAATACGACGAACAAGTTTATCCTGTGTTTCTGCGTTTAAAACAGGATATCCTCTTTCATCATGAGTTAAACCAGTAACCATAACGTTGTAACCTTCTCCTGCTACTGCCATAGGTGGAATAAGGTCGTCATCTGCTTTATAAGGTAAATACTCTTCAGGAGGTACTGTGGGTTTTTTTCTATTTATTCTGTTAATTTTACTGTCATCTGGAATAATGAGTTTCTCGCTCATATGTCCTAATGTTTCATCCATCAATAGAGTTACTGGAACTCTGTATTTTTCAGCGTAATTAAAAGCTTCAATGGTTAAATCAAAGCATTCTTGTACAGAATTTGGACTCAATGCAATTGGTTCAAAGTCTCCATGAGAACCCCATTTTACTTGCATAACATCTTGTTGTCCTACTAATGTAGGTAGTCCTGTTGATGGACCTCCTCTTTGAACATTGATAATGACACAAGGTGTTTCTGTCATCATTCCAAGACCAATGTTTTCAACCATTAATGAATATCCTGGACCTGATGTTGCTGTCATACTCTTAAAACCTCCCCAGGATGCTCCTAATATTCCAATAATTGATGCTAATTCATCTTCAAATTGAACAAAATGTCCATTCACTTGTGGTAAACGAACTGACATGTGTTCAGCTATCTCAGAACTTGGAGTAATTGGATATCCTCCAAAGAACTTACAGCCAACAGCTAAAGCACCTTCAGCTGCTGCAAAATTTCCAGTTGTAAAGTATACTCCTGTATCAACTTCGGGGAATTTTGATTCTTTTTTACTCATCTTTCTTACCTTCTTCTTCTGGTTTGACAACGTATATGGCAAATTCTGGACAAATAAGCTCACAAAAATGACATTCTGCACAATCATCGAAGGATTTCCCATCAATTAATTTTGGAGGATGGTAACCTTTCATATTGATCTCATCTGATTTTTCTAAAATTTGCTCGGGACAATAGATTATGCACCACTCACACTCTTTACACCTTTCTTTAATTAAGAATACTTGAGGTGCTTTAATCTTGAATTCTTTCAAGTCTACAAAAGCTGGCCATTCTGGCTTCTTCCGTCTCTTACCTAGTGACGTATCCATTAATACAAACCACAATTTTAGCGCTGTGCGACGCCTATATTGTACTTATATAAAGTTTTATTTGTGTCATAACCTATTTGATTAATATGACATTAATAATATTACTAATGATTTTTAATATTAGTCTACAGGGCGTTAAATAACCATATTTTTTACTTTTTATATCTGAATCAGATTACAGTTTAAGAAAAGTTGAAATAGTGTGATTGGGTCATTTATTTGTTGTAAATGTTAACAAGAGATTTGAGTGTGACAATTTTAGGGAATACGGGAGCAGGAAAAACTACCCTTATTCGACGTCTTAAGGGAGAAAGTATTGAAGATATCAGCCCCACAACAAGTATTGAGGTACATCAAAAAACAATCAAACTTAGGAGTCAATCAATAGCTTCTGCATTGAGTTTAGAAAAATACAGAAGCTATAGAGTAAGAGCAATTGATTGTCCTGGTGATATGAGTCTATGGCCGTATTGGAAAAAAGCTTTAGCAGATTATAACACAAATGGAATAATTTTCCTAATAGATCCAACTCAAGATTCGAAAGTGCAAATCGATGCTTTAACACAAGTATCGAACTATTATTTGATGACATTAGATGATGATGTTGTAAGAGCTGAAAGAAAAGCAAGAAAAGTAAAAGCAATTTTCTTCTTAGTGGTAAATAAACTTGATTTGTTAAATCATAACAAGGGTAAAGCAGATCAGCTTATAAGAACACAATATCAAACAGCATGGAACCATCTAAAAGAAAGGTATCCAAGTAGCGGTCATTATTGGGAAGCAATTTCAGCTATTGATGAATCCGAAGAAATGTATACTAATATTGATAATATTTTCGAGACTATTAAAAGAGAAATTTATGGAGAATAATCTTTCTCTATTTTAACTCCACTAGAAAAAAATTTATTTTATTTTATTTATCATTTGTTTGTACTGGTGATAATATGAGTGATGCTGAAACCAAAACAGAACAGAAGAAATTTGTTCATAATTGTACTAAATGTGGTCAATGTTGTGAGAAATGGCAAGAGATTCCTATCTATATAGAAGATCTTCAACGTTGGGTATACGATGGAACCTTACAATATGCGATGCCATTCATCCAACTAGAGGAAATTCCTCCAATTTATGTTAGATTAAAGTTAAAAAAACCTGAAACTGAAAATGATCCTAATCCATCTGGTTGTCCTTTTTACGATTATAACAATAAAATTTGCAACGTTTATTCCTCTATGCCGGTCCATTGTGCTGCATATCCTTTAGCATACAATGGAGAAAAATATTATTTAGTTGATATGGATTCTCCAGGACTTGGTCAAGGTAAAATGACTTCTGAATCTCTTAGTTTGGCAAGAAAAAGAGCAAAAGATCATTTCGAAGCTGTTACAAATTCAAGTGCACTTTTACCTTATATTTACACTCTAATATTAGGGGAGATAATGAGAAAAAGTCAAGAAGCAATGTCTACTTTATCTGATGAAGATAAGGAGCAACTTGAAAAACTCCTTTCTAAATCTGAAGATAAGAAGAAAGAAAAATCCTCAGAAGAGTCTTTAGATGAATCCTCAGAAGAGTCTTTAGATGAATCAACTGACGAAATAGATAAGGATCAGACTGATCAGATTGATCAGACTGAGGAAACAGATAAAAAGGAAACCACTTAATTAGTCCTTTTCTTCATCTTGACAATTAAGTGATTCTGTTTCCATTAAATGCCCACTTTCAGATTTTGTGGAAAGATATTTAGCATTGTAAATATTAGGAGTAATTGCTATCGGTATTCGTTCTGTTACTTCGATTCCAGTATTACATAGTTCAGTAACCTTCTTTGGATTATTTGTAATAAGCTTAAGCGATTTAATCTTCAATGCTTTTAATATATCAACTGCTATTAAATAAGAGCGCTCGTCAGCTTTAAAACCTAGTAATTCATTTGCTTCGTTAGTATTATACCCTATATCTTGTAATGTGTAAGCTTTTATATTGTTAAAAAGACCTATACCTCTCCCCTCTTGACGCAGATATATTAATAGTCCAAATTCCTGCTTAGTGAGATAATTCATCGATGCTTCTAATTGTTCTCTGCAATCGCAACGTAAAGAAGCAAATGCATCACCTGTGAGACATTCAGAATGGATTCTAATGGGAATGTTGTCCTTACCTATTGAATCATCTCTCATTAAAATCACATGTTCTTTCTTATCTCTTAAACTTAATAATCCAATAATATGAAATTCTCCAAATTGTGTAGGTAATTTTGCAACAGATCCAAACTGTACTAATTCTGTATCTTTAAGTTTGAGATCTTCAAGTGTCTTTCTTATCTCTCTCTCAATTTCATCTGTCAAAGTGATCATTCTCCTAGTTTTTGATTTCACTTTATTTAAATTCAATAAACAATTCTAAAAGGAGGTAAATCTCCTTTTGCATTTGTCCATTTCAAATCAATATTGTAAACTCTTGCTGATGGAGGACCAATTTTTGCAAAGGAAATTAACTTGTTAAGTCTTTCTTCTGCTCCTTCTGCAATAATTTCAACTGATCCATCTAGTCTATTGCGAACAGTTCCTCTAAGCCCAAGTTTTTGTGCTATTTCCCTTATACTAACTCTGAAAAAAACACCTTGTACCATCCCAGTAACTATTATTTCAACTCTTTTCACTTCTGTTTTATCTCTCATTTTATTGTCTCCTACTAATTTCAATTATTTTTTGAGTAAATACTGGTAAAGTTTCTTCACAAGGTCCAAAAATAGAATAATCACTGATAGACGAAATAGGAGTTGTCTCAATATTAAACTCTATAACTTTAATATTATTTTTCTTAGCAAAAATAGGTAGAGATGAAACTGGAACAACAACTCCAGAAGTTCCTATTACTAACATAATTGTTGCTTCTAAAGTCCATTCTATTGCTTTATCCCACCTTTTAGATTCTATTTGCTCTCCAAACCATACAACATCTGGACGAATTATCTGTTTTTCACAATTAGGACAATAAGGTAAATCTGAATCTTTCAATGATTTTTCTTTAGAATCCCATCTCTCAATATAGTTACAAAGACTACATCTTGCATACCTTATTCTCCCATGTACTTCAACAATGTTCTTTGATTCCGCAATTTCATGTAATCCATCTACATTCTGAGTGACTATCCCAATTGCCAATCCTTCTCTTTCAAGATTTGTCAAAGCTTTATGAGCTGGATTAGGTTTTGCATCTAATAAAAGCCGCATTCGTGCTCGATACCATTCCCAGACTAATCTTGGGTCTTTTTGAAAAGCATATGGTGTTGCTAAATCAGAAGCTCTATATTGATTCCACATCCCATCTTTCCCTCTGAAAGTTGGCATTCCAGAAGCTTTTGAAATTCCTGCTCCAACAACAGAAACTATCTTAATTTCAGAAAGAGCTAATTCCTGCACAATTGAATCAATATCCATTACTATGAGATAGTATATACCCAAATAAAAAATTATAGTGAAGAGGTTAATAAGTTTGAAATAAATTAAATATCAAATCTTCTTTTCCTACCAGTGACTTCTTGGTATAATTTGTCTATGCTACTACTATATTCAGGATAACGTGTAAAAGCAATCTGAAATCCCATGTCAATTTCAGCTTCTTCTAAATTAGCAAATTGCTGTTTGGGATTTGTTGTTAGAGCGTAATATTGTGAAATGATACTTGTACCTGAATATCTGATTATTTTCACCACTTCACCTTCTAACTTTCTGATTGCTGTATCAATTAGTTCTTTGTGATTATACTCGCCAGATTCAGCATCATGTTGAAGTTTTTGAATGAGTTTCTTGGAGAATTCACTTTCCTCCCCACCTTTAGCTACTCCAACTGTTAAATCACAAATTACATTAGTTGGATAATTTGATAATAAATCAGGAGTAGCGAATAAAATATCGAACTGATCTGGAGGAACGTATTCTGCTGGAAACAATGAGACCAGAAGTTCTCTTCTAGGCTGGAAAGATTGCAAAGAGGATAAGAAAGGTTTGACCATTTCTTTTGAACATACAACAATAACTGGTTTTCCTATTAGAAGGGCATCAATAACTCTATCTGCCCCCTTATTAACTAATCTCATGAAGAAATATGGTGAAGCTTCAGCTCTTACTATTTCAATTGTTTGGGCTACAGCAGTATCTTGCTTTGCTTCCATGATTGAGGTAAGATTGTCAGCCCAATTGTTTATCCTCATTTTTAGACTTTCATCCATTACATAACCTGGTTCATATAAGATTAAACCAGCTAACTGCTTAGCAATATTAGAACTATGATAATTAAAAACAGGAACTTTTGTATAAAGTTGTGATTGAAATTCTTCTGGAATAACATAAGTTAAACATGCCATAGTAATTGGAGATCTTTTACTTTTACATGGAATACCAAAGAAGAAAGAATAAGCTACACCACCTATGTCGTGTAAGGGCATTACAGCACTTGCTTCACGCAAAATATCTGTTGCAGCTGCTCCCATAAGCATTCTAATTGAAAGTTTTTGAGCTTCTTCCTCAGAAAGATCTACATAGTGAACTGGCTTGGTTCCTACAGTATCATCGAAGACAGAAAAACAAAGTTTACTTGCCATTGAATTTAAAGCTCAATTGTATCTCTTAAATTTTACCTTGAAGGAAACTAAAAGCCACTGTATAACATCTAGAATAATTTAAGAACATAATTCAAACAAACGGATGATTTTTAAGTGTTAAAATAATGTCTGGTTTACCTATCCGGTGATATGAGTGGTGGAAGATGGAGTATCTTTGGAGTCTCTAGTTGAAAGACTAGGGCGTACCAAGCGTCTTATCCTCATAGAGCTTACGAAAGGAGCAGCTGGATATAAAAAGCTATCAAAAAAACTGAAGATAGGTTTAGATACAATAAGATCGCATGTCAAGACTGGTAAGCATTCGAACTCTCTCACTCAATTAGGATTGATCGAGCAAGAGGAAAGGGGCTGGTCAATTACCGAACTAGGTAATAAGGTGTTAGAACAATTAAGAAGAGATCCTGAATATGCGCCATTCTTTGTTGAAGCTCCTGAGACAGAGAATGACTCATAAGAAAAAGAGATTCTTCTTTTTTTTCTTTTTATTTTTTTCAACTCTTGGCTAGATTGAGGTTCACTCTAGTCTTTAACTTACTCAATACGAGAATAAAGATGATTCATCCTTTTAAACCAATCTTGATAACCTTTGGGAGAGTTAGGAAAATCAAGACAATGTTTAGCAATTTTTTTACTTGTACTAATCGCTTTTTTCATCAACAAAATTAAAGGCAACCTAGGAAAACTTCTCACTAAAAGCTCAAAATAGTTCCAGATTGTTCGTTTTTTCATAATTCCCTTTGTTGTAAGATCTGACTGTTTTACGACCTTTCGTTTCAGTAAGAATTCTAATTTTTTAGGTCCTATTCTTTCAAGAACAATTGTTAGAATTCTATTTCTTGCATGCTCAGCACCAAAACTTGAAATTATTAGAGAGTTATATTCCCACAGCTTCTCTGTTGAAAAATCTCCTTTTTTAATTGCTTTTGCCGCTACTAAACCAGCGAAATAACCCGCTAAAAGAGCGGGTCCATGCCCTTCTGCTGTTAAAGGATTAGCATGAAACGCTGCATCTCCTGCAATCATCAAACCTGGAGCAACCGCATTCCATATAGGAGGACGAATAGAAACCACTCCTCCTCTCCCATCAAGAGTTTTGTATGTGCCTTTAGGATAGTACTTTTCCATAGCTTTGAAATATACTTCTTTAACGCTTTTCGTTTGATTTTTACCTTCTTTAATGAAACCAGTACCACAATTTAGTTTATATTTTCCATCTGAAAAAAACCATATATAACCTGGTTCAGGTATATCTTCTTCATATTTAAGAACAATTTTCTTATCTAAACCATGTGCTTTTTTTAGTTCTATTATTTCTCTATAACAAGAAGCATAATCTGATTTATCTAACTTTGTTAATAAAATAGGTTCAAAGTCCTCTGGTAATTTAGTTCTAATTGCTCCTCTTACCCCACTGCAATCAATCACTAGTTTAGCTAATAGTTCAATTTTTTTATCATTCTTAGTTTTAATAAGCACCCCAGAAACTTTATTGTTTTTCAAAGTAGGTTCAAGAACTTTTGTTTCTGATAAAACTTCGACTCCAGATTTAATAGCCTCTTTTAAAAGTCTTTGACCGTATTTATGCCTATCAATCATATAACCGATGGCTGGAAGCGCTATATATTCTTCTGGTAATGAGGTTTTTAAAATAAGTTTTTCAACAGGAGCATTTATCTCAGTTCTTGATGGTGGTTTAATTCCTAATTTATCTGAGATAAAGTGAGATGTTTCCTTAGATATTGCCTCACCGCACACTTTGTCACCAATCATCTCTTGCTTTTTCTTATCTATGAGTAAAACATTTAGATTATTTTTACTACAGCTCAAAGCTGCTGATACACCAGCAGGTCCTCCTCCAACAACAATAACATCATATTCGTTTTTCATAGATAGTGGAACATTTGTAAGGTTGTAAATAAATTCTCTGGAAAAAGATATTCTGCAATAAGTAATAAGCATTAAATACTTAATTCTAAAAAATAGATTGATGGTCATCGTATTCGCACATATAAACTCTAAATTGATCAAAGGTACCTATTCTTCTGTAAATGGGTTTGAAATTGAAGAAGGTGATGTCTCTGAGAAATATGTTTTACCACTTCAAAATAGTTTGAAGGTTTTATTACAACAAAATAACGCCAAATTACAATTTGTCCATTCCATTTTAGGAAGAGATATGAATATATTGATGATCTGCAAAAGAATAGATGATATCCTGAAATTTACAATAATCAATAATCCAATTTTTAAAAGTAGATCAGCATATGATTTCATATTTCAGAGATTACAGATATTAACACCAAATAATGAATTTGAGTTAAGTAACAATCCTCTAAGCTTCTTGATATCTATAGAAAGGAGCTTCAATGAGCTTGAACCTGATGATTATCTGAATTATATGCCTTTACTGTCAAATTATATGTTTGAAATCATATATAGCGATATTAAGGAGAATGATTCTGAGACTAAAAAACAGCTTATCAATCAGTATCCTAATACAACATATGCGTATATACATGAACTCTTTCTTGAAGAGAATTCAAGTAATGTTGAAAAAATCTCTAATCTAACTGAAGCTTTCCGTTTGTGTCCTTTTTCAGAAGAATCATATCAAAATGACTCCAATAAAGAATCAGAATTTGATGAGTGTTTTCGTTTCTATTTTAATATATTAATCCTTGTAATGCAATTAGATAAACGTGATATTTTTCCTATTGTTTTTCAATATGTTCTCAATGAAAGAACAAATTTAGTCAGAACCAAATTTGATATGTTTATGAGTATGCTAGCTGCACATTGGTTCTTGATTGAAGATGCTCAAAAAGCCCTTGTACATACAATACAAGTAAGAAATGATGATCTACAATATCTATCTATTAAATCTCAGATAAATTACCTGAGGTTAAAGGGAACTATATTTGAAAAACTTGGAAAATATTCCGAGAGTTTGAATGAATATCTCACTTGTGTATCGCTTTTGAATAATCTAGAAAATTTGACACCTTCAGCAGCTTTAGCTTATGCTGGTATTGGAAATATAAATAGTATCACTGGGCAATTTACAAAAGCTATAACTGCTTATTCTTTCGCTGCTTCTTTGTTTGATTATCTTTCATTAAAAAGTCAAAAAATATCCATGTTGAACAATATCCTAACTCTTAGAACTCTAAAAGCAAAGAGCTATCTCTCTGCTTGTTTAGTAAGTTTAAATAACGAAAGA
>Ga0315554_1000094_pt1 | contig 44262 bp, 43 predicted proteins | sample SalMarSW160370MG_FD_202114 | JGI IMG/M metagenome (GOLD analysis project Ga0315554, IMG submission 202114) | Salt marsh sediment microbial communities from the Plum Island Ecosystem LTER, Massachusetts, United States - Salt Marsh Sediment SW1603-70 ...
AGCATTTTCACCTGTACTTCCTTCTCGCGCGGTTCCGCCAGCTCAAGCTCTTCTATCTCCATGGGTACCCCGTATTCACGTAAAACGGCGGCTTTAATCTTCATCTGGTTCCTCCTGCGGTTTTACTATCGACAGTACTGAATATCGGCATTCGGGTAGACGGCTACCCTGACGTCGGCCCCATAGCTCTCCTGCAGCGTCGCGAGGACATCATCGAAGTTGTCCATCATCGCCAGTTTACCCGTGTTTTGAAGGTAGTTTCGACCGGCCAGCTCGGGGTATTCGCTGTAGATGATTAGTCGGTTGACATTTTGCGGCGGTTTCATTTGAAGTCTCAGCCTCCCGCCGATTTCATTCCCGAAGGGCCCCATGAGGTAGTGGGTTATCTGCCCCTCCGGTGCGTTGGCGATGAGGACAGCGTCGCCGCCCTGCTGTTTTATCGAAGGGAAAGCCACCATCAGACCGGAAATAGCCTCGTTAACCTTGGCGTATGAGTTGGCAATCACTATATCCTTGTCCTTCGCCGCCGGGGTGAGATAGTGAGCTTTGGCGTCCTTTAGAGCGGCGGTGAAGGTCGGCATCGGGGCTCCGGCGAATAATGCCACCGTCTCCCCCCAAAAATTCACCAGGGCGTCTATTTTCATATCCAGCCCCGCTATCTCCATCGCTTCATTAATATCACGGCGACGCGGATTGTCCTCGACGATGCCCATGCCCGTTACCGTATCCCTGAATCCGGTCTTTTCCGAGGATACCTGCGGAGAATGCAGTCCTATTACCGTTTCGTAGGAGGCTACTCCCGGCAGCATTATTTTACCGCCGCCTCCGAATCCCGCCATGATATGCGGCACCACCGAGCCGATGCCTATTTTCAGGTCGCATTTCATTACCTCGGCGTTGAAAGACAGTTTCGTGCCGCGTGTCGTCGTGCCGGAGTATTCGCAGTTTTCGAACGGCGCGTGATTATAGACCGGAAACCTTTTTAAAATGTCCTCGCCCAGCTTCTTCACGAAATCGAGGCGGTTCATGGCTCCGTGGCAGCCGCAGGCGGCGATAAATCGGATTTGCCTGTCCTCGATACCCGCAGCGGCGAGTTCTTCCAGCACATGAGGCACGATTTCCGCCGCTCTGGTTACCCGCGTCATGTCGTCGAAAATGATAACGACCTCTTTTTTACCGCGGGCGTATTCCCGCAGCGGTGCCATGCCGATGGGACTGGCAATCGCCTCTTTGATTTCCTCGGATTTCATATGCGGGCGGTCATAACCCGCCATGTTGCAGACCTCTACATCCCAGCTTTCCGGGAGCTCTAGCTTCAGTTCTTTGACGCCGAACCAGGCGAGTTGCGGTAAGATAATCGAATTATTCAATTCTTTCCTCCGTGCTACTCTATTTCAAAGTCTATATTCTTCAATCCGTGATAGTAGTTGCCCCGTTCGGCTGTAAAACCCAGCACTGTGTAGTCGGGGTCCTCCACGCCCTTCGGGTAGTACTTTTCCGCGTCGCCCAACCAGAGCATTTTCCTCGACTCTATATCCTGTAGGAGTTCTATTGTCCCTACCAGCATCAGCCCTTTTATGCTCTGTTCATCGACGTAATACACGCAGGCTCGGTTGTCTTTTTTCAACTGCTGCACTCTCCTGGACGAAGTATTGGTGCTGAACCAGATTTTCTTCAGTCCTTCGTGTTTAAGGTTCATCATCGCCTTGATATTCGGGTGACCGTCCTCGCCGTTCGTCCCGAGCATACAGATTTTCGCTTTATCCATCAGTTCCAGCCCTTCGCTCATCGCTTCCTGCCTGTCCATGGTTATATTCCCTTTCGCTATATCAGCTTCTGCCGCGTCAGCATCTCCCGCAGCATCGGCATTAAATCGAGTTCGGTCATTTCCCGGGGTGTAACCCACTTACACTCCTCGGCATCCGTCTGCGCTTTTATTTCCCCGCTGACATACCTCGCCAGCATGTCGATGATGACGAAATGGTACTTGATGCGGCCGTCTTCGTCCCTGATGATATTGTTGGCCGCATCGAGGACGCGCTCTATTTCCACCTCTATCGAGCATTCTTCCATCACTTCCCGCCGGGCTGCTTCGTAGGCCGTTTCGCCCAGCTCGATTCTGCCTCCCGGGATGCTCCATTTCCCCTTGCTGGGCTCCTGGCCGCGTTTAATCGTCAGTATTTTCCCTTCTTTAAATACCAACGCGCCCACGGCCGCTATCGGCGCTTGGGGATACCATCGTCCGTCGTCTGGCTCTAAATCGTTCATCTGTTCAGGCATGTCGGAAGATTTCGAGAGAATAATCTATTATTCTATGGCAGGCCGACTTTGTCAAAACTCAGCCCCCCTTTAGGTTATCTATTCCCACCCGGCCGCCCTCGTATCATCAGCGGCCTGTCCGCTAATATTTCACACCCCGTCTCCCCTTTTTCCAGTTTCCCTCCTTCGTAAGGAGGGATTAAGGGAGAATTACCCTTCATCTCCTGTTTTTTCCTCGTTTTTTAAAGGATATTTTTTGGTCATTGTCACTTTTCCTCCCAAGCCTTACAATGGGAAAAGTTATCTGGGGAGGTACGTTTTTATAACCTTTTCTAAATACGGCATAGCATGAACTGATATATATCACAGTCAATATAATAAGCATTATTGTAACGAATAAATTAACATCGCTGATAATTAGCATGGGAATTAAAATTATCATACAAATGGCGATAGTGCCATAAAATAATAAATAATATTTTCTTTTCTTAAGTTTAGGCATCTATAATACCAGTTATTTCATCCTTATAATAATCATAGATTCTACCATTTTTAGTCCTAAATTACTTCCCCCTCCTTTTTTAAAGGAGGGGGACCGAGGGGGTGGATTCTATAAAAATAAATTCCCCCTCTCAAACAGACAAAAAACCGAGAATTGTAAAAGTATCTGTTTGAGAGGGGGTCAGGGGGTGAATATCCTGAATCATTATTTGAATCAGTACACCTTAACACAGAAACTTAACATAACACTGATAACAATTCACGCCTGATAAGTCCCTCTCCACCCTCGAATTGTTTCCACTTAAAAAAAGTGTACCTCTCCGGTTTATACGCTCAGTCCCAGCGAGTGTATCGCAAACTCGTGGTGCCCCAGTATCTCGGCTCTGGTTGATTTACCGGAAGCAACCTCGATTATCTCCTGAAATATACGCTCCCCGATACTCTCTATAGTCCCGGTACCATCCAGGATTATTCCGGCGTTAATATCCATATTATCCTTCATGTGATGGTAGATACGGCTGTTGGTGGCTACCTTGATTACGGGTACGGTCGGAGCGCCCATAGGCGTACCACGTCCGGTGGTAAAGACGATTACCTGAGCTCCAGAGGCAATCATACCCGTGTTGCAGACGGCATCGTGGGCGGGTCCGTCCATGATAACCAGTCCTTTCTCCGACGGTCTTTCCGCAAAGTCCACCACCTCCCTGATTTCCGTCGTGCCACCCTTAAGCACAGCTCCCAGAGACTTTTCCTCGAGGGTAGTCAGTCCCCCTTCGATATTGCCCGGCGAAGGTTCGGAGCCCCGGATATCCACCCCGGCCTTAAACGCCAGAGCTTCTGTCGCCGATGTTATTTCGTAGATGCGCTTTTTCACGGATTCGCTGGCGGCTCTTCTGGCGAGAACCTGTTCGGCGCCGATCATCTCCGGCGTTTCCGAAAGAATGGCCGTGCCGCCTTCGGCTACCAGCCTGTCGCAGGCATTACCGAGAGCCGGATTGGCGGTAAGTCCGGAGAACGTATCCGAGCCGCCGCAGTTGGTACCGACGGTAAGTTCGGAGATATCCACGGGCTCACGGACAGCTTTAGAGGCTTCTTTCAGGAGTTTCTTCACCAGAAGCCCGCCTTTCTCTACGGTAGCGGTGGTGCCACCTTCTTCCTGGATATTGACTACCTCATAACGCTGGCCGTATGCCGCTAGCTTTTCGGCGATTACCTGGGGAGTGATAAGCTCGCAACCCAGTCCGACCAGTAATACACCGGCAACATTAGGATTCGCACAGAAACCGGACATACTGCGTACGATATGCTCTGTCTCTATTCCCATGTGTCCGCAGCCGTGAGGATGGGTAACGACAACGGTGCCGGGTACCGCCCGACTTATCATATCAGCCGTAGCGGAAGCACAGATTACGGTAGGGAATACCAGCACGTGGTTACGCGTGCCTGCCGTCCCGTTGGCCCGGCGGTATCCCATGAAATTCATTGCCGGTCTCCCCTTCCCCTCAGTCCTTCGACGTTATGCACGTGTACGTGTTCTCCTTCGTTTATCCTGGTTGTAGCCTGTCCGATAACTTCTCCGTATTTAATTATTTTTTCACCTTGTTCGATATCGCGCAGGGCAAACTTGTGCCCGGAGGGGATTATCTCTAACAGGACGATATCAATATTACTTTGCCCGTTTTTAATGATAACGCCCTGACCGCTTTCCAGCTGGCGTACGGCGGTAGCCACGTTGTCTTTCGGATTAAGTAACAGTGCTTCTAAAGCCATACCATCTCACTCCTGGCTACTATTATGGGATGAAAAACGCTTCTTATGCAACCCGATACCATAATCTGGATTTTAACGTGAAGATTCTACATAAAAAGGTATTGCTTGATTTTTGTTGATTTAAGATGCTCTCCCCCTGACCCCCTCTCAAACAGCTACATATTTAATGTCCCCTTTTTGATTTGTTTGAGAGGGGTCAGGGGTGAGGCAAGCACCTATCAATTGAGTGCAAATAGAACATCTATAAAAATTTATTGACAAAATACGGCGTGCGGCTATATAATAACATTAGGTATAACCTAAATATTCATAGCAGGCGAATAATTAGCATGGAGGTAATTAATAACATGAAGCCGGATAGGGAAGGACTGGTACAGCAGATATTGAAATTATCCGAAGATATTTACAATTCAATTCCTCTGGATATACCGTCGGAGTGGCTGGAATCGGACCTGTCCGTTGCTCAGCTCCGGGTAATACTGGTATTACAATCTCAGGGGCCGACTCGGATGAGCTCTATTGCCTCGGTAATCGGCATTGCTCTTCCCACGGCTACCGGTGTTATGGATAACTTGGTAAAGAAAAACTTGGTTATCCGTGAAAACGATCCCCAGGACCGCCGACTGGTTATCTGTAAACTTTCTCCTCAAGGGCAGGACCTTATTAATAAACTATGGATGTCGGGACGTTTTCAATTGGAAAACCTACTCGAGGGTCTTACCGAAGAGCAATTGGAGAAAGCTCATGAAGTAGCCCGCATACTCTACGAGAATGTATCTCGAAAGAGGGCGGAAAATAGCGGGGGCACGACGGGATGAAGAGATTATCGGTAATACTGGCGCGGTTTATCCGGCGCTGGCCGTGGCTGATTATTATATTGGCTGTTTTGATATCTGCGGCGGCTGTTCCGGGAGTTACCATGCTGGAAAAAGACACGGGCTTCAATGCCTTTATCTCACCCGATGCCCCGATAGCGCAGGACAACTTCCGCTATCAGGCGGAATTCGGCGGCGAACCCATTGCCGTGTTACTCACCGGGCAGCTTGATGACATCTTCTCAGTTAATAATCTGAGGGTATTATCCGATTTTCAGCAGACGATTGTCCGTGACGATAGGTACATCTCGATTGCCGGACCGATTTCCGTTTTCGAAGCCGCCTGGGAAGAAATGGGCCAGGGAGAGCCTGTCGGCGAACCGCCCCTGGATAACCCGGAGTTCGTACAATCAGTCCTCTATGATTCCCAGGGAAACATCAGCCAGTCGATGAGACCTCTGATACCTGATGCCAATCATGTCCTGATAAACATCACACCCCGCGGGAATATGAGCGATGACGAAGCTCTTCAGGTCACCACCGATATCGAAGGCTTCTTCGATATGAACTCTCTGGCGATGGTCGAAGTGACGGTTGTCTCCGGCGCCAAACTGGTCAATGCCATCAGCCTCAGTATGGGCAACAATATGACTGTTTTATTCGCCCTGTCGGTAGTGGTTATGATTTTAATCCTGGTTTTGATATTCCGGGTGCGCTGGCGGTTACTGTCACTGTTTATGGTAATGATCAGCGCCCTGTGGACGTTCGGGCTGATGGGCTATTTATCGATTCCCCTGACGATGGCTACCATGGCGGTCCTGCCGATTCTCATCGGACTAGGTATAGATTTTTCCATACAGTTCCACAACCGTTACCAGGAAGAAATAACCAGGAGTAATTCCGTGGGCGAAGCTATTGTAACCTCGATTACGCATATGCTGCCTGTGGTCGGTATCGCTCTGCTGGCGACGATAATCGGCTTTATCACGCTCTATATATCGAAAGTGCCCATGATACAGGATTTCGGCGTCGTTCTGGCTATTGGTATCATCGTCAGCTATCTGGTTGGCCTGTTTCTTTTACACAGTATCGTCTATCTGGTGGACAGGAAAGTCTCGGTTAAATTTCTAAAGGAATCGGCTGCAAAAGCGAGCGGGCGCATCGAGCGCATATTATTCCGCATAGGTAAACTGGCGATTAAAAACACCGTCTGGATTTTTATCGTTGCCGTGGCTTTTGCCGTGGCCGGCGGGATTATGGACCATTGGCTGCCGACGAATACCGATTACGAAGAGCTGATGCCTCAGAACACCCCGGAACTGGTAGAATTGAGAGAACTGCGTGAAATAGTCGGTGCCGGCGAGACAATTTATTTCATAGTAGAGTCGGAAGACGTCACCTCGGCAGAAGTTCTCAACTGGCAGCAGGACTATCTTGATAGAGCCCTGTCCTCACACCCTCAAATTATATCGGGAGAAAGCTTGGCGATATTGGTCAGCGGAGCCGCCGGTGGGGTAATCCCGCCGCAACCGCAGATAGATGCCATTCTTGGAGGGGTTCCCCCGCAGTATCTGTCACAATTTCTCGCCGATGACCGTAAGATGACGAAAATGTCATTCAACGTAAATTATATGTCGCTCGAAGAAACCTTAAACCTGCTTCGGGCGATGCAGGAAGAAGCCCGGACGCCGGCAGGAGTCTCGTTTTCGCCCGTCGGCAGTGTCGCCGTAGGTGCGTATATTGTGGACGCGGTGGTAGGTTCCCGGCTTGAATTAAATCTGATTTGTCTCGGTGCAGTTTGTGTCGTCCTGGTGCTGGTTTATCGCCGTTTCGGTAGCATAGTATTCACTATCCTGCCGGTGGGAGCCGTTATTGCCTGGTCTTCACTGGACATGTATCTTATCGGTATTCCGTTAAATCCCCTTACCGCTATTCTGGGCGTCCTTATCATCGGTATCTGTACCGAGTTCATGGTGTTGCTCACGGGCAGGTATGAAGAAGAAAAAACACTCGGATTATCGCCGCAGGATGCCATGGTGACGGCGCTTTCGAAAATAGGCAGGGCTATCGTGACGACGGCTTTGACCACGTTGGGTGGATTTGGTGTATTAATAGTCTCTAATTTCGTGATGATTCGCGATTTCGGAATCGCTACGGTAGTAGGCGTATTCCTCTGTATGGTGATAACGCTGACGGTAATGCCGGGTCTTATCGTGCGTTATGATGAATGGCGGCTGAAGCGTTTGGCGGGATAATTTTTATTTATCCCGGGCTATTATTGTTTATTGAATTCGATTATCCAACTTAAACCGGTATCGGAATAGTATGATTTAAGATTTTCACTTTTTGGGGGTACGAGTTCTGCTGGAGGTAATGATGTGTATAATGATTCGCGTTTTATTAATCTTTTCCCCAGCCAGGTATTTTGTTTTTCCGGTAGAATCCCTTCGTCACATATAACAATCTTGCCTTTTGGTTTGGCAACACGATGCATTTCTTCAATCGCCCGTTTTTTATCGGCAAAGGTGTTTAGTCCGCCGTTATGAAAAACAGCATCAAATGACGAGGTAAGATAGGGAAGGTATGAGGCATTAGCCAATAGAAGCTCCGCCTGTATACCCTTCGCTTTCATTTTATTTACAGCTCTTTCTAACATCTTGGGGGAGATGTCAGAGCCGTGGAGTATCCCCCCACTGCCGATATCTTGGGCGATTAAAGGGAGGTATCTACCTGTCCCTGTACCTGTTTCGAGAACCGCAGCATTTTTTTGGAGGTTAAGGAGATTAACCAGCTGCTTCATGGCCCGTTTCTCCATAAAAATATATTCCAGCCTGCCCCATTTGATATTGGATAACCGATTACGTATGTCGTACCACCGGGACCGTCTATCGTAAAATTTCTGTGAACTCATGTCCGAAGGTTCCAAAGTCAAGGGGAAAATAAGGTCCGGTAATCCGTCTGATATCTTGAATTGCTGTGTACAATGGCGGCACTCCAGAGTGCCGAATAATACCTCGTTCCCCATTATCTCTTCAGTGTTCAGTTCGAGATTACCGTTACACGATGGACAACAAAGATAATCCATTGCTTCTAATCGCATAACCTTTACCACCACCAGTCGTCTATGAGTATTGTCGGTAGACTACTGTTTATTCACATCAAATATATGAATCATGCTAATTGTAGTAATATATTACCAAAAAAACAAATGAGTCAGATAATCAGAAATACAGATAGACTGCTGGAGTTGATTTGAGGAGTTTCAGAAACTTTCATATCGGCTGGTGGCTTTATATATTACCTAAAGGCTCTTCCTTATGGTAAACGGTGCAGGTTTTACTATCAATATTAAATACACTAACACTAATAATGAAAAAGATAATATTATAGCAAACGTATTCATGTTTAAATCTGTTCCAAAATTTACGATTCTTTTTAATGCTAGTACTGCTGATTAACCTTTTTTCTTTCTGGATTTTCCTGATTTTCACGGGATACCGTTTGTGGTTGTAATTGCTTGGGACGTGGAGATTCTGGTTGCGGTTTAATAAATGAGTGTAAGCACATGTTACAGTATTGAGCCCCTTCTTGATTCTGGTATCCGCAGGCCGGACATTCCATACTCTCCTCCTTTAAATAAAAAGGGCTGGCGGAGATATGCTACCTTACCCTTTTGATTTTCATCAAGCCACTGGCTCCAAAGTATAAGGTCATACCAGATTAGCAATTCAACGCACGTAATATTACTTAATAACTAGTAACATATATAACTTATGTAAATATCATCGTAAATATCGTAAAAAGGTTCAAGGGGTAAATAGTAATGCTGGAAATAGTACTTTAGTTCCGGTTAGTGCCGGAAAGGCTGCTAGGTGCTGATAATGGCATACTGTCTTTTTCTTATTACTGCCAGAAGAGCGATAATAATGGTTACGTCTATCCCGATTAGAACGAAAGTGTTGGTCGCGATATCACTCCAGCCGCCGCCCAGCTGGCTCAACTCGACTATCGGTTGGAGAATATAGTATGTCGGGAATATTTTACCCACCCACTCCGGTATCTGTGGAAACAGGAAGACAAATACAGGAGCGAAGAGGATGATACCAGCTGTTTTCCAGATTGTAAAGAGAGTAGAGAAGTCCTTAACGAAAGCCCCGAGTAGCATACCGAGCTCGGCTGCCATTATGGCGCCAAACACCAGTATTAGGGTAAGTAAAAGAGGTTCGCTGCCAAAAGCCTGGTTTAGAATGAGAATAAAAATTCCCATGAATACACTGAGGATAAATCCGAGTAATCCTTTGGCCAGGAAAATATCGTTTAGAGATACGGGTGTTACCGCCAGGGCTGGAAGAGTTCGCTTTTCTTTCTCGGTAGCCAGCGATGTTGCCGGCAGCATTAAGCCTCCCAGGAATATTGCCACGAGCACGATAAGTGGCAGTAAACGGTCACTCCAGGGTATACTGATATCTTCACCCAGAGTGGTGGTAATAATCTCAACTGGTGCTTCCTGACCGGCCAGCTCTCGTATCGTATCGGCGATGGTTACTCCTATTATCGTGCGGCTTTTCGCCAGGCTTTCTCCCCATATATAGGCCTTTATCTCGGTGGGTTCTCCTTCGATAATATAGTCATCAAAGTCGGATGGTACTATAATGCCCATGTCAACCTTGCCGTCTTCTACCGCCTGTTTCATATCTTCGACAGAGTCGTATTCTCGACTCTCTATCGAATCAAGTCCCTGTATCATGGTTACAAATTGGGAGTTACCTTCATCGACAATCCCTAATTTCGGAGTGTCGGCCAGCCACGTGCCCAAAGCCAGCGAAATCACTACCGAAATTACAATGGGTCCCACTATGGAGAAAATGAATATATAGCTCCTGGAGCCGTAGAGGAACTCCTTGGCTAATAATATACCCACACGTCTCAGGCTCACTGTAGTTTCCTCCTCAGTACCAGAATACCGATCCCGACAATGACAAGCGTATAACCGAGGAGAATCAGAAGGCTGGTCCATACGTCTCCCCAGCCGGACCCGTAGTTCGCCACCCGGTAAACCGTATCAACCAGATAGTAGGAAGGGATTACCTTCACCCAGCCGGTGATGGCTCCCGGTATCATTACCCCCAGTGACGGGACTATCAGCACAACCAGGACGGGAACGCTCCAGGCGAGGACCGACATGAAATCTTTGGCGAGGGATGATATCAGGAAGCTGAGACCGGTAGCTAATGCGGCACCGATAAATAATACCACCAGGATTATTACTGGATTGATATTCATACCGCCCACAATAGCCATGAATAACACCGCCTGAACGAAAGCCAGGCCTATACCGGCAATGCTCTTGGCGGTAAACATGTCAATAACAGTTGCCGGAGTTACCAGCAATGCCTGGGCGGTGCGGCGTTCCACCTCTTCGGTTATCAGATTCGCCAGCCCGAGTATTTCCATAAAAATAATGAATATAGCCAGCAACGGACGCAGGCGGTCACGCGGCGGTATCGGCGTACCGAGTAAATCCTGCCCCAGTACCTCCTCGGATACCTCTACCGTCAACGCTTGACCGGTAAGCATGTAGGCGAAATCGTTCACCAGAGTCTCCATAGCTATCTTGATTTCTTCCGGTGCGTCGGCGGTGAAATAAAGATGAATATCGGGTTTTTGCCCCGCGTTCAGCATTTCTATAAAGTCGGACGGGAGGGACATACCGACTATATACGTGCCATCGCTTACCCTTTCCTTAAGCACATCCTCGGAATCGACGATTGATATTTCCAGGCCTTCCTCGGGTAGATGTTGTAAAACAGGCGGCAGTCCCGGAGCATAGACTCCTATTTCCAGATTCTCATTAACCGTACCCGGCATGACGAAGTAGATAATCAGGTAGAAAACCAGACCGAGAATTGTAAGCGCCAGGATTCCCTTTTTCCTGAAGAAGAGGGACAGGTCCTTGGAGACTAAGGTGCCGATAATACGCCAGTTCACCCGGTAAGCCCCCGTCCCGTAATGTTGATGAAGATATCCTCTAGGGTCGCTTCCTCACTGTGTACGGTGACCACCTGCTCGCGTGCGAATAACTCCTGAACTTTTGCCGGTGTATCCGGGGTGTCGAGGTCAATTTCCCGGTCTTCGAGGGCTCCGCTCTCGGTGGAAACCTTTACTTTCAGGGCTCGCTTACCATATTGTCGTTTAAGATTTAACGGTGTGTCCAGAGCCACAATTTTACCCTGATTCATAAAGGCTACCCGGTCCGATAATTTATCGGCTTCCATCATGTCATGCGTGGTAAGAAATACGGTCGCTCCGCGTTCCTTTTCCTTGAGAATGACTTCACGGATGGCTTCCGATGAAGTGGGGTCGAGGCCGGCGGTAGGTTCGTCGAGAAACAGGATTCGCGGCTTGTTCACCAAAGACCTGGCCACCATAAGGCGTTGCTTCATGCCCTTGGAATAGGTGTCGACCTTATCCTTACCCCGTCCTTCCAGTCCGACGCGACTCAGAAACTCGGAAGCGTCAAATGGTTTGACTCCGAAAAGGCGCGCAAACAGGTTGAGGTTTTCTATGGCGGTCATCTGCTCGTATAAGTTGGTCGTTTCGAAGCACACCCCGATGTTTCCCTGTACCCTCTCGATATTTTTCGCCACGTCCATACCCATTAATACCGCCCGACCTCCCTTGGGTTTCATCTGCCCGGTGAGCATATTGACCGTCGTTGTCTTCCCGGCCCCGTTTGGCCCCAGGAATCCCAGGATCTCCCCTTCAGCCACCTGAAAATTAATATGGTCCACAGCGGTAAGGTCGCCGTAATAGTAGGTTAAATCTTCGGCAACAATCGCATAGTCGGTCATAATGTCTCCTTTCGGGCAGGTCTGGTCTATTCCACTATCTAAAGTATAATAATGTAATAATTATATAAAAACACTAAATATTATAAACCAGGCTATTGACTTTGTCAAGATATACTTGTATAATTTTATGAAAATAGTTCATTTACTATGCATTATCATCGGGAGGTAGTCAGGATGGACGGTTTTGAGAGAAGAAAAGAGCAAAAGAAAGAGAGCATACGGCGTGCCGCCCTGGAGTTGTTTCAGAACTACGGCTTTAAAAAAGTGAGCGTGAGTGATATCGCCGAACGTGCCGGGGTCTCGCAGGTAACAATCTATAACCATTTCAGTAACAAGGAAGCATTGATACGGGATGTCCTGCAATGGTACGCGATGATTCTACTGGCCAGATATAAGAGCATGATGGAAAGCGACCGTCCTTTCCAGGAGAAGCTGGAGGACATCGTTTTTGACAAGTCCGAGGTTGTCAGCCAGTTCCAGGGTGAGTTATTAAAGACCTGGATGCAGAATGACCCGAATATGCAGGATTTTATTGACAACCTTTATGCCAATCATGTATTACCAGTTGCCAGGAAATTCTTCGAAGAAGGTCTGCGGCAGGGAAATATCGACCGACGGTTCTCATTGGAGACTATCACATACTATATTGAAATCATCAGGCGGGGATTTTTTAGCACGCCCGAGATATCGGAACAGGCTGAAAGAAATCCCGCTCTGATAAAAGGTCTTATCGAGCTGATGACCTACGGATTAAACGGGTAGAGGATATATATCGGCAGAGCACGAAAAGGGGAGCGTTGCCGCTCCCCTTATTTTTAGATAACTAATATCTCTTATTATGCCGGGTTCACCACCCTGCCAAAGAAGAGGATAGCCCCGGTCTCAATATCGCGGATAAAGAAGATGAAGGGACGGTCTACGGTTACCGTAGCGACATCCGTTGGCATTGCGGTCAGTTTCATGATTACAGCCGAAGCTGCCGCAGCTTCCGTACCCGCTTCATCGACGGAGACAAATGCCTTGTGTACCACGTCAGCGATATACAGGTCAGGTTTTCCCGTCATACCCGAAAAGTCGGCAGCGCTGGTGAAAGCAATCGGCATACCCATCGCCTGGAGCGTCTCCTTCATCATGAATGAAGACTCGTATTCCCATTTCGGCAGGGTAAGTTCAACGTGTTTGTTTTCCAGATTATCTATTATGTCGTTAAGTAACTCGGCATCCAGAGAAATTTCAAAATTTTCGAATTGACCCGAATCGGGCAGCAAGATAATCATGGAGAGCTCTTCGCCGTCATACTTTAGCTCGACCGCCTGGTAGCCTTCACCTTCGGTATAGCCGAGTGATTCTCCCTGGTGCATCATGGGTACGGTGACTTCTCCGCCATCAAGCAGATGAAATATCCCATCCGAGGTCATATCTTCGCTGAACGGATAAAGCCAGGCGGCGTTAAAGTAAATGGCATTGGTCAGTACCAGCCGGGTCATTATATCAATCAAGCCCTCAGGAATCAGGTCTTGTATTTTCTCTTCTGTCTGCTCGCTTATATAGTCGTTGATAGCAACGCGGGCAGCCTCCGGATTGCCGATGAAGTCCAGGATTCTGAGTCCGGCGCCGTAGTTTTCCGCCAACCTGTCCAGAAAGTCGGGGAGAAACGAAAAGTCTTTCTGCCCCCAGATGTCATTAACGATGTTTAATCGGAAACCTTCCTCGTCTTTCCCCTGAGCGCCTTCACCGCGACTGGCCAGTTCCTGTGCGAGATAGTTGAAAGCCGGGTGCAGCTTATCTTGCGCCAGGTAAAAGCTGAGGGCTTCCGCCATCTGCTGCTCGGTCTCGCCGCGTGCCCCGGCATACGTCATGGCCAGGGCTACCGAAAGACTGTAGGGCGAGTAGAAGATGTTTCCTTCTTTACCCTTCAGTTCCTGGTAGAGGTCGAGCGTAAAAGCGGTATTACCGTCGATTAGTGTTGCCAGGTCGGAATTTTCCACCACCGGTGAGGTCACCCGGGGTTTATCGGACCGGACATAATTGGCGCTGGCGGCGGGAACGCTGCAAGCTACCAGGCTTGACATCAATATGACTGTTGCGATTAATATAGAAATTTTCTTCATCTGAACCTCCTCTTATCATATTACTTCGATGAAAATCTCGATACATTAATTACAACGTGTAAACTCCGTATTGGTTAGCGTTTTACAGCGTAATTTTATTAAATTGCCTGAATTCTTGTTCCATTACAATGATGAAAAGGGGATACGTCTACAGTCGAAATAAACTGAAAAGAGGTGCTACTATGTTCCCCTTTTGCGTTTATTGTTCAGGAAATAATTATAATTCTGAAGTACAGTTCGGGCAACGCTTGGCATCCACGTTTATCCTGGATAGGCAATAGGGGCAGTCTTTAGTGACAGGTGCCGCCGCTGCTGCTTCGGCTGCTTTCTTCTCTTCGGCGTGCTTTCTAGCCTTATTGATAGGACGAATTATTAGGAATATAGCAAAGGCGACAATGATGAAGACGATTATCGTATTGATAAAAGCCCCGTAATTGATAGTCACCGCCCCGGCCGCCTGGGCATCGGCTAAAGTGGCGTAGGGTGATGCTGCCAGCGTGCCTTCTTTTATCACCACAAAAAGGTTTGTGAAGTCCACGCCTCCTAATAACAGACCAATCGGCGGCATGATAACATCTTTGACGAGTGAATTCACAATCGTACTGAAAGCGGCGCCGATGATTATGCCTACAGCAAGGTCGATTACACTACCGCGCATTATGAATTCTTTAAATTCTTTAAACATGCTAATATCCTCCCCTCTGATGTAATTTGCATTATTGTATGCCTTCGTTTTTTATATGTCAATTAATTCCGGTACCGATAACGTTTTCTTCCTGTAGTTGGCGGATTTCTTCTAGGCTGTACCCGAGTTCTGTTAAAATCTCTTCCGTGTTTTCTCCGGGTGTCGCACCGATATTCCTGACACTTCCCGGTGTGTCCGAGAGTTTTATAGAAATTCCCGCCTGGAGGACTTTGCCTTTACCCGGAGTATCAACTTCCAGTATCATCCCACGGTGTTTTGCCTGTGGGTCGTCGGCAAGTTCGTCAAGCGTATTCACCCGGCTCACCGGCACATCGGCCCGGGATAATATATCAAACCATTCCTGGCTGGTTTTTGTCAGGAACCTTTGTTTAAATGCAGATGCTATCTCACTGGCTTTCTGGCTGTCCGTCTGGTAAGAAATGAGGTCCTCATAGTCCAGGGCGCGGCACAGATTGGCGAAGAACCTCGACTCCATGCAGGCTATGGCTACATATTTACCATCGCTCGTCTGGTAATAGTTAAAATAGAGCATGGACCCGCAGCTCATCCTCTCCTGTGGCTCGGGTAGAGAGCCCGTTTCAAAATAGTGGCTGAGGTACATCGAAGCCATGGATATCGCTCCATCCGTCATGGATATATCAACGAACTGTCCTTTTCCCGTTCTCTCACGGGCAGCCAGCGCCGCCAGAATCCCTATTGCTGCCTGCATACCGCCAGCCGCCATATCCCCGATTAAATTGCCCGGTATCAGTGGAGTTTTACCCGGTAGGCTTATGGCGCTGACAACACCCGCACTGGCTATATAGTTAATATCGTGCCCCGGCAGGTCGCGGTATGGCCCGTCCTGCCCGTAGCCGGTAACGGCGCAGTATATCAGCCGTGGGTTCATCTCTTTAAGAGTAGGGTAGTCGATGCCCAGCCGTTTGGTTACACCGGGGCGGAATCCCTCGATAAGTACGTCAGCCTTGGCGACCAGTTTGTAGAAGATGCCCTGCGCCTTTTCCGACTTAAGGTTCAAACAGACGCTTCTCTTGTTCCTGTTCACCGGATTGAACGGAGAGTCCGGCGAAGCGAATTCCGGAGGATGTGTAATATCAGACGGGGCCTTTGCCTGCCCGGAGTCACCTCTGTCCGGTGGTCTCACCTCCTCTATCTTGATAACATCGGCCCCGAGGTCTCCCAGTATCATCGTGCAGTAAGGTCCCGGGGCGTAGCGTGTCAGGTCGAGTATTTTCAAACCTTCCAGTGCTTGCGTCACTTGATAAACCACCTCCTGTCAATTTATCGAATTCCTAACGTATTTTCTGATAAACGGTGTTATTACCCGCCTCAAACATAAAAATGGGTGAATCAATCATGCGGAAAATAAGCGGGCAGTGTTCGACTCCCTGGGGGATGAAGATAAGGCAGGTATGGGTAATAATGTGCTGCTCGCCACCCATCCAAAACTCGACTTCTCCGCCGAGGTCGCGAGGGCGGCTTTTTATCGAGCCGACGAGACCGATTATTTCATCGAAATCATGGGTATGAGCGAGCTCGATATTCACCGGTCCGGAACCCGTCAGGTTCCACAGCAATTCACAACCGGCGAAAAATGAGCCCTTGACTATCGAGTCCTGTATCCCCAATAACAGGGTACGGTCGATGGTATTGCCCGCCTTTTTCTGTTCCTCCATCAATTTGATGTATTCGGGGCTCTGGGGCGGCATCAGGTCTTCTATAAGGATATTTTTAGCATATTTTAATTCGGTCACTTTCTCACACCCTTTCAGCGTTGGTTTATTTACAAAATATTGCATTATCATATATGATGTCAAAAAGAACCCCGGAAAAGCTTGGTAAATGGCTGGTTATCGTCCGAAGTTACCGACAAAATAAACAGGATACGGAGTAAAACGGTGGGTGATACAAGATTCGAAAAGCTAATGGAGCCTTACAATATAGGTGCGGTCAAGACCAGGAATAGAATTATCAAAACGGGCGCCGGTATGCTCATGTGGCATGAAGACGAACTGGAGATAAACCAGAAAGTCCTTGCCTTTTATGAAGGTCTGGCCAGGGGTGGAGTAGGTCTTCTCATCGTAGAATCTCCCACTGTTGATTATCCTAACGGGGTGCGGTGGCGACAGCGGTTCAGGATTGATGATGACAAGTACATAAAGGGCTTGAGCGCGCTGCCCAAAATTATTCACAAGTATAATTGCCCGACATTTATGCAGATGAACCATGACGGACCCTGGCAGGTACACCTCGGATTTGAACCGAATCCTCCCTCCGCCGGACCGCCGATAGCCGCTTCACCCGTGAGCTTTAAATCGGACAACGATTTTCATAACGAGGAACCCAGGGAGTTAACTGTAGACGGGATAGAAGAAATTATCGACAAGTTCGCCAGCGCGGCCGTACGGGCTGAGAAGGCGGGATTCGATGGTGTCGATATTAACGCCGCCAGCAGCCACCTGCTGCATAACTTCCTCTCTCCTTTCTGGAACCGGCGACATGACAAATATGGCGGAAGCCGGGAGAACAGGGCCAGGTTTGTTACATCCATCATACGGGAGATTAAGAAGCGCCTGGGAAAGGACTTCCCGGTATCGGTTTGTATCAATGGAATTGAAGTAGGACAGGTTATCGGCATCAGCGATAGTCATTTGCTTACTCCCGAGGAAAGCCGCCTGATTGCCCGACTGTTACAGGAAGCCGGTGCTGACGCTATTCAGATTAGAAGCCAGTGGCTCGGTTATCATGTCAGCGCCTATCTGCCTGACCTGCTTTTTTATCCGGAACCGCCCATTCCCATAAGTTCATTCCCTCCAGAATATAACTGGAAATTAAGAGGGCCCGGGGCAAATATTAACTTTGCCGCGGCAACCAAAAGGGTGGTGTCAATCCCGGTTATTACCGTCGGCAGATTAGACCCCATCCTCGGAGAGAGATATTTACGAGAGGGTAAGGTAGATTTTATCGGCATGACCCGACGCCTTATCGCCGACCCGGATTTACCGAACAAGGTTGCCGAGGGAAGGCTGGAAAATATCGCTCCGTGCACCGCCTGTGAAAACTGCCTGGGAAGCGGAAGGTGCCGCATCAATGCCCTGCTGGGAACAGGGGAAAATACCCTGAAAAAATCAAAGAAAACGAAAAGGGTCATGGTGGTAGGGGGTGGCCCCGCTGGTATGGAGGCCGCCAGGGTGGCGGCTTTAAGGGGACATGACGTTACTCTTTACGAGAAATCGGGTAAATTGGGTGGTTTACTGCCCGTCGCCGCACTGGTAAAAGGCACCAGACCGGAAGACCTGCCCGCTTTGATACGCTATCTGGTAACCCAGATTACCAAACTCGGTGTGAAGATAAATCTGAATACAGAGGTTGATAGTACCCTTGTCGAAGAAATAAAGCCGGATGTGGTCGTGCTGGCCACCGGCGGTATCACTACCGTACCGGAAATTAATGGAATAAACAGTAAAAAAGTAATCAGCAACACCAAGCTGCACAGCATGCTGAAGTTCTTTTTAAAATTCTTGGGAATAAAGACTCTGCGATGGTTAAGCATGCTCTGGATGCCGGTAGGCAAGAGGGTTGTCATTATCGGCGGGGGTATCCAGGGATGTCAGCTCGGTGAATTCCTTACCGAACGGGGCAGGAAAATAACTATTGTGGATACTGCTGAGTTTTTAGGAAAGGGCATGGTTGATGCTATGATGGGTAATCTATTCATCTGGTTCCGGAAGAAGGGCGTAATCATGATGCCCGGGGTGAAAGATATGGAGATTACGGAGAAAGGACTCAGCTTCACTAATCCAAAGGGAGAAAAAGAGGTTATAGTGGCAGATAGTATTATTCCTGCGGTGGAACTGACGCCGAACACCGGACTGCTGGAAAGTCTTGAAGGTAAAGTACCGGAAATATATGCCATTGGCGATTGCCGGGAGCCGAATCTGATTGTTGACGCTATTGCCGCTGGCTCGCGTGTCGCCCGGTCTATCTAGGTACTGAAGTTTTTGAAAGTCAGGGAGGATAAAAGAAGTACCCGATATCAACTACGAAAAATACCTGGTAAAAAACCTGCCTATGAGGTCACGCCGGAATATGAAGTCGAAGGGCGTATTCCCGCGATGACATTGATGAGTGGTAATCTGGTACCCGGAACCAAGATGTATGTCGAGGCGGGATGGGTATTGAGTATGCCCAATCCCAATCCACATATACAGGAACACACTCATGATTATGATGAGATTGTCATTCACGTAGGCATTGACCCGGAAAATCCCGAGGAACTCGGCGGTGAGATAGACTTCTATATGGAAGGGCAACCTCTCCGAATCGATAAATCATCCGCAATATACGTACCTAAAGGGGTCAAGCACGGGCCACTGGTCTGGAAGGGTGTGGCAAAACCGCATCTGGAAATGACGATAATGATAGGAGCCGGCTCTCTGGCTGAAGCTGACCCGGGAGGATATCAGAAAAGGAGGGAAAATGATTAAGTGGGATAAAAAATACTTTGTCACGGAGTTAAAACTATCGGCGGGCGATGCACCCTGGACGCCGCAATTCGAGAAGAACGAGGCAATGCGCTTGATTTCACTGGACAGCGGAGTTAGAGAGGGGGCTTTCTATATGGAAACGGCCTGGTTCTTACCCGGGGAATGGCCGGCGACCAAAGGAGACGTGGGTACGGTAAAAGCCCACAGTCATGAATTCGATGAAGCCGTTGCCTACGTCGGTACCGACCCATCCGACCCCTATAACCTCAATGGAGAGGTAGAGTTCTGGATAGACGGGCAGCCAAATAACATCGATAGGAGCTTTATCGCCTTTATTCCGGCCGGGATAGAGCATGGCCCCTTGAGTATAAAGAGAATAGACAAGCCTATTTTCCATTTTACTGCCGGGATGGGGAAGAAGTATCGATAAAGTATATTCGGGAAGAATAAAGGGACTCGGTAATTCGCCCGTGTCCCTTTAAAGTCTGATTAATCGATATATATGGGTGAGTTGGAAAGCTCTTCTCTAGGCACCATGGCGCCGATTTCCGCACCGGGTATTTAAATCTTGGGCGGTATCGGCTTGCCGTTTTCTCCGGATAGGGTAATATTATTTATTTTTCTTGATTGGCAATCATACGGGCAACTATCCGTTTAAGTGTGGTTGGATCCATCTCTGTTACTTTAACGTATTTAAACCAGAGCATTTTTTTGAATCGACATTTAGATATAATTGTCATGTATTTACTCTGTGTTGCGGCAACTAGCGCTGGATAGTTGTTTGCTAACATCGTTCCATTTATTCGGGTTATACCTCTCTCTAGACAATATTTTCGAAGCAAATAGCCAGAATAACGTCTAAGATGTAATCTCCTGAATTTGGGTACTGTTAATGCTCTACCTGTAGCTACCTCACCATTCTGAAAATCAACACTAAATGGTCTGGGATCGATAGTTTCTTTACCTCTCAGGTTTTCCGCCAGGCAAACAATATGGGCAATTTCTTTATTTATAAATATACAAAATACTAATACACTTCTATCCAGTGAAGCTCGTAGATTCAATTCGTACGCTCCGAAATTGAAACCGCTGGTTGCCAGTTCATCGGCTTCTTGATTGGTAGTTATCATCTTCCACCAGAAATTATCGGTCTTGGGCAAGAAATCAGCCTCTTTATCATTTACAGCATTTTTTAAGGAGGAATATACGATATAGTAATTTTCAAATGCGAAGATTCGATTCATTAGAAATCTATATCCTCTTGATATCAAACTTATAACGCCCTCGTGCTTTAGGGCACCCCTTATTCCAGAAAACACATATTTAAGAGTACTTTTCATTTGTAAGTCTCTTGAGTTACTAAAGAAGGATTTATCCTTCTTATTACTATATTCGGGGTATATTTTTAGTACTGTTGAGGTAAAAAAAACGTATGAATTTGATAGATATTCTGATGAATATTATATCAAGTCTAACCCTCCCGGTCACCACACATCTCTTTTAAAACCTCTATAGTTTATATACTTTCTATTACGAATGATCAATAAATAGACATAGAGTTTCATGTAGTTTAGCCCCGCAATATCGGGGAGGGTAAAATGAGCACAAGAGTTATACAAATTTTTAAGCAATCAGGAAAACGGGGGATTAACTTAAGGGTAGAGTATAGGCTTTTAGCTTTAAAAAATGGAGCGGGAGACGAGGCTCGAACTCGCGACCCTCTGCTTGGGAAGCAGATGCTCTACCACTGAGCTACTCCCGCAAGGGCGTATCAATTTTATCCCAAAATCCTGTCGATGTAAAGTGTGACGGCTGGCTTACAGGTGATTTTTATTCACCTTGTACGGAGATTTGACTATAATAATCGGCTCTGATATACTGCGTTCGGCAGGTTTACACAGCGATATATCGGCAGAGAAAACAAGCCTATCTCACGCATACCATAAATAATATAGGAGGAAAAAATATGGCTGAAGATTTTGTAAATTTACTCGCTGATTTAAAGGAACAGGAAGTGCTGGCACTGGCCCAAAAAAGGCTTGATTCAGGCGAGGACCCCATAAAAATCCTCGACGACAGCCGCGCAGCTATGGCAATCGTGGGCAAACGGTTCGCTGACGGTGAGTACTTTTTACCGGAGCTTGTCTTTTCCGGTGAGCTTCTCAAGCAAGTCAGCGAGATGGTAAAACCGTATCTCAAGCAGGCAGTTGAGACCAAGAAATTGGCCAAGATTGTTATCGGTACGGTTGCCGGCGACATTCATGACATCGGTCTGAATATCGTTGATTTTATGCTGGATGTCAACGGCTTTGACGTTACCAACCTCGGTGTTGACGTTCCTGTGGAGAAATTCATCGAAGCGGTGAAGGAAACCAAGGCACCGATAGTCGGCTTAAGCGGATTTCTTACCCCGGCCTTTGATGCCATGAAAGAGACCGTAGAGGCTCTGGACAAAGCCGGATTAAGAAAGGATATCAAAGTAATGATTGGTGGCGGCCAGATGGATGACGAGGTTAAAAAATACGCTAAGGCAGATGCTTACGGTAAAGATGCTATGGCGGCGGTCGCTCTGGCAAAAGGGTGGATTGGAGCGAAGTAAATGGAAGAGAATTGGGCGGAGTTATCTCCGGATGAAAAACGGGAAGAGCGTTTCAAGCGATGGCTTTCTCCCCCGGGTATTACCTTCTCCAGCCCGCAAGCTGAAAAGGGTTATAAGGAGAGGGTCACCAGATTTATCAAGGCTTTCCAGCTAAAGGAACCGGACAGGGTACCCTGTATCCTCCCGGCCAGCAATTATGCGGCATACTATGCCGGGATGGACCTCCGCACCGTCATGTATGACTATGATAAACTTGCCGAGGCCTGGCTGAAATTCCTCCATGACTTTAAAGATGACCTGGACACCTATATACCACCCGCGTTGGTCCCGCCGGGCAAAGCCCTGGAGGCCGTGGACTATAAGCTATACAAGTGGCCCGGCCACGGTATATCCGGCGACACGACATCGTATCAATGCGCCGAGGCCGAGTATATGAAGGCAGATGAGTATGACGCCCTGATTAGAGACCCCTCCGACTTCTGGCTACGCACTTATCTGCCGCGGATTTTCGGTGTTTTTCAGGCGTTTCCGCAGCTACCCCCCTGGACCAGCTTCGAAGAGATAGCCATCCAGTCTTTCGTGCCTTTCGGACTCCCTGAAGTCCAGGCAGGTTTCAAGGCTTTACTTGAGGCTGGCACAGAAAGCCTGAAGTGGTTTGCAGCGGTGGGCGCGGTCGCTGGCGAAGCTGCGGCAGCCGGGATTCCCGGAATCATGAGCGGATTCGCCAAGGCCCCCTTCGATACTCTCGGTGACACGTTACGTGGCACACGTGGCATCATGATGGACATCTTCCAGAGACCGGATAAAGTTCACGAAGCCATGGATAAAATCGCGCTGCTTGCCATCACATCGGCCATAAACGCGGCAAACGCCTCGGCGGCACCGATAGTAATGATGCCGCTGCACAAAGGCGCCGACGGATTCATGTCCGATAAGCAGTACGAAACATTCTACTGGCCCACCTTTAAACAGGTCATCATGGCGCTGGTGGACGAAGGCATCCTGCCTCTCCTCTTCGCCGAAGGCAGCTATAATACCAGATTTGAGTACATCAAGGAACTGCCGAAAGGCGCAACGGCATGGTGGTTCGACCAGACCGACATGGCCAGAGCTAAAAACGAGCTGGGCGACAGAATCTGTATAATGGGTAATGTTCCCACTTCGTTAATGGTGACCGGCACCCCGCAGGAAGTCAGGGAGCACTGCCGTAAGCTCATAGAGGCATGTGGCAAAGGCGGCGGTTACATACTTTCCGGCGGTGCCCAAATCGACAAGGGACCTGCCGAGAATATGCGCGCCATGATGGCGGCTGCTAAAGAGTACGGCTTATACAAGTAATAAGGTTCGCGCGCATACTTAATGCTGTTTTTCTATGTAAGCAAGTTAATGTACTTGCTTACGGGCATTATCCATGGGGAGTATGATATGGCACAGAAAAAGCAGTGGGCCGATTTATCCTGGCAGGAGAAACGCGAGGAGCGTTTTAAAAAGTGGCTGAATCCCCCGAACGTTAAGTTCAATAGTCCGGAAGCCGAAAAAAAATATAAACTTAAAGCCAACCGGATGATGAAAGCCATCAAGATGGAGATACCGGACCGTGTTCCGGTTCATATACCAGGCGGCTCCATAGTTGCCTATAATGCGGGATTAACTCTTAAAGATATCCTCTATGACCATGAAAAGATAAAACCCGCCTTCATCAAGTTTCTCGAAGACTATGACCAGGACTCGGCTGACGCTCCCGCATTATTTTCCGGCAGGGCGTATGAGTTACTGGACTATAAGGTGTTCAAATGGCCGGGACACGGGCTGCCCGATAGCCAAAGTATGCACCAGTTCATTGAAAAAGAGTACATGCAGGCTGATGAATATGACCTCCTTATAAATGATGAGTTCGATTTCGGCCTGCGTCACTTTATACCACGTACCTGGGGCGCTTTCGCTCCTTTAGCCAAGATTCCCCCGTTTGACTCCTACCAGGGATTACCGGATAGGCTAATGGCGATGTGTCAGGACCCGGACTTCCAGAAGATGTTCCGGGCTATCTGGAAAGCCAGCCAGGAGAATGCCAAATTTCAGAAGGTTACCGCTGAGTGCGCCGCCATATCCATGGCGATGGGATTTCCCCCTTTGATGGGCGGCATAACGCTGGCACCCTTCGATACCGTTGCCGATATGCTACGTGGTACCAGCGGCGCCGTTAAGGATATGTTCCGGCAGCCGGAAAAACTGCTGGAGACTCTGGAATATATCACCGAGCAAAGCACGGCATCGGCCGTCAGTATGGCTAATATGTCCCTAAGTCCGTTAGTATTTATCCCCATGCACAAGGGCGCTGACGCCTTCATGTCCGTCCCGCAATTCGAGAAGTTCTATTGGCCGACCTTCCGCAAGCTCCTGCTGGGGCTGGTCAACGAGGGCTGCGTGCCGATGATGGTCATCGACGGCAGTTATAATGAAGCCCGCCTGCACATTATTAAGAACCTGCCCCGGGCTTCGGTGGTGTGGACCATGGAAAAGACGGACATGTTTAAAGCCAAGGAAATCCTGGGCGATTCCGCCTGCATCGCCGGGAATGTTACCGCGGCCCAGTTGTATACCCAGACACCCCAGGCTATCAAGAAGTACTGTCGTAAGCTTATCGAAGTCTGCGGCAAAGGCGGAGGATATATACTGTCGCTTGGCTCCGGCATAGACAAGTGTGACCCCGCGAACCTGCAAGCCATAATAGAAGCCGCCAGGGAATACGGCGTCTACAAATAGACTAATCCCACCGGTAACATTCCTGCGAGACTCTCACCGGGGGGCGGTGGTAATTCTTTGGGAAAAAGGACTACATTCGGGAGGTGAATTATGGCAAAAGAATGGGCAGACATGACATGGGAAGAAAAACGCGAGGAACGGTTCAAGCAATGGCTTTCACCCGGTATCAAGTTCGACAGCCCGGAAGCCGAAAGGCTTTATAAAGAGCGCGTCACCCGGTTTACCAAAGCCATCAAGCTGGAGAAGCCGGACCGCGTGCCGGTGGCGATACCGGTGCAGTATCTCCCCGCCGTTTATGCGGGTTATGACCTCGGGACAGTCATGAACGATTACGGCAAGTTGAAGGAAGCCTGGCTGAAATTCCTGAATGATTTTGATGCGGACTCCTTTCTCCCTCCCAGCCTGGTCTTTCCGGCTAAAGTGCTGGAGATGATAGATTATAAAATACAGAAGTGGCCCGGGCACGGCCTCCCCGACGATGCCCCTTCGCACCAGTTCGTCGAGGGGGAATACATGCTGGCAAGCGAGTACGATGCCCTTATCAACGACCCCGCCGATTATCTGCTGAGGCACTTTCTGCCACGCTCCGCCGGTGTATTTAAGCCTTTCGAGAAGCTCGCTCCCCTGACACCCTTCGTCGCTATACCGGTGGGATATGTGGCGCAGTTTGCCGACCCCGAAATACGGAAGACTTACGAGACACTCTTCGATGCCGCCCAGGAAGCCGTAAAATGGGCGATGGCCGTCGGCGAGATAGGCCAGATAGGGCTGTCCGCCGGTTTTCCCAATATCTGGGGCGGCATGTCCCAGGCGCCCTTCGACATGGTAGGTGACTTTTTAAGGGGCACGCACGGCATCATGATGGACATGTTCAAGCGTCCGGACAAGCTCCACGAAGCCATGGCAAGACTGGTGCCGGTTGCCGTCAGCGAGGCCGTCGGTTCAGCCAACGCCTCCGGCTGCCCGATTATCTTCATACCGCTGCACAAGGGCACCGGCGGTTTCATGTCCAATAAACAGTTCGAGGAATTTTACTGGCCCACTTTTAAAGAGGTCATGATGGGTTTGGTTAACGAAGGTCTCGTGCCGATGCCCTTCGCCGAGGGTAATTACGAGCCCCGCCTGGAAATCATCAAAGATATGCCCCGCAGCTCGACGATCTGGTTCTTCGAGCACATGGACATGGCTAAAGCCAAGAAAATACTCAATCACACCTGCATCGCCGGCAACGTACCGGTCACGATGATGGTCACCGGAAAGCCCGCGGAGGTGAAGGAGCGTTGCCGTCAACTCATCGAGGTCTGCGCGCCGGGAAGCGGTTATATCCTGACGGCAGGAGCGTGGATGGACATGGGCAACCATGAAAACCTGCGCGCCATGATGGAAGCCGCCAAAGAATACGGGGTGTATTAGCCCAACCTGTAATGGAGGGAAGGATATTCTGATATGAACGATACCGCAAAAAACTGGGATAAGATGACCTGGCAGGAAAAGCGCGAGGAACGATTTAAGCGATGGCTCAATCCGCCGGACGTGAAATTCGTCAGCCAGGAAGCTGAAAAACTTTATAAAGAACGGGTAACCCGGTTTATTAAAGCGATAAAGCTGGAAGAGCCCGACCGTGTCCCGGTCATGCTTCCTACCGGCAACTCCCCGGCTTACTGGGGAGGCGCCAACTTACACACGTTGATGTATGACTATAAAAAAGGCCACGAGATATGGAAGAAATACATGGAAGCCTTCGGGGACATGGACGCCTTTCACGGCCCCGGCTTTGTGCCTTCGGGAAGAATTTCAGAAGTGGTTACTTCCAAGCTGCAGAAACTGCCCGGCCTGGGCCTGCCCGAGGATGCCCCCATGTACCAGTTCGTCGAGGGCGAGTACATGAAAGCCGATGAGTACGACCTGCTGATGCTGGACCCTTCCGATTATAATATGAGGGTAATGATGCCCCGGACTTCCGATTTCTTCAAAGCATTTGAAAGGCTGCCGCCCCTCCGCGCCACATACGGCAACATCTGGCTTGCCGCTATGACCGACCCGGGTATCCGCAAGATATTCCAGACACTCATCGACATGTCCGATGAGCAGATTAAGTGGCAGATGGCCAGTATGGAGATTAATAACTACATCAGGTCGCAGGGATATCCTTCGCTGTTCGGCGGCGGCCCCATGGCCGGAGCGCCCTTCGACCATTTTGGCGATGCCCTGCGCGGCACCCACGGTATCTTCATGGACATGTACCGCCAGCCCGAGAAGCTCCACGCAGCCATGGACTACCAGCTGAAGCTGATGATTGAAACATCCATCAAGAATTTCCCGATGACGTCAAGTCCCGTCTGCATAATGCCCCTCCACAAGGGGGATGATACCTTCATGTCCGATAAGCAATTCGCCGAATTCTACTGGCCTACCCTGCGCGCACTCTGCCTCGCCATGATTGACGAGGGACTGGTGCCGATGCCCTTCGCCGAGGGACGCTATACCAACCGCCTCAAGCAGATTACCGATACGCCAAAAAGCGGCGTCGTCTGGTGGTTCGACCAGACCGATATGAAAGAAGCCAAGCGCGTTATCGGCGATATCTGCTGTATCGTCGGCAACGTGCCCACCTCGATAGTCATGAAAGGCACGGTCCAGCAGGTCAAGGATGCCTGCCGCCAGCTCATCGAGGACTGCGCCGCGGGGGGCGGCTATATACTGGGCGGCGGCGCCAGCGCCGATACCGCCCCTATAGAAAATCTCCAAGCTATGATGGACGCCGCTAAAGAGTACGGCGTTTATTGATATCTATACAAGTTTGATAGGATAATATCACTGTATGGCCTCCCGGGACATTCCCGCCGTCGGAGGCCGTACTGGCATTTAGACACAACGGAGGCTTTAGTATATGTTTCAGAGACCGGATAACTGGGCGGAATTGACCTGGCAGCAAAAACGCGACTTACGCCTCGATAAGTGGATAAGCGGCGAGGGTATCAAATTCGATAGCCCACAGGCGGAAAAAGACTACAAGGCACGGGCTACACGACTTGCCAAGGCCGCCAAGCTGGAAATTCCCGACCGCGTTCCCTGCATGGTACCGACCGGATGGTTCCCGGCCTTAAATGCCGGTATCACCCTTAAAGAAGCCATGTACAATCCAGAGAAGATGAAATGGGCCTGGCTCAAGTTCGTTGATGAGTACGATTCGGATACCTTCGACGGCACCCTCTTCTTCCAGGCCGCCGCCAGCGACCTCCTGGAAGCCAAGACCATGAAATGGCCCGGTCACGGTCTGCCTGATAACGCGCATTCTTACCAGTACGTTGAAGGCGAATATATGAAAGCTGACGAATACGACCTCTTCATGAAAGACCCCTTCGATTTCCAGCTGCGATATCTGTTACCGCGGACATACGGCACGTTCGAGCTTTTTGCTGACGTCCCGTCTTTCTCTTCATACCGGGGACTACCGCAGCGGCTTATAGCGATGTGCTCCGATCCCCGGTTCATCAAACTGGCTAAAGCTATTTATCAAGCCAGTCAGACGATGCCGACATTTCAGAAAGTCTCGGCTGAGACCACGCTGGCGGCGAATGCCCGCGGTTTCCCTGTCTTCCGCGGTGGTCTGGCGGTGGCTCCGTTTGATGTCTTTGCCGATAGCCTCCGGGGTACTCACGGCATCGTCATGGATATGTACCGCCAGCCGGATAAAATACATGAAGCCATGGAATTCGTTTTACCTCAGTTGCTGCAGGGAGCTATCGCCATGTCGGATATGGCCGATTGCCCGGAAATCATGATGCCGCTGCACAAGGGTGATGATACCTTTATGTCCGATAAGCAGTTCGAGACCTTCTACTGGCCTACGTTTCGGAGGCTTCTCATCGGCATGGTCGAGGAGGGTCTGGTCCCGTTTCCCGTAGCCGAAGGCGCCTATAATCGTCGGCTTGAAGTTATTAAAGACCTGCCCAAAGCCAGCGTGATATGGATGTTCGACCAGACCGATATGGCAAATGCCAAAAAAATCCTGGGAGACACCTGTTGCATCTGCGGAAACGTACCGGTTTCTCTGGCGTATACCGGTAACGCCGGGGAGATGAAGGAATATTGTCGCCAACTCATCGAGACCTGCGCCCCCGGTGGCGGGTATATTCTCAGCGGCGGTTCTACTTTCGATATGGCTAAACCGGAAAATATACATGCCATGATGGATGCAGTTAAAGAATACGGCGTATATAAGAAGAAATAACTCTGTCTGGAGACAAATCATGGAAGCAGAGAAGAAATGGGAGGCCCTGACCTGGGAGGAGAAACGGGAGGAGCGTTTTAAGAAGTGGCTTGATGCTCCCGGTGTTGAGTTCGATAGCCCGGAAGCTAAGAAGAAATACCGGGAGCGTGTTACCAGGTTCATTAAAGTCATTAAGATAGAAGAACCCGATAGAGTACCGGTAATCCTTCCGGCCGGATACCTCCCGGCTTCGTACGGGGGATATTCGCTTAAAGAAGTCATGTACGACTATGAGAAACTCGCCAAAGCCTGGATGAAGTTCACTCACGACTTCGAACCGGACAGCTTCTCCGGTCCCGGATTCGTCTACCCGGCAAGGGTTTTGGAGATAATCGGCCACAAACTGCATAAATGGCCCGGTCACGGTCTGCCCGATGACGCCCCCATGTACCAGTACGTTGAGGGTATCTATATGAAGCCCGACGAGTATGACGACTTTATGAGTAATCCCACCGAGTACTGGATGAAGACGTTCCTGCCGCGTACCGTTGGTGCTTTCGAAGGGTTCCGGTATCTATCCTTGTTCAACCCTATATTGACCAATCCTATGGGTTTTATCATGTCAGCCTCCAATCCGGAAGTCCGGAAGTCTCTCGAAGCTTTACTGGAAGCCGGGGAGGAAATTACTAAATGGCGTGATGCCGTGGGAGAGGTCAGCCGTCGGGCTCTGGCAGAGGGATATGCTTCGTTCGGAGGTGGAGGTATGGCCGGCGCGCCGTTTGATAATCTTGCCGACGTTCTCCGTGGTACCCAGGGTATCGTCATGGACATGTACCGCCAGCCCGAAAAGGTTCGTGAAGCTATGGAGCATCTGGTACCCATCATCGTCAAGGGAGCGGTAAGAGGAGCCGATATGTCGCTGAGTCCGGTCATCATAATGCCGCTACACAAGGGCGATAAAAGCTTCATGTCCGGGAAACAGTTTCAGGAATTTTACTGGCCCACCTTTAAGAAAGTGTTGCTGGGCTTGATAAACGAGGGGCTGGTGCCGATGCCCTTTGCCGAGGGAAACTATGAACCGAGACTGGAAACAATCGCCGATATGCCGCGGACATCCGTGGTCTGGTATTTCGAGGCTATGGACATGGTTAAAGCCAAGTCCGTTCTCGGCGATGTTTCGTGTATCGCTGGCAACGTACCGGCATCGTTGCTGGTAACCAGCACCCCTGAGGTCGTCGAGGAAGCCTGTTGTAAACTAATCGAAATCTGTGCTCCGGGCGGTGGTTACATTCTCACTGCCGGAGCGGGTATGAACAAGGGTAATCCGGATAATCTGCATGCCATGATGACAGCGGCTAAAAAGTATGGCGTCTATAAGTAATTATGCCAATTCAACACTGGTGATGACCCTCATATCATGAGATAATAATATATTGAGGAATCCGGGGAGATTGGTAAGAATGGAAAAGAAATGGGAAGAGATGACCTGGCAGGAAAAACGCGAAGAACGCTTCAAACGCTGGCTTTCACTCGATATTAAGTTCGACAACCCCGAGGCTGAAAAGCTTTATAAAGAGCGGGTAACCAGATTTATAAAAGTCATTAAGCTTGAAGAACCGGACAGGGTCCCGGTTGCCCTGCCCTCCGGATTTTTCCCGGCATACTACGCCGGTTATGACCTGAAAACGGTGATGTATGACTACGATAAATTAAAAGAAGCCTATCTGAAATTCATTAGAGAGTTCGAGATGGACTCCTACACCGGCCCCACCCTGGTTTTCCCCGGTCGGGCGCTGGAGATGACTGACCACCGGCTGCATAAATGGCCGGGACACGGACTGCCGGACAAGTCCTCTATCTATCAATACGTTGAGCAGGAATACATGCACGCCGACGAGTACGATGCCTTCCTGGATAATCCCGGCGACTTCTGGTGGCGCCGCTTTCTGCCGCGGACGGTCGGCGCCTTCGAGCCGTTCCAGAAGTTATTCCCCTTTAACGGCGTCGCCGGTGTGGCTGTGATGAGTTACGCCGCCTTTGCCGACCCGGAAGTTGAGGCTGCCATGAAGACCATGATTGAAGCCGGTAAAGAGGTTATAAAATGGCGGAAAGTAACCGGGGAGGTAAACCGGGCGTCGCTGGCTGCCGGATTTCCCAATCTGCGTGGTGGCGGTATGGCAGGCGCCCCGTTCGACACTGTTGCCGATATGTTGCGGGGTACTCAGGGTGTGGTCATGGATATGTACCGACAACCGGAAAAAATCCACGAGGTAATGGAGAAAGTCACCCCGCAAGTTATCAACGGTGCGGTGGCTGGAGCTAATATGTCCGGTTGCCCGGTGTGCTTCATGCCGCTGCACAAGGGTGACGAAAGCTTCATGTCTCCCAAGCAGTTCGAGACTTTCTACTGGCCGAGTTTCCGGAACGTACTTATCGGTATGATTAACGAGGGTCTGGTGCCGATGCCTTTTGCCGAGGGTCGGTATGGCGCGCGACTCGAAGTCATCAAGGATTTACCCAAGGGCTCGACGATATGGAGCTTTGAAGATATCGATATGGCCAGGGCCAAGAAAATACTGGGTGATTCTGCCTGTATCGCCGGTAATGTACCAGCTTCACTGATGCATGCTGGCACACCTCAGGATGTCAAGGAATATTGCCGTAAACTCATCGAGACCTGCGCTCCGGGTGGCGGTTATATATTGACCGGAGCGGCGGGTATGAATGAGGGTAACCCGGATATCCTGCGTGCCTACATGGAAGCCGCTAAAGAATACGGAGTTTATTAATAAAAAATAGGAGATATAAGCCAATGGAAACCAAAGTATCAAGCGCCAGCAAAGAGGTAATCATCTCGATTGACCGGCCTACAGTGCTTATCGGCGAACGCATTAATCCCACCGGCAGGAAGAAACTCACCGGAGCTCTCAAAGCCGGTGACCTGGACATTGTAAAGAAAGATGCGGTAGCACAGGCGAAGGCGGGAGCGGACATTATCGATGTCAACGTTAACGCCCCCGGTGTGGATGACATAGTGCTCTTGCCGAAGGCGATAGAAGCGGTCATGAAAGCGGTCGACGCTCCCGTTTGCATTGACAGCCCCAATCCGGACGCTCTGGAAGCAGCCCTTAAAGTCTACAAGGGTAAACCGCTGGTAAACTCGGTAAGCGGTGAGACGCATTCCCTGAAAAGGGTGTTGCCGCTGATAAAGGAATACGGAGCGGCGGTAGTCGGTCTGGTACAGGACGACGATGGTATTCCCAAGAATGCCGACAGGCGTGTCGCCATCGCTCATAAAATAATAGAAGCTGCGGAGAAAGCCGGTGTCCCCCGGGAGGATGTGGTTATCGATGTGCTGACTTTCGCCATCGGTGCCGAGGCTGCTTCCGGGAAGGATGTTCTGGAAGCCATCCGACGCATCAGAGAAGAACTCGGCGTAAACATGACCATGGGCGCCAGTAACATATCCTTCGGTATGCCCGACCGCGCCATAATTAATAATGCCTGGGTGACCGCGGTTATCGCGGCCGGGGCTACGGCATTAATCGTCGATGCCGCTAAGGTGAGACCGTCAGTTCTGGCTACCGACCTTATTCTGGGACGCGACCGTTTCGCGCGACGTTTTATCGAAGACCACCGCAAGCGCCAGCAGGCTGAGGGTTGACACTGGAGGATTAACAGGATATACTCAAAAGGCGTCGCGGGGTAGAGCAGTGGTAGCTCGTCGGGCTCATAACCCGGAGGTCGTTGGTTCAAATCCAACCCCCGCTACCAATTTTTAAAGCTAAAATCCCCCGAATCTGAAAAAGGATTCCGGGGGATTTTCCTATTTTGCTACTAATTTGCTACTAATTGGTTGTTTCTTTTACACTTTCACGAGAGCGAATAAAGTCGTCAAAGCCGGCAGCTGCCGCTTCCTGTAGTCCCGGAGCCACATGGCTGTAAGTATCGAGTGTTACCTGTATACTGGAATGACCAAGGCGCTCCTGAACAATTTTCGGATGTACGCCTTGCCGGAGTAATAAAGAGGCATGGCTATGGCGGGCACTGTGAAGATGTATGCCCTTTAGCCCTAGCTTACGGGATAATTTCAGCCAAGCATGTGTTACTGTATCCGGTAACCATGGAAATATCAGGTCGTCCTCCAGGAGTAGTTTACCAGAGTGCAACATAGTAGTTTCACGCGTCGCTTTATAATCACTTAATACCTGAACGGTTGAAGGTGATAGTGCTACCGAGCGCCTACTTTTGGCTGTCTTGGTCGGCCGGAATATTGTCTTACCATTTCCCATATGGTGAAGGCTCCTGGTCACGTATGCTTTACATAGAATCAAATCAACATCTGACCACCTTAAGGCTAAAAGCTCGCTTCGTCTCATGCCTGTAAACAAGGCTAAATAAAACAGAGGATAATATTCTGTTTCCTTAGCTGCATCTAGGAATTTAGTTAGGTCAGCTTCGCCTATTGTTTGCATTTCAGGCCGTGTAAAATGAGGTGGGTCTACGGCGTCTGCGGGATTCCGAACAATAATACCCCGCTTAAAGGCTGTCTTTAACGCAGTATGCAGGGTAACATGATGATGTCTAACCGTTCGAGCACTCAACCCACTATTAAGACGGTCGCTGTAATATAACTGCAAGTGTTCAGGTTTTAGGTCGGTAAGTTTATGTTTACCGAGTCCAGGAATGATATGTTTTCGTATCATGTTCTCGTAACCTTCAGCCGTTCGAGGAGCAAGGTTAGGCCAGGCATAATCCTTAAGCCACTGTAAAAGCCATTGGCTTATAGTCACTTTACTAGGTTTGGTTAAGGTTCCCTGTGCCATGTCGTGCAATAATTCAGTAAGCTTATTCTCCGCGTCATGTTTGTTACCTTTAACTGCGATCCATCGCTGTTTACGCTTACCGGTAGATGGGTCCAACCCCAGCTGGAGAACGATGGTGTAATTGTTGCTACCCTTTCGCTTGATAATTCTGCCTCTCATTTTATTCCTCCTGATCTTGCTGTTTCATAAAGAATGGCAGCCATTAGATGCATCATTTCATTTTCTTCCGCTAGTGGAGACTGGTTAATGAATTCACGAAGCGCGACAAGCCCGCCTTTTTTCATGCTCTCGAAACAGTCATCTATCATTTTTGTTTCTTCGGGAGAGAGCGGGCGTTTTTTATACCGCTCGATATCTCTATGAGTTACCGCTCGTTCCTCTTCTAAAGCATCGATAATGGCTTGTCTATGGTCGGGAAGTAGCGCATCCCACCAGGATATCAAAACATCATCATTTAAGAAGTCATCAGAGTAGAAATAGAGCCTGTCAAGATCAGTTGTGTTCGGATATTGCTCATTCATTTGTTCGCTTACACGCTCTCTTTGTACATAGCTACTGGCGATAAAGTCCAGCCATAAAAGTTCGTTTTCTTCAAAATCAGGCAATTCACTGATTAGTGGTTTGGCTACATGGTATAACCGGGCTATCCATCGAGCTTCTCTTAAAGTTAATACTTTAGACATTTCTTCTTCGTTGCCATATTCTGCTTTCAATTTCTGTATCTTTATAAGCACAGGAATCATATCAGTCGGAATATTGTAGTAAGAACAGGCTCCAATACTCCATGGTTTTTCGACCTCACTCGGCTGCTTGTTGCGAGCTTCAGATATCATCTTTGCCAGCGTATCTTCAGTTGGTGAAATCTCCCCCATCTTCTCTATCAGGTCCTGAAGCCGCACTGCCAGAGCTCTCCGGGGCATATTCCTGGCATCGTGAATGGCCTGGCCGATGATCAAACGTCTCACCTCGTTTGATATTTTGGGTCCTCTTCCTGGTCTTCTTCTAATCATTCCAAATGTTCCCTCTATATAATTCTATCTGTGCCTTGCAAGTGTTATCTATATTCCCTCATAATAATTAATATTAGAACAGAAACAGGAAGAAGTCAATACCTTTTCAGAAATATTTTTGGAGACCATTATGATAAACAACAAACTCAAAGAGTACCGTGAAAAGGCGGGCTTTTCCCAGACAGAACTAGCCTGGCGAGCCAGGATGGCTGGCCAGAATATCAGCGCAATTGAGCGTGGTACACTGGCACCCTGGCCTAAGGCAAGGAAAGCTCTCGCCGAAGCCTTGAAAGTCGCTGAAACTGAGTTATTCCCCGAGGAAAGCAGTAATGGAAAAGACGGCCGCTGATCGCCTGGTTTACTCTATACCTGAAGCGGCCCATGCGCTTCACTGTAGCAGAAGCCTGTTATATGACTTGGTTAAAGCCGACAAGCTGCCGCATGTCCACCTGTCGGAGAAGCGTGTGGTTATACCAGTAGCCGCGCTGGAAAGCTACCTCCAGGAACAGAGCGAGGGCGGTAATGAGTGATATGCTGGATGCCGCCCTTTTGTATATCGGGCATGGCTTCAAGGTATTTCCGGTAAAGCCTGACAAAAAGCCTCTCACTCCCCACGGGCTGAAGGATGCAACACAGACCAAGGCTGGCGTTCGTGAATACTGGACACGCTGGCCCAATGCCGGGATTGCCCTGGTGACGGACGGTCTGATGGTTCTCGACTTTGACGCCAAGAACGGAGGCCTTGAAAGTAAAGCTATGATGGAGGCGAAATTCGGCTCTCTACCTTGCACCAAGACTCACCGAACAGGTGGAGGTGGTGAGCACTGGATTTACCGTAATCCCAATGGCGCCGATATTAGGAATACAGTTACATTTGCGGAATATCGGGGAGTGGACCTTCGCGCTAACGGAGGTTATATTGTCGTGCCTCCAAGCTCACATCAAAGCGGCGGAAGGTACGAAATCATCGATGACAGTGAAATAGCGACTGCCCCCAGCTGGCTTATGGACCTTGCAACGGAAAAGAGAACAAAGATGCAGAAGATGGTGTCTTCAGATAGCCAGCTGATACCGGAGGGTCAACGGAACGCGAAACTCGCTAGCTTAGCAGGAACGATGCGACGCCGCGGGATGTCTCACGAAGCCATCGAGGCCGCGCTTCTGGAAGTGAACCGGCAGCAGTGCTCCCCACCGCTATCCGATGATGAAATAATCAGGATAGCTCGAAGCATCACCCGCTATGAACCGGAGTATTCATCAAGACAGGCTGAAACTGTTGTCACCAGTCACTTCAATTTCACCGACCTTGGCAATGCTGAAAGATTGATCAGCCGTTATGGCGAAATACTACACTATTGCTATGAGCGAAAGCGCTGGCTGGTCTGGAACGGTAAGGTATGGGAATGGGACGCCGGCAATAAAGTAGCGTCTCTAGCAAAGTTGGCTGTAAGAAATATCTATCATGAGGCCGGAGATGAACCGGATGAAAAGAGACGGAAGGAAATTGCCAACCACGCCGCCAGATCAGAGTTTGATCCCAGGTTGGCCGGGATGATAAACCTGGCCCAGTCAGAGCATGGCATCCCTATCAAACTAACCGAATTGGATACTAACAATTGGTTATTTAACTGCCTTAACGGAACAATTGACCTCCGATCCGGAAAGCTACTGTCTCACCGAAAGGAAGACCTGATAACAGTATTGGTACCGATAGAATACGATCCAGAAGCCAGGTGCAATGTGTGGATAAACTTCCTGGAAAGGGTGACAGGGGGCGATATAGAATTGATCACTTACCTGCAGCGAGCAGTGGGATACAGCCTCACCGGCGATACGAGAAGTCAGACAATGTTTTTCCTCTACGGGCTAGGGAGCAATGGTAAATCCACTTTCATCACAACCATTCGCAAACTTACCGGTGGTTATGGTGCCAAAGCTAATACCAGCCTGTTTATGGCGAAGGACAAGAACTCGGGAGGCCCCAGCGAGGACCTGGCCAATTTGCAGGGCAAGCGATTTGTCATGGCCAGCGAGATCGAAGACGGTCGGCGACTGGCGGTTGTCCTGATCAAAGAAATGACCGGCGGTGAACTAATCCGTGCTGACCGCAAGTATGAACATGAAATAGAGTTTCAACCGGTTCATAAGATATGGCTGGTAGGAAACCACAAGCCGGTGATAACCGATACCACGCTTTCTATCTGGCGGAGAATGAAACTCATACCCTTTCCCGTGACTATTGGGAACAAGGAGATAGATCCTGAACTACCTGCTAAATTAGAAGTCGAGTTACCAGGCATACTGTCATGGGCTGTGAAAGGTTGCTTGGAGTGGCAGAAGCATGGACTCCAGGAACCCAAGGCCATAACGAATGCCACTTCCGATTACCGTCACGAACAGGATATTCTAGGCGATTTCATCGATGATTGCTGTCTGTTAAAGCCTACGGGTGCGGTGTCCAAGCATGAGATGAAGGCAGCTTACGAGGAATGGTGTAATCATAGCGGTAATCAGCCTGTGTCACAAAAGACCATCAGAGCCAGGCTCATTGAAAGAGGCATCTCTGAAGGAAAAAGCGGCGGGACACGCTACTGGAAAGGGATAATGCTGTCCGGGTTAGAGGGACAGCAGGAACAATTGGGACAGAAGGGACAAAACGGACAGGTTTTTCTAGGAAGTTTCTACGCGAAGGAAAATAAGGAGACTTTTAGTGAAAAATCCGTCCCAACCAGCCCTTTTGTCCCAAATAATGAAATTCCGGAATATCCCCACGAGCCTTGTCCGGTCTGTGGGTGCGGCGACTATCGGCTTACTGACCAGAACCAATGGGTATGCTCACAGTGCCAGCCGGAACCGGAGGGGGAAGCGAATGATAATTATTTGCCCCCACTGCGGTAATCCGGTACCGGTAAATGGTTTAGGACGCAAACCGCTGAATATCCCGCTCAAAAACGTTCTTGAGTCCTTGCAGGCATATCGTGACGTTAAGGCGGCTGCTACCGAACTTGGCTGTAGCCCATCGTACATATTTGGTGTGTTAAAGAATAACGGTTTGAAACTCAGTGATGCATTCAAGAGAGGAAGATAATCTATGTTCTGCGCTAGCCGGAATAGTGTTATCGGGAAGAGGAAGTTTGCGAGGAATAGACAGGGGCCCGGGTGACCCCTCCCACGGAAATAGACAGTGGTATATGGAGTGAATAAGCAGAGTCGTTAAACAGCCAATAGGCTCATAGGTAGTATAGATAGCATAGTATAGATAGCATTAGTGGAATAGATGACAAAGGAGGGCAAGATGAAGATCATTACAGGCAGTCGAGCCAGCAATCAGAAGGAAGCTGTTTCACTGGCTTTCCAGGAAGCAGGATTAGGTGTCATGAGTCCCGATGTGGTTGATATGTTTGTCTCGGTTGCGGAAAACGCTAAGACCAGCGCCGAAATTGACAAACTCATTGGAACCTCTGTCAGAGGCAGGTATGGAAACAAGGCGTCATGGAGAGGAGAGCGCTGGTTTGTTCCGGTGCCGAAGCTACAGTTCCAGGGCAAGGATATTCACCAGCTGTTAATCGAGGTCAGTGTTTATCTTGTTGCCGCGGCAGTGGTGAGAACAGCTGATGATTCCCGTTTGATTACAGTGGTCGGGCCTGTGGGTAAACCCGAGATGGTCAGTATACCTATGGTCTTTTTGCATGCTCTTCTTGAAAATGACCTGGGACGGTTCGCTATGGTAGCTAGAGACGCCAATTATACTACCTGGGAGGTACCCGGAGCCAGGCCGGTGCGGCTTCCCAACGATTTCGTGAATGAACTTTCAATAATACTCAAATATCAGTCGGTGGTCTCGTGGCTGTGTCAGTTCGGAGCCCAGGGTAGATGTGTGGCGCCACTGGTAGCTGGAAGCCTTATCGGTCTTGCCTTTCAGGACTCCAGCCAGACCCTACCGGCCAACAAAGAGATGGTAACAACGGAAAACCTGGTAAGCGCCTTGGAGAGCCTTGCCTATCAACCTGCCGAAGCCAGGGAATTAGTAAGTAGAGTTTCTTCACGTCTGAGAGCAGACATGACTTTAGAGGAAGCGATTCGACTTACACTGCAGGGAAAGGAGTGGAATAACAATGGATAACGAGTTTACCGTTGATGAGATCAGAGACGCCGTAAGGATGGCCCGTGTCCATTGCCCGGGCTTTTCTGAGGATGACTTCGAGAGCCTCATGGAGCTGGAGAGGCGAATCACCGATTCGGGATATCTTGAGGCAGTACTGGGATTGATCCGCCTTCAGGAAGAGAAGGGAATATCCTGTACGGAAGGTCTGGATGCCTGCGAGAAACTGATGAAGCAGAAGACGAAGCTGGAACAGGAGATATCTGCTCTTAAACAAAGGTCGAACGATTTAGCAACACAAATCAATAATGCCCAGGCTGATTATGATCAAAAGAAAGAAGCTGTTGTCAGGGCCACGCAGGAGCTAAGGCAAGTCAGGAACGATTATTCGGCTGCAGAAAAGAGCCTGGAAACCTTCACTAGGAAAACCGAGAAAGAAAAACAGCGCATCTCTGCCGAAGTTGAAGATACCTATCGGAAAGCCAGTATCACCAGAGAAGAAGTAATAGTTGCCGGCAAGGTAAAGGCGGAGATTGAAAGCTGCGGCTACACCCTCGATCTAGCCCTGGGCCTGGCAAAAGAATTCACCGGCCACAAGAATGCGAGGGAACAACTTGCTGAAGGGCTGAAGGAGCATGGCTCACTCAATAGATATCTGGATGAACTCCATGATGGGGCTACCAAAGAAAGAGAAAGACTCATCTCCGAGATTCGGGGCCTTGAATCGCAAAAGAAAGCAATAACCACCGAAAGCGGCAAGTTGAGGAATGTACTTGCGCAGCTGCAGGATGACACCGCCTATGAGGAAGACCTGAGGCGGTTTCACCGGCGTTATTTCCCACTATGTGGCCTTTTAGACGAACTCTCAACCTGGCCCCAGGTGTTTTTCATGCGCTGTGCTCATCCCGCCAGCACTGTGGCCGGAGTCTTTGATAAGACAAAGGGCAATCATCATTTTTGGACCGATCAGCCGCCGGTAGCATGCCCCGTTTGTGCTTATCCTGTCCTCGAATACGATATCAAGATCTACAATTACCATGGTTGGTCGACACAACTGCCTCTTAATATACACTTGGGAGAGTAATATGCCTGCAAGCAAAAGGAAGAAGAAGCCCACTGAATATACTCTTGACTGTCCATGCGGGGCGAAGGCAGCTGTCTTTGAGATAGAGAAGGGTTATATGGCTCACTGCCCGAGCTGCGGAGCAGTGACATTTTTCGATAATCCGATACTCCTGCAAAGACTTCACTTCGGTGGCAAGCTGTGCCCGCATGAGCTAGAGAGGAAACCTTGCCGCGGTGGGCACACCACCTGGTGTCCGGTATGCCGTGTGCGGAGCTTCATTTATGACCATTAAATTCCTGTTTCTTCAGGCGAAACAAAGTACTTGAATGTTAGCTTTTCGCTAATTTCAGGACATCTCACGATGATGAAAGAGTACTACGACTTTGTTAAAAAGTATATTACCTAAAAACGTGTCTGCCGGGTAGCCTATGACTCGCTTTCGTGGGAAAATACCCCGCTATCCGTATATCTACCATCCGAATTCATTACCAGAAGCCTGAACAAGTGCTATTATCAGTGCGAACAAGCCAATTGCCATTGTTAAGAACATTAGGATAGATCGCTCCCTTCTCCTTACAATACCGATAAGACCAGCTACAACGGATGCAGCGGATATGACCGCAAAACCAATTGATAAATTACGTTCAAGTGTGCTTCCCGTAGGCACTTCAACAACACCAAACAGAGCAAGGATTTGATCGAGGACTCCACCAAATAGCAGAATAATAGCGATGACCAATCCGAATGACCACCACCCCCAAGATGTCTTTGGTAGAAGAGTAATTCTATTCTTCCGAGTGGAAACTTGTTGGGATTCATTGAGATTTTGCATTTCTTGCCTCTTCTAGCGCCTAACAATTACGTCTATGATAATACCACTTTACATTATAATTCAATAATGTGTACCCTATGATCCGTGAATGCTTAAGAAGCAACCGTTGAAGCTCTGCAATCAGATTTTATTCTGACCCAATAGTTCGACACCTATCTTTTCGGCTTAATGTCACAAGATGAGTGAATGTGCAACGCTAACTAGCCCATGACACATGCAGTGCCCTAGCCTGATTTCGGTATCCCTATCCATCTTGGTGTTCTGTTTATGTATTCACGATAAGCATCATCAAATCTCTCAAGACAAAGACGCTCTTCGGGTATTGCTAAAACTGGTATGTACATTCCAAGGACTACTAACACTAATAATAAGTAAACCCATGAAGCGCTGGTTATACCTACACCTAGATATACTAAGACCCAGCCGATGTACATCGGGTGTCTCGAAATGTGATAGATACCCCCGGCATTCGGTTTATCGGGTGAGGTTTTAGCGAAATTTAACGTTGCTAGTGTGACAAAGATTAGCCCAATCAAGTAAATAGGGAATCCTGTATAGAACCACAGAGTACCCAGTTTCAGCGGAACGAAAATGCTATAAATCCATGATGCAATCAGACACACCATCATTATGCCCAGAAGCGATCTCTCTTGTTTACTATATTTAGGCCAACTGAATAATGCTGACTTCCTATTTACGATCGAGTATGACACTCCATAGGTTACCAAGAGAAAGGGAAGGATAAAAATCCAGGCATTCCATATTCCTATTTCAAAAGCTGGTATAGCCGACATGATTCACCTCCATTAATTCGATTTTGTTCATGCCTTCGATATTCCTATCCATCTTGGTGTTCTTTTTATGTATTCACGGTAGGTGTCACCGAATTTTTCAGTGCAGAAGCGTTCTTCTGGAGGTATAAGCATGAACGATGCAATTGTACGTAATACAGTTAATAACAGAAAAACCCATGAAGCCGCGGCTATACCTACACCGATAAACATTAACGTCTGAGTGAGATAGACAGGATGTCTTGAATAACGATATAGCCCTTTGGTAAGCGGCTCACTAAGTGGGGCAGTTGCAAAATTAAAAAAGGATATCGTGAGCAGAATCAATCCTACTAGACAAATGGGAAGACCTATGTAAAACCATATAGACCCTAACTTTAATGGCAGGAAGATAGAATATATAAAGGCTAGAATAAAGCTATTTTGGTAAAAAGAGACGATTCCCTTTTCAGTTTTGTTATACTGATTTTTCGGAGCTGCGGCATCGCTTTTATCCAGTGCGTCTTTACTCATTAGCCTCATTATAGGCAGAGTCAAAATATAATAAAGCATGAAGATCCAAGCGTTCCATACTCCTATCTCAAAAGCCGGAATAAGCGACATAATTCACCTCCTCAATTATCTACGTTAGCTTTAGGTATCCCTATCCACCTTGGGGTTCTATCCAAATAGTCTTGGTAGACGCTGTTGTATGCTTCGAGGCAAAGGCGTTCTTCAGAGATTCCATTCATCATGTGTGTGACAGCGAATAGGACTGAAAGTAACAAGAAAAGCCAAGAAGCAGAAGCTATACCCACGCCTACAAGAGCAGGAATGGAAGCCATATACATAGGATGTCTTGAATATCGATATAAGCCCTTCGTGACAGGTCTATCAACCGGCGTATTAGCAATGTTCACACCCACGATGATATACATCGCTATCCCCAATAAGCTGATGGGAAGACCTATGTAAAACCATAGCGTCCCTAGTCTTAATGGCAGAAAGATAGAGTAAAGAAAGGAGAGTATCAATACTACTTTTGATAAAACAAAGACTCTATGCTCTCTCTTGCTAAGACTGGTTGCGGACTCCGTTTTCTTAAATAGCCCCTTTTTGATAGGGCTCATTATCGCGGGAATTAAAAAGAGAGACAACATTAATATCCAGGCGTTCCAGATACCTATTTCAAATGCTGGTATAGGTGACATCATTATCCTCCTTCTAACTCAACTGTTAGCATCCTACTCTCCACCAAAATTGCTGTCAAGGCTACTATACAACCTGGTCACTTAACTTTTTTATTTTTCTCCCCCAATGAGGAGGGGATGATAAACGTGCTAGTTCTTGTAATTTAACCTTTTGACTTTTTGTTGGACAATGAAGCTGAAAACACGCACTTTAACAATTGAATAACGAAGCTCTGACCTGAACGCTTGCCTTCTTTGAAGGGGGTGAGTATGAGTTCAAACGTAACAGCACCAGCATCACCAGACGGCGATAACGGAAATACTCAAGGTCATTGTAGCCGATGTCATAGGGTCTGGACTCTTAAAACGAGGCAGGGCGTTTGTCCGTGGTGCAATAAGCCAGCAAGCTGTATAACAGCCACGTCAAAGCCCCGCCAGTTCAAGTCTAGGTCTAACGGACACAAAAGGCAAGCTCCAGTCCACAGTAACGGCTATGACCAGCTACAGGGCGAATGGCTAGCCTACTATAATGTAGCTTCACGCTTCACTAACAGGGTGAAGCCTCAAGATAAAGAGGACATACTCCACACGATAATCGCTAACCTTGCCGATGTAGAGCGAAACAACGGACATAAGCCCTTTACCGAAGCCGTGATGTATCGGATAGCCAGCCGAACTGTAGCCGACTACTGGTTTAGCCACTACAGCTATAATAGCGGTCTGGACTGTAAGCACTGTAGCAAGGCACGACGGCACAAGTGTAAAGAGGATAACCTCTATACCGAGTGTGCCAAAGCAATCAAGCTGGAGAGTCTTAACAAGCCTATCATAGACAGTGAAGGGCATACTACCGAGCTTGGAGAGCTGATAGCTGATGACAAGGCTCTTGACCTTGACGCTTGGGTAGATGCCAGAACTTTCCTACTTGGCTTCCCGCAAAGGCTTCTGGCAGTAGCCCATAAGCTGGACAACGGAGAGGCTCTTACCAACAAAGAGCGACAATACCTTTGCTACTGGCGGAGACGAGAACAAAAAAGTCTGCTAGCAACCTAACGTTTCGGGTCATTTCGGAGACTTATATAGTGGAAGCACCATCTAGGCTAGAGTATCTCAGCTAGGTGGTAGCTTACTACTAGGTGAAGCTGGCAGATTTGCCCACTAGCCAGATAGCCAATAGGGGGTGTTCAAAATAGAACAACTGAATATCGTGGGCAAGCGTTCAGGTAACGGACTGGTAGCCCATAAGGCTACGCTGGTAAACGCCTTGTCCAGAGCCTTATCCGAAAGGGTAGTGCTTCTGGACTATACTATAGGGCGTAGAGGCTTACTCGGTTATCTCAAGGCTTTAGCTGGTTCAAACATCGTCAAGATAGTGCCAGCTTCCGATAGTG
>Ga0315554_1000096_pt1 | contig 43637 bp, 47 predicted proteins | sample SalMarSW160370MG_FD_202114 | JGI IMG/M metagenome (GOLD analysis project Ga0315554, IMG submission 202114) | Salt marsh sediment microbial communities from the Plum Island Ecosystem LTER, Massachusetts, United States - Salt Marsh Sediment SW1603-70 ...
AGCTGAAGAGGAAATATATAAAATTTTTTGAGGAAAAGGATCACAAATTTATACCATCATACTCGCTTATTCCTGAGAACGATCCAACAGTCTTGTTTACAACAGCTGGCATGCACCCGCTTGTGCCTTTCTTGCTTGGCCAGAAACACCCGCTTGGAAAAAGAATTGTTGATGTGCAGAAATGCCTGCGTACAGACGACATAAACGATGTTGGCGACCCTTTCCACAATACGTTCTTCGAGATGCTTGGAAACTGGAGCTTTGGTGATTATTTCAAGAAAGAGGCAATAGAATGGAGCCTTGAGTTCATGACAAAAGGCCTGGGCCTTGACAAAGAAAGGATAAACGTAACTGTTTTTGCCGGCGACAGCGACGCCCCGAAAGATGAGGAGTCAGCAAAGGCATGGATGAAGCTCGGCGTGCCTAAAGAAAGGCTGTTTTACAATCCAAAAAAAGACAACTGGTGGGGACCATCAGGCCTGACAGGTCCGTGCGGGCCGTGCACAGAAATGTTTTTTGATATAGGAAAGAAAAAATGCTCAAAAAACTGCAAACCTGGCTGCAACTGCGGTAAGTATTTCGAGATATGGAATGACGTGTTCATGGAATACAACAAGACAAAGGATGGACGATACGAGCTGCTGAAGCAGAAGAACGTTGATACAGGAATGGGACTTGAGCGCACAACAGCAGTTCTGCAGAAAAAAGAAAGCGTATATGAAACAGAGCTATTCCTGCCAATAATAAAGAAGATAAGGGAGTTATCGGAAAACGAAGATACAAAATCAGAAAGGATAATTGCAGATCATATGCGTGCTGTTGTTTTTGTCCTCGGAGACGACAGGGCAATAACCCCATCAAACCTCGGCCATGGCTATATAGTAAGAAGGCTGCTCAGAAGATCAATAAGACATTCCATGCTATTGGGCATGAAGGATGGCATAACCCAGCTAGCAGGCTTGATAATTGAAATGTATTCTCATTATCCTGAGCTTAAGAAGCACAGGGATTTCATAATAGACGAAATAGAAAAAGAAGAAGAGAGATTCAGAAAAACACTTGACAAGGGAATGAAGCATTTCAGCAGGCTTGCACCAAAAAATAAGATTATAAGCGGCAGAGACGCCTTCCTCCTTTTCCAGTCATATGGTTTTCCAATCGAGATGACAGAGGAGCTTGCAAAAGAAAAGGGCTGGACAGTGGACAAAAAAGAATTTGAAAATGAATTTGAAAAACACCAGGAGCTTAGCAGGAAGAGCACAGAAGGCATATTCAAGAGCGGACTTGCTGATCACAGCAATACAGCAGTAAAATACCATACAGCAACGCACCTGTTGCATGAGGCATTAAGAATTGTTCTCGGACCCCATGTAAAGCAGAGGGGAAGCAACATAACTGCTGAGCGCCTAAGGTTTGATTTCTCGCATAAAGAAAAGATGACCAAAGAACAGCTAAAAAAGGTGGAAGAGCTTGTAAATAAGATTATTGAATCCGGCCTTGATGTTAGTTGCGATGAGATGACGCCTGAAGCTGCAAAAAACCAGGGTGCGCTCGGTTTCTTCGAATCTAAATACGGAGAACACGTCTCTGTCTATACAATAGGTGATTTCTCCAAGGAGATATGCTCAGGTCCGCATGTTAAAAACACTAAAGAGCTTGGAAAATTCAGGATTATCAAAGAGGAAGCAGTGTCTGCAGGCGTGCGAAGAATAAGGGCTGTTCTAGAATAAAATAGATTCTAACATCTAATTATTTGATAAAAACAGGCAAAAATCCAAAAAATCATCCGAAAAGAGCACCTAATCCTTCAGCTGCTTCTTCTGCTTTCTTTTCCTTTTCTTCTGGCTTCTCTTCCTTCTTCTCTTCTGCTGCAGGTGCTGCTGCAGGTACGGCAACAGGCATTGCTGCCTTGCTTATAACATCTTCTATGTTCACACCATCCAGTGCAGCAATAAGTGCTTTGACCTGGGATTCTTCTACTTTCTCACCAGTAGCTTCTGCTATCTTTTTTATTGACTCTTCGTTTATTTCCTTTCCGGCAGAATGTAAGAGAAGCGCACCATATACTAGATTCATTTTTCCACCTCTTTTTTATCGGAACTATTATTTTCTCCCCCCTTGGGCTTTTCTTCTTCAGGCCTTTCCTCCTTAGTTTCGGGCACTAAAGCATCTAATGCTTTGGCCTCTGAAATCGCCTTTAATAACAGTTCACCTATGATATCTTTATCAAGTATGTTTGCAGTTAGCGCTAATTCCTTTGCCTCTATGAATGCCTTCTGCAGAGCCATCTTTGCTGTTTCAGGCACAAGGTAGCCTGTATTCAACGAAATATTTATCATCTGATGAACAGCAAGGCTGAGGTTATTGAGAAATTCATCAGCATCTATATCCAGTACACCCTTATCATATATCTTTTCATCCTGCCATGCAGAAACAAGGTCTAGGCCTATTTCCATAGGCTCTATTTTCAAAAGATTTAGTGCGTTTACAGCATCCTCCTTTACTGCCTCACCTGCTTTAACAACAACCTTGTCAGCAGCTACTGCTATCTTTCCCTTATCAACAGTGGTTTTCAGACCAATTTTCTGCAGTGTCGATATAGCCGGACCAGGAGGCAGGCCAGTAGAGCCCTTGGGAATAATTATATCATGAGGAGCTATATCACCTAGCCTGGCAGGGGCGCTTGATCTGTTTTCTTTCAGTATCTTAAAAAGACGGAACGGGTCTTCATTTGAAAATATCATTGCAGGCTCTCCAACTATCTTTTCCTCTAGTGTCTTTACGTTCTTCTCCGAACCTTCTAACGCCTTTTTTATCAGGTTCTTCTTGCTCATCTTTATTGTTGCTACGCCCTTCAGATCAGTTTTTATCTGTTGCAGCTGCTTTGCAGGCATCGAGTGCATGTTCAGGAGCCCTACAACCGAATAAGTATTGATAAGTCCTTTAAGTTCCTCAACAAGCTTTGGTTTTTCATCTCTCAGCATGCTATCACCCGATTTTTACAGGCTTGCTCATTGTCAGCTTTAGATAGATATTCTTTATCTGTACCTTGGCTGGCAATGATTTTTTCACCTCTCCAATAACCTTTTCTATATTTTCCTTTACATGAGCAGGATCCATATCCTCCCTGCCAACAAAAACATGAATAGTCGGGGAATCCCGTATACCTATCCTGACTGATTTTTTTAGCTCTCCGGTCATTTTATCAGCGTCTGCACCAGGAGGCAGTATAACAGGCATTTTATTCTTCGGGCCTAGATAACGCCCTAGAACCTTACCAACAAGTGGCATGAGCGGTGCCTCGCACAGGAAGAACTCATATTTTCTAATAACATCCTTTACCTTTGCCTTGTCCTTCCCAAGCCCTTCTATATCACTTTTGGTAAGAGCACCTGGAATAGAATCAGATATTACAGCAACTTCTATATCTTTACCACGGCCGTGAGGCAGTACCATGTTCTTTGAAAACTTGTTTTCCGGCTTCTTCAGATCAATGCTCTTTAAGTTTATAATCAAGTCAAAGCCCTGGACAAATTTTCTCTTCTGTTGGCTAATCTCACTGATAGCTTCATCAATTCCTTTTGTTTCCATAAAAGACCCTCCTGCTATAGAATTTATCGCAGTAAGCGGGTATCTAACTAATTAACAGTGAAAAGTATAAAAAGATTATTTCGCATCAATTTTTGGTTGCTCCTTTTGTGCCGTTTCTATTTTATACCCCAATTTTATAAGGTCGTGCGGAACTCTCCTCATATCAATTTTCTCTAGAGGTATATCTTCAGCACTTATCTCTACCGGGTCACTCCATCTTTTTGGCTTAGATTTTTCATATAATTCGTCCTGTCTGAATATTTTATTACCCTCAATGTAATATTTACTTGTTTTTAGGGACCCTTCCCAGATGGTTTCTATTTCTAGTTGCCCGTTATAAGACAAGCCTCTTATAGCGTTTCTTATATCCTCTATCAATTGATCTCTAGCCTTTTCAGCCAAATCAGAATAGATTCGCATCGATTCAGCTTTGGCCCTTCCAAGAGAATTACTGTATCTCTGCATCATTAAAATCACTTAGCCACTCCACTCTTCTTCCTTTTCGAACTTCCTTACCCTCTCATCCAGAGAACCAAAAGCTGCACCAAGCGTCTTCTTGACCTCGTTTAGCCTGTTTTCTATGTCGAATATTTTTTTTGCAAGCTCCCTGTAATTACTATCCATCTCTACTTCATACGAATGCCTGACCTCATTTATCCTGTTTTCCAGTGCATACACGTGCTTATCAAGGTTGTAACCTATATCCCCGATACGGTTAGAGAAGATGTCCAGTTTCTCTGTTACCAGGTCAATCATGTTCTTTCTTGTCTTTTCTGTATCACGTACCTTGGTTTCTACATAGATCTTCTGAACAAGGGTTATTATCAAAAAAAGCATGAGTATTACAGCAAGCCCCCAGAATTCCAATAATTCTATCAGAATCATGCCTAATACGATTATATACAGTATAGGCAGGGCCTTGTTTAAAAACATATTACCACTAAGCAGTTATAAAGCACCGAAAAGTTCTTAAAGGTTGCCAAAAAGAGACTATTCTATCTTGATTTTTCCTTCGTCTATCTCTTTTTGAACGTCCTTCGGGTTCTTGCCGTCTACAGTAACGCCGGAGCTTAGGCACGTACCCAAGACCTGCTTTACCTTGGCCTTCATGTCGCCACTTAGCGAGTCTTTTGCCTTTGCTATGCTGATGACCTTATCCAGAGGCAGGTCACCCGGCAATTCTTTACCCTCTTCTGTTATCTTTGCAAGCTTTTTTACCTTCATCTCGCTCTTCAGCATTGAGGTAACAGGCGGTGTGCCTACTACAATTGTGAATTTCTTTGTCTCGCTGTCAACTATGACCTTGACAGGAACCTCCATGCCATTGAATGCCTTGGTCTTCTCGTTTATTTTATTGATTACGTCGCCTATGTTAACGCCCAACGGACCAAGAGCAGGCCCAAGAGGAGGAGCAGCGCTTGCTTTGCCACCAGTAACAAGGGCTTCAACAGTTTCCTTTGCCATATCATCCACTCCTTTCAATCTTTTTTATCCTTATTTCCAGGTCATTGCTTAATTGGTTTATTCGTGTAGTCCCGTCTATCTTAAATTTCTTTGTTAATATGTCAAGATCCTTTATAAAACTTTCTACAGGCTTGATCTTTAGCTCTTCTTCTACTTCTTCTACATCTTTCCCTGCGAGGCTCTTTGCACTATCCCCGAAAAATACCGCGTTCATTGTAGTGTTCCCATCATCAAGGATGCCTGACATTATCAATATCTTGTTAGGCTCAACGTTTCCGTGCAGAGAGCAGGTGTTATTAATTACCCTTGACCTGCACATAGGGCAGAAATAATAAACCATGGGTCTTTCAAATATATGGATAACAGTAGCATCTAGAAGAACATCATCACCTTCTTCCAGGCCGATAAAAGAATCCTTTGCTGGTTTCAGCTCTATGGTTGCATCGGATTTTACTATATTTCCGCTGTAGCTTATTCTAGCTTCCGAGTTCCCAAGATTATCTTTTTTTGTTCTGCTGTTTTCAATCTTTATAACATCACCAGGGTTTAGTTTGAATTTGTCTACCTCTTCATTCCAGAGCGACAGCCGTATTTTTCCAGTTTCATCCTCAAGGATAATGTTCTGAACCCGACCGGTATTGCCTCCGGAATTAAACTCTCTTACAGGCTGGGTGCCTGTAACCTTTGCGATGAATGTTATGTTCCTCATATTAGGAACTATATTCTTAATCTTGAGTTCTTTTGGTTCAGGCCTTAGGAGGTCAACTCCCAGCTCCTTGGCAACCAGCCTTACTATACCCTCTTCAGATATATCCGGCAGTTCTTTCTTCTTTTCCTCGATTTTTTCTTCTATCTTGCTTTTTTCCAGGTTGCTGGATTCCATTATTTTCTCAATCAGGTCCTGCATAATCTTACTTAGAAACAAACTATTAATTTCTAATTATTTCTTCTTTTCGTATATCCTAACAGAATTTATTGAGATTGTAACCGGTATGGGTATGGCAGCTTCAAGGAATTCTACCACAACCTCGTTTTTGGTGTTGTCCACCCTGGTAATCTTGCCCTTCTCTCCCTTGAACGGGCCTCCTATGACCTCAATAATGTCACCAACTTCTACCTTCACTTCCCTCTTTTCTTCTATTAGGAATCTCTCAAGCTCTGATAAGGAAACATCCTTGTTTATAAGGCCTCTTATATGTGGTATTCCCTTGATGGTGGCCTCTATATCGTTTATATCCCCTTCTATGAATACGTAACCGCGAAACTCTTCAGGATGGAATAAAGACTTTATGGGAAGCTTCCTTGTCTTTATCCTGGCTATTATGCTCTCTATGACAACGTTTTCTCTTCCGGTTGTGGTTCTTATGGTCGCAATCATCACAGACCACCAAGCAGCTGTATCAGTATGAATATCACAAAGCCTACTGTCCCTATTATCAATATACCCATGCCTGTTATCTTTACGCTCTGCTTGAATTCTTCCCTGTCCGGCTTAGTTGAGACAAGTAAAACCCTTTTTATTCTCTCAATAAGATTTCTCAAGGCCATGAGAATAATTAGAAACAACGTATTTAAATAATTAGATTTCAGTTTTAACGCTGTATTCACTCGACGAAGTCTATACCAAGGACCTTCTCTATTTCTTTCTTCCTCTCCTTGGAGAATGTCTTCTCAGGCCCGAATATCTGTGGAGAATTAACACCTGTTATTATAAGCATTGTTCTTATGGAGTCACCGAGTTCCTTGATTATCTGGGCCCCCCATATTATTTTTGCATCAGTATTAAGCCTTGCAGCAACTGCCTCGACAATCTCCTGGCATTCCTTTATGGTTACATCTACGCCACCAGAGACATTGATCAGTGCGCCCTTTGCATCGTTTACATCTACATCAAGCAGCGGATTATTCAAAGCCCTTTCAACTGCTTCTACAGCCCTGTTCTCTCCGTCAGAGTCTCCCATGCCTATCATTGCCAGGCCACCGCCGTCCATCACTGCTCTTATGTCAGCAAAGTCCAGGTTAACCAAACCAGGCCTTGTTACAAGTTCTGTTATACCCTTGACAGAATTCACCAGTATCTCATCTGCAACCTTGAAGGCTGTTGACAATGAAACATCCGGCACTATTTCTAACAATTTGTCGTTTGGTATTATTATCAGGGTGTCAACTATGTTTTCTAATTTTTCTAAACCAGCCTTGGCGTTGTCCATCCTCTGCTTTCCCTCCATGGTGAACGGCAGAGTAACAACACCTACGGTTAGGGCTCCCATCTTCTTTGCTATGTCAGCTATTATGGATGAGGATCCGGTACCGGTGCCTCCTCCTAGACCGCAAGTAATAAATAGCATGTCAGACCCTTCAAGGATCTTTTTAATATCATTCCTGCTTTCTTTGGCTGCCTCTTCTCCAACCTTCGGGTCAGCTCCTGCCCCAAGGCCGCCTGTAATCTCCTTACCGATAAGCACCTTGGCATCAGCATCTGTATAAAGCAAATCCTGGGCATCTGTGTTTATGGCAATCGATTCTGCCCCAATTATACCTATCTGCATCAATCTAGAAACAGTGTTTCCTCCTGCTCCACCAGCACCAACAACTTTTATGTTGGCTTTTCTGGATTCAAGCAGTTTTCTTAATTCCTCGTCTGCAGGACCATGACCAACCTTCTTAGACTCCAAAACACCCATTTACCACACCTGATTATTTCTAGACTATCACAATAAAATATTTAAAGCTAATTTATTACTAGATAATAGTAGTAGTATAAAGCCGCAGACATGATATATCTCCTGGACCAAACGGCTTTAAATATATAATAGTAGTAGTAATAATATGAAACTAAGGTGTTCTAACTGCGGGCATGTATGGGAAACAAGGAAGGACAAGATACCTACAGCATGTCCAAGGTGCAAATATACAACATGGTATTACAAGCCTGTTGTTCTGAAGAGCTAAAAAAGAAATTTTATTTTTTGTAAGTTGATATAAATCTTACCTTAGTCACACCTTTGATGTAATCCAATATAAAAGAGCTGATCTTTTTCTTCAATTCTTCTGGCATTTCTCTTGCCTCTATATCAGCCACGCCCTTAGCTATCTCAACAGAAGCCTCTATGCCAAAGAATTCAAATATAGCTTCAGACTGTTTTACCGGATCCTCAATCTTTTCCTTTATCTCTAATTCATATTTCAGATTCTTTCCAGCAAGCGGATTGTTGAAATCAACCATGACCCTGCCAGCGCTTACGGACTGGATCCTTCCCTTTACCCCGGAGAAATCAACAACAAGGCCCTGCCTGGGCTCGAACTCTCCCTTGAATGCATTCTTTGGCACGACCTTGACCAGCTTGGGATCCCTCATCCCGAACCCGTCTTCCGCCTTTATCTCTACTGTCTTTCTTTCATCTAATTTCATCTCTGACAATGCCTTCTCCAGCCCCTTTATTACAAAACCAGCACCGACTATCACAGGAACAGGCCTGTACTTTACCTTCGGGTTATGTACCTTTTCCTTTTTTGCTGTTTCTTCATCAGTCAGGTCGAATATCTCGCCGTTTTCCAGCCTGCCAATATAATCTATTTTTATAAAATCCCCTTTTTCCATTATACCACTTTCTCATTCTTTTGCTGAAGCTTTTTATGTTTATTGGGAAACCAATTACATAAGCATTACAAATTCCCCTAGGCATAAGGTTTTTAAAGATTTGTCACTCACTAGTAGGTAAGGTGGTTGAGTGTTTTTCAACGCGAAAAAAGACTGGAAGCAGTACATGTCAACAGAAGACGAAGAAAGGCTGAATGAGATACTTAGAAAGACCGCAAAACACAGGGGATCTTACAGAAACGCAGACGATGTAAAGATTGCCCAGCTGTGGTGTACTATTCTTGAGCTGAGAAAAGAAAACCTTATTCTGCAGAGCAAAATGAAAAGAATAGATGACGTATTCGACGCGATGTTTGAAAAGGTCAAGAAACAGGATGCCGAGAGAGAGGCATTGGCCAAGAGCCTTGATAGGTTTTGATTAGTATGTTGGTTGCCCAGAGGATTCTTCTAAGCTATGCCATCACAGAAGCAAATAAAAAAACACTAAAAAACTTCTATGAAGACATGGAAAGAAGAGGATATGGCCTTTTTTTTGATTCAAGTGATTCCCAACCTAATAACGAAAAACAATATAATAGTGATATTCTTATTCTAACTGAAAATCCCAATACATTTTCTCTTAAAAGAGATGTATCAGAACTCTTGGGTAATACACCTATAGAATATAAATACTCTGGATCATGGGAAGGTAAACCCCCTAAAAGTCACTCAAGATAGAGTGCAGGCTTCATTGGTTTTGACTGTTTTGCCTTTAGCTTGTCAGACTTCTGCTCATCTGTTACGATTATCCTGCAACTGGTTTTTTTTTCCAGGAATTTCTTAATATCTTTGAACATCTTCAGTTCCTCCTTATGATTTAGGATGCCGGGAAATTCAAATTCCTTCATCAGGTATTTCAGGTATTTTACAGCCATTTCGCTGTTATTCTTTATTTCCTTTACCTCCATTGCCCTTTCTATTAGTTTGTCCTTGGACTGCCTAGCAAGCTCATATGCCTTATGCTTCCATGGAGCTGCGATGAATATATGAATCCTCTTGGGTTTTATTTCAGAAAGTTTTTTTATCTCTCCCACATCTTTTAGTACCGTTTCCAGTAATTTTTCCTTTAAGTACAACTCACTGCTAACAAATCTTTTGTCATAATCAGGCCACTGTTCCAGCGAAACAAATCCCTTCTTACCAAGCTTGCTCCAGAGTTCTTCTGCCAGATGTGGCGCAAACGGCGATAAGAGGAGTATAAGATTTCTGACGCACTCACCGAAAACCTTTTTACTCTCCAGGCTTTTTACAAGCCTCTTGTATTTATAGAGCTCATCAACAAGCCCCATGATGCTGCTCAAAGCAAGGTTTAATTCGAATCTCTCTATCTTTTCTGTAACTTCTTTTATGGTTCTGTGGCAATTCCCAAGCATGAATTCGTCGATAAGAGAGAGCTTCTTAGCAGGTTTAAGGCTTATTTTGTTATCAACAAGCTTGTAGATCCTGTTCAGGAACCTGTAAGAGCCTTGGACACCATCATCACTCCATTCAAGCTCCTTTTCAGGCAGCGCTGTGAATAGCATGAAGACCCTGGCAGTATCTACATTGTATTTATTGCTCACCTCTTCAGGGGTAACTATATTGCCAACGCTCTTGCTCATCTTTGAGCCATCCTTAATTACCATGCCCTGGCAAAGCAGCCTTGTGAAAGGCTCGTTGATATTTAACAGCCCAATGTCACGCAACGCCTTTGTAAAGAATCTTGCATATATTAGATGCATGCATGCATGTTCGATGCCGCCTATGTACTGGTCAACAGGCATCCAGTACCTAGCGGCAGTCTTATCAAACGGAAGCTTATCATAATGAGGAGAGCAGTATCTCAGGAAATACCACGACGAGTCAAAGAACGTATCCATTGTGTCTGTTTCCCTTCTTGCCTTTCCTTTGCACTTCGGGCACCTGGCTTTCTTAAAGCTTTCAGAGGTTTCCAATGGATTGCCGCTTGTAAACTTAACATCCTTTGGCAACAGCACTGGCAGTTTCTTCTCCGGAACTATGCCGCATTTATCGCAATATAAAACAGGAATCGGCGTTCCCCAGTACCTCTGCCTTGATATCAGCCAGTCCCTTAGCTTGTAATACGTTGCAAACCTGCCGTTTCCCTGCTTTACGATATAATCTGCAATAGCCTTGTTTGCCTTATTCTGATTCATCCCGTTAAATTCGCCTGCATTAACCATTACACCATCCCCTACATAAGCCTCCTTCATCTTCTCAGACTTGATTTCACGGTCTCTTGGCTGGATTACTACCTGTAAAGGCAGCTTGTACTTCTTGGCAAACTCAAAATCCCTTTGGTCATGCGTAGGACAGCACTTGACTATACCTGTGCCGTATTCCATGATGGCAAAATTAGCTATATACAAAGGCATTTTCCAGCCTGTCAGGTGATTAATAACATAACGGCCAGTGAAGAAACCCTCTTTTTCTTTATCCAGATCAATCCTGTCTTTTAGCTTCTGTTGTTTAATCTTATTGATGAACTCAGACGCACGTTTCTCGTACTCAGTTCCCTTAACAAGCTCTTTTATTAGGGGATGCTCAGGAGCAATAACCATAAATGTTGCTCCATATGTTGTATGAGGCCATGTCGTGAATGTGGATAATTTCATATCCATGCCATCTACTTGCCAGTATTCTTCTACGCCCTCGCTTCTTCCTATCCAGTTCTCCTGCATTACCTTTACGCGCTCAGGCCAATAATCAAGCCTCTTCAGCTCATCTAAGAGTTCTTGGGCATAATCTGTTAGTTTAAGGAACCATTGCTCCAGCTCTTTTTCTTGGACAGCTGACGAACATCGCCAGCAGCAGCCGTCATGGACCTGTTCATTAGCTAGGACTGTGCTGCACTTGGGACACCAGTTGACAAATGCCTTTTTCCTGTAAACCAGACCTTTTTCCATGAACTTTAAGAAAATCCACTGGTTCCATTTGTAATATTCAGGCTGGCATGTTGCTATTTTTCTGGACCAGTCATAGCTAAGGCCAAGTGATTTCTGCTGTTTTTCCATATGCCTTATGTTGTTTTCAGTCCACTTCCTTGGGTCTATACCACTTTTTATTGCTGCATTCTCTGCAGGCAGGCCGAATGAATCGTAGCCCATGGGATAGAGAACACTAAAGCCCTGCATTCGCTTGAACCTGGCAAAAGCATCGCCTATAACATAATTCCTTACATGCCCCATATGGAGCTTGCCGCTGGGATAAGGAAACATCTCAAGAACATAATATTTTTTCTTTTTTTTACCTAGTTTGAATGCATTCTTGCTCTCCCATCTCTTCTGCCATTTCTTTTCTACTTCTCTAGTGTGCATAAATAATACCTAGTATTAATTAAATATAACATTTCATATCCTGCAAAATACCATAGGATTCGCATGCCGGTGTATCAGCTGTGACCATTTCTTTATTGCAATACATGCACCTCACTCCTGCGCGTTCAATGTCTGTGGCGTGCATTCTTATTCCGTCAGTATTGGGCTCTATGCTCCTCATCTTTATTATATAAAGCCAGTGATCACCGTTTCTATTCTCAAGGCACATATCAACAGCTTTTCTGAAAAGCGCACAGCTGCCACAACGCCCCTCGTATACACCATTTTCCATTCTTTCCACCTTTTATACTCTCGTCTCCTCCTGTTGTTTTTGACTGTTATAAAGGGAGAAGACGATATCGTTGCTCTTAGAGCATTACGACTAGCAAGACCATGTTTACAAGCGATTTATCTTGCCTCATAATAAGGTTTATTAAGGCGCAGAATTTAAATAACTTACTGAGAGAAAGGTCTTGTTAACCAAAGGGTTATGGAATAAATAGTATGTTCCATGGCTCTTTTCTCCTAGAAGACTTTCGTCTTCTGGAGACTTCAGAAAGCGAATGCTTTCTGCAAGTTGAACCCCAGGACCTTTTTCTTACAAGAAAAAGGGGCTGAGGGCGCGTAGCTCAGCTTGGATAGAGCACTAGCCTTCTATCTTAGGGATAGAAGATTTGATTCCAGGATGATAGGAAGAAAGCTAGGGGTCGCGGGTTCGAATCCCGTCGCGCCCATTTGTCGAGAAGAAAACTATTAAATATTACGAATATAAAATAATCTTGTTATGACCAAGATAATTACCTGTGCATCAGGCAAAGGCGGCGCAGGAAAGACCATGCTGACTGCTAACCTTGGCATTGCGCTGGCGGAGCTTGGGAAGAATGTTGTAATTCTCGATAGTAATCTTACCACACCGAATCTTGGTTTGCATCTCGGGCTTCCACTATATCCAACTAACCTGCATGACGTATTAAGGGGCAACGCACGCCTGGAGGATGCAATATATGAACACGAAAGCGGCCTTAGGATTGTTCCGGCAGGCATTGCATTAAAGGACCTTAAGGGCGTGGATGCAAGAGACCTGCCTAATGCCCTGCTGGACCTGGTTGGTGACGCAGAGTATGTCATAATCGATGCAGCTGCTGGCCTTGGTAGAGAGGCTTTGGCCTCTATAGAAGCAGCTGATGAAATGATCTTAGTTACGACGCCTGAACTGCCAGCCGTGACCGATGCCCTGAAAGCTGCAAAACTAGCAGAACAGGTCGGTACAAAGGTTTCAGGCCTTATTATAAACAGGGTAACAGGAAAGGGCCATGAGCTGAGAACAAGAGAAATAGTCAGCATGCTGGATACCGAGCTGCTGGCAGAAATACCCGAAGATATCAGTATCCAGCAGAGCATATCGAGAAAGATACCTGTACTTCATCACAAACCAAACAGCCCTGCCAGTATAGAAATAAACAGGCTTGCCCACAGAATAGCCGGAGAGGAATTCAGAGTACCATGGCAGTATAGATTGTTCTCACTCTTTAGGAGATAGTAGGTGACGCGATGCCGCTTAAGTGCATTCTAGGCCTTCATGAATATGAAAAGTTTCTGGGACCTGAAAACACAGGCAATGGAAGGTTCCAACAAAAATACAGATGCTCCAGATGCGGCAAGATAAAAATAAGAATTTCGTGATTATATGCGATGTCCTTATTGCGGTAAAGAGATTACAGACGAGGAAAAGAAGACGCACGAGTGCTTCCTTAGAAGAGATGCAGAGCGCGATGTAAAACCGATGAAATGGAAACCCGATATCAAGAAGTAAGCTACTTAACCATTTCAAATATCTTATTGATATCTAGCTCAAAGCCAACAACAGGCTTCTCCAGCCCCCAGTTATTAAGGACCTGCGGGTGGACCTCTCCAATAATGCCTACTGGCTTATTATTAACTATTATAGCTGCTGCTCTTCCGGGAATAAAGCTTTTGTGGCTGGCCTCTTTTAATTCATATTTTAATCCAAGATTCACCATGAGGGCATCCAGCAAAGAGGCTATTGATTCGTAGCTAGTTCTGTTGTCTGTCATCACACACGACAGCTTCTTCATTGTTTTTGTTTTCGTTTCCTCTTTACTGTCCAGAACTACGGAATCGCCTATTTCAAAAATTTTCTGCGGATAATCTATATGAAGATTATTCGAAAGGAATTCTATCATACTTGGCAAGAGCTGATTCCTGAGAACTGTCCAGTTAAGGCTTACAGGATTTGATATCTTGCATACTGCCTGGGCAGGAAGCTCCATCTTCTTGAATAGGTTATCCTCATTGGTTAAGGAAAAAGTCATGATTTCCTGGAAACCAAGACCCACCATCAGTTCTCTTACAGTATCGCAGAAACTCTCAAGCCTACTGGCAGCCCCTAAGGTTACCAGCTCTGGAAACTCCGGCTTTATCTTGTTGTAGTCATAGGCTATTGCAATATCCTCTATTATATCGCGCTGATGCATTATGTCATTCCTGTAGGCAGGGTATTCCACGATTATTTTTTTGCCAGGCCTGGCATTGCACCCGGAATTTTTTAATAATTTTATTATATCCCTGTTATCGATATCAATACCAATAACGCGCCTGCAGTAATCAGGATCAAGAATGAATTTTAACGGTTTTAGATCAGGCCTGATAATCTTTTTATCAGGATATTTTATTGCCATGCTGTATATCTTGCCCCCGCGCTCTGCCAGAGCAGTAACCAGCACGTTTAATGCAACAGATATTCTATCTATCTCGTGCCCAGTGATTTCAATAAACACATTCTTTGTCTTCTCGGTTATCTTTCCTGTGTAAGAAGAATTGATTATCGGCGGTATTGACAACACGTTTTTTTTGCTGTCTATCATTAGCGGGTACTCAGGATACTTGTTTATCAAGTGCCCATAGTCACGGCCGCACGGGTGTTTTTTCAATATCTCCCTTGGTGTCATTGCTTCCTCAGCTTCCAGAGGCACGAATTTTATACCATCCGGCTTTACAGTAGTATATCTTATTGGGAATTTTATCCTGTCAAAGTCATAGACACCTATAGCTGCAAAGTTTCTGTTGCCACCGTAGGTCTGGTGTATCTTTTCCTGGAGCTGTATTATCTGCTTTATGAAGTAGTTGTCAAAGTGAAGGCCCTTGACAACAGCACCAACAGTCTTTGCACGGACCCTCTCAACCTTTTTATCAACAACCATCCGGAATTTGGATTTTCTTATCTTATATTTAGGTATTGCCTTACCAATATGTGTTCTTAGCTCTCGTGCAATGCCCTCTACAGACCATAAATCAGGCCGGTTGGTATCCTTTATATCGACTTTTATCAGGTCGCCTTCTACGCTTTCAACCTCACCTTTTGCATAGAGTATAAGTTCTTCTAACTCTTTGGCCGTCACTTTCTTTTTCATCAGTCTTTGCAAATCCTTCAGGTAAAACTCAACAGTCGGCATTATATCACCATCTTTGTTTCACGCAGCCACTTCAGATCAGATGAAAACAGGTAACGGATGTCTTCTATACCAAGCTTGAACATTGCTAGCCTGTCAATACCAAGGCCCCATGCAATAACAGGGGCATCAATGCCTAACGGCTTTGTTAGCTCTTCGCGGAAGATGCCGGAACCGCCGAATTCTATCCACCCCATTTCAGGATGCTTTGCTGATAGCTGCACAGACGGCTCTGTGAACGGGTAGTAGTCAGGAAAGAATTTCACCTTCTTTGCCCCGGTGATCTCCCTTGCGAACATCTCTAGGATTCCAAGAAGGCTTCTTAGCGTGAGCGATTCATCAATAACAATACCCTCTGCATGGTTGAATTCTATCAGGTGGGTAGCGTCAATGACATCAGGCCTGTAGCAACGGGCAATAGCAAAATACTTGCCTGGGATATCCGGCTTTCCTGCAAGCGTCCTTGCTGAAAGGCATGTGCCGTGTGCACGCGGCATAAGCTGCATTGCTTTTTTTGGATCCCATCTATAACCCCAGCCTTTGCCTCCTGCTATGCCTTTTTCATGCGCCTTTCCAACACGGCTGGCAATATTCTTATCGATGCTTCCGTATTTAGGTTCTTTTAGCTGATAAGTAGCTGCCCAGCTCCTAGCAGGATGGTTCTGCGGTTGGTATAATGCATCGAAATTCCAGAATTCCGTCTCTATTAACGGCCCACCCATCTCTTTGAAACCGAGCTCAACGAGTTTTTTCTTTATCTGGGAAACAAACTGCAGGTATGGCTGTCTTTTCCCTGGATAAACCTTCCTGCCTACAGCCCCCACGTTGTAGGGCTTTAGTTTCACCTCTTTCCAAAGGCCGGTTTTTATTAATTCAGGCGTAAGGTTTGTTATCTCCTTACCAACTGATTTCTTGGCTACCTTGACAATATCCTCTCTTTCTTTTTCAATTAATCTCCTGTTAATCAGTATAGAGGCAGTTTTCTCATTGATCTGCCGTCCATCAGAAACAGCCTTTAGCGCAGTTTCCTCTGGATAATCCTCAGGCTCTTTTATCAGCTCGATCTCGCCCTGAACAGCCATTACCCAGTTGTTTTTCTTTGCCCATTGTATTGCTATTGCAAAATCCTCTAGCTGCCTGGCTTTCTCTATTGTCTTCTTCCCGCTTCTCAGGAATTCAACAAGCCTTCTCTCAGGCAAGCCCTTCTCTAGATATTTCTTACCCTCCTTGGTAAGTATGTACATAGAATCACTTTGTTTTACAGGTTTATAAGATTTGGTTTATTTTATTTATAAAGCCTTTTGGATTCTAAAGAAAACCGTTGTTTAACAGCCATGCTGTATAAGACGCACATTTTTCCCTGTTTACACAGGATGAACAGGTATTTGTACAGAACGTTGTTTCTGTCAGAATACACACCCGTATCACCTTCATTGACCATATTTAAATAACTTCATATCCACACGATGGGAATCTCGAGGTTAATCCAAAAATAAGGTAATAGGTTATTTGATTCTGACTACTTTTCTTATATCAAAAAGGTTATCTAGGGTTCTATTGGCAAATACTACATACAATTCATCCACGGACTTTATATGTGCCTTATATTCTGGTTTGTCTTTGTGGGGATGCTCTTCATGATAATAACGACCAAGTCTTTTCTTTCTTCTTTCACTAAGATTGTTAAAATAAGCAGTATTGTCCATCTCTATAAAATCTATATGCCTGTTCTTATCGTCTATGGGGTATATTGCACCCCTAATACCCTCAAAAGCTATAGTTGGCAGCTTATCAAGATGCCAGAAAAATACAGGACTTAATGTTCCATAATGGGGGACAACAAGCTCATCCTTATGTTTTTTGTAGTAATCAGGATCTACAATAGTCAGAAGGTCAGGCATGTCGCACTCTTTGCATACCTCCTTGTCAATAAAGTCTTTTACTTCATAAATAAGCTCTTCAGGTGGCTCAGTCTTAGCATGCTGATGCTGGATAAGCGACCTTATGCCTATAATACCTTTCCTTTTATCAGCTATTATTCCTTTAATTTCTTCTTCAAAACTCATGGTTCGATATCATCTAATAAAACCTTTTAAAGCTTCTCAGAACCTTAACAAGACGAAAAAGAAAACTATTCATAAATATTTAATCAAAGAAGTATAATTGATATTATGGTTAATAAGACAGACACTATAGATGATATAGCCAAGCGTCGCGGTTTTTTCTGGCAAAGCTCTGAGATATACGGAGGCTTATCAGGCTTTTATGACTATGCGCATCTTGGAGCCCTGTTAAAGAGAAAATGGGAAAATACCTGGAGAGGCTTTTTCCTGGGGACGGATGATAATTTTTATGAGATAGAAACATCGTTTGTGATGCCGGAAAATGTTTTCAAGGCCTCAGGCCATCTCGAAAGCTTTGTTGATCCCATTGTCAAGTGCAGGAAATGCGGCTTAACAGAACGGGCTGACCATATTGTTGAATCAGAACTCAAGGAGAACTTTGAGGGTCTGTCACCAAAGGAACTTTCGGCGCTTATAAAAAAGCATGGCATAAAGTGCCCTAAATGCAAGGGCACATTGGACGAAGCCGGCATCCTAAACATGATGTTCCCTCTTGACGTCGGTACTGGCTCTGATAAGAAGAAGGCATATTTACTGCCGGAAACCGCACAGGGAGCCTACCTTAACTTTAGAAGAGAGTTTGAGTGCCTTAGAAGAAAGCTGCCTCTGGGTCTTGCAATCATAGGCAGGGCTTACAGAAACGAGATTTCTCCGAGAAATGCGCTCCTAAGGATGAGGGAGTTCAGCCAAGCAGAGTTACAAATATTTTTCGACCCTGATAAAATCAATGAACATAATAATTTCAAGGAAATAGAGAATTACAAGCTTAGGATATTAACCAAAGAGAACAGGAAAAGCAACAAAATAGATGAAATAGCATGCAAAGACCTGAAACTACCGAAGTTTTATGTTTATCATATGGCAAAGGTACAGCAGTTTTATCTGGACTTATTAAAAATACCAAGAGACAAATTTCGTTTAAAGGAATTGAACGATGAGGAAAAGGCATTCTATAACAAATACCACTGGGATGTTGAGCTCTTTCTTGAAGAATTAGAATGGAAAGAGGTAGCAGGCATTCACTACAGAACCTCGCACGATCTCGACGGACACCAGAAGATATCAAAACAGGATATGTCTATTTCAGTGGATGGAAAGAAACTTATTCCTCATGTACTGGAATTAAGCTTTGGAGTAGACAGAAACATCTATGCGTTATTGCTGCTATCCTACGAAGAAGAGAAAGAAAGAAATGTCTTCAGATTCCCTAGAATACTGTCACCATATGATGCAGCAGTATTCCCTCTTGTTAATAAAGATGAACTACCAGAAAAAGCAATAGAGATTAAAAAATTGCTCCAGAGCCTGGGGTTCAATGTATTCTATGATGATTCAGGCAGCATAGGCAGGCGGTATAGACGAATGGACGAGATAGGAGTACCAGCCTCAATAACAATAGATTATGAAACATTGGAAAACAGTAGTATAACACTGAGGGACCGTGACTCCATGAAACAGGTAAGGATCAAAAAAGAGGAACTCTGTCTAAAGCTTAGGGAATTCCTGAGCGGAGAGAATTTAGAGGCTCTATAAAAACTACTCTTTTCCTAATCTTTTTGAAGAAACCCTTCTCTTTTCTGTTCTCCTACCCTTTTCTATTTTCTTTCTTATCTCCTTCTCAAGATTATTCATAGCTTTCTGAACAAGTGTAGGCAGATCAGCATAGGTCTTCCCAACCCCGTGTGTTTTTGTTGAAACAAACAGACCAAGAGAGGTAGGCAATTCTATATGCAAAGAATATTTGGTTTTTGGCCCTAGCTTCTTGTGTTTCTTTATATGTATCTTCATTGGCTGCAGCTCTACTGATCTGGAAAGCCTTTGTACCAATTCTGAAGCTGCCTGATGTATTTTATCAGTTACAATTGCACCTTCATCTGTTATGCCTGTTATCTGGACATAAGAAAAACTGCTTGGCTTTACAGTTGACCTTAGTATATCCTTTGCTGTTATCAGGCCAAGAGCACCGTTTTCTATCAGAACCTCTTCATTCTCTTTTAATAATTCAACAACCTCGCTGCTACTATAATCAGCTTTTAGGATAACCGGTTCTCTCATAACAGCACTGACAGAAATTTTATCAATATGAGCCCTGTGGCCCTCTTTGTATCCACTGTCTTTTAATCTGCCGTGCCGTGCCTCAAATCTTCTTTTACCTTCCAAGACCTTTATCAGGTCAAGCGTGCCAATGACCCCTATGAACTTACCGTTCTTTACAACAGGAACCCTTGATACGTTCTTGTGTATCATAAGGCTCTTGACCTTTCCTATATTACTATCCTCTTCGATATAGCAACACTTCTCAACAGCTATTTTGTCTTCAGCCTTAACAGCCTTCATCAGGTCCTGTTCAGATATCATTCCCCTGAGTTTGGAATCGAAAACAGGAACTGCCCTGAGGTTTGAACCCAGGAGTAATTTTATTGCATCCTCTGAAGAAGCATCAGGACTTAATCTAGGAGAAGGTATCATTAAAGTTGATATCTTGGTTTTTAGAGGGTCTATCTCCCTGGTGATGATCTTGTTTAATATCAAGATTCCTGTCAGTTCACCGTCTTTTATAATAGGCAACTGATGTACCTTATATTTTTTCATCAGGCCCAACGCCTGGCTTACTGATTCATCAGGTTCACAGTAGACAACATTCTTATTCATCAGGTCCTTTACAAGCATACTATCATCTATGGCTTGTGCCTTGTTATCTGTAGATATGTGCAATCCCCTTCATTGTCAACTATTGCCCACAGCATCCTTGCCCTTATGTTATGTGCCAGCCTCACTGCCCTGGATAACTCCTGGAAAGAGCAGGTGTAATCCTCAGGCACGCAAAACACAACCCATTTAGTATGCTCCTTGGCAGCCTTCGGGCCCTTCTTCAGCTGCACACCACGCTCATAAACCCTAAAATCACAGCCAAACTTGTAGCCTGTTCTAACTAAAAGACCTCTTTCCCTTAGGTCTTCATAGACCCTGAATCTCTCAGGAAAACGCTTATCAAAAGAACACGCATGCTCATATAATTCCTTGAACTTCATCGGATGAGTGCCTTTCATAATCCTTATCCTACCCTTTTTCAATAAAAGACAGGCCTCTACAAGAGCCAATTCCAGCCTGTTTTCTAATTCCTTACCATAGTATCCAGGCTCATAAACCTGATCTATATTTTCGAATACAAGGACCTTGTCCTCTGCTAGGACAGAATCTATAACCTCTTTTATCATTTCTTTTTCGATTTTTTTCTTTTTCACCATAATAATCACTGGTATCTAATATCTCTCTGATAAGGTATTAAAGTTTTTATTAAGGACTAGTAGTTGGTTTCTCCAGTACCGCAGTTAACCTGGTAGCCTCCTGTACAGACGATCTTGTTATCAGCTATTCCCCATTCTTTTGTTGTTCCAGAATCAATGTCGTTAAATGAGCAGCATATGGCTTTCACAGAATTCCTAACCAGGTTATTAAATGCCTCTAACCGGGTTTCATACATGTTTAGGTAATCTGCTCTCTCTGAATCACACACTGCCATATCTGATTCAAGCTGTGAGTTCTCTTCTGTCAAATCATTTCTTTGTATTTCGCAGGTTGAAAGCTGTGACTGGCTCTGACCCAGGCCAGCATTACATGAATTAAGGTCGTCTCTGGTATCAGCCAGGTTATTGCTGCAAGCTTCCATACTGGCCTTTGTGATTTCTAGGTCTTTTTCCGTTTCGTTGAGCTTTGCTTCAAGGTTTTCTGTGTATGTGATATAACCTGTAACACTGCTTGTTATCAGATAGAACGAGAAGATTAGGATAATTAAAATAGAAACTATGGTTGTGGCTCTGCTGTTCCTTTTTAGAACCCCTAACAGTTTGTTGCTGATTGTGAATGCCTTATATCTGTATTGAAAGGCCATACTTATTATTCGGCGTTTATATTTAAAAAATGATTGGTTTTGCTGAGAAATTATGGGAAGGGTGGGATTTGAACCCACGACAGCACGGTCTTCAGCCGTGTGCTCTCCCAGGCTGAGCTACCTTCCCTTTAGTTAAGCGCCTCGGACAGGACTCGAACCTGTGACCTTTTGGTTACTGTGGATGAGCCTTGAGGCACTTAACAGCCAACTGCTCTACCTACTGAGCTACCGAGGCAGCAAAATACTTATTATTTTATCGATTAAAGTTATAAAATAAAGGATTTAAAAGATTAAATCAGAGAAAGTTACGGAAGGAATGCCTTCTTCTTCAGTTTTTCAGGCAGGTATGTTTCTGACATGAACTTCAGGCCACGGTGTGACAGTGCCTCTATCTCGGCTTTTATACCTTTCTTTATCATCAGGTTTATCTCTTTCTGCCATTCCGGCCTCTTGAACCACTCGTAATTCAAAAGCTCTTTCGCCCTCTTTATATCAAGCTCCCTTGCCTTGATGATACATTTCTTCAGTTCATACTCGAATATGTCTGATATGGTTAGTCCAATGAATTTTGCAGATGGTGTTGCTATCCTGTCTGAGATATGGGCAAGACTCATTGAACCGGACTTTATAACCGAATAGATATACCACCCGTATGCATCGCTGTCCGTGAAAACGTATACAGGTAATTTATATTCCCTGTTCAGCCTTTGTATTAATAACCTGGTTCCACGCGACGGCTGCCCGCCGGTTCCTATCAATATGCAGTTATGCTTTTGCCAGAACTTATCTTCATGAAGGCGTTCAAAACCTGCATTTTTCTCAACCACAAGAACGAAATCAGCATTTACTTTACTGAATTCTATTTCCTCTACTGTTGAGGGTATTGACCAGCCCCCGCTGCCAAGCTTAGACCAGTCAATGCTGTCGCCCCTGTCTTTTATTATGACGTTGCCTGCTACTATGCCCTTTCTGTCTGTTGTCAGATGAAGCTGTTCCCTGAAGATATCCAGAGCAACCTCAAGATCAATTATTATCGGATCGCTTTCGCTCTGAACATCAAAGGTATTCTCGCTTGTTTCAGGCAATGTCCTCTTAAGGTTGTAAAACATGTCCCTTATGCTTGCGTGGATATTCTGGCCTATGAGATCATTGCAGAAAGATGCAACCATCATCGTCTGCATAAATTTCTTTGCATGCGCAACATTGAAGAAGTACCTTTTTGATACCTTGTCCCCAAGGGTAAGCTGGCCTGTGGACTTGTCGTATATTATATTTGACAGGGTCCTTATCGGTATTGATATGTTCGGGTTCAGCTTCTTGTCTATCTGCTCTTCTATTTCACTACCTAACCCCTTTAATTTATTGTTCACTTTGCTCTTCATCCTTATCACTTATCCTGATTCTTTTAGAAATTAAATCCTTAAGTCGGTTTTCTATATCCTTCTCATTCTTGCCTGTTAGCTTGGCTACAGAGGAAGCGACTTCATGTGCATACCTTTCAAAGAGAAGCAATCTCCTCTTTTGTTCACCTACTTTTCGTTTACCAGATAAGAACCTTGATACATCACGGGCCACATCCTGTATTGCCAGCTTCATCTCCTTTACTATTTCTGGATAGCTGGCAATTGCCTCTTTGCTCTCTGATATGAAAGGAACCCATGTGGAACACATATGGACTATAAGCAGAACCGGCGCTGAAACCTCATTTCCACTCTGTGGTAAGTTGTACCGCTTCCACTCTACATTTCTGACAGCCTCGGTTATCGCGCATGCGCCTGCCTGGTACAGCAGTGGCACTCTGTTTGCAAACCGGATAACATCCATCTTATCGGTCTTTGCACCGTACACGATTGCGCACTCTATTATGAATGGGAAGCCCCTGTAGACCTCAGGCTCCCTCTGAACAGTGGTTATGAATTCAGATTCTGGGTACTCTTTCTTGAGGCTCTTTTCCAGTTCCTTGTCTCCTATAGGCGAGAGGCAGTCCAAAGGTGGCCTCTGTATCTTTACCTTCTGCATTGCATTAAGCAGTTTTTCAATCTCATCTCTTGTAAGTTTTGCAGGTTTCAGGTTTCTGTCCAGTCTGGCTGTTTTACATATCAGATTAGATGAGTGGGCACCAAGCGAAGAGAATTCATTTGACAGAAACGAAGCCAGATTCTTGCTCTTGGTTTTGCTTAGCATTCTAAGCAAAACCCCAAACTCCACCCCGTAAGGGTGGGGTCTCATTTCCCTGGCAGGCTTTGGCAGAGCATCAACAGACCTGGGAAACGTAATTCTGGTACCATCCGGCGCGTTGTAAACTATCTTTGCAAACGGATTCGCTATCGACGTCTGTTTTAGGTAATCTTCAATGGTTTTTCTATACCTGCCTATGGTTCTCATCTCTATTTTTATTCCATGCTCTTTCAAGCCGTCGTTTATATCTTCCTCTTTCAATATCTCCGGCTCGTTCTTGATTGTGTTTATGTTGAGTTCATAGTAATGCGTTTTGTTTTTGTTATCAATTTTTGACCAGACCTTGGTTGGAGAACCTGTTGTTAGCTGTGAATATAAAACAGAGCAGCTTATACCAAGCCCCTGCTGGCCCCTGTTCTGTTTAAGCCTGTGGAACTTGGATCCGTAAAGCAGCTTGCCAAATACCCTTGGTACCTGTTCCTTTACGATACCAGGGCCGTTGTCCTGTATTACAATCTGGAATTTATCATCGGATATATTTTTTATCCTGACATTAACATCAGGCAGTATACCCGCCTCTTCTGCTGCATCCAGGGAATTGTCAACACCCTCCTTTACCGTCATCATCAGTGCCTTTGTTGGATTATCAAAACCAAGCAGATGCTTGTTCTTCTCGAAGAATTCGCTTATACTTATCTCTTTCTGCTCTTTTGCAAGCTCAGCAGCAGTCTTCATACAACATCACTCAACTTTTTTGATAACCTTTCAATAAATCTATACACCGTGGAGTGCGGAGAACCTCTTATAAGCTTCTCTATGGCCTCTCTTGTGATATCAACATTTTCATACTTTCCGATTATACTGACAGTTTTCCCATAAACAGCAATTTTTGTAAAAGTCAGTTTTTCTATCTTTTTCTTGCTCCTACCCCCTGTGCCAATTATTCTTGCTCTAACCCTCTTTAATTTTTTTCTATCATCTGGTAAAGGTATTATACATAAATTATTTTTTTCGTCTGTCAGTTCTAAAGCAGTATCTACTGTAAACCCGCGGCCAATGGCCTTTATCATGTTTTTTGCGTCCATTATCTCTAAAGGCCCACCAGCTACTGTTATTTCATCGTTTAATTTTATTTTGGTTTTTGTAGCCTCTTCAACCATTCCCTTATTTTCAACAAGCACGGAAATTCTTTTTTTCGGAATTCGGATTCTGTCAATCATAACAACATTTAGAAACTTTTTAGTATGCCCTTTCTTCTAAGCCATCCAGCTTCAGCAGCAGTGTATCTCCATATTGCATCGCCATTATCATTTTGTATCTCCCAGGGCTTAACAATTACAACATCACCAATACGCATCCATACCCTTTTTCTCAGCTTTCCCGGTATCCTGCATATCCTCATTTTACCGTCATTGCATCTTACCCTAAGCCTGCTCGCACCTAGGGTACTCTCAATAATACCCAGAATCTCGCCCTTTTTCGGTATTCTGACCCTGCCAACCGGTTCCATGTTACCAACTCAATTATTATTTTATAATAATTATTTATATACAACAGTAGCTTCATCTTACAGAATAGTAGTTCCTGTATAATTTCTTGCCCTTCTTTGTAGCAACAAACTTGAAGGAACTCTTTACTTCATATCTAACCTTTAATGCCTTTGCTATCTTGGCAGCTTCTGATTTCTTAAGAAAACGGATATCATAGCCATGCTTTGTTTTTTCTGTTCTGGCTGTTTTCGGCAGCCGGCTTTTAATCTTATTAAAAATCTTGTTGTATTCGCCTCTTATCTGCAGGACAGCCTCATAGTACCTGCCTAATAATTTTACACAGGTGTCGCATTTTCTTTTCTTGATGGTTATTGTTATTTTTCTTTCCTCTTTCTTTTTATGGGCATGCACGATTCCATAGCAGACTATAGTAGCAGCTACCCTGTTTCCATAGCTCTTTAGAGCAATCTCCTTCTTTACGAGTCTGTATTTTGTCTTTATCCTTTTTCCTATCTGTTCTTTTATAATGTCGTTATCTGCTTTTCTCCACACCTTATCATAATAAGAACCGCAGTCACAGACATACAGTAAAAAGTCTTTTATTTCAAATAAGCTCTCCTTGCCAAGAAAACAGCTGCTGCAAAAATTTCCTATCTCTGCTTTTTTACCGCACTTTATACAGAACATGTTAATAATATTGAAGAAATGTTTAAAAAATACTTAGACGGTGTCCTGAAGGGCTTCTAACAATGACCCAAGGTTTTCTATTTCCTCGCCGTATTTTGCGAAATCACCATCTTTTAAGTACGCCAATGCGCTATTGTAATGTTCCATTGCCTGGCTGATTAGCTCTTCCTTTGTTTTTTCTTGTCCTGCCTCACTCTCCCCGAATATTGTGTTCAGGGCCTCTTCCAGGCTTTCCTGCATTGTTAACGAATCACCATAAGCCACGATAACCCTCTTCAGCTCTGGTATTGCTGTCTCGCTTGATTGCAGGTACAGCGTCTCCACGTACAACAATGAATTCTCTATAGGTATCACCAACAAATTGCCTCTTATAACCTCAGACCCTGCCTGGTCCCATAGGGTTATGAGCTGTGATATGTCAGTATCTTGGTCGATACGTGCCTCAATCTGCAAAGGACCGTAGATAAGCTCCTGTTTGCTGAACAGGTACACAATCACATTTCCATAGCTATCATCGCATCTTGCAGCCATCCATCCTATCATGTTGTCCTTACCCCTAGGAACAAACGGTATCATTAAGATGAACTCCTCTTTTTCCTCTTCTGGCAGTTTCATTATCACATAATAAGGCACCATCTGTTGCTTCCTGCTCCTGTATATCTCTTCTGGTATTATCCACTGGTCCTCTTTGTTGTAGAATACCCTCGGGTCCCTCATATGGTAAGTTGAATAAAGACTGGCCTGGATGCTGAAGAGATCTTCAGGATACCTTATGTGTTTTTTAAGATCATCCGGCATCTCAGAGAAGTCTTTGAAGAGGTCAGGAAATATATTTTTATATGTATTGATAATGGGCTCTTCATCTATTATATAATATGTAAGCTTACCGTTGTAAGGGTCTATCACTATCTTAACAGAGTTTCTTACGTAATTGAAACCCCCGATCGGTTCAGAATAAGGATACCTGTCAGTTGTAGAGTATGCATCATAAATCCAGTACATCTTTCCATCACTTATGACTATGTAAGGGTCATTGTCATAACTAAGGAACGGAGCAATCCTGCTTACCCTTTCTTCTATATTTCTGTATAACATTATCCTGCTCTGGTCGGTTATGGATCCTGATAACAGCAATTCTACGGACCCGAATTTCATTGCATACGCCAATCTCCTCAGAGCACTAAGCTCTATCCCGCCATCTCCCTCGTATATTGTATATACATTCTCTTCACCTGTTGGATAATCAAACTCCTCTGTCTTCGTGTTAACAACTACAAAGTCATCGGTTTTTTCACCGTAATATATCTCAGGCCTTTCTATCTGCATGCCAACAGGCGGTATGTCCTTGACATAAAATTCCGGCAGCCCACCCTCGCTTACCCGGTCAACAGGACTCATTGCCAATCCATAACCATGTGTATAAACCAGGTGCTCATTGACCCAGGTCTTGGCTTTATCTGCAAGACTGTCTTGGTCAAGCTCCCTTGAAGAAAGCATAACCTGTTTATAATTCGAATCAAAGTAATATCTGTCAACATCAACATCATTAAAATCATAGTATGTCCTGAATATCTGTAACTGGTTATATGTTCTCACCAATGGCCTGAAGTCCCAGAGCCTTATATTGTCGATGGTGGCGCTGTTATCATCTATATCATCTTTTGTCAGGTCATAGGTAGCAGGGAACTGTTTCTCATCAAAACCAAGGTTATAGGCCTCTATTGTATTCTCTATGTTTCTTGATATGTATTCCCTTTCTACAGTAAACTCATCAGGCTCTACAATAAGCTTCTGAACAGCAAGACCAGCAATAGAACCAATAAACAAAATAACTAGCAATATTGAGACAGCAATCAACGGTAGCTTCTTCCTTGATATAAGTAGTGTAAAGCCAACAACAAAGGAGGCAATTGATGATATCAGCAAGAACGGCAGTTGTATATTCAGGTCAGTATAACCAGCACCAAAAACCGCGCCTCTTGTTGAAAAAAGTACCTCATACCTGCTTAAGAACAGAAATATTCCTAATAGGAAAAACAGGATTGCAAGAAGCACCGAGATATGGGTTTTTGCTGACTTGAATTTTTTGAAGTTCGTTTTCAGACCCATTGTTTTTACATTTTTCTGGTTCTTCTCGACAGAAAACACCTTGAAATAGGCCATATAGATTATTGTTGTTATTGCAATTGTGAAGATAACAAGGATGAAACAATATGAAAGAATATAATAGTAAAACGGCAGGTCGAATGCATAGAAAGACAGGTCATTGCCAAAAACCGGGTCAGTTGTTCCGAACGGCGCAGAGTTGAAGAATTTCAGTGCAGTTTCCCAGCCAGAGCTGAAAACAATACCCAGTAGCAATGAAAAGAATATAACTATCAAAACTATAGAAGAGGATATATTCTTCTTCGAAAACCGTTTCACCAGTTTCAGGTTAATAAACAGGAACAGGAAGAAGATTACCGTGCCTGCCAGAAAAAGATAGACATTGGTCGTGAATACTGTCCAGAATACGGACTGATAATTTATAGAAGAAAACCAGAGAAGATCACCGTATACACTCGGGATGAACATTATCAGAAATAGTACAATAAAAAAGGCAGCAGCCAGCTTAAAACCCATAATGATAATCAGATTAAAAACTTATAAGGCTTTTAATCATCTAAGCAGTTAGTAGAAAATTCCCCACACCCTTAATCTCACTTCGTAGTTCGGTAATAAATAACTTGCCTCTGTGTAAGGAATATCACTGTTCTTCAGTTTATCTATCATTGCGGTTTTATAGCCAGGATCCATCCTATACCCGTTATCAGCTGACCATAGAATAAGGGCCTTCAGCAGATCGTTCATATCACCTGATCCGTCATAACCAGCAAACCAGACCGTCCTGCCACAATTAAGTTCATTGATCTTTACCTTGGATACCTGATATGTATCATCGATTATCACTGTCCTATCATCATTGACTACGCCTCTGCCATTGTCAAATTCTATTTCGCTCTCATTTCCAGACAGGCCTAAGAAATAGTTTCTAATCCAGTGGGACCTCTTTTCTACATCCCCGTAGTTATAGAATTTTCCACTTGTTGAGGCAGTTATGTCTGTCCATTCCAGTCCAAACGTCTCATCTAGGATACCGTCTTCAACCTTACTTTCATCTAAATCAGCTAGCATGAATAGTGTTCCGCCGGCCTGGAGAAAACCGTTCATTTTATCCTTGTAAGGATTCAGGTCTGTGTAATCAAACATAAAATATATATTGGTTCTTGGGTCAATATTATCTATAGAAGACTTACTCACCCGTATCTCGATTTGCCGTCCATTATATGTAAGGCGTATTTCACCCCCGGTTTTACCTAGCATATTTTCTAAATTAGCTAGCTCAGCATCGCTGCAGTTACAGCCTATATAAATTATCGTGCCTGGCATGCCTTTTATCTCTACAGAAAAATCAGCAGTTCCCGGCAGCATCGCAGTCAGCGTGTTGTTAATCCCATCTATATCATTATTTATTATATAATTTTCCAATGAACCACTCTTGTAAAGGCTTGCTAATGCATCCTGGGCCTGGATTCTTAACAACGTTTCGTCCCAATAGTCATAACCTGATGGCGCTGTAATAAAATAGCTCAGAGATATCAGTATAACAAACGAAGCTATCACAGCCTCTAATATTCTTACAAAACCCTTCATCAATATTACCTTATAATTCCAATGCTCATGATAATTATTTCATTGTTAACGGTAGCAAATCTTTTCAGTGTAAATTCTGGTTTTAAACGAGTTTCTACAGGAGGCTTACATGAAATCAGCGTGGTGCCGTCAAGCTGTTCAATCTCAAGTATCAAATTTTCTGAAAATAGGTTTCTAAAAGCTTCATAAGCATCAGGACCGTAGCAGTAATTGTTCTTCATTTCGTTTATCCTGTTCATGTCAAGGGCATATGTTTCTTGGCCTGAGAAATTAGCAAGTATAACATTTGAAAGCTGGTAGGCCTTTGATTTCATATCATTGCTAAGAGCTTCATAACGCAAAGCCGGAAAACTGTTTATTACCATCATTGATACGAAAGATACTGTGCTTATGAAAACCAACAGAGAGATAACAAATTCTATATTGATTATGCCCTTCATCCAAACCACCAAAGAGCTATATGAACCCTAGTTTTATTACCAAAATAAAGGCAAAAATACCCAACAGCAGCATAATCATAGAATGCCTTAAGCCAGCAATAATAGAATCAGACCCTACCTGGCCGGCGATTAAACCGGAAAAGAAACCCTGAATTATTATCATGAGAAAGAACAGGGCTTTGTAATACCCGCTCGGGTCTTCTTTACCACCAAAACCAAAAGATGAAGACACTCCAAAGAACAGTTCACACGGAGCGCATCCCTCACCCCCATCCATGCATACAGAACATGGGTTTGAACTGAAACCCTGCACAGCCCCCATATCAAATGCCTGGGTCTGTAGCATTGGTATCAGAAATTTAATCAGTGCTATGCTTATACCAAGGAATATGAAGAAGATTGCATACATCATCATAACCTGCTGGTGCATCAGCATGCCCTTCTCGTCCTGGACCTCTCTTATCATGTCTATGTTATTTGCAAGTGATTCCATGGTTTCTTCTATGTTACCGCCTGATTTGTTTGCCTCCTGCATTATCATTATTGATCTTACCATTGTCTTGTTTTTTCTTACCTTCCTGCTAAAATCATTCAATACCTTTTCAAGCGGTACGTTCCAGCTTAGCTTTGCGTTCATCCTCTTTATTTCGATGCTGAGCAACCCGTAATCATTTTTTGAGGCAACCCGTATTGCCTGTATAATCGACAAACCAGCCCTCTGGGACTCGGCAACATCTCTCAGAAATGCCGGAAAACCGTCCTCATACCTCTTCAGACGCCTGAATTCAAAGAACTTGTAAATAGAGTATGGTGCTATCATTACCATTATACCTATGAACACAAAATTGGTGCCAAGAGCAACATCCTGGGAAAGGTAGGCCAGTAAGAGCAGAACTAGAAATATTGCAGAACATATAATTAACAACCTTTTTCCATCCATTTAATCACTCTGTCGGGGATATCCCCCTTATAAGAATTATAAATGCGATTGATACGACCGGAAGCAACAAGAAGACTATGAATGTTTGGATCCATACTGTTTCCAGTCCAGGCGTTATGGCTGAGATTATTGAGGACATCACTATGAAGAAAATAGAGCCTGTTATTATCAAGGTCAGGTATATCTCAACAATAAGCGAAAGATCCTGGCTGTATTTTCTTATCCTTCTTCTGTAGTCATTCATAAACTCCTCGCATTTGCCTTTGAGGTAAACCATAAGATCGCTGCCAGAGGCCAAAACGCTGTTAATGCCCCAGAGCAGCTCTCTCATATCTTTTGACGGTGTTCTCTTGGCACGCCTTCTTATTGCAGACATCAGGGTCATGCCGAACATTTCAACATCCTTTGTAATACCCTTTGCTTCTTCTGACACCTCCCCGTATTCTTTGAACTTGGCAATGTTCTTGAATAAAATAATCGGGGATAATTTAGCGCTTGCCATCGTGGCCATGAACGACACAGAAAAAGGCAGAACTTTCTTTATCCTGCCTTCTTTACCTCTCGCTATTGCAGCAGGGTAGGTGTAGAATAAAAACAGCAGCAGCCCGGAAATCGTGGTAGATAGTGTCAAGGCCAGGAACATGGCTATTATCGGATTGAAGAAGAAACCGAATATGAATGCAAGCAGAACGCATTCTATAAAGAATGTTATTGACATTGTAAAAATGGCAGTTGAGATGTATTCTTCAAGGGTGTAGCTCATACTCGCCCTTTGAAGATCATTCTTTATGTCCATAAAATAAGGTCTGATTGTCTTGCTTATGGACCCAAAGAATCTGTAAGCTGTATTAACATAATCTATCATATCTCCTCAATCCTCTCCATCAGGTAATCAGGTGAAGAATAGAAGAGCCTTACCAGTTTTCCAACCTCCTTATAATCCTTAATGTTCCTCTTTATCATAAACTCTATTACACGCGCCCTTTGTCTGATTTCATCCTGAATCAGCTTTGGGCTTAATCCTGTTGCATCTGCAATCTTCTTCAAAAGCATGCTCTCGTTTTTAATCAGAAACTTATTGCCCTTGGGTTCCCATTGAAGTACCCTATTCGTTATAGGGATTTTTCTTTCCCTGTCATAACCAACTACCTCCAGCACAGACTGGACCTTTCTCATGTACCTTTTTCCGGACTTTATCCTTTTTAGGAATACCAGCAAATCCAGATTTTGTATCAGGTTTGCCGACAGATTGATAGGCGGTGATGTAAGCCTGTCTATTAGTTTAGGAAAGTTTTCAGAGTGAATAGTTGACAAGCCAGGGTGGCCAACAGCCATCTGCTGGAATAATACATAAGCTTCCTTGCCCCTAACCTCACCGACTATTATGTAATCCGGTCTCTGTCTCAGGGATTCCCTTAACAATTCAAACATATCTACCTTACCCTCCTCTGATATCGGTGTTCTTGCAACTTCGGATATCCAGTGATAATGGGGCAGCCTTAACTCTTCTGTGTCCTCTATGCTGACTATTTTCATTTGTGGTTTTATGAACATGGATAGGACATTGAGAAAAGAGGTTTTGCCGGTTGCAGTGCCGCCTGATATTAGGAAGGATGAGCCGTTTTCGATAAGATACCAGAAAAAGGCCATCATCTTTATATCACACGTACCGAATCTTATAATATCTACCGGAGTTAGTGGCTTTTCTGTAAACATCCTTATGGTAAAGTTAGACCCGTGTTTGGCAATATCAGAGCCCAGGGTTGCCTGTATTCTCTGACCTTCTGGCAGTGTACCATCCAGCAGGGGCTTTGCCACAGAGATGCTTCTGCCGCACCTTTCTGCAAGCTTGTTAACAAACGAATCCAGTTCATCTCTGGTCTTGAATACAATGTTAGTTCTAAGGGACCCTACCCTTGGGTCCCTGTGGTACACATAGATATTTATGTTGACCCCATCGCACGATATATCCTCTATGAATTTGTCATTCAACAGAGGCTCTATTATTCCCAAGCCAAGGAAATCCCTGAACGCATAATACCTAAGAACATCCTTGGTATTTTCATCGTAGTTGGCTTTGAAATACCTAAGAGCCTCGTCGAAAAGCTTTGAGAGGTACCTTATTCCCTCCCTTTTCTTTATACGCAAGAAATCCACATCAATCTTTTCCTGTATGTACTCCTTTATATTCTCCAAGAGTCCTGACAGACTTTTATCCAGTTTCTGCTCAATTACATTGTAAACTAATTCATTAGTCTCTTCATCAAAGTAAATTCTGACATAACAGTATACTTTATCGCCTCTTCTTGGTGACCAAGGAATAAGCGGGTATGTTACATTCATTCTCCTCTCGTCTATAGGCTCATCCTCTTCGAATTTTTCCGTTTCTATATCAGGAATCCTTATCCCACCTATTGTCTTTATCTCCTTCTGCTCTGCTACCTTTGGTCTAAGCCTTATTCTAATTTTCATTCAAAATCAGACCTTTCTATCACAATGCCCGAAACATCAGATTTTATATCAATATATTCAGCAGAACTGAATACCTCCCCTTTAATAATATACGGATGGCCTATATTAAAAATTTGTCTACTGACCAGAATAGGATTCTCTATCGTATATAACGTTACTGTATTGTCTTCCAAATGAATCTTATACATCATACCGGACACGTCCCTCGGTATCCTTAAGCTTACAGTTGCCTGTGTGCCTGCTACCTTTATAATGCCAGAGCTTATCAGATTTGAAACAGAGGTTAGCTGGTCTTGCACAGCTATCCTGCTCATACCATCGCTAATATTCTGGAAAGAAACCAGGACAAAGGACGTTATGGTAATGCCAATGGTAAATATCAGGATCTCGTTTATTATCCTGTGCTGGCCTTTCATATCGTATATTTGATTCCCGTGATATATAATACTTTTAACTTTATTAGAAACTATTCGATACTGACTGATACCAGTGTTTTTACATACTCACCTACTCTATCTGTTCCTGCTCCTTCTATAACAATTATATTGTCTTCCTTGCCAGTGTCCCTGTTGCCGACCAGCTCTATCTTATATTTCTTGGTCCCGAGCGTCAGGTTTATATACCTAAGCTTGTAGCCTGTATCGTACTCATCACCAATTTCTTGGCTCAAAACGCAAAGAACATCCTGGTCATCAACACCCCATGTTCCCTCTTCCTTCGTACACTCGTTCTTCCCGAGTGATATCCATGCACCACTATCGTATATTGTATTCTTGGTCTCAACACTAAGGTCGATGTTAGATTCAAAATAAACCCGTCCAAGCGGGATTCTGATCTGCTCTCTTCCGCCATGGGTTGCCACGTTCTTTATCTTTTCGTTCAGGTTGTTCATGAATCCTTCAGCGCTCTCCAGACGGGATACATCAGTATTTTTCTCTATCAGAGGAACCCCCCAGAGGTAGACCGAGCCAACAAGGCCTAACAAGATACCTGTAATTAGAATAACGCTTATTGTTTCCTGTCCTTTCATAATAACTTCACACAGTAGCAACAGGCTCTCTTCTCATCCTCGTTCTCGGTGAAATAGAGAGTATCAATGCATTAAGTCTTTTTTCCAGTTTCGCTAATTTTTCATCTATTTTTCCTATATTTTCCCCTTCTTCGGCGTTTTCAGCAGTCACTTCTACCCTGCTCATGAAATCATTCAGCTTGCCGGTTAGATTATCAACAGAGTTCAAGAGGTCAGAAGTCCTCTTTAGCATATCGGAATTTATCCTTACAACATCATCTATTACATGCTGGTTTGACCTGACGATCTCTGTCAGCTCCTTTATGGTTTCAGATCCAGAACCAGTTCTCTCCATCCTCTCCACCCTCCTTTCCATTCTCCTTATAGGATCCATTGGGATAATCTCATACTCCTCAGACATTTGATCACCGCTTTTACTAATATTTGTTTCTTGATATATAAAGATTGCTTATCCCTAATAGGCTCTATGCTAAAAAGAACTAGTACTCAGGCATTCCACCTGGCGGCATAGGAGGCGTGCTAGGCGCCTTTGATGTTATAACATCATCTATTCTAAGTATCATTTCAGCAACATCTGATGCGGATTTGATTGCCTGGGTCTTTATTCTCATCGGTTCTACAACCCCAAGCGTCTTCATGTCAGCTACCTTGCCGGCAATTACATCTATTCCATAATATGAGTTGCCTTTCTCATGCTGAGTTCTAACCTCGATTAGAAGGTCTATGGAGTCTTTTCCTGTAGACTCTGCAAGTGTTCTGGGTACTACTTCGATTGCCTCAGAAAATGCATTTATTGCCAATTTCTCACGGCCACCCACGCTTTCTGCATACTCTTTCAATCTCTTTGAAAGCTCTATTTCTATTGAGCCCCCGCCGATAACAATCCTGCCGTCTTCTATGGCTGCGCTGACCCCAAGAACCGCATCATCAGCTGCCCTTTTTGCCTCATCGACAACATGTTCTGTTCCTCCCCTTATCAGGATAGAAACAGCTTTCGGGTTCTTACACTCTCTTACGAATATCATCTCCTCGCCTGCAATCTTTTGTTCCTCAACCAGGCCTGCAAAACCAAGCTCATCCTTGCTTAGCTCGTCTACGCTAGAAACTATGTTGGCTCCAGTTGCCTTTGCAAGCATCTCTATGTCACTCTTCTTTACCCTTCTCGCAACAGCTATTTTCTCTTTTGCAAGATAATGCTGGGCAAGGTCATCAATACCCTTTTGACAAAAAACGACATTGCAGCCAGAAGCAACAACCTTCTTGACCATATCCTTTAACATCCTGCTTTCCTGATCCAGGAATGACTGTAACTGATCAGGTGCTGTTATCCTTATCTCTGCGTTTGTTTCAGTTTCCTTTACCTCAAGGGCACAATCCAGAAGGGCAATTTTTGCATTTTTCAGTTTTTTTGGCATGTTTGGATGAACTATTTCCTTGTCAATAACAACACCCTTTATCATTTCCGAATCGTCTATTGACCCGCCCTGCTTCTTTTCTATCTTTATATTATCCTTGTTTACGACTATCTTGCCATCCTCACGTTCAGCCACTATTTTCACTGCCTCCACAGACAATTTTGCAATACCCTCTCTTGCGCTTTCACCACTCTTGCCAGTCATGGCAGTCATTGCTATCTTCTCTAGGGTCTTGACGTCCTCTATGCTTATTTTTTCCGATATGGCATTAAGAATATCCAATGCCCTCTTGCTTGCAACCCTAAAGCCCCTGATTATCATTGTCGGATGTATATTCTGTTCTATAAGGCTCTCAGCCTTCTTAAGAAGGTCACCAGCAATTATTACAGCTGTTGTGGTACCATCGCCTACCAGGTCTTCCTGGGTTTTGGCTACCTCAACCATCATCTTGGCAGCAGGATGCTCTATCTCCATTTCATCCAGAATAGTAGCTCCGTCATTGGTTATTGTCACGTCTCCGATAGTATCGACCAACATTTTATCCATGCCCCTGGGACCCAGAGTAGTACGGATGCTGTCTGCAACAGCCTTTGCAGCTGCTATATTTCTGCTTTGTGCATCCTTTCCTGTCTGTCTTAGGGTTCCTTCAGGCAAAATGAATATTGGCTGACCGCCAAGCTGACCGTTCATATCATCCACCTCTAAATGAATATAGGTAAAACTTTAAGAATGTTTACTTAGACGCTCCAAAAGAATTTAAAAATATCTATTCACTTTGAGCCTGGCAGACAACTGGTGTGAAGAATATTATAAAGCTTTAAAATATTGAATATACGTTTAGATAGTAAGGGCCAGTAGCTTAGTTGGTAGAGCACCAGCTTTTCAACAAGGTGTATGTCTTATATGACGACTAAGCTTTATTCCTAGCTTGTCTAAGTGAACTGGAGGTCGTGAGTTCAAGTCTCATCTGGCCCATCTTATTATTATTTCATTGGGATTTTTTTGAAGGATTAGACCTAAACCAAAACGATAATTATTTATATAAAGAGAATACATTTATTTTACAAGGTGATATGAAAATGGCGAAGAAGAAAAAGAAAAAGAAGAAATAAATAATAATTATTTAAGTTATTTTTATTTTTGGATTCTTATCCTTCGTTTTTGTTTCTGTTTTATGGGTTAACCATGATAATACGTTTCTTTATTCTCAAAAACAAGGTATTCCCAGCCATTTGAAAATTTTTTACAGATTTCTATCAACCTGCTCTCGAGCTCATTGTTCCAGAAGCTCCAGGCCTCAGCTATCCACGTCATAGTCTTCTTTTCATTCGGATGGGTCAGCAAAAGGTTATTCTCCCATTTAAGAACCTGGATCTTTTTGTAAAGCCGGAAAAGGTCATTCTTTTCCTCATCTGTCAACATGTTCTGTTCAAACAGGCAGCAGAAAGAATCAGAACCTGCAATTATCGGCTCTATTATCTTTTCAGTGAAAGTAAAGAGCCTCTCAGATATCTCAATCCTTATCTGGTCGAACATCCCGTCTTCTTTATCAATCTCAAACTGGAAGGTATCTTTGAGGTCATTGAACTTAGGTAGATTAAACCTTTCCTGCACCTTTCTGTAACGCTCAAGAATATCAGAATTCATTAAATAACGTATTAGAATAAAATATTAAAAATTATTTGTTCCGGTTTTCTGGGGAAATTGCCAGCTATAAAGTATTAATAATTTGAAAAAAAGATACTGATGCATGAGATTAGTAATAAAGATAGGCGGGTCATTGGCTTTTACAGACTTTGGGCCTAACAGGCAGTATCTCCTAAGGCTTATACCCATCCTCAGAAGGATAGGCAGGGAAAATCAACTGATAGTCGGGATTGGCGGCGGCCAGTTCATAAGGAAGTACCTGAAAAACGTGAAGAACTTCGTTCTAAGCAACGAGGAAATAGAGTGGATATTTGTCGACCTGCTAAAGACCAATGTAAGGCTATTCTCATTCTTACTCAATAAAAAGCCCATCTTCGATCTCACCAAAGTCAGCAGAAGAACAAGCGGTGTTGTAGGCGGGATTTCACCCGGCAGAAGCACTGACGCAAATGCAGCCCTGTGTGCAGAGAAGATAAAGGCAGACCTATTTATAAAACTGACAGACGTCTCCGGCATATATGACAAAGACCCTGATCGCTACAGGAACGCAAAAAAGCTCGATAAGATAGGTTTCGAAGAATTGAAAAGGTTCAACAAGAAAAGTATACCATGCTCCTACGGCATACTGGATAAAATGGCGATTAAGGTTATAACAAGATCAAAGATAAAAACAATTGTCATGAACGGTAAAAATCCTAGGCACATTATTGACGCTATCAAAGGTAAGAAAATAGGAACATTTATATGCTAGATTAGACAGGCTGTTTGGATTTATTGACCTCTTTTCTCAGGATATCATGCATCTCATTTACAGTCTTAAACGCAATCTCTCCTGATTCTGCGAATGTCAGAAAAACTGCCTCATCCAGAGAAAGCTCCTTCTTATTCATACCACACCCAATAATAGTCTCATAAGAAATTTTTTAAAGCTTTTACCGAAGTTTAATCTATGAAACAGGTAATTGTAGTTAGAAAAGACCTTAACCTATCCAAAGGCAAGCTAGCTGCACAGGTAGCTCATGCATCATTCTCTTCCTCACAGCTAGCTGGCAGGAAGGCAGTAAAAATCTGGGAAAAGGACGGCCAGAAAAAGGTCATACTTGCAGCAGGCAGGCAGCAGCTCATGGAAATAAAGAAAAAGTGCAGAAAACTCAAAATCCCCTGCTCCCTTATATCTGATGCCGGGCTAACAGAGATTCCTAGCGGAACCATAACGTGTCTGGGCATCGGTCCTGCTGACGACTCTAAGATAGACAAGCTTACTGGTTCTCTCCCGCTACTGAAATGATAGGCATGAAACTAAATTACAGGTATTGGACAAAAAGCAAAGGCATTAAAGGCAGGCTGGAAAGAGAAGAGGATTTTATTGTCAGGGAAATAACAGATCAGAAATTCCTGAAGAGCTTCAAAAGAACGGAAAAAGGCATAAAGCAGATGCACGGCAGGTATTTTATCTTCATCCTGAAGAAAAAGGGGATGACAACACTAGAGGCAGTAGAGAGATTATCCAGAAAATCTAAAATACCGAAAGAAGAGTTTGGTTATGCCGGACTTAAGGACAAATTTTCTGTGAGCTACCAGTACATGACTGTAAAGCATAGAATAAAGACATTGAAAACGAAAGACCTGGAAATATATGATATTAAAAAAATAGACAGACACATGCACACCGGAGACCTCGTAGGTAACGAATTCCTAATAACCCTTCACTGTTGTAAGAGCCCTGAAAGAATATCTAAGCTGATAAAAGAGCTGAAGAAAAGGGGCATGCCCAACTACTTCGGGCAACAAAGGTTTGGAAAGAACGAAAACAATCATGTTATTGGAAGAGCCCTTGTAAAAAGAGACTCCGCTAAGGCACTGCGGCTTTTGAATAGAAATTACAAAGGCAGGTATAACAGCATCAGAGAAGTCCCTAAGATGCTGCTGAAATTCTTTTTGCACTCTTATCAAAGTTATCTATTCAACAGGGTATTAAACAGCTACATAGAAAAAAACAACAAGGCATATTTTTCCACTGCCCCGATAATAGGTTACGATACAAGATTAAGGAAGAACAAATTACGGAATATTATTATTATCATAATGAAAGAAGAGGGTATAAAACCAGAGGATTTCAGAATCAATGAACTAAGGCTGTCATGCAGGGGCTCTAAAAGAAACTTGTTTGTAAAGATAAAGCAGCTAGATTATGAACTTGGAAAAGACCTAAAGCTCAGATTTGTCCTGCCTAAGGGTTCATATGCAACTGTTCTTCTGAGAGAGGTATGCAAGTCTTAATCCAGCCTGTAAATTAGAACAGTATTAAATCCTGATTCAAAGCTAGCAGCTAGAGGATATTGAAAAGACTTTACATATTCCGGCGTGGTCGGCTCCCAGTTATCTACAACACAATAGGTTATATTATATTCATCTACGTATTTCTCAAACAAAGAAAGACTGCCTGGGTACATCAGGGCCTTTCTCTCACTAAAATAATTTATTACCGGGTAATTGTCAGCTATTATATAAGAATCTGCCGCTGTATTGTTCTTTAGCCATAACGATGCAGACACCATTGACGCGCCTGAGCCAAGGTCATAATAACACATAGATAAGCCTGTTGAAAAGCTGAACAGTGCAAAAAGAGCAGCAAATATTAATATAATTTTCTCCTTTCCTATCCACTTCCCGAAGCTTTGCACACCATAAGCAGAGAAAATATAGAACACAGAGGCAAAAGCTATGAGATACCTCATATCCTTTCTTATCACAAAAAAGGAGAAGAAGAGTAGTAGAAAAATAATTGACAATAACAACAGTTTATCGCTGTTTTTTCTGCTGAACAGCATAAAGGCAAATGCCGGTATTGAGAATATGATGGCAAATCCAAACTCCTCAAAGGCGTGCCTGAGGTAGTAGTACCAGGGACCCTCTCCTACAAGGGTTGCCTGCTGGCTTTTGAATGCACCCAAAAGGTCGTTATAAACAAGGTGATTATGCCATAGCCATGGAATTAATATTATAATAAATAAAACAGCTGCTAAAGCAAGCTCCTTTGATAATAATCTCTGCAGAATTTTCCCTCTTCCCTTCTTTTCGAATATTCTTAGTACTATATACGCGGAAAAAATAGGAATCAAAAGAAAGCCAGGATACCTTGTCAGAAAACACAATGCAGCAGCAACACCTGCCAGCGGCAGGTATTTCTTGTTCTTTTCCACGCCTTTGTAAAAAGCGTACAATGCCAGTGTAAAGAGCGCACAAAATACTGGTTCTGCCAAGACCTTTTGTGAATAGAATATAAAGAGATGCGAAGTTGAAAGAAAGAGGGCTGCAATTATTGCTATCTTCTTGCCGTAGAGTTCTTTTGCAAAGAGATAGGTTATAATCACGCTGGCTACAGCAAAAAGGACACTAATTAGCCTTAGGTTGCCTAAGAAAAGGAAAAAAGACAGCATAAAGGGCAGAAACGGCGGCCTGAACATCTCTTGGTTCTGATTTATCTGGTAATATCCGTTGGAGAGGCTTTTTGCAAGACCAAGGTATACTGCCTCGTCCCACCAGTATCCCTGATAGAAGTTTATTAAAAAAATAGAAGGGACCAGTATGAGGATGACAGAAAGAACCAAATAGGGATTTTTAATAGCGGACAAAAACATAATTATAATAAAGATTGATAGATATATAAGGAGAATATGCAATTTGAATGGTTAACGCCTCTACTGGCAGCAGAAATAGTTTTTTTTATAGTAGCCAATTGCTTATGGGTATCACTTTATTTCAGTTTTAGAAACAGGAAATACAGCAAAACCAGAAAAAAACCCCTGGTTTCTATCTTGATACCGTCTTACAACAAGGCTGATGTTTTGGGGGATACCATAAAAGCTGTCCTGAATCTGGACTATCCGAAAAAAGACATCATAGTTATAGATGACGGCTCTACAGACAGAACAAACGATTTATGCAAGGCGTTTTTGAAGGAAAAGAAAATAAGATTACTAAGGCATAAACATAACCTAGGAAAAGCAGAAGCCCTGAACAACGGCATAAAACTAGCAAAGGGTGAAATAATCCTTACAGTTGATGCTGACTCATTTCCTGAGAGGGATTCGCTAAAAAAACTTGTTCCTTATTTTGCAGACCCGAAAATAGGGGCTGTTGCCGGCGTCATAAAGGTTAAGAACACTTCTAAGCTCCTGACGATGTTCCAGAGACTAGAATATTTTCAGATGGCGTTTCAGAGACTTATCCAGGGCTTTTTTTCTTCTGTTCTTGTCACACCAGGACCACTTACTGCTTACAGAAAATCCGCACTCAAAGATGCTGGCCATTTTGATAACACCAGCATAGTGGAAGACTGGGATATAACAATGAAGCTCCATAAAGCAGGCTATAAAATAATATCTGAAAAAGGCGCCGTAAGCCATACAATGGCGCCTTCCAGCATCAAAGACCTTCACAAGCAGAGATTAAGATGGAACAGGGGCGGTATAGAAATAGCAAGAAAACATTATGACATCTTCTTTAACAAGAACAACCGGGCCCTGGGATTGTTTGTATTCCCGCTGCACCTGGTATGGCTGTCTTTGCCGTTTATTTTGTTACCAACTGCTATTATGGTAATGATACCCGGAAATATGGTACTGGAGAACATACCTATATACCTATCCCAGATGATAAGCGCCATAATAGGCGCAATAGCCAGCTTGAAGTTCTTTGAAATCTTTGCACTAGTCGAGACAATGGTATTGGACTTCTTTGATTTCATGAATCTAGGCATGCTCAGAATAATAGGGTTGGTATCTGTAGGAGCATTTGTTACATTTATTGGCTTATCGATGAGAACAACAATTGAGAAATTCAGGCCAAGGGATCTTTATGCTCTATTGTTTTTCAGCGTATACTGGCTGATGCTTCTAGGCATCTTCATACATGCATTTGTTCTGGAAATGCTCAGGCGAGAAAGAAAATGGTAGTCTATATACTATCAATGCCCATGACAACCAGTGCGAACTTATCCCCTGCCAGTGTCAGGTTTTTGTAAGACGTGCCCTGCAAATAGATTATATTGCCAGTAGAGTAGAGCAAGGTATCTACTGCACCGGTATCAGGTCCTACAAGCCATAGGTTGGCTCCCTGAAGATCTGGCATTGCCACTTGCTCTAGTGTAGAATTAAACCATTTACCGTCTTCGTAATAAAACACAGGAAACTGCAGTATCTTGCCCTCATAAGCAAAGAATGTCTGTAATTTGGATATTATATTAATCACAACAACCTGAAAGTAGGTATTATCCTGCTGGCTGCTGCCGTTAAATATTATATTCAACCTGTCACTCTGCCATACAACCTTCTTTATTGTGAGAGGATCATTAACAGGCACCTCAAGTGCGTCTCTTATATCATGGGAGAACTGGTATACGTGCCTGCCGTGTCCTGGTATAACAAGACTTTTAATTTCTTGCTCAGCACAGCCAGCTATCAATAATAGCGCAAACAGGATTATGATATACTTCTTCATGAGAATATTCTCATAGAAAAATGATTTAAATCAGATTTTTCTGCAAGGCCCGACGAATAGAAATCTTTATATACAACTGAAAATAATAACTAAGATTGATATTGATTAACATTAAATATTAACATTACACAAAAACATTGATATACGACATATTTGATTGATACCCTATAACGGTGTGGTCAGGACGGTTGGAAAATGAGGAAAAAAGGTCCTGACACGAAGAATCGGATTCTGGATTTATTGAAGAGAGAAGAAGGGCTCACAATAACCGAGATAGCCCAGAATTTAGATGTTCACCACATAACCGCTTCAAAATACCTGGCTGTACTAGAGGCTGAAAAAAGGATTGTCTACAGGGGCATAGGAATGGCCAAGGTTTTCAAGTCAGCGTGATTACCATGATGCATGAGATAGCAAGGAAAACGATTGCAAGCCTCCCACTGCTTGCTATCCTGTTGCTGATTGCCTTCTCCTTCTTACTTGTTCCAGCAGCTGTTATAGCAGCTTCCAACACCACGACCATTAACGTGAGCATAAAGGCAGTCGGAATCATATCACTGGCGCCTGACTTCCTGAACTGGACCGATATAGAGCCAGGAACAGCAGGCGGTTCGCAGACAGTAGAGATACAGAACATAGGATCTAT
>Ga0315554_1000098_pt1 | contig 43418 bp, 44 predicted proteins | sample SalMarSW160370MG_FD_202114 | JGI IMG/M metagenome (GOLD analysis project Ga0315554, IMG submission 202114) | Salt marsh sediment microbial communities from the Plum Island Ecosystem LTER, Massachusetts, United States - Salt Marsh Sediment SW1603-70 ...
CCTTCGCCGCTCAATGAGATCCTCGATCATGGAAATCAGGTCGTCATCAAGTTCGTTAGGGTACATCTGGCGGGCGTATTCGCGAAACTCGGGCCAATCGGGGTGTACTACCTCAGCCACCCCGGGCAGGTGACCAGCAACGGAGAGGACTTTCTCCAAAGGCACACCACTGTATTCAGCCAACCTGCGACAGGACTTGGTGCTGGGAATGTCTGCGCCGGAGAGCCAGCGGCTGACGGTAGCATGGCTGATACCTAAATCGGAAGCCAGCTGGCTGGGCAGGCGCTTACGCCGGCGCATCACCTCTTTCAAAAATGATATTATAGGGACTTCTTTTGTGTTCACGCTAGCATTCTACAAACTATAGCCACCGATTGTCAAAGACGGCCAGGGATTATTGCTGGTTATTTATCATCTCGTCATGGCCAGGAGATTAGGTGGCCTTAGCCGGCTGACTCTTCCGCAGCAATTTATCAACGTCCCCCTGCCTTAATCTTCGGTCACCCCGAGGTCCAATGCGGTACGTTGCTATTATCCCCTTATTACTCCAGCGTCTGACCGTGTTTATGTGAACATTAAGAAGCTTGGCTGCTTCAGCAGTGGTCAGCAGAGCATCGAAATTAGCGCGAGTTAGTTTTTTCTTAGCTGTAGCCTTAGTCTTGGCCATTTTCTTTACCCTCTTCCGGTTTAGATCTGCCCTGTGACCGATTTTAGTGTGAGCTAGGCCAGCCTTCTGGGACCTAACCACCTGCTCACGTCTGGAAACGCTCATCTTCAGTCGGTTCCTTATTGGCGGGGTGCCAAAGCTTACTAATATATTCATACCTTGTCAGTCCATCAATAACACAGTAAGTATGCTTATCGGCACCAGCTTGATGTAACACCGGCTTGAGGAGATTATCGGCGACTTTGATTAACTCTTCTAGCGATCCAACGGGTATAACCACTTGTTCGCGCTGGGCCGCTGGCAATTTGGCTATATCCACAATGACATTCCTATGCTTTTTCTTTGCTCTGAAGGCTTCCTGTGCGATCTTAGACATTACTGGCCTGGCCCAAATGGCATGCCAAGCCACAAACAGGAAAATAACTAGCAACACTGCCGCCGCAGCCCGTGACCACAGCCGATATTTAGGCACATCAGGGTTGGTGATAGTTAAGGTGCCCTCAATGGTGGCTGGTTCTGATTTCTCCATCTCCTTGTCCCAGGTAATAGTGGTGGTGCCCAGCGCTCCCTTCAAGGTATGGGTGAAGACCTCATCTATGGGTCCAAACTGGGTTTCAGCCCTGGTATGCACCTCAGCATTAATGGTCAGGTCGTGGGTTGGTGCCACCATGCCTATGTCTTCGCGAATGACCTCGGTTAGCCTGCTAAAGTAGTTTATATCCACCAGGAATTGGAGGACAAAATCGCCTGATTCTTGGGTCTCGGGCACCAGGGTAAAAGTTTTCTGCCATACCTCAGGATATCCTGGGATAGCCTCTATCTCTGGATATTTCAGGATGGCAGTAACCTCAACTTCTTCAACCAGGTCAGTCACCGGCTGGTCGCAGATGAAGCTGTAAGAGAAGCTGGACTTCATGATGTCAATCAGTCTGGGGAAGTAGACCTCGCCCGGTGGACGGCTTATAGTCAGAGGCGGCCAGTACGGCTCCGGGCTGAGCTTAGTAACACCTTCCCCGTAGAGGGCGGTTTTATCCTCGTCGAGCCAGATGGTGTAGCTGAAGTTGCCCGTATGCTCGTAGCTAAACCCGCCGTAGCGCCCCCAGTAGCACCGCCTCTCGGATAAATTGAGCTCCGTATCCCACTCTATAGTGTCTCCATCTACATTTATTTCCAGCGGCTGGACAAATGTGGGCTGATGGTGTAAGATATAAAGCGACTGATCTAACTGGGGGGTTGGTTGTGGCAAAAACCTACCAAGGAAGACAGGTAAACTGCTGGTTGCGGACTTTAGATATCCTTTCTATTCTCAAACAGACTTCCGAGTGAAGCGCCCGTCCATATTTAATTTGGGCGCGCCAGTATATCCCCAGTTTTAAGCCTCAAACCTGCTAGGCCTTCCTTACCACGCCTGATTTCTCATTGGTTAGCCCTTATGTATATCTGCTCGCTTTCTTTTTTAATAGTTGCCTGAATATTGATAAAACGGAGATAGAAAATAGAATTTAGTTATGATTCGTAAAGGACTAGTCGGCGGTAGTTACCGTCCTCTAACTGAAGATTCCATAGCCAAGATAGACCAGACGGTGATGCAGGTTATCGAGGAGGTGGGTTTCGAGGTAAACTCGGAAGAAGCCCTCCAGCTCTTTGAGCAGGCCGGGGCCCGGGTGGATAGAAAAGAACGGCGGGTGCGCCTGCCCCAGGCCAAAGCCCGCAAGCTGATAGGGATGGCACCGGCCGAGGTCAGGCTCTGCGGGCAGGAAGAGAAGTACGACATAATCCTCGGCGGCAACCGTGTCTATGCCGGTACGGGGGGAACCGCCCTCTATATCTATGAGCCGGCTACCAGGCAGAAGCGGCCAGCTACCCTGCAAGACCTTAAGCGTATCGCCAAGCTGGTTAACCGCCTGGATAATATCCACCTTTTTATGCTGCCCACCTATCCCAATGAGCTCCCCATAGAGCAGGTTGATGTAAACCGCTTCTTCGCCGGCCTGGACAATACCACCAAGCATATCATGGGCGGGGTTTACACCCCGGACGGGGTCGAGCAGGTGATAAAAATGGCCGAGATTATTGCCGGTTCCCCGGAAAAGCTGGCCGAGCGACCTATTATCTCCATGGTCACCTGCAGCAGCATCAGCCCCCTCAAGATGGACGCTCAGTACGGTGATTTGCTAATCGAGGTTGCCCGGCGGGGCATCCCGGTGGTCTGTCCGGCCGAGCCGCTGTGCGGGGCGACCTCGCCGATAACGCTGGCCGGCAACCTGGTGGTTCAGACGGTTGACTCGCTGATTGGGGTAATGCTTACCCAGATAGTCAACCCGGGTACACCGGCTATCTTCGGCTCGGTGGCGACCAACACCTACCTCATCGATTTCAAGTACCTGGCCGGTTCGGTGGAGATGGGGCTGCTCAACGCCGCCGGTGCCCAGATGGCCCAGTTTTACCACCTCCCCTTCTATGCCACCGGCGGTATGACCGATTCTAAAGTGCTCGATGCCCAGAGCGGCTACGAGTCGGCTCTAACCAGCCTCCTCTGCGCCCTGGCCGGCGCTAATTTCATCCACGATGCCGCCGGGATGATGGAGTTCGCCATGACCGCCTGTTATGAGAAGTTCGTTATTGATAACGAGATACTGGGAATGGTGATGAGGGCGGTGGCCGGGGTTAACGTCAACAAGGACACCCTGGCCTTCGACCTCATCAAGGAGGTGGGGCCGGGGGGTAACTTCGTCGCCGCCAAACATACCCGGCGCTTTATGCGCCGCGAGCATTATCATGCCTCTTTGAGCGACCAGAACAGCCGTGAGGAGTGGGAGGCCAAGGGGGGCAAGGCTATCTGGCAGAAGGCTGGCGAAAAAGCGCGGCGGCTTATCGCCGAGCCCAAACACCGCCTGCCCAGCACAGTAAGAGAGCGGATACTATCCGAAATAGAAGGCATTATTGATTGAGAGTACCGGAGGAGTAAATTGCCCAGAGAAGGAATACTAATCGCTAACCCTTATGAAAGAATAACCGATAAACAAGTCCAGCAGATTCACCGGGCTTCCCTGGAGATGCTGGTTGACCCCGGTTTGATTTGCTTTAGTAAAAAAGCGGCCGAGATATTCCAGAGCAACGGCGCCGAGGTTGTCGCCGTTGCCGGCGCCGAGCACCCCCAGTGGCAGATAAAGATACCGGAAAAACTGGTTACGGAAGCTCTTGATAGCGCCCCCAAGACGGTCAAGCTGGGGGCTCGTAACCCGGATAACGCCCTTATAATGAAGGGCGATGAGCCGAGGGTCTACTTTATCTCCGGCTCGGAGACCAATATCTGGCTGGACGTCGATTTTCCCACCTATGTCAAGAAATCCGACCACAGTGTTGAGATTGAGGTGCCGGAGTTTCACCCCCGGCGCGGCACCGTGGCCGACCTCTGCCAGTCGGCCCACGTCTGCGAACATTTAGAAACGCTGGACGGCTACATACGCACCGTCAACATCCAGGACGCGGATATCACCGAGGACAACAAGGACGTCAACAAGTTCTTCGCCTCGCTGAATAACACCACCAAGCACTTCATGTCCGGTCTGACCAAGCTGGAGCAACTGGACAACGTGGTTAAAATGGCCGAGCTGATAGCCGGGGGAAAAGAGGCGCTCAAAGAAAACCCCATCATTTCTTTTATTACCTGTCTGGTCAAGAGCCCGCTGCAGTTTGTTGCCGATACCACCGATACCTTTATTGAGATCTGCCGCCGGGGGCTGCCCGTCGTTGTTTCCTCCTCCCCCCAGGCAGGGACGACGGCCCCTATCAAGGAGGCGGGCATTATGGTTCAGATAAATGCCGAGGTTCTGGCCGGCATAACCCTAGGGCAGCTGGTAAACAAAGGAGCGCCGATGCTCTACGGCAGCGTGCCGGTGAGGGCGCGGATGGATACCCTGGGTGACTCTTACGGCTCGGTGGAGACCAGCCAGTACAATATTGACTGCGTCCAGATGGCTCGGTTCTACCAGCTACCCAACTACTCCACCTCCGGGGTGTGCGATGCCAAGATACCGGGGCAGCAGTCATCGATAGAGCGGTTGTTTTCCAATATAGTGGTGACATTAAGTGGGCCCCAGTTCCTGCACTGCGCCTACGGCCTCCTTGACTGCAACGCTGTTTTCTGCCTGCTCCAGGCGGTTCTGGACGATGCCCACTTCCAGATGCTCAAGTTTTTCCTCAAAACCCCAAGGATTAATCAGCCAGAGCTGGCGGAAACCATGAAGCAGATAAGAGAGGTGGTAGCCACACCGCAGAAGCTGTACATCCACTATATTCGTCAGGTGATGCGCAGCGGGGAAATATCGGCGCCCTATCCCTTTGAGGGGGACGGGGAGAGTGACGGCGTCTTCGCCCTGGCTTACCAGAGGATGAACGAGCTTCTGGCCAGACCGGTGGAGCATATAGACCCTGAGACCACTGCCAGAATATTCAAAGAGATTCCCGGGCTGCTGCCCCGGTTAAACGTTTATAAAGAAGGGAAATAAACATGACTGAAAAAGATATCATCGAACGGCTCAAGGAAAACGTTATCCAGGGGAGGAAGAACCAGGATGAGGAAGGTATAGACGAGGAGCTATCGGGGACGCCGGGGGTGGTTGAGTTAACCCGGCTGGCACTGGAGAAAAAAATCTCGCCGGAGGAGATAATTAATGCTTTAACGGCGGGGATGACAGTGGTAGGGGAGAAATATGCCAGCAAAGAATACTTTATCCCCGATATGCTGGCCTCGGCGGAGGCGGTAGGCGAGGCTATGGAGATTCTCAAGCCGATTCTGGAAGCAGCCAAGGTTGAGACCAAGGGCAAGTTCGCCATCGCCACGGTAAAGGGGGATATCCACGACATCGGCAAGAATATAGTTGCTATCCTGCTCAGAGGGGCGGGCTACGAGGTGCATGACTTGGGTAGCGATGTGGCTACAGAAAAGATTATTGAGTTTATCAGGGAAGAAAGCCCCGATTATCTGGGTCTATCGGCGCTGCTTACCACCACCATGACCGAGATGGGAGTGGTTATCGAAGCGTTGAAGGACAGCGGCTTGAGGGACGAGATCAGTGTCCTCATCGGGGGGGCGGCGGTGTCTGACGACTACGCCCAGGAGATAGGCGCCGATACCTACTGCCCGGATGGCTTCCACGCCATCAAAGTGCTGGAGGGTATGAAAAAAAGAAAGGTTAATACAGCGATTTAAAGGTAGGTGATTAGTTAATGTGCGGAATAGCCGGATGTTTTGGAACGAAAGACACGGAAACCATCAATAAAATGCTGGACGCCCTTCCCCACCGCGGCCCCAACGACCGCGGCATCCACACGTTTAATCACACCGTTTTCGGCCACACCAGACTGTCCATCGTCGATGTGGCCAAGGGCCACCAGCCCATTCTGGCCAACGGCGGCCGGACGGGCATCATCTGCAACGGCGAGATATATAACTTCAGGAAACTCAGGGAGAAACTGGATAATAAATACCGGTTCACCACCGGTTCTGATACCGAGGTTATATTGAATCTCTACCGGGAGAAGGGGACGGAGTGCGTTAAAGAACTGGATGGGATGTTCGCCTTTGCCATCTTCGACGGCGACGACTTCATGCTGGCGCGCGACCCCATCGGCATCAAGCCGCTCTATTACGGCTATGTCAATAATAATCTCTACTTCACCTCTGAACTGGGGGCCATGACCCTGGCCGGCGTCGATGAGGTGCACGAGTTCCCCGCCGGGCACTACTACACCCCCAAAGAAGGATTTGTACAGTATTACCAGATACCGGAAATCCAGGACCATATGCTAACCGATGTCGAAGAGACATGTAAGCTCATCAGGGAAACCTTCGTCCGTTCGGTGAAAAAAAGGCTGCTGTCGGACAAGGAAATTCACGTCGGCTCTTTCTGCAGCGGCGGTATCGACAGCAGCCTGGTAGCGGCCATAGCCGCCGAGGAGATTTCCCATCTTCATACCTTCGTGGTGGGCATGAAGGATAAAAACGGGGACGAAAGCGATGACCTCAAGGCTTCCCGCATTGCCGCCCAACATATCGGCTCCGAGCACCACGAGTTGGTGTTTACCGAAGACGAATATTACGAAGCGCTGCCAATCGTAATTAAAAAGCTGGAAAGTTATGACCCGTCACTGGTGAGATGTGCCGTTCCCTGTTATTTTACCTGCAAGCTGGCGGCGGAGCACGTAACGGTGGTGCTGACCGGAGAAGGCGCCGACGAGCTGTTCACCGGCTATCACTATATGAAGCACTATCCCATGGATATGCTAAATAAAGAGGCTCAACGCTGTATCGGCAACCTGCACAACATCAACCTCCAGCGCGCCGACCGAATGGGCATGCTTTTCAGCCTGGAGCTGAGGGTGCCTTTCCTGGACGTGGAGATGGTCGACCTTGCCATGAAGATTCCCCCCGAACTCAAGATACGCCAGTCGGAGAAGGTGGGCGACAAGATAGAGAAATGGATTCTGAGGATGGCTTTTCAGGATACGGATTACCTGCCTGATGATATCCTGTGGCGCTACAAGGTGCAGTACACCCAGGGGGCCGGCTGCGAGAGCCTCGGCGAAAGACTGGCCGAGAGCGAGGTAAGCGAGGACGAGTACCAGCGCATCAAGGCGGAAAATCCCAAGGCGACGATTAACAGCCGTGAGGCGGCCTATTACTACAAGATCTTTCGGCAATTTCACCCCCAGGACTCGGTGCTCGGCTCTATCGGCATCTGGACCGGCTTCGATTTCACCGAGGAGAGGGAGCGCGTCCGTGGAACCATGGACGGTGAGCTTAAGCATAGCCGCGAGGAGACGCCTGCCGAAGCGAGGTAAGAGTCAGGCACATAACTTTGTAACCGTGTGCCCCGATTAAAAGATAAAAGTGGAGTTGATGGGGATTCGAACCCCCGACCTCGGCGGTGATATGACCGTGGTTCTCGAATCTATGCAGTAGATGCTGCCTTCGTCTAGCTTACAACCTTCTTGCTTTACCATATTACGTGGGAATGTGTAAAGCAATTTTGAGTCCGCTTCTATAGATTTGAAGCTCTCTGTCTGCTATCGGATTCCTACAGTTAGCACAGAAAGGACGCTCGCAGCTTCAATGAGCCGATAGTGGAGACATTAGCCCCTGCTTGACAAAAGAAGTGGAGGTGTTATAATATATAATTGATAATGAGTCTCAATATCAATGAAGGCAGTGAAATTCACGGTCACTCAATGACAGCTCAGCGGCGGCTGCTGTTGGAACTGCTGCGCGATGCTGAGGGGCATATCGACGCTAAAGAGCTTTACCGTCGCGCCAGTGTCCGGGATGAGTCTATAAGTCCAGCTACGGTGTACCGCAGCCTTAACCTCTTCAAAGAACTGGGGCTGGTTGATGAGATGAGGCTGGGTAAGGTTCGTTGCTATTATGAGATTAAGCAATCGCCGGGGCACCAGCATCTGGTCTGCCAGGGATGCGGCAAAGTCATCGGGTTTCAAAACCCCTACCTCCAGAAGTTGATCGAGGCAGTAAGACGTGAACACAGATTCAAAATAACTAAAGCTGAGTTATACCTTGAGGGTTATTGTCCGGAGTGTGAAGAGAAGGAGAAAACGCAATGACCTCCATGACCGTGGAAAGGAGGGTAACATTGATGATAGACATTACCGAACGAGATTTTGACAAAGAAGTGCTGGATTGCAAATTACCGGTATTTGCCTGCTTCACTGCACGGTGGTGCCACACCTGCTATCCTACGTGTCTTTTTGCCGATGAATTGGTAAAAGAGTATGAAAGCAGCGTGAAGTTTGTGAGGGTGGATACAGAGGGAAGTCCCGAGGCATCAGCCCGGTATCGCATCACGGTTGTGCCGACCATATTACTTTTCAAAGACTCTCAGCCGGTGGAGAAACTGCTCGGTTTTCAGGAGCGTGGGTCGCTGAAGCGCTTACTGGGAGATGCAGTAACTAAAGAGCCGGATCCTGAACTTAAAAGTTAGCCGAAAGTGACTGAAACCCTGAAAAACCAGATGAGGTATTAACAATGGCCAAGGAACGGCTAGAACAGCAGAACTGGGTCCGTCAGAGGATGGCTGAAGAGGAAAAGGTTCGAGAGAGTGCAGATGAGTAAAGACGAAGTAAAAGAGATTGAGGATAAAATCGCTGACCTCAAAGCCAGATGGCCAGCTCACTCGGTACCGCCATCAATGTGGCAGGAATTAGAAGCGCTAGAGGAGGAGCTAGAGAAGGCAAGGGGGACTGAAAAGAAAGACTGATGCCAAGCAAGATAGCGTTAGTGGACTATAAGAAGTGCCACCCGGAAAAGTGTGACAGCGGCGTTTGTGCAGCTGCTTTAGCGTGTTCTCACAAGCTGCTCAAGCAGGAGGCACCCTACGATATACCGATGACAGACCCATCTGTCTGTCAGGGTTGTGGGGACTGCATCCGTGCCTGCCCTCTGAAAGCAATCAAGATAGTAAGAATGTAAGCAAGGAAGGATAACAAACGATGAAGATATCAGTCTGCGGTAAAGGAGGAAGCGGTAAAAGCACCGTAGTCGCTCTGCTGGCGAACGAAGCACGACTCAGGGGTTACCGTGTGCTGGTGGTGGACTCCGATGAATCAAACTCAGGGCTTTTTCGAATGCTGGGCTTCGACTACCCGCCCGTACCCCTAATGGAACTTGTTGGGGGCAAGAACAGCCTGAAGCAAAAGATGGGACAGCCAAGTGTCCTCAGTGAGACCCAGATTGCAACAGCGCACATTCCCGAGCAGTATCTGCTGCAGAAAAACGGGCTGAAGCTGGTTGCTATCGGAAAAATACTGCAATCGTTGGAGGGCTGCGCCTGTCCCATGGGAGTACTGAGTCGGGAGTTTCTAAAGAAGCTTACCCTAGAACCAAATGAACTGGCCATCGTGGACATGGAAGCGGGGGTGGAGCATTTCGGTCGCGGCGTGGAAACAAGCATAGATAGCGTGCTGATCGTGGTAGAGCCACCGCTGGAATCAGTAAACGTAGGTCAGAAGATACACGACCTGGCTTCGGGAATTGGCATCAAGAATGTCTGGGCTGTTATGAACAAGGTGCCATCTGAAGAGATCGCTAACAGACTGAAAGCGGAATTAGAGGAGCGGCAAATTGAGGTGGTCGGGTGTATTTACTTTGATGCCGATATCTTCAGGTCAAGTCTGGAAGGCAGAATGCCGGTGAAGGGGGTAGCGGTGCAGGAGATCAAAGCTGTCTTGGACCGCATCCTTGCAAAGGCAGGTCTGCCAGCACCAGGGTAAGGTGGGTCTAGCCGCTTTAAGAGGAGGTTCGAATATGTGTCTTGCTAAAGCTTATCTCAACAAGTCGGTTGACAACCCAATACTGCAGGATATTGCTCGTATGCGACTGCATGGCGACCGGGTGGAACTGGAGACGCTGTTTGGTGAGGAAAGGGTTATATTGGGCAGAGTGGTCGAAATAGATTTCTCGACCTCGAAGATACTGCTCAGTGAGAGTGCCAAAACTAAGCCAGGTACAGCACGTGGAAGAGTCAGGTGAAGGCTATTTCCCCGACGCTGGATTTACGATAATGGTGGCAGGCAAACGAGAGGTAATTACTACATGATTGGAGGCAGTAGTTCATGGCTAAGGAAGACATGCTGTGTCCCTTCAGCGGGAAATTATGCCGGGAATGTGGCCTTTACCGGGGCAGACACTACTACTTGTGTTTCAGTAAAAAATACCGGGGGCATTTGGAAAAGTTAGAGGGGGCTACTGAAGGAACCCCTGGCATTTCTGAAGCGGAATATGATGAGCATTTTGAGCCGCTTACCAAAATGCCCAGTGCCGTTGACCCATTTAAGAGGCCAATGGCGGATATCTATGACTAGATTGCTCAAAGGATGTAAGGAAGATGACTAAGTAATCTTGCTTCGAAAGGGGGGCATAGTGGCTAAAAATATAACAGAAGAAGATGTGCACAAAGCAATAGGGCGAGTGATGCACCCTGAAATCAATCACACGCTTGTTGAGCTGGGAATGGTCAGAGATATAGCTCTGAAGGGTGATGAGGTCGCATTTACTCTTGTACTCCCTTTCCTCGGTATCCCCGTTTCAATCAAGGATTATCTTATGAACAGTCTACGACAGGCGGTGATGAAGTTGGGTGCGAAGCCTGAAATCAGGATAGCAGAGATGAATCAGCAAGAGCGAGTAGCTTTCTTAGCTATGGAGCAGGAAGGCTGGAAGGGTTTGTAGCTTAAAGAGATATAGCTTAAAGAGATTATGAAAAGAGGCAGACAATGGCTAAGTATGACGTAATCATTATTGGAGGTGGCCCTGCTGGACTTACCGCTGGTCTTTATACCTCACGTGCGGGGCTGAAGAGCTTGCTGCTGGAGCGCGGTGCGCCGGGTGGTCAGATGGTAAATGCCACGCTGGTGGAGAATTACCCCGGTTTTCCTGAAGGTATAGCCGGCTCCGAGCTGGGTTCGCTCATGCACCAGCAGGCAGTGAAATATGGTCTGGAGGTAGTAACCGCTGATGCCATAGGCATTTCTCAAGAGAAGTCCTATTATAGTATCTCAACCAGTGAAGATAGCCTTGAAGCTTCGGCCGTAATCATCGCTGCTGGTTCAGAGTATCGTAAGCTGGGAGTTGCAGGTGAGGAAAGGCTATCTGGTTACGGTGTTTCCTACTGCGCTACCTGCGACGGCTTCTTCTTTCGTAACCGTGAGGTAGCGGTGATAGGAGGAGGTGATACCGCTGTTACCGATGCCCTGGAGCTGAGTCAGCATGCCAGTAAAGTCTACGTAATACATCGGCGAAACCAGCTCCGGGCAGGAAAGGCTCTCCAAGACCGGGCATTTGCCCATCCCAAGCTGGAGTTCATCTGGGACACGGTGGTGGAAGAGGTCTCGGGGGATAAAGTACTGGAGGAGCTTAAACTACGCAACGTGAAGACAGGTCAGCAGTCTAACTTGAAAGTTAATGGCGTCTTCGTTGCCGTAGGGCTCATGCCCAACAGCCGGAGCTTCTTCAACATTATTGAGATGGACGATGCCGGCTACATCGTTACTGATGAAACGATGGCTACCTCAGCTCCTGGTATTTTCGCCGCGGGCGACATCCGCAGGAACTCACCCCGTCAGATTGCGGCTGCGGTCGGAGACGGTGTTACCGCCGCCATGTCCGCCTTTAAATATGTTCAAGAGCAAGGGTGATATGCCCTTAATATAGTTGTAGGTTAATAATTAATCAATAAGGAGGTAGTATGAGCAAGGTAGTGCAAATCACGGATCAAAATTTTGAAGAGGAAGTCCTGAACTCGGACCTTCCCACAGAAGTCGATTTCTGGGCGCCATGGTGTGGTCCGTGCCAGATGGTTATACCGATATACGAAAAACTCTCCGAGGAGTATGAAGGCAGGTTTAAATTTTGCATGATTAATGTGGATGAAAACCAGCGTACAGCAGCGAAATATCAGATTATGAGTATACCGATGCAGAAGTATTTCGCTAATGGTGAGAATGTCGACGAAATCCTAGGCGCGGTTCCCGAGCAAACCATACGGGCAATGGTTGAAGATATTCTCAAGAGGTTCCCAGCGGATGAAATGGGCAGGCTTAAAGTGCTTTTAAGCTCGTGGGTTGAGCAGAACAAAAAGCATACCGATAAATTCAACAAGTGGGCCGAAAAGACCGAAAATGCTGATAGCGAACCTATCATTTACAATAGAGCACTACAGGCAGCAAAAGAGATGGAGAAAGCCAGCGAACAGCTATCCCAGTTATTAACGAAATTATAAGGAGATTGGCAAACATGAGAGTCTGTATTATCGGCGCTGGCGCTGGTGGTAGAAGTGCCTCCGGTCAGATCCGACAGATGGATAAACAAGCCCAGATAGACATTTTCAGCACCCAGAGTGAGATTGGTTATGCCCCTTGTGAACCACCTTTCGTGCTCAGAGGAGTCGCCAGATGGGATGATATTTTTTATCCCGGCAATTTTTTTGAGGAAAGGAACATAACCGTTCATCTGAACACCGAAGTAACCGATATTCTCAGGAAGGAAAAGCGCATAATTGCCGGAGGCCAGAGCTATCCTTACGATAAACTCGTTTTGAGCCCGGGGACTTCCCCTTCCAGCCCTCCAATCCCCGGTGCGGATGCTGAAAATGTATTCACCATAAGCACGAACATCGCTGACGGCAGAGCCTTGGATAAAATTATCCCCAAATATAATAGCGCGGCTGTAATCGGAGCAGGAGCCATTGGGGTAGAAATGGCCTTAGCTCTTATAGCCAGGAAGTATAAACATGTATATCTCCTGGACATGCAGGAAAACATACTACCGGCAAGCCTGGATAAGAACATGGCCGAGAGAATCGAAGAGGTGATGCAGCCGAAGGGAATAGATCTCATTCTATCTGCCGAAGTCAGCAGCATAAGAAGCGAGTCTGGAAAGAAACTGGTCACCCTCCCTGACCGACAGCTGGAGGTAGACCTTGTCTTGTTGACTACCGGAGCCAAACCTAATGTTGAACTGGCACGGAAAGCGGGAATCGAGATAGGGGAAACAGGGGGTATATTGGTGAACCAATATTTACAGACCAGCGACCCTGATATCTACGCAGCTGGTGATTGCATTGAGAGCTGGGATAGGCTAACCGGCTTCAAGACTCGTCATTTTATGGTTACCACTGCCAGCATAACCGGCGATGTAGCTGCCAAAAACCTAGTCTCAGGGAATTCCACTCCCTATGAAGGTACCCTGCTGACCTTCGTCATTGAAATCTTTGGCCATCAGATAGGTACTGTGGGTTTCACCGAGAAGCTTGCCCGAGAGAAGGGGTTGGATATTGTTACCACGACAATAAGTCGTCCCAGCACGCGACCACAGTACGGTGGTAAGCTCTTTCACTACAAGCTCATCGCCGATAGAAAAACCCAGACGTTAATCGGGGCGCAGATCATCTCAGAGGAGAAAATAAGGGGTTTAGTCAACGAAATGGCCCTCGCCGTAGCCGAGAAAGTGCCTCTGCACCGGCTGGCTTTGCTGGAGACCCCTTATTCGCCTGCGGTTGGAAGGGACCTAATAATTGATGGGGTGACCAGGCTAGTAAATGAACTCGGCTGAAGCGGTTGGTCCGCGGCTGATAGAATACATTTATCCAGAGTGCCTCTATAAGCAAAAGGAGACTTAAGGGGGTGGATATAGGAAAGCGTGTCTCGTTTCAGGAATACGCCATTGTCGCCTGCGGCACGCTCAACATGGAGTTGAACCATCTTAAGGACAGCGGCTTTCTGGATGCCAGAAAGATTCTCTATACCAAGCCCGGCCGCCATGAAGTGCCCCGTGAGCTTGAGAGCCAGCTTATCAGGCAGATAGGAACAGCCAAGACATACGCTCAGAACATCATCGTGGTCTACGGCGGTAAGTTCTGCTATGTTAATGCTGATGACCCATACCGCAAGATAGACACCATAATTCAAGAGCAGCTAGAACCCGGAATCAAGATTTCCAGAATCAAAGCCTCTCATTGTATTGATATGCTGGCCAGCAAGGAGGAAAGGGAGCGAATAAGCCAGGGTAAGGATGTCTACTGGCTTACGCCTGGGTGGATGAAGTACCGCCACTACATATACCAGGGATGGGACAAAGGCCTGGCGAATGAGAATTTCCCCAAGCACACCGGCGGGGCAATCATGCTGGATGCGATAGGATATTACGATAAAATTGCGCAGAATGACCCGGAGAAGCTTCTGGAATTCTCTGATTGGATGGGTATCCCAATAGAACCCTACCCGGTAAGTCTAGACCGCTTACTAGGCTTGCTTTCAGATGAGGTCAAACCCTAAAAATAACCGGGAGCGAAAACTTGCAATCTTTTGAAGGAGGCATGAGATGGAAGAGAGAGACGTAGTTGTTATCGGAGCTGGTCCTGCTGGTTTATCGGCAGCAATCTTCACCCAGTTCGACGGCTGGAGCACTCTGGTGCTGGAAGGTAGCTGGGTAGGCGGGCAAGGCGCCATCGCTTATACCGTGAGTAATTATCCCGGTTTCCCACCCGGTGACGGGGCGGCACTGATGGAAAACATGGAGAAGCAGGTGACCTCGGCGCCTCCAGCAGGAGTCGGGGCAGAGCTGCGTCATGAAAATGTTATCAGTCTTAACGCCAGAGACAGGATTGTCACCACAGAGGCGAACCAGTATAAGGCGCAGGCTATCGTCATTGCCACTGGCAGCACCATGCAGAGGCTTGGTGTATCAGGTGAGGACAGGTTGGTCGGGAAGGGCGTATCCTATTACGCCAAACGCGATGTAAAACAGTTCAGCGGCAAGAAAGTCCTGGTAGTAGGTGGCGGGAACACAACCGCCAAGAGTGCCCTGCTAGCCAAGACTGTGGCCAGCGAGGTTACCCTGGTACATCGGAGAGAGTCGCTACGCACTTATCCCGTGATGACCAAGAGACTGCAAAAAGAAGGCGTCCAGATCTGGTATAACACCGAGCTGAAGGAAATAAAGGGTGGTGACCGCGTGGAGGCGGCCGTGGTATCAAACAACAAGACTGGCGAGCAGAAGGAGATAGCGGTTGACTGGGTAGTTATATGTGTAGGTACGGAGCCCGATACAAGACTGGCGCAAGAGGCAGAACTGGAGATGGACGGAAATTATGTAAGGGTAAATAGGCAGATGATGACCAGCAATCTTGGAGTCTTCGCCTGCGGCGAGATTACCGGCAGTGAGCGCCATCTCATCACGGCAGCCAGCGAAGGTGCCTCTACTGGCATGGCTGTCAGTGAGTACCTGGCAGTGGAGAAGGTAAAGAGAGGCGAGATGTTTGAGGGAGCCAAGAACGGTAAGTACGCTGACGAGTATCTGGCGATGCTTTAGCTAGGGGCAGGAACGATTACGACTTCTTATATGCTGATAATAGACTAGAGAGGGAGATGATATGATAGAAGCTATATGCTTTGACTTAGGAGACACCCTGGCAGCTGAAGAAACTACTGTGCATGATAGCTCCGGCCAAGCCGTCACTGCCCGCGTCATTGAAGGCGCATTCGAAGTCCTGGAAGCTATTAGAAAAGAGGGATACAGGACTGCCATGATAGCCAACGGGAATAGTGCTAATATTCGGAACATTATACAGGCCACTGGCTTGCGGGACTATTTTGACTCCATTGTAATTTCTGAAGAAATAGGCATTGAAAAGCCCTACCAAAGGATTTTTGAGATTGCCTTAGCCCAGCTTGGTGTGAAGCCTGAAAACGCGGTCATGGTGGGCAACAAAATTGACGCCGACATACTTGGGGCAAACAGGGCTGGCATGAAGAGCGTCTGGTTCAGGTGGAATAACCGGTACAGCGGCACAATAGATAGCAGCCAAGAGAAACCCGATTTCACCATCAACAGCCTTTTAGAATTACCCAGGTTGCTTACCTTGATGTAATAAAATCAGTAAGGTTTTGGATGATGGCAGAGAAAAAGGATATCAAAGAGAAGATAAGGAAAATCTACGAGGTCTTGCCCAAGTTAGATGATCAGCGGTGTGGATATAAGACCTGCGGCGCATTTGCCAGGGCAGTAGCTGATGGAAAAGCACCCTGTTATGGGTGTGTTAGTGGCGGGCCGGAGGTGGCTGCTAAAGTGTGTGAAATTATGGGGGTCAGAGTTCCTGAGGAAGCGATTCCTCAATTTGGTGCTAGCCCTGGATTTTACCAAACTAGATTAAGTGGAGGTAGAGGCGTGGGAAGAGGCATAGGCCGAGGTTTAGGTATAGGTCGCGGCATGGGCCGTGGGCGTGGCATGGGCCGAGGTTTCAGCCGAGGCAGACGTGGAAGATAAAGGGAGCAAATGTAATTAAGGGGGTGAATCGATGGGAGAATATATTTTCTGCCCGATTTGTGGGGCCACCCTTCAAATAGGAGAAACAGCTGAAGAAGCCTGCCTGAGAGAGCTATGAAAGTAATCGGGTTAATCGGAGGCATGAGCTGGAACTCGTCCCTGGAGTATTATCGCCTTATCAACGAAATGGTCTCGCGAAGATTGGGCGGACTTCACTCCGCCCGCTTAGTACTCTACAGCCTGGACTTTGAAGAGATAGAGCTCGCTCAGCGGGAGTCACGCTGGGAAGACGCTGCCGGTGTTCTGTCCAAGGCGGGTATGGCATTGAAACGAGCGGGCGCTGACTTCCTGCTTATATGCACAAATACGATGCACAAGGTTGCGGATGAGGTGGGTGAATCAGTTGGACTACCGATACTGCATATTGTCGATACAACCGGCAATGCCGTCAGGGAGCAAGACATAAACAAGGTGGGGCTACTGGGAACAAGGTTTGTCATGGCGGGGCAGTTCTATCGGGACAGACTAAAGAAGCGCTTCGATATCGACGTAGTCGTGCCGGCAGAAGATGAGCAAGCCGTCGTTCACCGGATAATCTATGACGAGCTCTGCCGGGGCAAGATAAGGGATTCATCCCGTCAATCCTGTCTGGAAATCATTGAAAAGCTGACCAAGCGAGGCGCTGAAGGCATCGTTCTGGGGTGTACCGAACTGCCCTTGCTTATACGCCCCGGTGATGTTCAGGTACCGGTCTTCAATACAACGCGGCTTCATGCCGAAGCTGCGGTGGAACTGGCGCTTTCCGAGTGAAGAAGCGCAAATCGTCACCCGTTCCCCCTGACCTGAAAGGAGAGAGCCACGAAGCTGACGGTTGTTTATGATAACGAAGTGAGGAAGCAGGGTTTGAAGTCGGACTGGGGATTTTCGGCTCTCATTGAGACGGAGTATGCATCGCCTATCCTCTTTGATACCGGCGGTGACGGTTCAATCCTGCTGTACAACATGCGGGAGCTTGGCATTGACCCTAGGCGGATCGGGACAATCGTAATTTCTCACGGCCATGGAGACCACACCGGTGGTCTCCAGTCCATTCTGGAGGTTAACGGTGATGCTGAAATCTATGTTCCGTCTTCTTTGTGGAGACCGTTACCGGGAAGAAAGGTTACCGCAGTCACCGGGCCGGTTCAGATTTGTGCCGGGGTCTTATCCACCGGCGAGCTTAAAGGAATAGAGCAGTCTTTGGTTGTGATGACAAATAATGGGATTATAGTGGTGACAGGATGTTCTCACCCCGGAGTAAGCGAAATTCTTCGCGTAGCCTCGGGATTCGGCAAAATATCTGGCATTATCGGCGGCTTTCACGGATTTCATGACTTTGACCGGCTCAGGGGTCTATCCTTAATATGCCCCTGCCACTGCACTCAGTACAAGTCAGAAATACTCGGGCTTTTCCCAGATAGCTATGAGGAATGCGGCGCCGGGTTAACTCTCGAGCTCTAGTAGCTTGGTAGAATTATCTGCGGCGAGAGCCGGGATGTTAAACCGTAAGGCTGAAAACCGGCTCAAAAGTTCTGCCTCTTGTCACCTTATCTCCGCTTTTTTGTTTGCCGGCTAGTTGCTTTGCTTGGAGGCGGTTTTTCCGGAAAGCTCTATTTGAGCCTTCCTCGGTTTGACGGCATCACCATTACTGGTCATTGTTACTTCAGTTACCTGGGCTACCTGCGGTAGTGTTCTCAGTATGTCAACCATGTCTATCGATTTGCGCAGGAATACCGTGATTGTGGGCCGGTCAATCTGGGGTATAAGCTCGGTCTGTTCCACTTCAGCGAGACTGTCAAGGTGGTTTATGATATCCAGTATTTGCGTCAGGTCTATAGGGGCCAGTATTTCCAGTTCCCATTCCGGTTCATCTTCGCCGGTTTCGTTAGCCGGCCGGATTAGTTCGAGGAATTCATTATCGACTTTGCCAGCTTCATCGGCTTTGCCGGCTTCATTAACTTTGTCAGCTTCCATCTCTACCTTGTTTGGTTCTTCACTTACCTTGTTGAGTTCTTCGTTTACATTATTGGGTTCTTCTACAGTGCTGGTCTTTTCTGGGGGCTGAGATAGCTTTTGGTCTAACTCTTCCTTTAAGGCCACTACCTGTTCCTTGAGACTGTCCAGTTGTGTGAGAAGTTCTCCATACAGGCGTTTGACGTTATTCCTCAGCTCAGGTTGAATCTCTTTCGTCTTTTCCTCCAGCAGTGCTTCTGCCTGCTGTTGAGCCTTAGCCTTGATGGCTTCCACTTCCCGGTTGACTTTGGCTAAGGCGTCGGCTCTTTTTTCCTCGATTAATTTTTGAGCCTGTTCTTCCGCCTCGCTTAAGATAGCCTTGGCCTCCGTCTTTGCCTGCTCCTCGGCTTCACTCTGGACCTGTTTGGCGATATTGTCGGCCTCAACGATTGTCTTCTCGGCGAGCTTGGTCAGTGAGGAAAGGTGCTCGGCACGCTTGAGGAGTGCCTCGTGCTTTTTCATAAGCTCGCCGACAAAAGACATTACCTCTGCCTTGTCTAACCCATCTGCCGCCTTATTAAATTCGTGCCCCCACAACTCGACGACGCCATTTCTTTTATTGTTTTTAGCCATAGCGCTACCCCGCAGTGTCCTCTTTTATATTAGTTCACAAAATAAGGCGAGTGTAAATAGGCGGATAGTATTATAGGTATAGTGATTTAGTAGGGGGTGTTTTATTTTTGCAGGGAGCAAAGCAGCTATTGATATAATCGGCTTTTGGTGATTTAATGATTCCAACCGGTACCGGCAAAGGCTTGAGAGAGGCTTGATGTGAGATTCAGCGACCTGGGCTGGGCAGCACTGCTCCATTACTACCAATCGAATAAGGATATAAGATACGTGAGGCTTTTCGGGGGCGGTGAGTTTATCTCTAAACTGAGAGAAACGCCGTGGGATGTCTCCTATCCCGAATTTGAAGCTAAGGTAATCTCTAGTTTCGTTAATAGCCTCGGGCTGCGACTGCCGGTGGGGACGAGGGGTGGCAACGTACTGGCGGAGATAATAAGGCTGCGCAGCTGTACCTCTCGCCTTAAGGGAGTGAGTCTGCTTGATTGCGATTTATCGAGTAAGAGTTTACTGAAAGATATAAAGGAGATATACCAGGGGCTGGGTAGTATTGACGGGCTCTGGGTGACCGGAATAACTAAGATTGCTCATGCGCTTAATGACTCCCTGTTTGTTATCCTCGATTCGAGAATAGCCGATAACTTCAGTCTGCGTGATGAAGCTGATGACTATATTGACTGGCTGACTATTGCTCAGCAGCATGCGCGGCAGGTCACCAGCGACTTTGAAGCTCAAGGACTTTCTGGTTCGCCCGAAGCCTTTCTTTCCGAGAAGCTGGGTTATAGTAGCTATGGTTGTCAGAAGTCGCTGGCCCGGTTTATCGATGAGTATTTCTGGCTGACCGTTGGTGAAAACCTGCCTATCCCGCCCAAATGGCTGCCGCCGTCACCGTAACCTCCAGCGTCATCCAGCTTGTTTTTTGACTCATTTTGGCGTAAAATTCACCTGTAGTTTTGTTGAATTTGGCGGGAGTAGCTCAGTGGTAGAGCATCTGCTTCCCAAGCAGAGGGTCGCGAGTTCGAGCCTCGTCTCCCGCTCCAGTTCGTCTTCAATTTTAGCAAAATATACTGTTGTCACCAGGTTTACCATAGGGGAGCCGGTAAAGCCGGAGTTAATGATGCAAGGAGGTAATGAGCTATGTCGAAACGTCTTTTGCTGAAGGAACTATCCAGGTATAAAGTTGGCACGTGGGCCGATATCATCTACAGGAATGCGCTTCTTTACCCTGATAAGGAGGCCTTTATATATGGTGATACCAGGATAACCTTCTCCGAGTATAACACCAGGATAAATAAAGTGATTCATGCCCTGCATAAGATGGGGGTAAAGAAGGGGGATGTGCTGGGCATTCTGTCCTGGAGCTGCCTGGAGTTCGCCGAGCTCTACGGGCTGACCATGAAGGCGGGTTTCATCGCCTCGCCCTACAACCCGCGGCTGGGAGCGGACGAGCTCGAGTACCTCATCAACTACTCCGAGGCAGAAACCATTTTCGTCGGCAAGGAGCTGATAGAGATGGCTGATTCCCTTAGAGGACGCCTGCCCAAGGTCAAGAACTTCATCTCGCTGGAGACGGCCGCCCCGGGCATGACCGCTTATGACGATATAATCAAAGCCAACTCGGGCGATGAGCCCGATATCGACCCCACCGAGGACGATTTATGCTGCATTATCTATACCAGCGGCACCACCGGCGTCCCCCGCGGCGCGCTCTATAACCAGCGCCGCTTTATTGATGACTCCAAGATACTGTCCATAGACATGAGCTTGCAGGAAGGACACAAGCGTATCCAGATAACGCCGCTCTTTCATATCGCCGGCAATACCCACTTCCGCTCTTCGTTATTCACCGCGGGCTGCAATGTCATCGTCAAGTTCTTCAACGCCGAGGAGACCCTCAAGATTATCCAGCGGGAGAAAGCCACCCACATGGACTTTGTCCCCACCCACCTGGCGGCCATACTCAACCTGCCCGACTTGAAAAAGTACGATATCAGCTCGATAAAGCTCCTCTGGTACGGCGGCTCGCCCATGCCCCAGGAGGTGCTGAAGAAGGGGATGGAGGTCTTCGGGCCTATCTTCGCTCAGGCGTTAGGGCAGAGCGAGAGCGGCCCCGCTATCTGCTACCTCTCCAAAGATGACCACAACGTGCTCGACAAGCCCCCCGAGCAACAGAAGAAGCTGGCCTCGGCGGGACGCCCCGATATTGGGGTGCAGGTCAGGATTGTCAATGACAAGGATGAAGACATCGGGCCTGGTGAGGTGGGGGAGATAATAGTGCGCAGCAAGCACGTTATGGTTGAGTACTGGCACAAGCCTGAGGAAACCAAGGCGACCCTGGTTAACGGCTGGCTCCATACCGGAGACATGGGCTATTATGACGAAGGGGGCTATATCTATATCGCCGACCGCAAGAAGGATATGATTATCAGCGGCGGCGAGAATGTCTACCCCCGGGAGATAGAGGAGGTCCTCTATCGGCACCCCGCTGTCCTAGAGGCGGCGGTTATCGGCATCCCCGACGCATACTGGGTAGAAAAGGTCCACGCCGTCATCGCCCTTAAAAAAGGCCAAGAAGCCACCGCCGAGGAGATTATCGCCTTCTGTAAGAAGAGCATCGCCGGCTACAAGACGCCGAAATCGGTGGAGTTCGTTGATGCCCTGCCCAAGAACCCGGCGGGTAAGATCCTGAAGCGCGAGCTGAGGGACAAGTACTGGAAAGGAACCCAGAAAGACAAGAAGTAGTACCTGACCCAAGGAGCAGGTTGATGGAGACCAAGATAACCAGCGCCAGCCAGGAAGTGATAATAGGTGACGGGCGGCCCACGGTGCTTATCGGGGAGCGGATTAATCCCAGCGGCCGCAAGAAGCTTTCCGAGGCGTTGAAAGCGGGCCAGCTGGAGATTGTCGGCAGTGAGGCTAAGGCCCAGGTTGAAGCCGGCGCCGATATTATCGATGTCAACGTTGGTGCCTTCGGTGTGGATGAGGTAGCCGTGCTGCCCAGGGCGGTGAAGATCGCCATGAAGGCCGTGGACGTGCCCCTGTGTATTGACAGCTCTAGTCCCGATGCCCTGACGGCGGCGCTCAAGGTCTATAAGGGCAAGCCCCTGGTCAACTCGGTCAGCGGCGAGGAGCATTCCCTGGCCAAGGTCTTACCCGTAATCAAAGAATACGGGGCGGCCGTGGTCGGTCTGACCCAGGACGACGAGGGTATCCCTAATAATGCCGACCGGCGGGTAGCCATCGCTCACAAGATTGTGGAGCGGGCGGGAAAGGCCGGGATCCCCCCTGAGGACATAGTGATTGACTGCCTGGCTTTTGCCGTGGGCGCCGATATTAACTCGGGGCTGGTGACCATGGAAACCATCCGACGGGTTAAAGACGAACTGGGAGTCAACATGACCTTGGGGGCGAGCAACATCTCCTTTGGTCTGCCCGACCGCGATTTAATCAACTACGCCTTTATCTCTGTTGTTATTGCCGCCGGTGCCACCAGCCTCATCGTCAATGTGGCCAAGGTGCGCCCCATCGTTCTGGCCGCCGACTTGGTGCTGGCTCAGGATAAGCGCGCCCGCCGCTATATTGAGGCTTACCGGCAGCGCCCTAAGCCGCAGTAGATGGTTTTTTATACGCCATAGGTCAATTTTCCCCGTCAATTGCGCATATAGCTGGTAGTTGATATAATCAAGTAGCTTCCCGTTATTTAAGAGGATTTTGACCATGGCTTCTGCTAAACCGCCGAAAGTAGCCGATAGTGATAAGCTGGAGACAATGCGGCATTCCGCCTCCCATGTCCTGGCGGAGGCGGTGCAGTCTATCTTCCCCGACACCAAGTTCGGCATCGGGCCGGCTACACGGGACGGCTTTTACTATGACTTTGAGCTGCCCCGCTCGCTGACCACCGACGATTTGCCGATTATTGAAGCCAAAATGAAGGATATAATCGCCGCCAACCTCCCCTTTAGCCGGGAGGATGTCTCCAAGGAGGAAGCCCGCTCGCTGTTTGCCGCCCAGCCCTATAAGCTGGAGCTGATCGAGGAGATAGCCGATGAGAAGGTGGGTTTGTACCGGCAGGGGAACTTCCTTGATTTGTGCCGCGGGCCCCATATCGGCGCTACCGGCGAGATAAAGGCCTTTAAGCTGGTCAGTATTGCCGGCGCCTACTGGCGGGGGGACGAGCACCGCCCCATGCTGCAGCGGGTATACGGCGTTGCTTTTGATACTAAACAAGCGCTGGAAGAGCACCTTAACAAGATTGAGGAGGCGGCCAAACGCGACCACCGCAAGCTGGGCCGGGAGCTTGACCTGTTCAGCATTCATGAGGAGGCGGGGCCGGGGCTGGTCCACTGGCACCCCAGGGGGTCGGTGATACGACGTGTCATCGAGGATTTCTGGAAGGACGAGCATATCAAGCGCGGCTACGACCTGGTCTATACCCCCCATATCGCCAAGCGGGACCTCTGGCAGACCAGCGGTCACTGGGACTTTTACCGTGAGTACATGTACAGCCCTATGGACGTAGAAGGGCAGGAATATGTCATCAAGCCGATGAACTGCCTGGGGCATATCCTTATCTATAAGACCAGCCAGCGCAGCTACCGTGATCTGCCGCTGCGCTATGCCGAGCTGGGCACTGTCTATCGCTATGAGCGCTCCGGGGTGCTGCACGGCTTATCGCGGGTGAGGGGGTTTACCCAGGATGACGCCCATATTTTCTGCCGCTTTGACCAGCTGGAGGAGGAGGTGACGGGGGTCCTGGAGCTGACCCGCTTCATGATGGATACCTTCGGGTTTACCAAGCACAAGGTCTTACTGTCCACCCGGCCCGAGAAATACGCTGGCGCCCTTGATGTCTGGGAGGAGGCTACCGAGATTCTGCGCAAAGCCCTTGAGAGTTCCGGGATTGCCTACGAGGTTGACCCGGGGGAGGGTGTTTTCTACGGGCCCAAGATAGATACCAAGATTGAGGATGCCCTGGGCAGGGACTGGCAGGGCCCCACCGTCCAGGTTGATTTTAATCTTCCCCAGCGCTTTGACGTCAACTATATCGGCGAGGACGGCAAGGAGCATATGGTGGCCATGGTGCACCGCACCGTGCTGGGGAGCATGGAACGCTTTCTGGCTTCGATTCTGGAGCACTACGGGGGCGCCTTCCCGGTATGGCTGGCGCCGGTACAGGCGATAGTGATTCCGGTGGCCGACCGCCATCTGGACTACGCCCGTAAGCTGGCGGCTGAGCTTAAAGCCGACGGGGTGCGGGCCGAGGTTGACGGCCGCTCGGAGAGGGTGAACCTCAAAATACGGCAGGCGCAGATGAACAAGATTCCTTATATGCTGGTGGTCGGCGACCGGGAGGTGGCGGAGTCCACCGTTTCCGTCCGTCTGCGCACCGGTGAGCAGCTGGCTTCCCAGTCCCTTGACAGCTTTAAGCAGGGCGTTAAGCAGGCTATGGCAAGCCGAACCCAGGAGTTGAAACTGTAACTTGACTAGCTTCAGATGTTATGCTATAGTTTGTGGTCGTAACCCAACTCGGGTTTGGTGGAGGTAAACGGGACATAGTTAAGTCACTACGGGTTAACCAGGGTATTATCGCCAGAGAAGTCCGCCTGGTGGGGGAGAAGGGTGAGCAGTTGGGCATCATGCCTTTGAGCCAGGCACGGGAGACGGCTAGGAAACATAATCTTGACCTGGTTGAGGTAGCTCCTACCGCAGTGCCTCCGGTCTGTCGCCTGCTTGACTATGGCAAGTACAGGTATGAGCAGGCCAAGAAAGAGCGTGAGCAGAAGAAGGGCCAGAAGGTTTCCCTGCTCAGAGAGGTCAGGCTGCGACCCAAGATTGGTAGCCACGATTTAGAGTCCAAGGTCAGGATAGCCAAAAAACTGCTGGACGGGGGGGACCGGGTTAAGGTGACGGTGAGGTTCAGGGGACGTGAAATTACCCACCCCGAGATTGGCTGGAGATTGATTCAGAAGATGACAGAGTCGTTGCAGGGGGCGGCGGCGATTGCCCGGCAACCGTTGATAGAGGAGAGGAACATGAACGTCATCCTCTTGCCGTTGAGTGTCCAGAAGGCAAAGACAGAAGCTAAAGCCGAAGCTAAAACCGAGGCTAAGACCGAAGCTAAAGCCGAGGCTAAAACCGGGGCTAAAAAAGAGGTTAAAAAAGGGGAGAAGTAGCGGAGTCTTAAAGTGCCCAAAATAAAAACCCATAAAGGGGCTAAAAGCCGCTTCCATGTCACCGGCAGCGGCAAAATTATGCGAATGAAGGGTGGCAAGAGCCATCTGCGGCGCCGTAAGGCGAAGCGGAGCAAGGGTCTATTTGATGAGATGATACCACTGCATCCCAGTGACCGCATCAGGATAAAGAGGCTTATACCTTACGGGGTAAAGTAAAGGGGTGATATCTTGGCCAGGATTAAGAGAGGTACAACCGTCCGCCGTCGCCATAAGAAGTTACTGGCCCTGACCAAGGGGCACCGGGCGACCCGGCATTCCCTTTATAAGCGGGCTCACGAGTCTATGATTCATGCTTTGAGCTATGCCTACGCTCATCGCCGGGATCGGAAGGGTGATATGAGGCGGCTGTGGATTGTGCGGGTCAGTGCCGCCAGCCGGGCCCAGGGTCTTAGCTATGCCCAGTTTATCTACGGCTTGAAGAAGTCGGGGATTGAAATAAACCGCAAGATTCTGGCCGATATGGCCGTCCGGGAGCCGGAAGCCTTCGCCAGCCTGGTGACCACGGCTAAAGGCCAGCTCCAGAACTAATTATCAGGGGAAAGTTTTTTAGAGAGGGGGCTTTAGGTCCCTTTTTTTATTTTCCCCTCTCCGTTTTTAACCAGTGTTTTTATTACCATACCCTCCCGCCCAATAGAGGTTTAACCTCTTTTAGATTCTTTTTTCGCCCCTCCCCAGTCCCTATGGGGGAAAACCACCCCGATGGGGGGAGGGGGGCTAATCACTCTCCTCTGGGGGGGTGGGGAAAGAAAGTGTTAGAGGCGCAGCCTATGAGGGTGGGCAGGGTGTGAAGTGAAACCTGCGCTATCGGGGGGGAGTAAAAAGGGCTTTAGCCCTTCCTTAAGGGTGGCGGGTGGGAAGAGATATAAAGCGGGGGTGGGGCTTCCTTGACCGCCCCACTGCTGATAACCTATAATCCAAGACAACTATGCTAAATCAACTTGAAGAGCTAAAATCGAGCGCTATTAAAGAACTGGAAGGGATTAGCCAGGCTAAAGATCTGGAAGCGTGGCGGGTCCGTTACCTGGGTAAGAAAAGCCAGCTGACCACCATTCTGCGCGGCCTAGCTAAATTACCCATCGAGGAGAGGAAGCAGGTTGGCGCTCTGGCTAACCGGATTAAAGCCGGCCTGGAGGAGAGCCTGGAGCAGAAAAGCCAGCTTCTCAAGCAGGCCAAGCTGGCCAGCGCCGGGGGGGAGGGTATAGATATTACCCTGCCCGGACGTCCTTATCCCGCCGGCCGTCTGCATCCCCTCACCCAGACCGTAGCCGAAATCTGCGACATATTCGTATCCATGGGTTTTCAGGTGGTGGATGGGCCGGAGGTGGAGTGGGACTACTACAACTTTGAGGCATTGAACATCACCCGGCACCACCCGGCCCGTGACAGCATGGCCACCCTCTGGGTCGATGCTGAGACTGAGAAGGGCGAAAGAAATATGCTGCTGCGCACCCACACCACCGCCGTCGATACCCGGGTTATGGAGCAGATGCCCCTGCCGATAAGGGTGGTTATGCCGGGCAAGGTCTACCGCTACGAGGCCAGCGACGCTACCCATGTCCCCATGTTCCACCAGATTGACGGCCTGGCGGTGGATAAGAACCTGACCATGGCTGATCTTAAAGGGACGCTCTACGAATTTGCCCGCCGTTTCTTCGGCGAGGATAGAAAAGTGCGCTTCCGCTGTGACTACTTCCCCTTTGTTGAGCCCGGCGTTGAGATGGCTATAGAGTGCCTGGTCTGTGGCGGGAGCGGCTGCCGGCTCTGCGGTAACAGCGGCTGGATTGAGGTACTGGGGGCGGGAATGACCCATCCCCGGGTGCTGGAGCGGAGCGGCGTTGACCCCCGGGCCTATACCAGTTTTGCCTTCGGTATGGGTATAGACCGCCTGCCCATGCTCCGCTACGGTATTGATGACATAAGGTTGCTCTACGGCAGCGACCTTAGATTTTTAAGGCAGTTCTAGATGAAAGTCTCACTGAAGTGGCTTGAGCAATATGTGGATGTCAGCCTGCCCCCGGCTGAGCTGGCCGATAAATTGACCATGGCCGGCACCGAGGTCAAGGGGTGGCAGGTTATCGGCGGGAGCTGGGAAGGTATCGTTGTCGGGCAGATTGTGGCCATTAATCCCCACCCCAATGCCGACCGCCTTAAGCTGCCTGCCGTTGACCTGGGCACCGAGCAGCAGACCGTGGTCTGCGGAGCATCTAATCTCAAGGTTGGCAATAAGGTTGCCTTTGCCCGTGTCGGCGCCCAGCTTATAGACGGGCACAGCGGGCAGATAGTTCAGCTGGAGGCGGCCAATATTCGGGGGGTGGCCTCCAATGGCATGCTCTGTTCGGAGAGAGAGCTTGGTATTTCTGATTACCACCAGGACATCATGGTTCTGGCCGCTGAGGCCCCGGTGGGCACCCCGCTGGCTGATTTCATGGGCGATGTTATTTTTGACCTGGATGTAACTCCCAACCGCCCCGATTGCCTCTCGGTAATCGGGGTTGCCAGGGAGGTCGCCGCCCTGACCGGGCAGGAAGTGCGTCTGCCCGATATTGGCTATGATGAGAAGGGGGTGTCTATAGACCGACAGATTGCAGTAGAGATTGCCGCCTCTGACCTGTGCCCCCGCTATAGCGCCAGCCTGATTACCAAGGTGAAAATAGCTCCCTCCCCCCACTGGCTGCAGCAGCGGCTTCTGGCCGGCGGTATGCGCCCGATAAATAACGTGGTGGATATTACCAACTTTGTCATGCTGGAATACGGTGAGCCTTTACATGCCTTTGACTATAACCAGATTAGAGGTAAAAAGATTATCGTGCGGCGGGCGGAAGAGGGCGAGGTTCTGGTCACCCTGGACGGTACCAAAAGGTTGCTTTCCCGGGATATGCTGGTTATTGCCGATACGGAGCGGGCGGTGGCGGTGGCCGGGGTGATGGGTGGGGCTGACAGCGAAATGACCGAGCGTACCACCGCCATAGTGCTGGAGGCGGCCAGTTTCAACCCGGCCAGCATCTATCATACCGGCAGCACCCTGGGTCTGCCCAGCGAGGCCAGAATGCGATTTGAGCGGGGCATCAGCCCCGAGCTGACGATATCGGCACTCAGGCGGGCTACCCAGCTGATTATCGAGTTAGCCGGTGGCGAAGCCGCTAAAGGTATAGTTGATGCCTATCCCGGCAAGCCGGAACATAAGCCCATCCTGCTCTCAAAGGGCGAGGTAAAACGCCTGCTGGGTGTTGATTTCAGCCTTGACCAGGTGAAAGAGGCACTAATCTCCCTGGGCTTTGACTGCCAGCCGTCGAAATCGGCTTCAGAGATTCAGGTTACCGCTCCCCACTGGCGGAGCGATATCAGCCTCGTTGAGGATTTGATTGAAGAAGTCGCCCGTGTTATCGGCTATGACCAGATTCCGGTGACCATGCCCGGCGGGTCGGTACCCCGGCAGAACCCGGCGCCTATCCTCAGCTTTAAAGAAGAGGTGAGACGCGACCTTACCGGCTACGGCTTTTACGAGGTAATCAACTATTCCCTGACCAGCCTGGATTTGCTTGAACGGCTGTTGCCCCAACCCCACCCTTTGGAACCGGAGCCCCTGCGTGTGGTGAGGCCGATGACTGCCGAGCAGGAGTATCTCCGTCCCAGTTTGCGGGCTAACCTGCTGGCGGCCCTGGAGGCAAACCGGAGGCATGAAGAGGGTGGCATCAGGCTCTTTGAGCTGGGCAGGGTATATGTGCGGCGGCCGAACGACCTGCCCGGTGAGCCGGAGATGCTCTGCGGCCTGCTGAGTGGGCCCAGATTCGAGGAGTCGTGGCACGGCGGTGATGAGCCGGTTGATTTCTTCGACGCCAAGGGAGTGGTCGAGGGGTTGCTCGGTCATTTAGGTGTGGCAGCCAGCTTTGAACCTGGGGAGGATGAGAGCTTACACCCGGCCAAACAGGCGGCTATAGTTGTCGAGGGTAAAAGAGTGGGTGTGGTCGGGGAGCTGCACCATAAGGTAGTTGACGCTTTTGACCTTACCGGGGAGGTCTATCTCTTTGAGCTCAATCTGACGGAGCTTCTGCCCTTTACTTTAGAGCATAAGTTATTCCAGCCGATTTCACGCTTTCCGGCGGTGGTCAGGGATATCGCCCTGGTGGTTGACTTGAGCGTGACTCACCGCCAGGTGATGGATGTTATCACCGGCTTTCCCCTGGTGACCCGGGTTTCTTTGTTTGACCTCTATACCGGCGGGAAACTGCCGGCGGGCAAGAAGTCCCTGGCTTACCGGATTACCTTCCAGTCCGCCACTCAAACTCTGACCGACGAAGCGGCCAACAAGATCCAGCAGAAAATCATAGATAAGCTTTCCAAAGAGCTGGGGGCAACGCTGAGGGGCTAGTCCCCAATAAGCGCTTTGAGTTTTTCGGCTATGCCCTCCAGCGGCACCAGTTGGGACTCTTTTTCCGAGCGCTTTTTGATTTCGGCGCTGTTCTTTTCCAGAGTGCGCGGGCTGACGGTAACCCGGAATGGTATCCCCAGCAGGTCGGCGTCGTTGAACTTCACCCCCGGCGACTCGTTGCGGTCGTCGAAGAGCACCTCAAAGCCCTGCGCCTCCAGGTCGTTGTAGAGCTTTTCGGCGGCGGCGGCTACCTCGGGGTTTTCCGGGCGTAGCGAGCAGAGATAGATATGGTAGGGGGCGATGGCGATAGGCCAGATGATGCCTTTATCGTCGTGGTTAACCTCGATGGCCGCCGCCAGCAGCCGGTCGAGGCCGATGCCGTAGCACCCCATGACGATGGGCCGTGATACGCCCTCGGCGTCGATAAAGAGGGCGCCCAGCTTCTGGCTTAAGAAAGTTCCCAGCTTGAAGACATGCCCCACCTCGATGCCGCGGGTGGATAAAAGTTTGCCGCCGCAGCGGGGGCACTCCTCACCGGCATGGGCCTGGGCGATATCGGTCACCAGGTCAACTTTAAAGTCCCGGGGGTAGTTGACATTTTTGAGGTGGGTCTCCGCTTTGTTGGCGCCGGCGACGAAGTTTGTCCCTGAGGTTATGGAATCATCGGCGATAATCTTAAAGCCCGCTATACCGACGGGTGAGGCCGCCCCGGCCATGATACCGGCCTGGATGACCTCGTCCTCGGTGGCGAAACGGAGGTCAACGCAGCCCAGGGCGTTCTTGAGCTTTATCTCGTTTACCTCAATATCCCCTCTGATAACGACGAAGACCATTTTGCCGTCGGCGATGTAGAACACCGCTTTGAGGGTGTGGCTTGGGGGTATCTTAAAGAAACCGGCCACCTCTTCAATGGAGCCGGCGCCGGGCGTGGCTACTTCCTCTTTGGGTAACGGTTCTCCACCCTCTATCTTGCCCTTTACACTCTGGGCCTTCTCCACATTGGCGGCGTATTTACATTTTTCGCAGTAGATAACCTCGTCTTCACCGTCCCCGGTGACGACCATGAACTCGTGGGAGTCCTTGCCGCCGATGGCGCCGCTATCGGCTTCGACCGTCAGGCTGGGCAGGCCGCAGCGGGTGTAGATATTCTGGTAAGCCCGGAGCATCCTGTTATAGCTTTTATCCAGCCCCTCTTCATCGGTGTCAAAGCTGTAGAGGTCTTTCATGGAGAACTCGCGGACCCGTATCAGCCCGCCCCGGGGGCGGGGCTCGTCGCGGAACTTGGTCTGGATTTGATAGAGCAGCAGGGGCAGGTCGCGGTAGCTCTGGACGTTGCGGCTGGCCAGAAGGGTGATGACCTCTTCGTGGGTGGGGCCCAGCACCAGCTTGCGCTCCCGGCGGTCGGTGAGGGTGAAAAGCCCCCTGCCGAAGGCCCTGTCCCGGCCCGTTTCCTGCCACAGCTCCAGGGGCTGGAGGACAGGCATCATCAGCTCCTGCCCGCCGGCTTTATCCATCTCGTCGCGGATGATGCCAGCTATTTTTTTAAGCACCCGTAGTCCCAGCGGCAGGTAGGAGTAGACGCCGGCGGCTACCTGGTTAATCATTCCCGCCCTCAGCAGCAGCCGGTGGCTGGCCGTTTCCGCCTCGGCGGGCGTCTCTTTCTGGGTCTTACCGAATAACTTTGATAGGCGCATTTTTTTAGAGGTTTTATGTATTAAATCATATCGGGCGGGTTTATTCCAGTGGATTGGGGGTTTAAAACCCCTCCACCTCCGCCATCAGTGCCTTTATAAAATTCTTCTCCTCTATAGTCCTAATCTTCTTGCCCTTCTTAAATAAAACAGCCCGGCCTTTGCCGCAGGCGATGCCGATATCGGCGTCCCTGGCCTCGCCGGGGCCATTGACCACACAGCCCATTACCGCCACCTTTATCGGTTTGGTAATCTTTAGTAATTCCTTTTCCACCGCTTCAGCCAGTTTTACGATATCGACCTCGGCGCGGCCGCAGGAGGGGCAGCTGACCAGCACCGGGCCGTGCTGGCGAAGATTCAGGCTTTTAAGGATTTCGTAGCCGGCGATGACCTCCTCGCGGGGGTGGGCGCTTAAAGAGACCCGGATGGTATCGCCGATGCCGAGCCAGAGAAGGGTGCTGATGCCCACCGTGCTGCGGATGATGCCGGTGCGGGGGGGGCCGGCCTCGGTAATGCCGATATGGAGAGGGTAGGGTATTTTAGGGGCGATTTTCTGGTAGGCCTCGATGGTGGTGGGCACGTCAAAGGCCTTGAGCGAGACCTTAATCAGGTCAAAGTCTAGGCTTTCCAGCAACTTTACCTGCTCCAGAGCCGTCTCGACCATCTGCTGAGCGATAGAAAGCTTGGGGTTTTTGGGGGTGGGCAGGCTGCCGGCGTTGACCCCGATGCGGATAGGGACACCCCTTTCTCCGGCGGCGGAGGCTACTTTTTTAATCTTTTCCGGCTCTCCGATATTGCCCGGGTTCAGGCGCAGGCCGTCGGCACCGGCCACCAGTGCCATCAGGGCCAGGCGGTAGTCGAAGTGAATATCGGCGATTAGGGGTATGGAGACACCCTGTTTGATGGCTGATATGGCCTCGGCGGCTTCCATATCAGGCACGGCTACCCGCACCAGCTCACAGCCGCAGTCCTTAAGCTCCTTAATCTGCTCGATGGTTGCCCGGACATTACGGGTATCGGTCTTGGTCATGGACTGCACCACGATAGGGGCGTCACCGCCGACGGTGACATTACCGATTTGAATCGGTTTGGACTTGCGCCTTGGTTTCATGGTATCAAGCTCTCCCCAGCGATAATTCGGATAATGTCCTGGTAGGTAACGGCTATAATGGCGGCTATCAGTATAGCGAAGCCAATGGCATGCACCATGCCTTCGGTCTTGGCCGAGATACGCTTGCCCTGCCGTATCCACCCCAGGAGGACAAAGACGATTCTGCCCCCGTCCAGGGCGGGGAGGGGGAGGATATTTACGATGGCCAGGTTTATGCTGATAAAGCCGGCAAATAGTAAGAGCGGGCTAAACCCGGCCCGGGCTACCTCTCCCGTAAGCTGAGCTATGCCCACCGGCCCGGTGACCTGAACGGGGGTAGCCCCGATAAACCACTTCAATATCTCGTTTTTGAATATAACGAAGGTATCTATGCACTCGCTGACGCCCAGGGGTATCGCTTCCCAGAAGGGGTAGCTCTGACTGGTAACAGTCACCTCCGGCATGTTGACGACGATGCCCATCGCCCCCTCACCCGGCGGGGGCTTCCACCGGGGTATCAGCCGGACTTCCTCTACTGTGGCGTCGCTGTGTCCGACCGCCAGGTTGACCTCTTTACCCAGGTTAAGCTGGGTAAAGATTTGCAGGTCGCCAATGCTCTGCACCGGCTCATTATTAATGCTGAGGATAGTGTCTCCGGCCTCAAGGCCGGCCGCGGCTGCCGGCGAACCGGGGGCTACTTCCGCCACCAGCACCTCGCCGGTGACCACATTGTGGGGGACCATAAAGGCGATGGAAAACAGCAGTATCGGCAGCAAGGCGTTCATTATTGAGCCGGCGCTGAGAACTATCACCCTGGCGCCGACGCTCTTACTGGCCAGACTCCTCTCTACCTTAGGGTCTTCCTCACCGGCCATCTTGGTAAATCCGCCCAGCGGTACGGCGTTGAGCGAGTATAGCGTTTCCCCCCTTTTAAACCCGATTAAGCGGGGAGGGAAGCCCAGGCCGAACTCTTCCACCTTTACGCCGAAGGCTTTAGCCGTGGCGAAGTGCCCCAGCTCGTGGGCCAGGATGAGCACGGCCAGGATGCCGAGGAAGATTAATACGGTGATTATCAGGCTCACCGGTTATCACCGACCATCTGTTTAATCTTTTCCCCGGCTTGACTGTCAGCCGCCAGAATTTCATCAAGGGTGGGGTGGGCTATAGATTTATGCTCCTCCAGCGCCTGCCCCACCAGCCGGGGGATATCGGTAAATTTAATACGCTTGGACAGGAAAAGCTCCACCGCGGCTTCATCGGTGGCGCAGAGCACCGCCGGGTAAGTTCCGCCCTTCTTACCCGCCTCTATAGCCAGTTTAAGGCAGGGGAAGCTATCGAAATCGGGCGGCTCGAAGTTAAGCTTCTTGATATTATCCCAGTCGAGGTGGGGGAGTTGAGGGTTTTCCAGGCGCTCCGGGTAGGAAAGGGCGTACTGGATGGGCAGGCGCATATCGGGCTGGCCCAGCTGGGCTTTTACCGAGCCGTCGGCAAATTCAGCCATGGAGTGAATAATGCTCTGGGGGTGAATGAGAATCTTGATATTATCAAAGGGCATATCGAAGAGCCAGCGGGCTTCGATTACCTCCAGCCCCTTGTTCATCAGCGTGGCTGAGTCAATGGTGACCTTTCCCCCCATCCGCCATGAGGGGTGTTTAAGTGCCTGCTCCGGGGTAACTTTCGCCAGCCGGGGTAGGGAATAACCGAGGAAGGGACCCCCTGAGGCGGTTAGGATAATCCGTGCCGCCTTCTGCGTTTCACCCTCCAGGCACTGCCAGATGGCGCTGTGCTCGCTGTCAACGGGTATAATCTGCACCCCCTTTAGCTTGGCCTCTTTGGTGATAATCTCGCCGGCCATGACCAGCGATTCCTTGTTGGCCAGAGCGATTCTCTTACCGGCCTTTACCGCCGCCAGGGTGGGCTTTAGCCCCCATTTCCCCGATGTCGCCATGACCACGATGTCTACCTCAGGGTGGCTGGCCATCTCTTCCAGCGATAGGAACTCGTATTTGGCGCTGGCGGGAGGAGTTTTATCACGGGAGTGGATAAACCGGGGCTGGAACTGGTTGATTTGCTCGGTTAGTAAATTGGTATTGCGGCCGGCGGCCAGCCCGATGATGCTAAAGCGGTGGGGCAGGGCGCTGATTACCTCCAGTGTTTGACGGCCTATGGAGCCGGTGGAACCCAGGACGGCTACCCGTTCTATATCACCCATATAACATAATAGTATACTACCACGCCGGCAAAGACAACGCTGTCTATCCTGTCCAGAGCGCCGCCGTGGCCGGGGAGCAGCCTGCCGGAGTCCTTGACCCCCATATTGCGCTTGAGCAGGGACTCGACGAGATCGCCGATCTGGCCGAAGACGCTGATAACCAGGCCGAGTAGTATCGCTGTCCCGTAGCCGATGGGCAGGCCGAGCGGCCAGGGCAGGGTGAAGAGGAGGCTGATGATAATAGCTCCCAGAATACCGGCTATCGTTCCTTCCCAGGTCTTGCCGGGGCTGATATTGGGGGCCAGCTTGTGTTTGCCCAGCGCCCGGCCGGTGAAGTAGGCGGCGGTATCAGAGCCGAAGTTAGCCAGCAGCGCCAGGAATACCCAGTTGCGGCCGTCCTCAAGGCCCCTCAGGGCGACCAGGTGGCTCAGAAGCCAGCCTATATAGAGAATACCGGCTATGGTCCACGCCCAGCCTAAAAAAGCCCCTTCCTTCCTGGGGCGTACCAGCAGCCAGATTAGTGAGAGCACCACCGCCGAGGTCAGCAGCAGCGGCAGGGTGGGGGCATAGGGGCAGTGGGGGCTGATGATAAAGAGCCCCGTCCAGATAAGCCCGAAGTAGATGAGCGGTGACACCTTGGCCCCGTCCACTATTTTATAGAATTCGTAGACCGCCAGCAGTCCCCAGATAGCCACCAGAATGGTGAACCAGGGTAGTGGCTGGGTAAACCAGACAGCGGCGATTAAGAGGGGAATACCCCACAGCCCGGTGATGACCCTTTGCTTTAACATGCTTTTAATTACAACCCGCCGAAGCGCCTCTGCCTCTGGCTGTAGGCCAGCAGGGCTTTGTCAACCTCTTTTTGGTCAAAGTCAGGCCATAGAACATCGGTGAAGTAGTATTCGCTGTAGGCTGCCTGCCAGATTAGAAAGTTGCTGACGCGGAGTTCGCCGCCGGTGCGTATGACCAGGTCAACTTCGGGCATATCGGCGGTGTAGAGATAGCTATTGAACAATTTTTCATCGATTTTTTCCGCCGGGATGCCTTCGGCGACAAGGCGGCGGGCGGCGTCTAAAATCTCAGTTCGTCCCCCGTAGCTAAAGGCGAAGCTGAAGTTAAGCCCGGTGTTGTTTTTGGTAAGGTCTACAATTTTATTTATGGCTACCTGTAGATTCTTGGGGAGCCGGTTAAGTTGTCCAAGGTGGCGGATTCGGATCCCCTGGCGGTGCAGTTTTAGGGCCTCTTCATCTATTATCTCCTGCAACAGTTTGAGCAGGCCGTTAATCTCCTCTTTGGGGCGGTTCCAGTTTTCCGTGGAAAAACCGTAGACGGTGAGGTACTTCACCTTGAGCTGGCTGAAATACTCGATGGCCGAGTACATATTCTCCACCCCCGCCCGGTGCCCTTCGAACCGGGGAAGGTCGCGCTGTTTTGCCCACCGGCCATTGCCATCCATGATAATGGCTACGTGTTGGGGCAGGTGAGTAAGTTTTTCCTTCGTCGGCGGGGTAGCTGCCATTTTATCACTCATACTAACTGAATAATCGGGGTGGGGCAAGTCGCCCCTGGTGTCGGCCGGCTAGACCGCCATGAGTTCAGCTTCTTTATCCCGGGCTATCTGCTCAATATCGGCGATAAAACCGTCGGTAAGCTTCTGTAGCTTTTCCAGGGCGCGCTTGTGCTCGTCCTGCGATATCTCCTTGTTTTTCTCCAGTTCCTTCAGTTCCCCCATCGACTCATGCCGGAGGTTGCGTATGGCTATCTTCCTCTCCTCCTCCCTCTTTCGCACCATTCTGGTCAGATCCTGTCGCCGCTCTTCGCTTAAGGGGGGCAGGTTCAACCGGATTAGATTGCCGCTGGTGACAGGGTTCAGCCCCAAGTCGGACTTGAGGATGGCCTTCTCTATTTTGGGTATGGTGCTCCGGTCCCACGGCTGGATGACGATGAGCCTGGCTTCGGGGGCGGAGATAGCGGCCATCTGGTTGAGGGGGGTGGGAACGCCGGCATAGTCTGCTTTAATGTGTTCGACTAAAGCCGGGGAGGCGTGCCCGGTGCGGATGCTGGCCAGTTCTACCTTCAAGCCCTCAGCTGAGGCTTTCATCTTTTCCTCAATATTCCATAGAGCTTGATTGACCATGTTACTTTCCGCTGTTGACCAGGGTGCCTATCTTTTCACCGGCTACCGCCCGTTCCAGGCTTTGGGGGGTCTGAAGGTCAAAGACAATTATCGGCAGCTTGTTTTCCAGACATAGCGAAAGCGCGGTGGCATCCATTACATCGAGGCGCATATTGAGCGCTTCTAAATGGCTGAGGCGGTCAAACTTCTTGGCACTGCGGTCTTTGATGGGGTCAGCGCTGTAGATGCCGTCGACATTATGTTTGGTCATAAGCAGTACCTCAGCCTCAATCTCTATGGCCCGCAGCGCTGAGGCGGTATCAGTGGTCATGTATGGGTTGCCGGTGCCCCCGGCGAAGATAACGGCTCTGCCTTTCTCCAGGTGGCGGATAGCGCGGCGCCGGATATAGGGCTCGGCCACCTGTTGAATGCCTATGGCTGACTGGGTTCTGGTGGTTACCCCTTCTCTCTCCAGAGCATCCTGGAGAGCCAGGGCGTTTATTACAGTGGCCAGCATACCGGCATAGTCGGCGGTGACCCGGTCCATTCCCTTCGCCTCCGCCTTAGCCCCGCGCCAGATGTTGCCGCCGCCAACCACAATGCCGACACCTACCCCCATTTCCATTACCCGCTTAATCTGTTTGGCTACCTTGGCCAGGGTGGCGGCGTCGATGCCATAAGGGGCTCCGCCACTGAAGGCCTCACCGCTGAGTTTGAGCAGAACGCGCTTGTATTTGGTGGCGCTTATTTTTGCCATTGTTATTCGCCCAGTTCGAATCTGATAAACCGGCCTACTTTGATGTTTTCTCCCGTCCTGGCGATGGCTTCGATAATTATTTCTTTTACGGATTTATCCGGTTCCTTAATATCAGCTTGAAGCAGCAGGCAGGCGTTTTGGGGTTCCTCCCCGATTTCCGGCTTGTACTCTTCCTCGGTGATGAACTTTGGGTTCATGGCGGCTACCTGCATGGCCAGGTGGTGAGCCAGCTGCTTGAACTCGTCGGTGCGGGCGACAAAATCGGTCTCACAGTTCAGTTCAACCATGGCGCCCACCCGACCGGCGGTGTGGATATAGGCTTCAATTAAGCCTTCAACGGCCCGGCGCTCTGCCTTTTTAGCCGCCTTGAATAGGCTCTGTTGCTTTAAAATCTCAAGCGCCTTTTCGGTATCTCCCTCGCATTCCATAAGAGCCTTGCGGCACTGCATAATACCGGCGCCTGACTGGTCTCTTAGCTCTTTTACCATGACGGCGGTGATTTTCAAGCTTCTGCCTCCTTGGCTTCATCCCTGGCTTTATCCCTAGCTTTATCCCTAGCTTTATCCCTGGCTTCATCCCTGGCTTTATCCCTGGCTTTATCCCTGCCTTCATCCCTGGCTTTATCCCTGCCTTCATCCCTGCCTTGATCGTCAGGGGTGAAGATAAACGGTTTGCCGATTTCCATACCCTCCGGCAGTTCGGTGCCCTCTCCTGCAGCCGCCCCGCCGGCTTTGCCCTCGAGAACGGCGTCGGCGATTTTGCCGCATATCAGCTTGATGGCTCTGATGGCATCGTCGTTGGCGGGAATGGGGTGGTCAATATTGGCCGGGTTGCAGTTGGTATCAACTATGGCTACCACTGGGATTCCCACCCGTTTGGCTTCGGCCAGGGCAATCTTTTCTTTGGTGGGGTCGACAATAAAGAGGGCATCTGGCAGGTTGGTCATCTCTTTAAAGCCACCCATATGCCGGTTGAGGCGCTGGATTTCCTCCCCCAGCTTCATCGCTTCCTTTTTGGGCAGGCGCTCGAAGTCTCCCCTGGATTGCTGGTCTTCCAGGCGGACCAGATAGTCTATGCGGGCCTGGATGGTGGCGAAATTGGTCAGTACCCCTCCCAACCAGCGCTGGTTGACGTAGAACATGCCGCAGCGCTGGGCTTCCTGCTCTATTGACTCCTGAGCCTGCTTTTTGGTGCCGACAAATAGGACGGTGCCGCCTTCGGCGGCTATTTGCTGAATAAACTCACAGGCTTTATCGAGCATGGCCGTGGTCTGTTCCAGGTCAATGATGTGGATGCCGTTGCGCTTGGTGAAGATGTATTTCTTCATCGCCGGGTGCCAGCGGCTGGTCTGGTGCCCGAAGTGTGCCCCGGCTTCTAAAAGCTCCTTGATAGTAGTGGTATCTGGCAAGCTTTTAACCCCTTTCCTCGCTATTAAGCTAGCATTTATAGTCAGTTTAACAGTATAGCATAATGACTGGTAAAGCAACAATGTTGGCGTTTTTAGCCCCTCTTTTTTTGGACTGGCTTGTAGCTGTGATATAATTTAAATATGGCGATAAAGACAATGGCGACCAACCGCAAGGCATATCATAACTATCACATCGGCGATAGCGTGGAAGCCGGCATTGCCCTTACCGGCACCGAGATAAAATCGGTAAGGGAGGGTAAGGTGAGCCTGGCTGATGCCTATGTCCGACCTGAGGATGGGGAGTTGTGGCTGCTGAATGCTCACATAGCCCGCTATGACGCTGGCAGCTATATGAGCCACCAGCCAACCCGACCCCGAAAGTTGCTGCTTCACCGTAAGCAGATTGATAGCCTTACCGGCAAGGTGCAGGAGAGGGGCTTTACTTTGCTTCCCCTCCGGCTGTATATTAAAGATAGCCTGGCTAAGGTGGAGGTGGCTTTAGCCAGAGGTAAGAGGCTTTATGATAAGCGGGCAGCGATAGCCCGCCATGATGCGGACAGGGAGATTGAGCGGGCGATAAAGAGGCGGAGTGTGGGGAGGAGATAGCTCGCCGGGACTTTAACAATTGAACATGGGGACGCGTGGGTTCGACAGGGGAAGTAGGTTACAGGATTGCAAGCTGAGGTGCCGCTGACCTCATAAAACCGGCGGGAAAAAACAATTGGCGAACCTGAATTCGCTTACGCAGCCTAGTTTAACATAGGTTGTGCGCTCGCCTGACCTGTCCTCAATGGGTTGGGACTGGGCGACGTTGAATTGAGGTGCCGTCATCCCGACGTTGATAGGGGTGGTGAAAGAGCTATCGACTGGTCCGGCTAAACTCGGTCAGCAGAGGCTAGCCGGGCGAGATTAAACGGCTGACTAAGCTTGTAGTAGATTCTGGGCAGCTTCTCTTGGACGGGGAGTTCAACTCTCCCCCGTCTCCACCATAGCATAATCAGGCTCTTGGGCAATTCCGGAGCCTGTTTCTTTTTGTTTTTTAATAACTCATAAAGCTGGGTAGGAATAGAGAAATACTTGGGAAAGCTATTATTAATACCAGCCCCAGGGTCATAGGTATAAGGAATATCAAAACCCCTTTAATAATCGTATTCAATGAAACCTCTTCCCCGACAAGCCCCTTGGTGACAAAGATATTGGTTCCCACTGGCGGGGTGACTATTCCTATCATGCAGAGAGTCACCACTACTACCCCAAACCAGATGACGTCGTAACCGGATTTTAGAATCAATGGGTAAAACAAAGGTACGAGGAGCAATAGGATGGGCGTGATATCTATAAAGCAGCCCAGGATGAAAAAAAGAGCAGAGACAAATATTATGGTGCCTAACGGAGATAAGCCTGTGACTTCAACCCAATTAACCAGGCTCTGTGATAAGGTAGTCACGGTTATGAAATACCCGAAGATCATGGCGCCGATGATAAGTACAAAAATCATACAGGATAATCTCAGGCTGTCTCTAAGGCCTTCCACAAACCTGCTCCAGGTCAATTCCCGTCTCACCAGGCCAATAACAATAGCACCAGCGCTGCCTATGGCTCCTGCCATGGTAGGGCCGAAGAAACCGGCAAACAATCCTCCCATTACCAGCAAAAATAATACCCCGGCATCAGCCAGCCCCACTAAAGACCTAAATTTTTGCTTTATGGTTGTTGATTCCCCGGCAGGCCCATACTCTGGTCTTATCCAGCAAACAACTAAGGCGGTAGCGATAAAGAGAATGGTAATCAGTATGCCAGGGAGGATTCCACTGATAAACAACTTTCCTATGGACTGCTCCGTTAATATCCCATAGATGACAAACACAATGCTTGGCGGAATCATGAAACCCAGCGTGCCGGAGCAAGCCACGGCGCCCAGAGATATCGCCGTGTCATAGTTGTGTTTTTTCATTTCAGGGATAGCTATTTTCCCTATGGCAACATTAGTAGCCGCTCCTGAACCGCAGACGGCGCCGAAAATGGCAGAGGCAACGGCAGTGGCAATAATCAACCCACCTCTGAGCTGCCCCATCAGAACATAGACCACATCATAAGCTCTTCTACCGATTCCGGCGGCAAAAGCCATGGACCCCATCAAGATAAACATGGGAAGAACCGATAAGGAATATGAATCCAAGGTGGAAAACACAGTGCTGCCAACCATGGAGAGGGCTGCTTGGGGGGAAGCGACATAAGCGAAACCCAGAAAGCCAGCTATGGCCATAGCAAAACCAACGGGCACGCCCAGGAAAAAAAGTATAAGTAGCAGGACGATTCCACCAATACCTATAATTATTGGGTCCATTATTTCAGCATCTTACTTATATAACTTAACAGTTCTATGAGGATTACGCAGCACATTGGAATACAGCAGAGGGCGATCCAGAAAGCAAAGGGGTATTGGACTATTCTCAAGAGAAGGGTTTCTGTTCCACTACTTAATAGTCTTAGCCCGTAGTCATAGGTCACCCAGCCAATCATAGCAAAAAGCCCTAATCCCAAAACGGAACTAAAAAGCTCAAGAACGATTTTGCCTCGCCTCGGTAATTTGTCAATAAGGAAACCCACCCGAATATGTCTGCCAGCAATTTGAGAAAATGCCAGACCAGCGGCAATAGCTACCACCAGTAGGAAAGAGGTTATTTCCGTACTGCCAGGCAGAGGCCATTGGAATCCCTCGGAGCCGACTACATCTATTAAGGCAATCAAAACCATGCCCACCAGGGCCGCAAGTCCCACCCACTCAAGCCAACCACTTACCGAGTTGATAGACCGGCGAACCCTGGTGAATCTAGTGTTACCTTCAATTTCCATATTAAGCCTGCAAACTGGCTGCCGAGGTAAATTTAAAGTAGGCTATACCTCGTTACCCCTTCAGTTTGCTCTCTGTCGTTAAAGGTTTCTACTTAACTGACTTCTAGTACTCGTTCCCTTACAGGTGTTATATTGTTACTAGCTTGCTGTCCGTTCCAGTAATCTACCCGGCTCTGGAAATAGGCCCAGGCCTCTTCAACCTCTTGCTGGGTAAATCCTTTAGCGGGGAGTTCCTGCAGCTTGGCATCAACGACGGGTAGTAGCGCCGCCGTCCATCTATCCTGTTCCTCTGCAGAAATTGTGTAGATAGTACAGTCGACACTCTTGGCATATGTGATGCCGGCGACTGCTTGTGCATCCCAGACCAAGCCAAGCTTGCCATTGTATTCCTCGCCAACCTCAGTAATTGTTTTTTGGATATCGGCTGGCAGGCTGTCCCATTTGGCCTTATTCATGATGTTGGCCCACACGATAGCAGGCTGAACGGGTGCAAAATTCAGTGTTATATGTTTGGCGACATCAGCCAGTTTCCAAGACACAAGCGGCTCAGCGGCGCCAATCTCTCCATCTACAACGCCCTTAGCCAGAGCATCATAGACGTCTGCCATCGGCACGTCTTTTACCGTACCACCCAGGGCAGTTACAACCTCAGGATTAACTGTTCTTACTGACTTTCCTTTCCAGTCTTCCAGTGTAAGTATCGGCGTTTTCGCCATAGCTACGGCCATAATGTTAGTAGAATCGCCGCACGTTGTGATTATATGGACGTCAGCCCATTCTTCTGGCTGGTATTTCATTAGGAAGTCATACTGCGCATTAGATACCGCCCAGCCGGATTCAGCCGCACCTGGTAGCTCGGCAATTGATGTGAAAGGAAAAGTCCCGGGATTGTAAACAGTAATAACGTTGCCCATATCGGCAATCCCGGAGCGTACGCCCTCATACATAGCGGGGCCACCAAGCAATGACCCTCCTTGGTGAACGGTTATCTTTACCCGGCCATTCGTTCGGCTCTCGATTGCCGCGGCAAATTCGGAATTGGCTACGGATAGAGCGGCGGCCGGAGGTTGAAACAAAGCATAGCTCAGTTCAAATACCTGTGTTGACGGTGCCGGACAACCTATAGCAACCAAGCTGATGACTAACAACAATGCTAACGGGATTAACATTAACTTCTTTTTCACTAATTTACCTCCATAATGATTGAAAATTTCCTCTCCTCTTAATCGGCTCACATGAAATTATCACCTCCTGACTCGCAGATTTCTTTCAAACTATTGCCATTATGTTCCGGAAGTAGTTTGCGCGGAAAGATCCATGCTCTGGATTTTGCTAAATAAACTGACTGTTTCTCAGCCTGCCTATAAATATAAACATAGCCTTACCCATTGTCAAGGAGGCTTGCCGTCATAAAGCTCTTTAGCCTTGGGCGGGTCTCTATCCCCCCAGGTAGGCTCTCTTGACAGTCTCGGTAGACTTAAACTCTTCGATATCGCCCTCGAGGACGATTCTACCGACCTGTAGTGCGTAACCCCTATCGGCTACGCGGATGGCTAAGGGGATAT
>Ga0315554_1000099_pt1 | contig 43196 bp, 36 predicted proteins | sample SalMarSW160370MG_FD_202114 | JGI IMG/M metagenome (GOLD analysis project Ga0315554, IMG submission 202114) | Salt marsh sediment microbial communities from the Plum Island Ecosystem LTER, Massachusetts, United States - Salt Marsh Sediment SW1603-70 ...
GGAAGAATGGTTCAAGGCAAAACGCAGTTGGATACTTCTGGGCCTCTCCTACCTCCTCGTGGCAGGCCTGGCTTTCATGGCTGCTCGCTGGCCAGTCTCGGGCGGCATCGAAATCCTCCCTGCGCCCCTTGCGGAGACCGCCGAAGCCGAGGCAACGTCCGCTCCCATCCGTGTCTACGTCAGCGGCGCAGTGCAATCGCCGGGCGTCTACACCCTTCCCCCTGAGAGCATTGCCGACGATGCGCTGAGACTGGCAGGCGGCCCGACAGAAGATGCGGATTTGACCTTTGTGAACCTGGCCGCCACGCTGCAGGATGGCCAGCAGTTGCACGTGCCCACCTTCGGGCAGGAGCCTGTCCCAACCGTTCCCCTTTCGTCGCTGCCTCTTCTGGTCAACGTGAATACGGCGGGGGCCGACGAGTTGGAGACTCTGCCCGGCATTGGGCCGGTGACGGCCAGCAGCATTATCGCGTATCGTGAGGAACACGGACCCTTTCGGACGGTAGATGCGTTGTTGTCGGTGTCAGGGATTGGCCCAGCGACTCTTGAGAAGATTCGGGGATTCATCACCGTGCACTGAGGTCGCTGGCATGAGCCTTGCACAAATGCAAAGCAGACTCATATCTACCAAACCGAGAGGATGCCATGTTCCAGAGACTATGCACACCAAAGACCGGCCTGTTGTTGCTTTGTGTCGCCATACTCCTCGTAGCACTGCCAGCGTCAGACACCTCGGTGGCTCAATCTGGCTTCAACACCACCGAGGACTCGATGCCCCTCGTCAGAGTCGCCCCAGCCTTCAACCTTGTGGCAATTGGCGGCACTACCGACGTGATGCTCCGAATCGATGATGCGGAGGATTTGTTTGGCGTCGACCTGGTCATTCAGTTTGACCCCGCAAGGATTCGCGTGCTGGACATGTGGCCCGGCTCGTTTGCAGAGATGGACAACGACTCCAAGTGGTTTACCATCCGCAACTGGAACAACACCACCGGCCAAGCCCGTTTCGCCGCCACACGAATGGCCACTCTAGATGGGGTGGACGGCAGCGGCGTCTTGGCTACAATCCGCTTCCAGGGATTCACGCGAACCTACAGCCCCATCACGCTTTCTGCGGCGGCAAGTTCCATGCTGGACCCAACTATGGCCTTCATCCCCTTCGCCACGAAGTCCGGCGGTCTTTTCGTGGGGAGCATCCATCGAACGCGGCTTCCTCTCACCATCGCATGTGAGCCATAGCGCAGAACAAGTCTGAAACAAAAAAGGGGCTTGCCATGCCCCCTCTGCGTGAGCTGCCCTGGAAGAGCCGTTCTATCTCGCTTCCGGCGTCGGAAGCGCGAAGTCTCCCCCCACGATGATGCGTATGTTGGCGGGGCCGGGCTGCTGGCCCCCTTCCGCTATCACATTCCCATTGGTCACCTGGAGCAACTGCGCTAGGTACGCTAGCGTGTGCGGCTTCCCGGCGTAATCAATGATGACGGTCTCATCGTAGTCGTTTCGGTCCGCGTTGTCGATAGCCACCACATCGAACCCCTGTTCCGTGAGGAACGCCGCCATCTGGGCGGCAAGGCCAGGGGTTCCAGCGCCGTTCAGCACCTCCAGAGTAGCGGCCTCCTCGGTCACGCGTTTGTGGTTGACCAGCGGAGGACGGCTGAACAGTTCATCGACAAGCATCCGTACCTTCTCGCGGTTGGGAAGGAGCACCTCAGCCCCTCCAGGCGTCGTGGTGGGCAGCAGCATGGAATAGTCAATCACGCGCGACTGAATCTTGTCGCTCTCGACCTGGTTGCCCAACTTGGCCAGCGCCAGAATATCTCCCGGTTGAAGGTCCGTCTGCACGCTGTCCAGGAGCGTAGCCATCAGACTGGGCAACTTGGGGATAAGGTTCAGCCGCAGGGCCTTGTCCCTGACGGCGACGAGAACCTGCTGCTGGCGCTTGGTTCGGTCGATGTCGTCGCTCCCGTGACGGACGCGCGCGTATTTCAGCGCCAGGTCGCCATCCATGTGCACGAGTCCTGCCGGGATGTGGACCTCCTGGTAGCCGTAGTCTTCCGTGGGGTATTGCGTATCGTCGATTGGCTTCTCCACCATCACGTCGATGCCGCCGACGATATCGATGAGTCGGCGGAAGCCATCGAAGTCCACGAGGACATACCCGTGTATGGGGATGCCGAGGAATTCCTGCACCGTGCGCATGGCGAGCGCAGGGCCGCCACCGGGATAGTTCTTCGTCTCGCCCAGAACGTACGCCTGGTTGATACGATTCTCTTCGAAGCCGGGAATGCTGACCCACAGGTCTCGCGGGAGAGACAGCATCCCCGCCGACATCGTCTCAGGGTCCAGCGTGACTACGATGATGGTGTCGGTGCGGTACACTGTCTCATCGGGGCGCTTGTCAGCGCCAAGGAGCAGGATATTCACCCGCTCCGTGTGCTGCCACACGGGAGCGTCAGTTGTGCCCGCATCTCCCCCCTGGGGAGCGGCAGGCGCGAAAAGGTTCAAGTTCGGTAGCGGGGAAAAACTCGCCTCGGCCACAAGGGCGCGCACGGTCGAATAGAATACGTAACCGGAGAACAGCCCCCCTATGATGAACAAGACCAAAGCAATGCTGAGGATTGCCCGCGTTCTATGGGCCCAGGTTCGCGCCCCTGAGCCAGTTCGGAATGGTTTTTTCATTTCAGCCCTGCGGATGGTTTAGCCTCTTACCGAACAGCACGGCAAGAGGCATCTCGAACCATTATACCACAATTCTGCCAGGCGTCAACTTAGAGTTCCCGTTCTCGCCTCCGCGCGGCCCCAGGCAGCGGAATGTCCGCTTTGTGGAACTTCTCCACAACGGTTGCCCGAATCTCTCCGCACGCCTCATCTACATAGGGATACACCAGCCACACCAGCGCGAACCCAAACAGTGCGCCCGTAATCACCCGCGACCACGCGGTGCTCTCCCAGAATCCGAAGAGTTGACCCGTGCCATCCACTGCCATAGGCAGTGCCATGAGGACGGCCAACCAGACCGGCAAGGGCTTGACGCGCGGGCGCAGAAGGCCGTACAGCACACCCGCCACGAAAATCGTTCCGTACACAGCCGTGTCCCGCTGGCAGAAAGCCATCTTGTACCCGAAGATGAAGAAGGAGCGAGTCGGCATCTGGTGGCAGACCATGCTGTAGACAAGGTAAATCACCCGCGCCGGAACGTGCAAGCCGCGAGATTCCAGATAGGGAGCCAGCACGGGGAGACCCGCGTAGAGCCCGGCCAGGAGGTTCACCGCCAACAGCCAGTGGCGAGACAGGACGTAGATGGCCTCATCGGCGGCGATGACCAGGTTGCGAGCGCAGCCGGTGGCTTTGGGCGGCTCAGACGCGGGACGCATGAAAGGCATCCCTACCGGGCCGCGCCGATGAACTGTTCCAGCAGCGTGCTGTTCAACTGGCCTACGTAGATGTCGCTCACAATGCCCTGCCTGTCCACAAAGACGCTCTGGGGCCACCCCGCGCCCCGGTACATGCGGAATATGGCGTCGGTCGGGTCAATGGCGACGGTGAACGTCAGATTGTAGTCGGACACGAAGTCTGCCACCGTTCCGTCCGCCTCTCTGCTGTCCACGGCCAGGACGACGAAGCCATCCTCCTTGTACCTCTCGTAGGCCTGCTGGATGGCAGGCATCTCGGCTTCGCAGAATGGGCACCACGTAGCCCAGAAGTTGACCAGCACGGGCCTGCCTCGAAGGTCGCTGAGCCGTGTAATCGTCCCGTCGCTGTACCGCAGTTCGATGTCAGGGGCCAGCTTGTCCTTTTCCAAGACGTCCTGGGAGTCCTCGGAAACCAGGTATGCCCGCGGAAAGGTCTCACTTCCGCTGCTGCCTCCCGTCTGAGAGGTGAGAAGAGACACCCCAGCGATGAGAAGTACGATTCCGGCCACAAACAGAATCAATGCAATTCGCTTGCCCACAATGCGCCTCATTCAAATCCGATGTTGAAGAAACTGCCGAACGCGGAAAGCACCCTCAGCGTGTCTGTGAATATCGCCACGCCAACCAGAATCAAGAGGATTCCGCTGACGACCGACACCCACCGAACGTACGGCCCCGCGCGCCCAATCCAATCTGTCAGGCTGCCCACAGCCAGTCCCGCCAGGACAAAGGGCAGCCCCAACCCCAACGAATAAGCAACCAGCAGAAACGCGCCCTGCAGCGCCGTCTGCGTGCTGCTGGCCAGAAGCAGGATGCCCGCCAGGATGGGGCCCACGCAGGGCACCCACCCGGCCGAGAAGACCACCCCCATCAGAAACGAGGACATGTAGCCCGCGCCAGTGCGCCTCATCTCCCCACGCTTCTCGTAGTACAAGAAGGGAATTCGGAGCAATCCCAATGTGTGCAAGCCGAACACAATCAAAACAATTCCGCCGATGCGCTGAATCCAGACCAGGTATTGGCTCAACCAGCGGCTCAGAACGCTGACGGAGACTCCCAGGATGACGAAGACCATCGAGAACCCGGCCACGAAAGCCAACGAGTGGAGCACCCCAGCCTTCTTGTCCTCCACCATCCCCGACACAGTACTCCCGCCCAGATAACCCAAATAGGCAGGGACGAGAGGCAGCACGCACGGAGATGCGAAGGACAGGAGACCACCCACAAATGCCACGGCCAAACTGACGTTCTGTCCGTCCATGCTATTTCTTTCGGTGCTCCAATTCCTCGCGGAGCGCCGTCACTTCGCGTTCCAGCGCCCTCTGTCGGCGGTACGTGCTGTATACCAGCAGGAACGTCACCGCCCAGAAGACGAAGTATCCGGCAATCAAGTAACCCATCAGATTCCTCCCTACGCTACTCCCCGCCCTTGAGCGTCTGCACGGCATCCGACAGCCGCTCCGCGCGAGTCCGCAAGGCGAGAAGCACGACATACATCACGGTAAACACAGCCAGATTGAACATCAGCGCCGTCAGCATTTTCGGAGCCACATCGAAGCCGCCGCCGCTCACCACAATCGGGTGCGCCACGCTTTCGCCCCACCAGCGCGCCGCGCCGAAAACCAGGGGCACATCCACAAATCCGATGACGCCCAGCACGGCAGAGAACCGGGCGCGCCGTGCGTCATCGTCCACCATCCGCCTCAGCGTGACGTATGCGAAGTAGATGAGCCAGAGGATGGCCGCCGTCACGAGTTTGGGGTCCGACCATGTCCACCACACGCCCCAAGTCGGCTTGGCCCAAATCGGGCCCGTGATGACGACCATCGTCGTGAAGAACAGGCCCACTTCCGCAGAGCAGGCGGCCACGATGTCCCATTTCCGGCCACCCTTCCACAGGTAGGCAATGCTCGCCACGAAGGTCACGAAGAAGGCCAGGAACCCGGTCCACGCGGCGGGAACGTGGAAGTAGAATATCCGCTGGGCCAATTCAGCCCCGCCGACGAAGCCCGCGGCTGGCGGTGCGTAGGCCAGGGCAAGGTACCCGCCCGCCAGGATGCCCACGAAGGCCAACCCGCCCAGCACGGGGAGCCACCAATCCTTTCTTTCGGCCACGTCCTACTCCTCAATCACATAGTCGAAGGTCATCAGCGACAGCGTCAAGAATATCACGTCGAAACCGACCAGCAACTGCCACCACCGACTCACTTCGCTCATCGCCAGCCCGTCGAGAACGCCAGCCGTGAGTTTCACCGCGGCAATCAGGAGGGGCACTGCGACAGGGAACAACAGCAGCGGAAGCATCACCTCGCGAGCGCGGGTGTTCACCGCCATTGCCGAGAAGAGCGTGCCCACTCCCGCAAAGCCCAACGTGCCCAAAGCCACGACGACAACCAGCATCGGTACCGCTCGGAACGACAGGTTGAACAGCACGAAGGTTATCGGCAGAACAAAGGCTTCGACGATGCCCATCAGCGCCATGTTGCTCAGCATCTTGCCCAAGTATATGGCGCTTCGGTCTACAGGGCAAAGCAGCAGCCCTTCCAGCGACCCCCTGTCCTTCTCCAGGATGAACGAGCGGCTGAGGCCAAGCATTCCGGAGAACGTGAAGGCCACCCAAAGGATGCCCGGCACCAACGCGCGGGCGTTCTCCACACGGAGTTCCAGCGCGAAGTTGAAGATGATGACAATGAGCAGGGCGAAGACGAACATCGCGCTGAACATCTCGCGGGTGCGCCATTCCGCGCGGAGGTCTTTCCACGCCACAGCCCCGACTTTGCGCAGGAAACTCATCGCCGCCTACTCCGCAACCTGTTCCGCATAAATCTGGCAGAATCGCTGGATGTCCAGTTCTCTCGCAGGCGACTGGTAGTCCAGCCTGCCGTTCGCCAGAATCGCGACGCGGTCTGCCACTTCCAGGCCAAGTTCCAGGTCGTGGGTGGTCATAATCACGGAGCGCCCGCTGGCCGCAAGAGTGTGCAGAACCTCCCGAAGCATGGCCGTAGCCTGCTGGTCCAGACCCGTGTACGGCTCGTCCATCAACATGACCTGCGGGTCGTGCAGGATGGCTCTGGCGATGGACAGGCGCTGCTGCATGCCCCTGGAATAGGAGCGGACAGGCTCGTGCCGCCGGAAGTAGAGCGCAACCTGCTTCAGCACCTCTTCGATGCGCGCCTCCAGGTTGGCAACGTCGTACATCCGACCGTAGAACTGCAAGTTCTCTACAGCCGTCAGGTCGTCGTACAGAAGCGTTCGGTGGGACACCAGGCCGATGCGCCGCCGCACATCTGTCGGATGCTCGTCGACGGACATGCCGCCGATGCGCACCTGCCCGCTGGTCGCGCGGCTCAACGTCGCCAGGATGCGAACGAAGGTCGTCTTGCCCGCGCCGTTGGGCCCGACCAGGGTCAGGTACTCTCCTTCGCCGACATCCAGGTCGATGCCGCGCAGCACCTTCTTCAGGCCGAAGGATTTCACCAGCCCGTGCACTTGAATCATGGCGTGCTACTCGCCTCCCAGCCGTTCCAGTTCCAGCAATCGCGCCTTCAGTGCCTGCCGCCTTGTGTGGTAGACCTCTTCGTTCAGCTGGCCCGCCTCGAAGGTGTCGTCCAAATCGGCGATAGCCGCCAGCAACTCTTCCCACTCGTCCTCTGTAGTCACAGGCGGTGCCGCCACAGGCTCAGCACGCTCTTTGCGGCGCAGGGACGGATAGGCGAAGGCGAGCGCCACGAGAAACAAAGCCAGCGCGCCCACGATGAACACATACGCCACGTTGGAGCCGCCGCCCTCCTCGCTGCTGGAAGCCGCAGCAGATTCCTGCACGTCGCCCGATATCTCCAGGGCAACGATGTCGCCTTTGGCGAAGCCCTGGCCCACATAGGCTATGAAGGACCGCGTGCCCGCGCCCATGGTGCCCATGTAGGAAAGTTGCTCGCTGAGCAGTTCAGGCCCAATATCCGCCACGAACGCGTTCACGTTCGCCGCGGCGTAGGGAAGCGTCGTGGAAATCACACGCGGAGAGCCATCGTAGGGCAGCACGTAGGAAAAAGCCGTCTGCAGCGTTCCCTGCCCAGGCACAATCGGCTCCGTGTCCGCAAAGCCGCCTGGCGTCTCCACGAATCTTCCGGCGAACATGGATTCCTCGTAAATCAGTTCGGTGGCGTCCACAGGCAGGACGAAATTCACCGTCGTTCGCGCCTCGCCTGCGGCAGGCTCCGCTCCGATGTAGGTTCTGTCTCCACTGTTGGAAAAGGAGTGAACCTCGGTCACGTCCATCGCGCCATCCAGGAAGTCGATGACGTAGTGAATCCGCGAAAGCGAAATCGCTGCGTCGCTGGTCGTCGTCTCGTAGACCGGCAGAGTCGTCTGCAGTTCGCTTGCCCCCTGTTCGAAGGCAAGCACGTCGGAGGCATACTGGATGCCGAGATACTCCGTCGAGAGGACGTACATGACGTCCTCGCCCGTGTCCAGCCCTTCCACGCGGAACCATCCGTCCGCGTCGGTCTGCACCGTCTGGACAGAGAGAGCCTCCGTTCCTTTGAAGCCTTGCACGGAAACTCCCACGGCGCCCGGCGGCGATCCACCCGCCGTCCCGTTCACCACCTGCCCCAAAATCACCCCTGTGGGCGACTGTGCGCCCACGAGGGCAACCGAGGCGGTCAAAAACAGCAGTGCCAGCGCCAGGCTGGCCATCGTCTTCTTCACCCAATCGCTCCTATACACACAATGCGCATCCACGAGTTGTAGGGGCGAAGCATTTGGCAGGGAGGATTCCTCTTCTACAGCAAATCCCTGCTTCCAAATGCTTCGCGCCTACCGAATCCGTTTCTCACAACGGCTTGCCGCACTTCACGCAGAAGCGGTCGCCCTCGTCGTAACGCGTGCCGCAGTGGCGACATACACGCTCCTGGGACACGGCCGCGCCGCATCGGGAGCAGAACAGGTCGTCCGGGTCCAGGGAGGCACCGCATTGGGCGCACCGACCCGGTGCTGCCGCCTCAGTCCGGGCAGCGCGCTTCTGCTTGCGCTGCGCCCGCAGTGCCCTCACCCGCCGCTCTATCTCGTCGTCCGCCTCTGGCGTCACGCTGCAGCGCAGCGTCTCATACTCTTCTGCGTCCAGTTTCCCTATGCGAAAGTCCAGTTCCAGGTCCTCAACGTCTGCGTACGCTTCCTGCGTCTCCAGGTCAGGCAGCGCCGGCGCCTCCAGTTCGCGGATGCCCTGCAGAAGCGGGTAGCCGACAAACCCGAGGACGACCAGTATCATCAGCACCACCAACAGCGTAGCCATCACTTCGTCCTCCTCGCAGACCGTCGTTCTCGCGAGCGGGGCCACATGGCCCACGCCGTCCCGAACAGCAGGATGCCGCCGCCAATCCACAGCCACGTGACCATCGGATGGGTCTGGATGGCCAGTGTCGCCAGGCCGCTTTCATCCAGGCCTGACAGAATCACATACAAATCCTCGACCAGGCCCGGCCGTATGGCCACTTCCGTGACCCACTGCTCCACGTTCCAGTGGAAGTTCTTATCCGCCACCATCGCTCCCAGGTAGCGGTTGCCGCGGCTCACGTCCAGGGTCACGGCAAACCGTTGCTTCGCGGGCAGCGGCTGTATCTGGAAGTCACGATATTGTAGAGTGTACCCCTGCACCGGCACCGACTCGCCGGGGCGCATGGAGAGGGTCGTGTCGGTCTTGTAGACAGAAGACCCAACCACGCCCGCGGCCATGATGACAATCGCCAGGTGAACGAGGTATCCTCCGTAGCGCCGGTGGTTCTTGTTCACAAGGCGGAGGAAGGCCACCGCATAGGGCTCGCCAGTCATCCGCTTGCGCGCCAGCCACCCTCGCCCGAACTCAATCAGAATGGACACCAGCACAAACAGGCACATGGAGAAGCCGAACACCGCATGGCCAGGGCCGACACCCGCGACGAGAAGCGCCACGCCGAAGGCCAATGCCACCAGCGCAGGAATCACCAACGCATGCAGCACCCGCCGCGACGACGACTGCCCCCATGCCAACAGCGGACAGACAGCGATGATAAACATGGCGGCTGCTCCCAGCGGCGAGAATATGCGGCTGTAGAAGCCCGTTCCGACCGAAATCTGCCGTCCGGTCAAGAGTTCCGCCAGGGTTGGATAGAGCGTTCCCAGCAGCACCGCCAGGGCAATGCCGACCAGCGCCAGGATGGCGACCATCAGGCTGAACTCACGGGATAGAAAAGCCCGAATCTGTCGGGTCGACAGCATCTCCTCGCGCCTGTACAGCATCAGGGAAATCACAAGGCCCAGCACAACCGCCAGAAATGCCAGGAAATAGTAGCCGAGGGGCGACTGTCCGAACGCGTGGACGGACTGAATCAGGCCGCTTCGAGTCACGAATGTGGCGAAGACGCACAGCACAAAGGTCAGGGTCGCCAGCACAATGTTCCAGCGCTTGAACATGCCGCGCCGTTCTTGCATCATCACCGAATGCAGAAACGCCGTTCCCACAAACCAGGGAATGGCCGAGGCGTTTTCAACAGGGTCCCACGCCCAGTAACCGCCCCAGCCCAATTCCACATAGGCCCACTGCGCGCCCAGCAGGATGCCTATCCCCAGAGAAAGCCAGGCGAACAGGCTCCAGAGGCGTATGCCGCGAACCCATCCGGAGCCCAAGCGCCCTGTAACAAGAGCAGCGATGGCGTAGGCGAAGGGGATGGTGTAGGCTGCGTAGCCGATAAACAGCGTTGGCGGGTGATAAATCATCCCCGGGTTCTCCAGAAGCGGGTTCAGCCCCAGCCCTTCTCCTGGATTCATGGGGAGGAGTTCGAAGGGGCTGGACATGTTGACCAGAAGCAGGGCAAAGAAGGCCGCCACGCCCGCCACCACAGCCGCGACATAGGGCAACAGTTCCTCGTTCCAACTGCGCTTTCTCACCACGACCACGGCCCCGAAAATCGCCAGCAGCCACATCCAGAGAAGCATGGACCCTTCTTGTCCTGCGTAAAAGGCCGACACGACATAGATGGTGGGGAGATAAGAACTCACAGTGTCATAGACGTACTTCACCTGGTAGTTGCGGGTCAGCAGGAGAAACAGCAAACAGGCAGACGCCACGGTGGCCAGCCCCGCAACGGCAATGATAGCATTGCGGCCGCTCCGTACCAGTTCGGGAACGCGCTGGCGCGCCCCCAGAACAGAGGCAACCAGCCCATAGATGGAGATGACCAGCGACAACGTGAGGGCCCAGTGACCCAGGGTAGTGGCAATCAAGGCGCACCCTCCGTCTTCGAATTCAACTTCTACGAGCCTGAGGCTTCGTCAGTAGCCTTTTCCTCGTACTTGGAGGGGCACTTCAGCAGAATCTGGCTGGCCTGGAACACGCCATCCGACCCCATCTTCCCCTCCACGACGGCGGTAGCGCCATCGCGGAACATGTCGGGGCGCAGCCCCTGATAGAACACGGGGAGCCGTCCGGTGTCATCGCTCAGTTCGAAACGCAACGTCAGGTTGTGGGCGTCCCACTCAATGGTGTCGCCGAGGATGGTGCCGTTGACCCTGACGATGCTGTCCGCTTCTTGCGCTATCACCTGGCCCACGGTGAGATATTCGGCGGTCGCGCCCTGAATGCTGGTGATGACCAGGTACAGAATCACCGCCACGACCACGGCCCCGCCCGCGAAGAATTTTATCTGCTTGTTTGAACGCCGCGCCCCTGGGCGGGCGTCCCCCACATTTTCATCACTCATTGCTGTCACCATCCCAGCGAGTCTCGATTGAACCCGCTGAAAACTGTACCATAAAGGTCAAGAATTGTCAACTTTCTTGCCTATCGCTTTTTCACTTTAGTGCCGCATTTGGGGCAGAACGCGTCGCCGGGACGCAGGCCGGTCCCGCACTTGTGACAGTACGCGACAGCCTCCGTCTTCGCCCGCGTCTGCTTGGCCGTCTTCGGCTTGGGCCTGGCCGAACGCACTGGCGCGGTTTTCGGTCGCTTGCGCCCCTGGGTCACGGCATAGACGCCAGCCCCCACAAGAAGAGCCCCCGCAACGCCGATAAGGATGTACGCCAGCGTGTTGTCCTTTGCTTTGGGCATGTCCTCGAACTCTGCGGTCCCGGGCGTAGGAAGCGCCAGGATTTCCGAACTCAGCCGAGGGTCCGTCTTCTCATACTGAGCCGACAACTCAAAAGTCTGTCCTGCCTCAAACGCGTCCAGCATGTACCCTTGCAGCGGCAGCCCATCGAAGTCGATGCCCGTTTCTGTGGCCACAGGTGTCAGCGTCAGGTCTTGGGCGCCGGCAGGCTGCTTCACCTCCACAGCCAGGCTCTCGGTAGCATAATCGGCCTGGAACGTGTAAGTGAAGGTCCGAAGGGTGTCCGTGATCACGAGAGGGTTGTAGTAGTACTCGAACTGAAACACGCGGTACGGGTTGGTATAACTCACCGCGAGGAAGTCGCCCGCGTCCTCCAGTTCGTACTGGAGGTAGCGGTATTCGCCGCTGGCGTCCACGCCCGCCGTGGCCGCCGGTACCCCAGCCTCCTTCGGCATCAGGAATCGGAGGGTCACCGGGAGAGTCACGTCGTCAGCCACTTCCCCGTGGTAGATGACCAACACGCCTTCCTTGTCGTACTCAGGCCACAGCGATACATTCAGGCTGGCCAGCCGAACCGTGCCCTGGGCAGATGCAGTGGCCGCGCAAAGCGCAGCGACCAGAATAAGGAGGGCGAAGACAAGTCCCCGACGCCTGCGATATCCAGACTTCATATATACCCCAAGTGTTAGCATAGATTATCATTATACCCAGAGCCGCCCGTTCGACAAACTCCCAGACCGCGCGCAACAGACAGTCTCGGACTTTGACGTCTTGCCGTATTCTGGCTATACTCTAAGAGGAAACAGAGAATCGGGGTGTAGCGCAGTTGGCTAGCGCGCAGCGTTTGGGACGCTGAGGTCGGAGGTTCAAATCCTCTCACCCCGACCACGCGGCGGAGCACGTCGTTGCAGCGAGCGGGAGTAGCTCAGTTGGTAGAGCCCCTGCCTTCCAAGCAGGTTGTCGCGAGTTCAAGTCTCGTCTCCCGCTCCTATCCGACTCTGCGGGCCCATAGCTCAGCGGCAGAGCGGCCGGCTCATAACCGGTTGGTCCCTGGTTCGAATCCGGGTGGGCCCACCTGAACTACAGTAGTTACGAGGCGTTCATCCTTTCACCCACCAGCCCTTCCAACTCATCCGCCAGCGCCTCGCCCCTCTGCCGCAGCGCTTCCATCGCGGCCCGCAGCGACTCGGCCACGCCCGCATCCTTGATGTCCTTGAGGTTCACTGCCACATTCAGCAAGGCTCCCTGCACGGCGGCGCGGGCCATGCTTCCCGCCACCCCACTGTCGCAAATGCAGGACGGGTTTCCCTGTGCTGCGACCCGCTTCGCCAGTTCCAGCGTTTCCACGCTCAGGCGAGCCACCTGCATGGGAACCTCGGCGGCGTAGATGAGGGCTTTCTGTATAGCTTCGCGACGGGTTCCCTTTTCCAGGTCGGTGCCTTTGGGCATGGCGAAGGCCTGCATCACGGCGCCGTAGGAGTCGCTGTCCTCCTGCGCGGCCTCGGCCAGCGTACCCCTGAGTGCTTCGGCCCTCCGCCGAATTTCCTGCATCTCCGGCTCTACCTCTGCGAATGCGGGTTTGCCCAGGGTGAGACCCGCGTGCATCTGCACCAGCGCCGCCGCCAGCGCTCCGGCCAGCGCCGCCACACTCCCCCCGCCCGGAGTCGCCGTCGGGGCGGCCACAGCATCCAGGGTGCTCCAGGGTACCCAGTCCTCTGCGTCTTCCGCCAGGCGATTCTCCAGTATCTGCGCGTCATCGAAATCGTGCAGCCCCAGGTACCATTTGGCGGCGCCCACCAACGCCTCGGACGGCGCAAGTCCCACAATCTCGCTCGCAATCACAGACACGCCATACCGCGCCGCCTCGGTGCGAATCGCCTCGAACACGCGGTACAGAGGCGTTCGGCGGTAGTCCGTCATGTTCATGGTCACCTGCACCACACCGCCTGCGGGCACGCCAAGAGCCTTCACGTAGCGAAACCCGCCGCTGGAATGGCGCACCGCCCTGGCAATAGCCTTGGCCACCTCCACGTCCGACGAGTTCAGGTTCACGTTGAACGCGATGAGGAACGGGCGCGCTCCGATGGCGGTTGCCCCCGCGCTGCCTATCCTTGCAGGACCGAAGTCCGGCGCGCGGTCGGGATTGCTCCCCATCTCCTTCTTCAGCCCCTCGTACTCGCCCCGCCGCACGTCGGCCAGGTTCTGGCGTTCGGGGCGCGTGGCAGCCGCTTCGTACAGATACACCGGAATCTTCAATTCCCAGCCCACCCGCTCGCCCAGGCGGCGGGCCATCTCCACGCACTCTTCCATGCTCACGCCGCGGACCGGCACGAAGGGGACTACATCGGTAGCGCCCATTCGCGGATGCGCACCCCGATGCTCATCCATGTCAATCCTTTTCGCCGCCGCCTCGATGCCGCGAAACGCGGCCTCCTCCACGGCCTGCGGCGGGCCTACAAGGGTCACCACCGTCCGATTGTGGTCTGCATCCGACTCCACATCCAACACGCGAACCCCGGCGACCTCCTCCATTTGTCCCACAATCTGCTCAACCACCTCAGCGTTGCGTCCTTCGCTGAAGTTGGGCACGCACTCCACAATCTTTCTCACGACAGCCTCCTTCCGGGACACACCGCCCGCTTCCGCCTGCGAACGCCCCTGAAGCCCCAACCGCGTGGGTGTGTCACCTGCGCTCAACAGGACGGCTGGCATTCTAGCATCGGGCTTCGGGCGCGTCAAAGCGGCTCGGCTCCAGTTGCCTGCCCGCGCCAGTCGTGCTAGAATGCCAGGGCTTCGCCAAGGGTCACGACGGCAACTCTCGACGTGGGGAACTGACCTATGAATCTCACAACTCCCTGGACGCCAACAGCGCTGCTCGGCCTCCTCGCCATTTTGATTTACCTTGCGCGGCGGCTCAGACAGACCTGGCTCGCCTGGCTGGCAGGGTTGGGCTTGGGAGCGGTTGGCGCTTCGCTGATTCTGCTTCGCCTTTCGTCGACCAGCGCGCCCTTCGGGTTCCCGTGGCCCTCGGCATTGGGAGTGCCTCCCCGCTGGGCGGCAGACCCGGAGCAGTTCCCTTTCGCCATCGTCATCTTCCTTCTGAGCCTGGGCGCAGCCGTCGCGCGCAAGACATCGGTCGAGAAACTGGTCGCGCCTCTGCTGCTGACCGGTGCCACTTTCCTGTTCCTGTTCGCGGCAAACCTGCCTGCCCTGGCCCTCTCGTGGCTCGTTCTGGAAGTCCTCCTCCTGTGCCTGAAAAGCGAGTCCACGCAGGACGCAAGCCGACCGCGCAGTACAAGAGCGCTGGATGGCATGTGGGGATTCGTTGCCTTTGCCTGCATTCTGCTCGCCTGGCAGCAGACGGGGGGAGCCACCCTGCGGGCCTACGGAGCCGAGCAGTGGTCGCCGTTGGCCCGAACCCTCGTGCTCGCCGCCGCTTTCGTTCGGATGGGCGTCTATCCACTTGTGTCGCGGCGCGTGGTCTTCCGGGAGGCCAGGCTGGAACCGCTGGATGCGTTCGCCGTGCTGCCGGTGCTTGCGGGGTTGGCCCTGGCCCAGCGCCTAGACCTGCTGGGCCCGCCGCTGTACCCACGGCAGATTGCCTGGGCAGGAGCACTGTCGGCACTCGTGTGCGGCTTCGGGGCATGGCACAGCGCGTCTGCCCATCGCCGCATCCAGTGGGCTTTGCGTGGAGCCCTCGCCCTGGTTCTGCTTCTCTGGGGCACGGGAGCCGTCTCGCCCCGCCTGCTCTTCCCCAGCGCCGCCGCCTCCATCGGACTGGGCTTCGGCCTCTGGATGCTGCGCCCGCCTGAACCGTCGCCGACCGGCGGCGTGCGGCAGCGAATCTGGTGGTTCATCGTCTGGGGAGGCCCCGCCGTGGCCCTGGGGCTTGGGCCACTTAGCCCCCTTGCCTACGGCATGCTCCAGTTGTGGCAGCACCTTCTGGAGAGCAGCCTGCTGCCCCTTCTTCTGTTGGGACTGGCCGGACAAACGCTGCTCATCGCGGCCCTGCTCCGCAGAGTTCCGCTCGGCGAGACCGTCGGAGTCCACGAGCCGCAGGGATGGAGCATGGTTGGGCTTTGGACCTTTGCGGCATTCGTGCTGGCAGTGTGGCCCCAGGCGATTGCCCATCTCGCCGATTTCTCTTGGCAGGAGACCATTTCTGGCCTTCACCTGTCGCCATCGCCGGGCATCTGGGCTGCCATGATTCTGCCGCTGCTAGGAGGCATCGCACTGCCAGGCCCTTCCGTCCTAGACGGAAACTGGCGCGCGTGGGCCAACCGTGCGGCGGCAATCCTGGCCCTAGAGTGGACGCACGACGCAGTGGGGGCTGTGGCCGGGTCCGTCGAATGGGCGCTTCAGAGACTGGAGGGAATCTTGAGCGAGACAGGGTACCTGTCCTGGGCCATCGCATTTCTGCTTGTCCTCATCTTAATGTTGGCACCGTAATAATGGAGGAAGACGTGTGGCAGCACCGATAGACATCGGCCCGCTAGCCGCTTTCGGACTGCTGGTCATCAGCGGCGTTCTGGTCACCCTGACAGCAGACTGGCGGCTGGCGCTGGCAGCCGCCGCAGGACAATACGTTGCCGTGGCGATGCTCCTTCGGACGGTGGCATCCGACACCCTCGCCTGGGTCTACATTGTCGTGGGTGGCCTGGCATGCCTGATTCTCTTCCTGGGCAGGCGCGCACAGAGGCCGGGCCGCACAGAGCCGAACATCGGCATGGCGTTCCGCGTGGCAGTCCTGCTCCTGGCGCTGCTCATTGCAGGGCTGGCATCCACTCTTTGGCCGCTGCCTTTTGCCACCGAGTTCATTTCCCTGGCCTGTTTCACGCTGGCGGCATTGTTTGCGGCGCAGGTCATCTTGTATCAGGAGCCAATGCGCGTTGGCCTGGGGCTGCTGTTCTTGCTCAGCGGCGTCGCCCTGTACGAGCAGAGCGCCGAAGGGAGCCTGCTGCTCGCAGCGTGGGCTGCCGTAGGGCATCTGCTGGTCAGCCTGGCAGCAGGCTATCTGCAGACCTTCTGGCGTCGGCCAGAGGCACTTGAGGAGAAGCAGTGATGCCGAACACCATCTGCCTTCTCCTCTGGCCATGGGTCGCGCTGGTGCCCGTATGGCTGCTGCGCCGTCGCCGCTGGGCACACCTGCTGGGCGCAGCGGCGCTCGCTGTCGAAGCCTGGGCGTGTCTTCGGTTCCTGCCGGATGCAGGGATGGTTCTCCTGGACCGCACCGTCCACCTGGGTGAATCCGGCCGGCTGGCTCTGGCGTGGGTCGCAGGCGCATCCGCACTGCTCGCCCTTGCCGCAGCGGTCCACAAGGAGAAGCGCGCCGTCGCCCTGGGGCTGTTGCCTTTGACCTCAGTGGCAGGGATTGCGCTGGCAGTGGACCCGCTGCCGCTCGGGTTCGCCGCGTTGTGGCTCATCATTCCTCTCGCCACCCTTTCCTACCAGCCCGGAGATGCATCCACCCACAGCGGGATTCTGCGATTTCTCACGCTCCCGGCGCTGGGGCTGCCGCCGCTCCTCCTCGCTTCCTCCCTCATCTCCCAGACGCCGTTGATTGCGCCAGACCAGCCGCCTCCGTGGGGAACCGTCGCCGTCTTGATAGTGTTGGTATGCGCGGCTTGGCTCAGCCTTTTCCCGTTCCACACCTGGGCCCCTGGCCTGGCCCGCTCTGCAAACCCCCTCGTTTCCGGCTGGATTCTGGGCGTGTTCCAGCCCCTGGTTCTCCTCACTGTCATCCGCACCTTCGGGGCATACCCGGAGATTCCAGGGCAGCCGGGCGCGCTGAAGATCGTGCAGGTCGTCGCGTTGGGAAGCATGGCTATCGGCGCCGCCTTCGCCGCCAGCGCAGACCGTGCGGGTCACGTCTGGGGATATTCCAGCGTCATGAGTCTGGGGTGGCTTCTTTTCATGGCGGTGTCAGGCGCCGCCATGCCGACGCCGTTGTACTGGTTGGTCGCGGCAATCTATTCCGCCAGCACCATTCTCGTCTCCATCGGCATGCTGGGAGTCGGAGGCGAGAGCCTTTCGAAGCCGCTCCGCTCGCTGGCGGGCATCGCGCGGGCGCGCGGGGGAAGCGTGGCGCTCCTTCTGGTCGGCGGGCTTGCCCTCTGTGCTCTGCCGTTGAGTGCGGCAGGCCTGGAACGCGGCACTGCTTCCGTCCTGCCGTCAGGTGTGGGCTCCGCGGTTGTCTACATCGCTCCCCTGCTGGCATCGGTCGGCTGGTGGCGTCTCCTGTGGGCGAGCGTCCAGCGCGGCCACCGCACGGAAGCGCCGACGGGCGTGGGTGGAACCCTGCTGGCCTGGTTGCTGACAGTGCTGGCCGTGGCGTCCCTCGTATGGGCGGGCGTCTGGCTGCGCCTGGGAGAAGCGTTCGTACGAGCGCTGGGAGGCAGTTGATAGCCCTCGGTAGGAATTTGATAGTTTTTGACAGACCTTTTGTGCTATAGTGAGGGTGTGCAGGAAGGCAGCAACGCATGTTGTCGCCTTCTTCGTGCGTCTAGAGGAGGTTGTTTTGACCGAACCCGACCGTTCATCGCGCATCAGCGGCTTTCACACGTGGACTGTGGCGCAGAGACAGCAAGCAGTCCAGGAGTGGGCCGCGCTGCGCCCGGAGGAGATAGCCGCGCTGGAAAGCGGGCTGTCCCTGCTGCGGGCCGACAAGATGATTGAGAACGTGATTGGCCAGCACGCGCTTCCCCTGGGCATCGCCACCAATTTCCTGGTGAATGGCCGGGACTATCTGGTGCCCATGGTGATTGAGGAGCCTTCGGTGGTGGCAGGCGCGAGTTTCGCCGCCAGGCTGTTCCGTGCCGGGGGCGGGTTCAAGTGCCAGAGTCTCGGTCGCGAGATGATTGCCCAGATTCAAGTCCTCGACCTTGACAGCCTGGAGGAGGCACAGAAGCAACTCCGCGAGGCCGAGGCGCGCATCCTGCGGAGGGCTAATTTTCTGCAGCCGGGCATGATGGCGCGAGGAGGCGGCGCGAAGTCGCTGGAAGTCCGCGTGTTCCCGGAAACTCCGGCGGGGCCGATGCTCATCGTACACGTGCTGGTTGACACGGTAGACGCAATGGGAGCCAACGCTCTCAACAGCATAGCCGAAGGCCTGGCTCCAATGGTGGAAGAAGTGACAGGCGGGCGCGTCAACCTCCGCATCCTGTCCAACTTGTCGGACAGGCGCATGGTTCGAGTCGAAGGGCGAGTTCCGGCGGAGACTCTGGCGGGAAACGGTCTGGACGGCCAACAGGTCATCCGGCACATTCTGGAGGCGGCAGCCCTGGCTGAAGTAGACCCTTACCGCGCCGCCACTCACAACAAGGGAATCATGAACGGCATGGATGCGGTGGCTATCGCCACCGGAAACGATTGGCGGGCCCTCGAAGCCGGCGCTCACGCCTGCGCAGCGCGGCCAGGAAGGTACACATCCTTGACACGCTGGCAGGAGACGGAGAACGGCGACCTGGCTGGCTCGCTGGAGGTACCGCTGGCGGTGGGCATCGTGGGCGGGGCGACCCAGTCGCATCCCACCGCGAGAGTCGCCCTGAGGATTCTCGGCGTGGAGACGGCAGCGGAACTGGCCCAGGTCATCGCAGCGGTAGGGCTTGCGCAGAACCTGGCGGCGCTGCGGGCGCTGACCACCGAGGGCATCCAGCGCGGGCACATGGCGCTGCACGCTCGTCAGATGGCCATCGCCGCGGGAGCCCGCCCGGACGAAGCGGATATTGTCGTCGACCAGATGGTGAAGGAACAAGACATTCGCCCGCAACGGGCTCGAGATGTGCTGGACGCCCTCCGTTCCCATTCCGGAGCAATCCATCCCATGGAGAACACAGACCAATGAAGCCAATTCAGGACGTGGGCATTGTGGGCTACGGCGCGTACGTGCCGCGCTTTCGGCTGCCCGCCAAGGAAGTGGCGCGCATCTGGCAGCAGTCGGACGGCCCCGTGCCCATTGTAGAAAAGGCGGTGCCGGGCCCCGACGAAGACGCAGCGACCATCGCCATCGAAGCGGCGCAGAACGCGCTGAAGCGCGCGATGATTTCGCCGCAGGACATTGGCGCTGTCTGGGTCGGGAGCGAATCCCATCCCTACGCGGTGAAGCCCACATCCACCATCGTGGCCGAAACCATCGGGGCGACGCCTGCCGTCCAGGCAGGCGACTGGGAGTTTGCCTGCAAGGCCGGGACCGAAGCCATGCAGGCCGGCTTCGGCTTCGTGGGATCGGGTATGGCGCGGTACGCGCTGGTCATCGGAGCCGACACCGCTCAGGGCCGCCCAGGAGACGAACTGGAATACACCGCGGGCGCTGGCGGCGCGGCCTACATTATCGGCCTCAAAGAGGAAAGCCTCGCCTACCTGGAAGGCTCGTACTCCTTTGTGACCGACACGCCGGACTTCTTCCGCCGCCCAGGGCAGACCTACCCGGAGCACGGCAGCCGGTTCACGGGCGACCCAGCCTACTTCCGCCACGTGCTCAGCGCCGCACAAGAACTGATGCAGCAACTGGGAACCGAACCCTCGGACTACCGCATGGCGGTGTTCCACCAGCCGAACGTGAAGTTCCCTCAGAGGGCCGCCAAGATGCTCGGCTTCACCGATGAGCAGGTGAAACCCGGCTTGCTGGTGAGCCGCATCGGCAACACCTACGCCGGTTCATCCATGCTGGGCCTGACCGCCCTTCTGGACGTCGCCCAGCCCGGAGACCGGCTGCTGCTGGTTTCCTTCGGCTCCGGCGCAGGAAGCGACGCCATGTCCTTCGTCGTGACCGACAAACTGCCGGACCGCGTGGAGCAAGCGCCTTCTACCCAGCACTATGTACAGCGCAGAAAAGAAATCGACTACGGCATGTACGTTCGGTACCGCCGAAAACTGAAACTGCAGTAAGACAGCGAGGCTCGCGTGAGAGACGTCAGCATCATTGGAATCGGACAGATTGAAGTCGGGGAACACTGGGGCAAATCGCTTCGGCATTTGGCGGGGGAGGCCGTCTTGGCCGCCATGCGCGATGCCAGCCTGGAGAAGGCCGATGCCCTGTACGTGGGGAACATGCTGTCGGGCGAACTGAACGGTCAGGGACACCTGGGAGCCCTCATCGCCGATTTCGTAGGGCTTCGCGGCATCGAGGCCGTCAAAATCGAGGCGGCGTGCGGCTCCGGGGCTGCCGCCGTTCGCATGGCCTATCTGGCCGTCGCCAGCGGACTTCTGGACGTGGTCATCGCTGCCGGCGTGGAAAAGATGACCGACCAGGCAACCGACGTAACGACGGCGGCCCTTGCGACGGCTGCCGATGCGGAGTACGAGGTGGTTCACGGAACGTCGTTCGTCTCGCTGAACGCACTCCTGATGCAGCGGTACATGTACGAGTACGGCGTGAAGCACGAAGATTTCGCGGGCTTTCCCATCACCGCCCACAAGAACGCAGCCAACAACCCGTACGCCATGTTCCAGAAGGCCATTTCTTTGGAGACGTTCAAGCGGGCGAAGATAATTGCGTCCCCCATCAACCTGATGGAATCGTCTCCCATCGGGGATGGCGCGGCTGCCGTCATTCTGGCTCCATCGGATGTGGCGCGGGCCTTCCAACCTGCCGCGGTACGCATCGCAGGCTCAGCCATCGTCACAGACTCGCTGGCCATCCATGACCGACACGACCCGCTCTTTCTGGAAGCGGCAGCCCAATCAGCCAGGAAGGCGTACCACCAGGCGGATGTGGGGCCCGAAGACATCGATTTCTTCGAACTCCACGACGCCTTCAGCATCACGGCGGCTCTGTCGCTGGAGGCGGCTGGCTTCGCCGAGCGCGGCAACGGAGCCTACCTTGCCAGGGATGGAGAAATCGCGCTGGACGGACGCATCCCGATTTGCACTATGGGCGGGTTGAAGGCGCGGGGGCATCCCGTTGGCGCAACAGGAGTCTACCAAATCGTCGAATCGGTCCTACAACTTCGCGGGCAGGCCGGGAAGAACCAGGTCAAGAACGCCCGCATCGGATTGGCGCAGAACATCGGCGGCAGCGGCGCCACCGTGATTACACACATTCTGACCGCCGAGGAATGATTTCCACCATCAGTGGAGGTGAAAGAAATGCAGATTGCACAGTACTGGAGATTGCAGCCACAGCGATACCGGCTGACCGGAGAAGTGTGCCGCTCTTGCGGAGCCAAACTGTTCCCGCCTCGGGACGTGTGCCCGGAGTGCTCCAAGCCGGCCTACGAGACGCTGGAGTTCAAGGGCAACGGCGAGGTCTACTCCTACTCCACGCTGTCTCAGGGCCCGGCGGGATACAGAGAATATGAGCCTTACACCGTCGCCCTCGTCAAACTGGAAGAGGGGCCGCTACTCACCGCCCAACTGACCGATGTGGACCCGGAAGATGTGCGCATCGGCATGCCTGTGGAGATGGTGACGCGCAAACTCACCGAGGATGGCGAGAACGGCCTCATCGTCTACGGGTACAAGTTCCGGCCCGTGCTCAAGCCTGCGGCCAGCGCGTAGCCCCAGACGGGAACCCGTCCCGCCCTATCAACGCGACCTCAACAGAAAAAGCGACTTGCTCCCGCGTGGAGCAAGTCGCTTCGTGCTGTCCGGCCAGCGCGCTATTTGTCGTCCAGCGCCGCCACACCGGGCAGAACTTTCCCTTCGAGGAACTCCAGCGAAGCGCCCCCGCCGGTGGAGATGTGGGACATCTTATCGGCGACCCCTGCCTGCGTCACCGCTGCCGCAGAATCGCCGCCGCCGATGATGGTCGTCGCGTCGGGCAGTTGGGCCAGCGCGCGGGCAAGGGCAAAGGTGCCCTCTGCGAAGCGCGGAAACTCGAACACTCCCATGGGGCCGTTCCAGATCACCGTTCTGGCACCCTTCAGCGCTTTCGTGAAAGACGCGATGGTCTCCGCTCCGATGTCCAGAATCCTCCAGCCCTCCGGCACGCTGTCCACGGGCACCTCTTTCATGGCAGCATCGGCGGCAAAGGCGTCGGCCACGACAACGTCCGTGGGGAGCAGAATCTTGTCTCCGCCCTCATCCAGAAGCCGCCGTGCCACATCCACGCTGTCGTCTTCCACCAGAGATGCCGCCACATTGTATCCCTGGGCCTTCAGGAACGTGTTCGCCATCCCGCCGCCGACAAGGAGGCGATCCACCTTGCCCAACAGGTTCTGGACGACGCCAATCTTGTCAGAAATCTTCGCGCCTCCAAGAATGGCCACAAAGGGGCGCTCAGGGTTCTCCAACGCACGGCCCAGGTAGTCTATCTCCTTCTCCATCAAGAAACCGGCGACGGCCGGCAGATAGTCTGTGACCCCGACGGTGGAAGCGTGGGCGCGGTGCGCCGTCCCGAAGGCGTCGTTCACATAGAGATCCGCCAGGGAGGCCAGTTGGCGGCTGAACTCCGGGTCATTCGCCTCCTCTTCTGGATGGAACCGCAAGTTCTCCAGGAGCAGCACCTGGCCGGGCTTCAACGCCTTGACCGCCTTCTCCGCTTTGGGGCCGATGCAATCTTCCGCGAAGGCCACCGGCTGCCCCAACAGTTGGCCCAGCCGTTCCGCCACCGGCCTCAAACTCTGATCGGGAACCACCTTGCCCTTGGGGCGTCCCAGGTGTGACATGAGGATAACCCGCGACTTGTGTTCCACCAGGTACCGAATCGTGGGCAGTGCAGCAACGATGCGAGTGTCGTCGCCGACAGAGCCGTCCTCCAGGGGGACATTGAAGTCCACGCGGACCAAAACACGCTTCCTCGAGACCTCTACATCTCGAATCGTCTTCTTGTTCATCGGTTGCCCTCCAGTCGCAGACTGCGTGCGATGCTGCTCAGCGATGCGCCGCAACGCAGGCCAAGAGTATTCAGGGAATGGGCAACTACATTCTTGCAGCCATGTAGGCGGCCAGGTCGGCAACGCGGCACGAATAGCCCCACTCGTTGTCGTACCAGGCAACCACCTTGAGCATGTTGCCGCCTGTGACCCTGGTGGAAAGAGCATCCACGATGGACGAACGCGAGTCGCCCTTGAAATCCATGGAGACCAGAGGCTCTTCCGTGTAGCCCAGAAGTCCTTTCAGTGAACCCTCGGCGGCGCTCTTGAAGACCCCGTTGACCTGCTCTACGGTCACGTCCCGGCTCAGTTCGGCGACAAAGTCAACGATGGAGACTGTGGGCGTGGGAACGCGCAGGGCGAATCCGTCGAACTTGCCTTCCAGTTCGGGGATGACCAGAGCCACAGCCTGAGCCGCCCCTGTGGTCGTGGGGATGATGTTCAGTGCCGCTGCGCGGGCGCGCCGCAGGTCTTTGTGCGGGAAGTCCAGGATCACCTGGTCGTTGGTGTACGAGTGCACCGTAGTCATCAGGCCGCGCACAATCCCAAACTCGTCGTTCAGCACCTTGGCAACGGGGGCCAGGCAGTTGGTCGTGCAGGAAGCATTGGACACGATACGATGATTCGCCGCGTCATACTTCTCTTCGTTGACGCCCAGCACGATGGTCAGGTCCACGCTGTCGCTGGGTTTGGCAGGCGCGGTGATAATCACCTTCTTCGCTCCCGCGTCCAAGTGAGCGGCAGCCTTCCGCCCGTCCGTGAAGACGCCTGTGGACTCGACGACGATGTCGGCGCCCAGGGCCTTCCAGGGCAGTTTCGATGGGTCGCGCTCGGCCATGCTCTCGAAACGCCGCCCGTTCACGGTCAAATCGTCCTCTGTTGCCTCGACCGTGCCCTCGAAATGGCCATAGTTGGAGTCATACTTCAGCAAGTGCGCGAGCGTGTGATTGTCGGTCAGATCGTTGACACCCACGACCTCCAACGTATCGGGGTGCCGCTCCATAATCGTCCGGAACACCTGGCGTCCAATTCGGCCAAAGCCGTTGATCCCAACTTTCACTTTTGCAGCCATACGTCCCTCCTTTGAACTGTGTTGATTGTTCCGACAGCATCTGCAGGCCGAGAGGCTGGGCTTGTCCACCAAGCACTCCGGGGAGCAGTGCCTACCAAAACTGTATTATACACTACCTGGCGTTTTCGCAGAAATCCATCAACCAGCGCGCCAGTTTCTGCGAATCGTGTCTCCAGGGGCGAGACGGTTCCGCAAGGTCCGCCGTGAACACTCTGTACGGTGCCCCGGAGGGGTATTCCAAAGATACCCACTCCACCCCCGCCACCTTGGGAAGGGGAGCAGAGAAATCGTCGTTGGCCAGCACATTGGGGAACAGGTCTGGCCCCACGTGGCGGTGCAGGGCTTCCACGTGGTCGCCAACGGAGTAGCCGTCGGTCTCGCCGCGCTGGGTTGCCAGGTTGCACACGTATACCTTCTTGGCATGGGAGGCGCGGATCGCTGTCACAATGTCCGCCACCAGCAGGTTGGGAAGAATGCTCGTGTACAGACTGCCCGGCCCGGCCACGATGAGGTCGGCGTCCAGAATAGCCCGCAGCGCCCCAGGGTAGGCCGGGACGCTTCCCGGCTGCAAGAATACCCGCTCAATCGGCTTTCCACTTTCTGGGATGTGCGATTCCCCCTCGACCAGTTGCGGCTCGGTAGATTCTCCGCTCGCATCTTCTCCCTGCAGTTCGGCCACGAGGGTCACGTTCTCCAGCGTGGAGGGCAGGATCTGGCCGCGCACCGCCAGCACCCTGCTCGACTCCAGCAAGGCCCGCTCGAAATCGCCGGTGACACCGGCCATGGCCGCGATGAACAGATTGCCAAAACTGTGGCCGTTCAGCCCTTCGCCCTCACCGAAGCGGTACTGGAACAGTTGCGTCATCAACGATTCCACGTCTGCCAGGGCGGCAATGCAGTTCCGAAAGTCGCCCGGCGGCAGAACGCCCAACTGACGGCGCAGCCTGCCCGAACTGCCGCCATCGTCGGCAACGGTGACGATGGCGGTGATGTTGTCCGTGTGCTCCTTCAGTCCTCGCAGGAGCGTGGATAGCCCCGTTCCCCCGCCGATGGCGACGACCTTCGGCCCTCGGTCGCGCTGCCAGTGCTGGTACACCACCTCGGCTACGTCGTGCTGGCCGGGGTGCAGAAAGGCCGCGAGCAGAGAGCGGTTCAACTGGTAGATAGCGACCGAGATAGCGCCAAGGCCCAGAAGGCCGAACAGCAGGCCGCGCCACTCCCGACCGATGAACTGAAGCGTGAGGTAGTAGAACACCGGGGGGAACGTCCAACTCACGTAGATTTCCCGCAGCAGATAGGCCACGCCAAGCCCTGTGACGGTGATGCCGAATACCATCAGCAGCAGCCAGCGCTTCACATGCATGCCGGGGTACAGCCAGCGCAGCGCCCCGCGAAGCCGGTTTCGGACCTTCACCCGTTTGCTCCTTCCCCACAACGTCTTGACGCTGGGATTATATCGCCGCCTCATCGTTTGGTCAAAGCGTTGGGCGGTGGTTGGATTCGCAGACACCTGCCTCGTTCGCCAGCGGTCATCCTGTCCGTTGGCATTTCCGGCGATTGAACAAGTGAATTGACCTGCGGCGCGCCTGCGGCTATACTCACGGGCAGCGCTTGTGAGGACTGCCGCTGCCATGTCTGCCACCGCAACCCAGAAGTCGAACCTGACCCGCGGCTACACCGCCGCACTGGCCAGCGCGGCGGTGCTGGCATTCACGGCCATCTTCATCCGCCACCTGACGCAGACATGCCACATTCCGGCCTTGGTGCTAGCCCTCTGGCGAGAAGTACTCTTAACGCTTACACTGCTGGCGGTGCTGGCGCTCCTGCGCCCCGGCCTGCTCCGCATTGACAGACGGCACCTGCCGTATCTGGCCTCCTACGGATTGGTGCTGGCGGCTTTCAATTCCATCTGGACACTCTCGGTCTCTCTGAACGGCGCGGCCATCTCCACCGTGCTTGTCTACAGTTCCGCTGGCTTCACGGCCCTTCTTGGACGGTGGCTCCTGAAGGAGCGGTTGGATTGGGGCAAGATAGTTGCTGTCATCGTCAGCCTGGGCGGGTGCGCCCTGGTCTCAGGGGCTATGGACGCGGCGGCCTGGAGCGCCAATCTCCTGGGCATCCTGACCGGCATCACCTCCGGCCTGGGATATGCGGCCTACAGCCTCATGGGCCGTTCGGCTTCGCAGCGCGGCCTCAGCCCCTGGACGACCGTGCTGTACACGTTCGGCTTCGCGACGGTCTTCCTGCTGGGGTTGAATCTGCTGCCGGGGGGGCCTCTGCCTGGTTCGGCTGCCAGTCCTTCGGACATTTTCTGGCTGGGGGACTCGCTGGCCGGATGGGGGCTTCTGTTTGTGCTGGCAGCAGGTCCCACGCTGGGCGGCTACGGGCTTTACAACGTGAGCCTGAGCCATCTGCCCTCCAGCGTCGCCAACCTCGTGGTCACCATCGAACCAGTCTTCACCACCGCAATCGCCTATCTTCTGCTGGGCGAACGGCTGACCGGAACTCAGGTTGGCGGCAGCCTTGTGATTCTGGCCGGGGTCGCATTCCTTCGCGTCCATGAGGGGCGCGTGGCGCGGCGCGCCCAAGCCGCGGGGCTTCCAGCAGCATAGCGAGCAGTCCTGGAGCCGCAGTTTGCCCAGGCCCCATCTCCTATCTGTCATTCTGAGCGACCGTAGGGAGCGAAGAATCTCGCCGCTGCAATACGAAGACGAGTTTCTTCGTCGCTGCCACTTCGCTGCGCTCCGGGCGTTGGCTTCTCGGAATGACAGTTTGGGGCAGTGCCGTTTTTGCGTCCGTAGGATAGATTGGCACTCTGTCCGAGAACGCGAGGCAAACACGGACGGGTTGGCAACCCATCCTACAGGAGTCGAGCGCGCTGCATTGGGCTGCCAAGCCCCCTCTGGCATGCCTCCTGCACTATCCCCGTAGAGGCTCGCGGTATTTGCGAGCGCGACGGGTTTGTGCTAACATCTTTTCGACCCACCTCACTGCGCGAGAGGAACGATGCCAGAGGAATCTCACAACGCCGCGCCGGTAGCGCCGGATCCGCGCCTGGCGCAAGCCATCGCCCTGGCGGGAGCCGAGCGGCGGCAGGAAGCCCGAGCGCTGTTGCGCGCCATCCTGGCCGACGACCCTGAACAGGTCGAGGCCCTGCTCTGGATGGGCGCGCTGGCCGAAGACCCTCGCGACAGCCTGCGCTACATCGGCAAGGCGGCATTGATGGACCCCGATAACCCGCGCGTGCGCGCCGCCGTACGCTGGGCGCGGAAGCGCGCGCCCAACAGCACCGCCGCCATCCCTGTGGCAGAACCGAGCCGGCCTGCTCCGCCGAGCCCTGCTCCTGCCCCACGCGCGCCAACCGTACGTCGGGCCGGACGCAGGTGGGGCGTCGCGGCTCTCTGGGCGGCAGTGGTGCTGCTCCTTCTGCTCGGCGTGGGTGCATTGTGGACGCAGACCGACTGGCCGCAGCAGGCGTGGGCGGCCATCTTCCCGACGAAAACCCCCACCGCTACGCCCACCTTCACGCCGACCAACACGCCCACGAGTACCCCGACGTCCACACCGACCCACACGCCAACTGAGACGCCGACGCCCACAGCGACCTTCACCCCAACGCCAACGCCCACCTTCACGCCCACGGCAACGCCCGTGCCGCCGACCAACACGCCGAGGCCCCAGCCCACCGCCGTGCTGCCCGGAGGGGTCGGGGCAGGGGAGAAGTGGATTGACGTGAACCTCTCCACCCAGCGGCTGGTAGCCTACGAGGGAAACACGGCCGTCTACTGGGCGCTCGTCTCATCGGGGCTACCGGCTACGCCAACTGTCACGGGCCGCTACCGCATTTATGTAAAGTATCGCAGCGCGCCCATGTCAGGGCCCGGCTACTACCTGCCCAACGTGCCCTACATCATGTACTTCTACCGAGGCTACAGCCTCCACGGCACCTACTGGCACAGCAATTTCGGCACGCCGATGAGCCACGGGTGCGTGAACCTCGCAACCAGCGACGCCAAGTGGCTGTTCGACTGGACCACGCCTTACGTATCTGCAGCATCCAACAGCGCGTCCTCCTCCGCTTCCAACCCCGGAACGCTGGTCGTCATCCACTATTGATGCTATAATCCCAAGCGAAAACGTGATACCACGATGGCGGCGAGCCAGCCCGGTTCCCATCGGGGCTGCCCTACCGGAGAGACGTGAACAGTCGTAAGTTTATCGAGCACCTGAAAGGCTTGTCCTTCTACCGCAATCAGATTGTGCATCAGGAGCACATTCCCGCCCGCAAGGCGCGCTACGGGCGGCTGCGTCGCCCCTTGCCGAAGCCCCTGGAACAGGCGCTGGCACAGACGGGCGCGGCGCGCCTTTACACGCACCAGGCGCAGGCCATCAACGCCGTGCGCGACGGGCGAAACGTGATTCTCGCCACATCCACCGCCAGCGGCAAGACCCTGGCCTACAACGTGCCTGTCCTGGAATCCATCCTGAACGACTGGAGGGCGCGCGCCTTCTACCTCTTTCCCACCAAGGCGCTGGCCCAGGACCAGATGCGTGCCCTGAGGCAGTTGGCGCGGCACGTGGGAGACATCGCTTTCGGAACATACGATGGCGACACGCCCAAAGGCACGCGCTCGCGGCTGCGGCGTCAGGCGGCGATCATCCTGACCAATCCCGACATGCTCCACCTGGGCATCCTGCCCAACCACAACCTCTGGGCCTCCTTTTTCGCGCAGTTGCGATTCGTCGTGATTGACGAAGCCCATGTGTACCGCGGCATCTTCGGCTCCCACGTGGCGTGCGTGCTCCGTCGGCTCTGGCGCGTCTGCGAGTTCTACGGCGCGCGCCCCCAGTTCATCCTGTGCTCCGCCACCATCGCCAACCCCGAAGAGCATGCGGTGCGGCTGACGGGGCAGCCTGTGGAAGTAGTCACCAACGATGGCTCTCCCCAAATGGGCAAGGAATTCCTGCTGTGGAATCCGCCTTTCCTGGACAAAGCCAAGACCTCGCGGCGCAGCGCCAACGCCGAGGCAGCGTTCCTGTTCGGCGAAATGGTGCAGCACGGCATCCGCAACATTACCTTCGCCCGCACCCGCAAGGTGGCCGAACTGATTCTGCGCTACGCCCGGGACGCCCTGGGCGAGACCCGCCCCGACCTGAGGGAGCGCATCCGCTCCTACCGCGCCGGATACCTGCCGGAGCAGCGCCGCGAAATCGAGCGAGGGTTGTTCCGCGGCGACCTGCTGGGCGTCACCGCCACCACCGCCCTTGAGTTGGGCGTGGACGTGGGGGCGCTGGATGCCACCGTCACCGTGGGATATCCCGGCACCATCGCCAGCGTGTGGCAGCAGGCAGGACGCGCCGGACGCGGCAAGAAGGACTCCCTCTCCGTTCTCATCGGGCTGGGCAACCCGCTGGACCAGTACTTCATGCGGGAGCCGAAGGAACTGTTCGGACGCAGTCCGGAGCACGCCCTCATCGACCCCAGCAACCCCTACCTGCTCCAACAGCATTTGCCCTGCGCGGCTCACGAGCACCCCCTTACAAACGCCGACGAAGGGCTGTTCGGCCCGGCTTTCCCAGAGGCCATGGCCGATTTGGAGCGCCAGGGGCTGCTGGAGTATCGCAACGAACGCTGGTTCGCCGCGGGCCTGCGCTACCCCGCCGAGGCCGTCAACATCCGCTCCATCTCCGGTTCCACATTCAGCCTGCTGGACGAAAGCAACAACTATCGGGTGCTGGAGCAAATCGAGGGGGCCACGGCCACGCTGCGCATTCACCCTGGCGCCATCTACCTGCACCAGGGCGAAACGTACCTGGTCACGCGCCTCGACCTGGATATGGAGACGGCCTACCTGCGTCCGGTCGACGTGGACTACTACACCCAGCCGCGGGAACTCAACGATGTGCGCATCGTGCGCTCGTGGCAGGTGCGGCGGTTCCCTACCTGCGAGGCATACTACGGCCAGGTGCGCGCCACGCAGCAGGTCGTCGGATTCAAACGGGTGCAGCAGTACAGCGAGGCGGTGCTGGAGAACGTGCTGCTCGACCTGCCCAGCCAGTCCTTCATCACATCGGCGCTGTGGTTCAACGTGCCGAAGGACGTCGTGCAGCGCGTGGTGCAGGCGGGTCTTGATTTTGCCGGGGGCCTTCACGCGCTGGAACACGCCGGCATCGGCCTGCTTCCGCTGTTCGCCATGTGCGACCGGCTGGACATCGGCGGGCTGTCCACGCCCCGCCACCCCGACACGGATCAGGCGCAGGTGTTCATCTACGATGGCTATCCGGGCGGCGTAGGCATTGCGGAAAAAGGCTTTCTCCTGCTGGAGCGGCTCTGGGCAGCAACCCGAAAGACCGTTGCGGAGTGCCCCTGCCAGGGAGGCTGCCCATCGTGCATTCAAAGCCCCAAGTGCGGCAACAACAACGAGCCGCTGGACAAAGCCGCCGCGGTGATGATTCTAGACGCTCTGATGCGAGAAAAGAGGTGACGGTGAACCAAAAGCCGTGGAGAACCATTGGGCTTGTATTGATGGTTGTGGTCGGGGCCGGTGGCGTGCTCCTGCCCCTGCTGGGAGTGGCGCTTCTCGTGTTTGGCTCCATGATGGCAGAGTTCCCTTGGGGCGCAGCAGCCTACACTTTGGGAAGCCTGGCGCTCTTCAGCGTGGTTGTGGGGGCGTGGATTGCGTGGCAGGGCATCCGCGGGCTGATGCGGCGTCCGTCGCGCCCGTTCACGGTACCGGGCCGATGGCTGTGGGTGGCCGGGCTGGCGGGCCTGCTCTTGTTTCTGGCCGTCAGCAAATCCGTGGGCGGCGCAGAAGCAGGCGTCTTGCGCATCTTGGCGGCGGTGCTCCCCGCTTGTGCCCTTCTGTCCCTGGTGAGCCACAGGCTGAAAGATGCCCCCGCACCGGCCACCTGGCGGCAGGTCGCCGCGCAAACCGGGAGCAGCCTGACCGTAGCCATCGGGTGGAGCCTCTTCTGGGAACTGCTCCTCATCGTCGCCGTGGCACTGGTCGCGGCCTTGGCCGTGGGAGCCGTCGCGCCAGAACTCTTCCAGGAATGGGGACAGTCGCCAATTGTGTCGGATGCCGACTTGTTGCAGCACCCTGCCGTGATGGCGCTGCTTCTGGTAATCTCCGCAGGCATCATTCCTGTAATCGAAGAAATCGGCAAGTTCCTGGCAGTGGGGACGCTGTTTCTTGCGCGGCGGCCAAGCCGCGCCCAGATTCTCGTGTGGGGCATCGTCAGCGGCGCGGCCTTCGGCGTGTACGAAGCGGCGCTGGCAAATCCCTTCACAGACCCGGGCGTCGGAGCGGCGGTGGCCGTGCTCCGCGTGGGCGCTCTGCTCATCCACAGTTGCGCTGCGGCTCTCACGTCGCTGGGCTTCTACGAATGGATTGCGTTGCGCCGCCCGGGTCGCTTCTTCGCCGGGATAGGCATGGCCATCGGACTGCACGCCACCTGGAATGCGCTGGCTATTGGCCTCAGCGCTGCCCTGTCGCTGGGCGGCTCCGAGGTGAGTCTGACCCTGACCATCGGCCTGGGTGCCTTCTTCATCCTGAGCGTGGGCGCCGGCCTTATTCTGCACCGCATAACGGAACTTTAGGAACTGGTACGCGTCTTGCATGTAGGAGGGTAGAGGTATGTGGTGGATACTCGCGCCCGTCATCCTTGCAGCGACCCTGATGGCCGCTGTGGGATGGTACGCGTCGGAGAAGATGATGCGGCGGCGCACGCCCGACCAGGCAGCCAACCCGTCCGAATACGGGTTGGCGTATGAGGAGGTTTCTTTTACAACGGAAGACAGCATCCCGCTGAGAGGCTGGTTGATACCCGCCTCCAACCCGGAGCGAGCGGTGATTTTCTGTCATGGTCACGGCGGGAGCATGGACCCGGACTTGAAGTACGCGCCCTGGTTTCACCAGCGACGCTTTGCCGTGCTCATGTTCGACTTTCGCGGTCACGGCAGAAGCGGCGGCAACCGCGTGAGCATGGGGTACTTCGAGCGCAGGGACCTGCTCGCCGCAGAAGCCTTTCTGGCGGAGCGCGGGTACAGCCGCATCGGTGTGCTGGGCTTTTCCATGGGAGGCGCGGTCGCCATCAGCACAGCGCCCGTTGCCAAGCACATTCGCGCCGTAGCAGCCGACGGCTCTTTCGCATGGCTGAGGCACGCCATCGCCGCCGGCGCCCGCGAGATGGGCGCCCCGAAGGCTCTGGCACGAGCGATTGGCTGGACGGCCGTCCGTATCGCCGGCTGGCGGCTTGGCGTCAACCTGGAGGAAGCAGACCCGGCGCGGTGGGTAGGCAGAATCGCGCCCCGCGCGTTGATACTGATACATGGCGCGAACGACCCTTACACCTCCACGGAAGAAGTGCGTGCCTTGTTCGCAGCGGCTGGCGAACCGAAGGAAATCTGGGTGGTGCGGGGAGCAAACCACCGCGATGTGGATGAAGTGGAGCCGGAAGCGTACAAAGACAAGGTCATGACCTTCTTTGCTCGCTGGCTCGAAGGAGGAGAAGCATGAGGAAACTCGCAGTTCTTGCGATGGCGCTCAGCATGATGCTGGTGCCGGCATGCAAGGTAGGCAAGCCGGGCGAATTGGTGTACACAGCCCCCTATGAGATGGGCGTGGGCGCAGGCGAATACCTGCCCGGTACCGGCATTCGCTACATCGGCCTGACTGACCAGGGCTCTTACCTGACCATCGACGGGCTGGACGCGTACAAGCAAAAAGGCGACTCGCTGGATTGGTCGGGGAAACCCGTGACCAATGCAAAACTGGACTTCACGGGGCGCGTGGTCTGGTACACGGAAACCACGTGCAACGTCCTCGGGTCCGCCACCATCACCATTGCAGACGCCAAGCCCCAGGTGGTAGCCAACATCCCGGAAGGCCCCCTGCGCTACAGGGCCGTCGTCGCGTACCGCGTGGACAAGGGAGAAAAGATTCCCGGCACGTTGGTCACGTACAAGGGGAAAGCCGACGATGGGGCTGAACTGGAAGGCATCGAAGGCTACCAATACCGGAAGGCAGGCGACTCCATCGTCTGGCAGGGGAGACTCCGCGATGGCGTTTACGTGGTGGTGAACGTCCGCACCGTATTCTACACCGATGGGACTCTGCAGGTTGCCGGGACGGCCGAGGTCATCCTCGTGCCGCCCGGCGCCTCCGGCAGCGGGTTCCAAGGGTAGCCCATAGCCCTTGGCCCTTAGCCATTAGCAAGAGACTGGCGCTGTACGGTACGGCTAATGGCTAAAGGCTGTAGGCTAAAGGCTGCTTGCGGCTGATGGCTGACGGCTATCTGCGGCTCAAACCGCGAGCCCGGACTGGATAGGAGACCGGGCCCGCGCGCGAGAAAAGGGCACCTTCTCAGCGAGGTGCCCTTGCCTTTCTCCGAAGGAACTTCGGCCTACGCCGCAGGTTCCGCGTCCGCTTCCTTTTGCTTCTTCGCCCGCTTGATGTGCGTGTAGAGGTACCAAGCCACCAGCCCCACCAGCACGATGAGGATGGGGATGTCAAAAGGCCGCATCGCCTCGCGCACCTCCACCCAGTGTACGCCGAAGACGTAGCCCAGGTATGCCAGCACGCCAGACCAGATGAACGATCCAGCGAACGCCAAGGCCGTGAACTTGGTGAAACTCATCCGCGCCATGCCCAGCGGAAGCGAGATGAACGTCCGCACCACGGGCAGAAGGCGCGAGAAGAACGCCGTGGCCTCGCCGTACTTCGCGAACCAGTGGTCGGCCACATCCATATCGTGCCGCGAGATGAGGACGTACTTGCCATACTTTTCCAGCAGGGGCCGCCCTCCCAGCGCGCCAATCCAGTAGGTGAGGACCGACCCGATGGTGCAGCCCAGTCCGCCGTAGAATGCAGCCCACAGGACGTGCCACGCGGAAAGGCCTTTGGCCTGCACCAGCATCCAGCCCGCCAGCGGCATGGTCACTTCGCTGGGCAACGGGATGCAGGCGCTTTCAATCGCCATGGCCGCCACGACGCCCGGCCAGCCCATGGTGTTGAATAGGTTCTGCAAGAAGTCTACGATTTGCTGTTCGATTCCGTGCATGATGCTCAGTGTCTCCTTAGGTCAAACGTGGTAGGGGCGAAGCATTCCCTCACAACGTTTTCTCAAGCGAGGCGGCCCGCGATGGGAACAGACGGCATGACTGTCAGACGCCCAGGGAATGCCTCGCCCTTACTTCGGCATCGCTTTCAAACTATCGTAGGCGGGGCGCACCTTCGGCACAGGCCAGGATGGATAGGTGATGGCCCACCAGTACTGCTCGTCGTTTTCCGTCCAGTCGGGATTGGCAATGTAGATAAGGCTCATCAGGCCAATCCACGGCTGCCAGTTCTGCTTCGCCCACTGGTGGGCCCGCACCAGATAGTCCGCCTGCTCCTGTTCGGAGACTGCGTGCCAGAGGTAGGGGGAACCGGGACGAGTGTCCACCGTCCAGCCGAATTCCAGCACCACCACCTGCTTGTCCCCGTCGCCGTAGTCCACCATGATTTGCCGCAAATCCTCCACGTGGCGGAAGCAGTAGATGCGGCAACTGGGGCCGGGACAGTTCGGGTCTCCGGTGTTGTAGTAGTTCGGGTCGTTGGCCACCTGGCCGGGGTCCATCTCAGGCGGAGCCTTGAACCCCGCTCCGTGAGCGCCCAGGGCATCGAAATACGGTTCTGCGCCGGCCTGATACATGCCTCGCACGAAGTCCACATCGGGCATGGCGATGTCGCCGCTGGCTGTGGTCGGAGCCAGTCCCGCCGACACCACCAGCGCGCCCGGGTCAGCCTGCTTGATGCGCGTGTACGCTACACGCAGCAACTGGGCGTAGGCGGCAGGGTCGGGGCGGTAGCCGCCCCACTCCCGCGCCAGGTTCGGCTCGTTCCATATCTGATAGGCGTCAACGAGCCCCTTGTAGCGAGTCGCCAGGGCGTACATGAAATCGCCGTAGTCGTTGAAGTCGCGCATCGGGCCGTTCCCGCCCTGGGCCCACCCCGGCGCTACGTCCACCCGCACCAGGAGTTTCAGGCCGTACTGTTGAGCCTGATCCACCAGCCTGTCAGTTCGGGCCCACTCGTAGTGCCCTTTGGCGGCGCCTTCGATGTCGGCCCACGCGAATATCTGCTTTATCCAGCCGAAACCGGCATCGCGCACGTAGCCCATGTCGCGGTCGGCCACTTCGGGACGCCACCAGCCGAAGATGTGCATGCCGTATTCCGGCGACTGCATCCGGGCGGGGGCCGCCTTCGTGGGCTGGGGCGCCGCAGTGGGCGCAGGAGTGTCCGTGGCCGTGGGTTCCGGCGTGGCGCTGGGCCCCACCTCCGTTGGAGACGGCACAGGGGTATCGGTCGCCAGCGGTGTAGATGTAGGGGGCAGCGGCGTAGCGCTGGGCGCTGCCGCGCGCACCGTGGCCGTTGGCGGGCGCGGCGTCTTGGTCGGCGTTGGCGCCACGTCCAGCGGCGGGTGGTAGATAAACAAGGCCCAGACCGCGAAGGCCAGGGCCAGCACCAACAGAGCCACTGCAACGATAAGCGCCCACTTCAGTCCGTCCCGCTTGGCGGGCGCGCCTTCTTCCATGCCCTCTATGGGCTCCCAACGATCTCGTCGCATAGTATCCTCACCATCCCTAGAAAGTCGGAGCACGGGGCAGCAAGTCCCGTGCTCCGAACAGAGTCAGAGAAGCCCTGCTACTTGGGCATGTTGGCCAGGGCCGCGTAGGCCGGACGGAGGCTCCAGTCCGCGCGCACGATGCCAAAGGCGGCCTTTTCGTCCGCTGGCCCGGAGACCGGGGCGAAGTTCAAGTTCCACAGGAACATCGGCCCAACGAAGCCCCAGTTCTTGCCCATCTGATAGGCGCGCACGATAAACTGAGCCTGCTCCGCCTCGGTATTGTTGGCGGCATATTCGTAACCGGGCGCGGGCCCGGCGCCCATATTCTCGACACTCGCCCAGCCGAATTCGGTGGGCCACAAGCGTTTGCCCGAATCGCCGTACTTTATCATCACGTTGCGGTACTGCTCCATGGTGGCGCGGAAGAACCAACTGCGGTGGTTCTTGTTTCCAGGTTCATTCGGGTCGGTGTACCCGACGGTGGCGTCAGGCGGATTGTTGTATCCGCTGGGGTGCACCCCCACGGCATCGCAGTAGTTCTTCAGCCCGTTCTGGTACATCTCTTCCAGGTAAATCGTATCGTCCACCGCCGTGTCGTAGTCGTGCCACCCGGTGGGGGTCAGCGCGCCGCTCACGACAATGGCTCCGGGGTCTGCTGCCTTGATGGCGTAGTACGCCCGCTTCAGGAGGTCCACGTAGGCTGCTGCACTCAGTTTGTGGCCTCGACCGCCCCACTCATAATACAGATTCTGCTCGTTCCAGACCTCATACGCCTGGACTTTGCCTTTGTAGCGGGTGGCCACTTGGCCGATGAACTGAGCGTATTCGTCGGGGTTGGCAGGCGGGCCAGCAACGCTGAAGTCGGTGTCGCCCGGACGCGCCCAGTCGGGAGCCGTCACCACGCTGAGAAGAATCTTGAGGCCGTTGGCGCTGCAGTCGTTGACCATGCGATCCAACTCACCCCAGTCGATTTGGCCCTTGGACTTCTCCATGTCTTCCCAACGCACCTGCTGCTTGACCCAGGTGAAGCCCAGTCCCTTGATGGCGTTGATGATGCGTTGATGGTCGCCCTGGCTGATGAAGTGCGCCTGGATGCCATACCCGAAGAAGCCTGTCGGAGCCGACACCGTTTGCGGCTTTGGTGCCGGCTTCGGCGTGGGCGTCGGCGTAGGCGCGGGAGTTGGCGTCGGTGTCGGCGTCGGCGTTGGCGTCACCACATTCAGCGCGACGCGGTCGCCCCGGCCGCTCACGGTGCGCCCGCCATCCAGCGAAACGGCGACAGCCACGGAATACTGCCCCGGCTGCTCCATATCAAAGGTGTAGGAGCCATCGTTCAGCAGCCGGGTCGCCTCTGCCACAGGCCCATTGTCGCCCTGAACCGTCCAGACCAGCGTGAACTCGCTGGGTTCCACCTGCGCAATCTGGTCGGCACGATAGTCGTCCAGAACGGCGAACATCTTCTCCTCAGCGACATCGTCAGTGACGTCGGTCAAGTAGACGCCGCCAAGCCGGTACGGGCTGAGCATCGCCACCTTGCGGGCCAGGGTCGCCGCATCCTCCAGCCAGACGGTGTGCTCCTCCCCTTGCCCGTCCACATATGAGTACACGTGGGCGTCGGTGGCTTCGTCCAGGGTCATCACCGATTCGGAAGCCAGGCCCGCAACCAGTTCCACTTGCTGACCTGGCAGGATTTCCACCTGCCCGCCGTCCACAGTCATCCGGCTCAGAGGCAGCAGCGCTTCGCTCATGGTCAATTGCTTCTCGCCCAGGTCAGACACATCCAGGCTCAGGGCAGAAAACTCCACCGCCAGTTTCTGCCGCGGGACCACGCTCACGGCCCAGGTGATCAGGTCCTCCAGCGCCCCGCCAGCCACACACTCTCTCGGCTCGACAGGGGCTTGAATGAGCAGGGCATCGGCGCGCTGGCCCAGTTCGGCCCAGTCGTAGACGCCTGTGTCCCAGGTGCTTCCGTCGCGCGCGGGGAAGGGAAGGCGAACGGCCAACTGAGCCCCTGCCGCGTGCAGGGCCTCCGCCAGGTCGCCCACAAAGTCGCTGAACCGGTCGCGCAGGCCCGCATCCAACCCCCAGTAGTCCAGGCAGACGCCCGGATGCTCCCCATCGGAGACCCATTCGGCGATGGCAGCGATGTGCTCGCGCATCAGCGCCTCGTCGCCAAGGATGCCGTCCACCGTTTCCACATCAGGCTGGTCGGCGCCATTGGTAAGAAGGGGCATGCTGGGCCACGGAGACGCCGACACGGTGGCGGGAGCAAAGGTTGAGCGAAGGGAGCCGTCAGCAACAGGAGCAATGGCATTGCCGCCAGCAGCCGCGCCCACGATAGCGCCCGCGCCAGAACCCTCGGAGGGCGTCTCTATCTGCTCGCTCAGTCGGGCCGCCGGCTGGGCCAATGCAACGATGAAGGTCTTCGGCGCTTCTGGAAGGCTGGCCGTGATAATGTCCTGATTGGGGTGAATCACAGAAGGCAGCCAGCGCCAGCGCGTCCCTGTCCATTCGTACAGGTCCAGCGCCTGCACCGGTTCCGAGTCATTGGGTATGGGCACCGTCAGGCTGACGGGAGCCGACTCGTCCTGCTTGATGCTCAGTTGGTAGACGGGGCTTCGCGGAGAGATTGTCTCCGGGATGGCCGCAGCCGCCTCCAGCAAATCGTCTCCAGCCTCACCGGCCAGGAACTTCTCTCTGGGCACAGAGACAAGGCGCGCCTTCAGCACGCCGCTGACCTCGCCCGACGGAAAAGCGACCACCGTCCCGTCCGGGTCTTCAAGGCTTCCGCCTTCAGATGTAATGGCAGTCCAGCCGATATCGGAAATGCGCGATACAACCCTGAGCGGCGGCAGGACAAGACTTGCCACCAGCAGCAACGGGATAATCACGAACGTCACTGCCTGTTCCAAGTGTTGGCCCGAAAGCCTCTTCCAGAAGTCGACGATGTTTTCCATGCTTTGCTGCTCCTTCCCAAGTGGTTTCCGTCGCTGAACTGGCGAGAACCTTTGGCCCTTCCTCTAGCCTCGACTCTCGCTCAAAGTCGCTTCCAGCGTCAACGATTCGCCGTAGCGGTTCACGTGAAGCGTGACCGTCTCTCCAGGCTCATGATGAAGCAAAACGTTCAGGAACGGGTGCTCCGCGTCCAGAGTCTCATCGTCAATAGCAGTCAGCACGTCGCCTGGTTCCAGGCCCACAAGATCTGCAGGCGAGCCTGACGAAACGCGCACCACAAGCGTGCCTTCAGTGACCGCAAGGCCGTAGTAGTTCGCAATTCCCGGCGTCAACTCCGCGTGGGTGATGCCCAGATACGGGCGCGACACGTAGCCGTGCTGTATCAGTTGGTCCGACACAAGGCGAACGGTGTTGCTGGGAATGGCAAATCCCAATCCCTCGGCCACGTCCATGGTGGTGCCGTCGCCGCGAATAATCATTGCGTTGATGCCAATGACCTGCCCCTGGAGGTTGACCAGCGGGCCACCGCTATTGCCATGGTTTATCGCCGCGTCGGTCTGAATCAGCCCCTCCATACGGAAGCCATCGTCCACGTCTATGGCGCGGTCCAGACCGCTGACGACGCCTATCGTCACCGTGTTCTTGAACTCGCCCAGGGCGCTTCCGATGGCCACAACCCTCTGGCCCGCCGACAGGGCATCCGAATTGCCCAACTCCACCATGGGCAGGCCCGAATCGCCCAGAATGCGCAGTACCGCTAGGTCGCTCAGTTGATCCGCGCCCACCAGTTCCGCGTCGTGCTTCGTGCCGTCATACGTGATGACGCTCAGCGACGCGTTCCCTTCGACCACATGGTAGTTTGTCACCACGTACCCATCAGGCGCAAGGGCCACCCCGCTGCCGAGCGACTGGGGCTGCTGCAAAGTGCCAAAGAAACTCCGCCTGGCCTCCATCAGGTTCACGACGGTGACCACCGAGGGGCCTACCGCAGCCACCACGCCCACGGTCGCCGACTCCTCCTCCAGCGTGACGACGCCAGACGGAGGCTGCGGGGCAGACGTGGGATTGGGGCGAACCTGGGGAGTACGTGTAGGTGGAGGGACGGCGACCCTTCGCGCGAGCACATAGGCCACGCCGCCTCCGACAACGCCGCCGGCCAGCGCGCCTATCAGCATTGCTACTACAATGGTCACGCTCAGCGCCCAACAACCGGAACGCTCACGCGTCATAATGCCCCTACCCTCCATGCAGTGCGCGCTATTCTAGCACAGCCACCACGGATTGGCAAATGCAAACGGGCAGCGACTCGGTTCTGTATTATGTTGGTAAGCCTCTTGGCTTAAGTGTGAGCATATCACGCGCGGGGGTTCAGCCCCGCGCTGAGAGAGCCAAGCCTTGCAGGCTATCCCCAGCCCGAAGGGCAGCAATCGCGCCCCGCCGGGGGCCTCAGGCAACTCCCTCAGGAAGCGGCGACAACTGGAAGTGCAGTCCCACCTCCCACGACTGACCCGGCTCCAGCCGGACTCGCCAGCGCGGGACGATGCACGACGCCTGGTAGATGCGTTCGAAGCCGTCTTCCGAGTTGGAGATGGTCTCCACGGGAAGCCGCCACAGGTGGCACGGTTTTGTCATCTCCAGGAAAATGTTCAGTTTGAACCACTCGTGCACCAGAGCCACCCGTTCTGTGTCCGCCGTCTCGCCCATGGTGTCCAGGTAGGATGCCTCAGGCGGCACGCCCCTGATGCGGCAGTAGGCGTCGTGGGTGTGGCCGCTCAGCAGGCCGAAGTTGAACTCTGCGCCAAACGTGGTGGAAATGTGGGCGTCGCCTGTGTTGGTGAGCCGATACCGGATGGGCAGCGAAGCCGCGTCCCCTGAAACCCACATGCGCTTTTCCACGCGAATGGGCGCGAAGCGGTGCCCCTGCCACACACCGCCTTCGCGGAACAAGGCGATTTCCGCCTCGGTCTCTCCTACCCTTTCCTCGGTCGCGTACTCGCCCAGGACGAAATCGCCCGCCTCCTCGTAGTTGGCCTCGTAGAAACTCTGGAGCGTCGTGCCCGGGTGGAAGAAGTGGTCTATCAGGCTCACTCTGCGATACCAGTCGTAGAACAGCATCTTCTCAAGGCCAGGCTCCTTCATCCTCACGATGTCGTGAATGGTCTTGGCCTCGCCTTCCTCGCCCTCTTTCTGCTCGGCGGCACGCTTCAGCAGACGGTGGTACCCTTCTGGGCGCCGCGACAGAGTGTTCGCCAGGTTGAACCGCATTTCTCGCCAGTCCCACTCGAACAGGCTCCCGCCGACATGGGGCGCGAAGTACAGGTTCATTGCCGGAGTGCCCACCAGCAGTTCCGGCCGGCTGTCCCTGCTGAAATCGGTGTGCTCCACTTCTACCCAACTGTCCGTGTGGTGAGCGGCAGAATCGGCCAGGTTCTCCGCCTCCAGGAGATGGTGGTAGTTGGCTGTGCGGATGTGAGAAAGGTAGATGCCGCCGAAGACGCCATGCCAATAGGGGCAGTTGCACTGCCCGTGCCACAGATGAGTCAGCGCGCGCTCCTGCATCTCCGGGTCGGCGATGGCGTGGACTTTCCCGCTCACGCGGAGCATCTTCTTGTGCATGGTGTTGATTTCGGGGTACTTCACCATGAAACTGCGCCAGAACCCGCCGCGGATGAACCGCAGGATATCCTCGTGGCCTTCGTCCTTCAGACGGTGCTTCAAATCCACGATGTCGCCGGCCAGTTGCGCGGGCAGCGCCCACTCGGTCATCTCATCGTAGGACGCCGTAGGCAGATAGACGCGCCCGACAGCGGGGAACTGGCGGATGTAGTCGGCCAGGGTGATGGTGTGAAGCCAGTCGCTGTTGGCCTCCAACGCCGTGAAGAAGCGCTCCATCCACCCCTTCTCCCAGCAGTGCTCGTAGGTTCCCGGCCACATGCCAAACTTCTCGCCGTCATCGCCCATGACGGCGACCGGAGCGCCCTCTTCCGTCGCCTGGTCTTTCAGCCAGTCGATGACCTCATCCACCGAGGCCCAGGGAATCGTGTAGCGGAGGTGCTTGCTGGTGCCGAAAATGCGCAAGATGGTGCCCTGTTCCTCGGTCACATAGTAACCCCGCAGGTCGCTGTCCTCCAACCCGACGTACTTGAAGTGGGTATCATCCACCACCGTGTACTGGATGCCCGCTTCGGCCATCGGTTTGGGCAAGTGGGGCTCCCAGACACGCTCCGCGAGCCACGCCCCAACGGCGTCGTACCCGAAATCAGCCTTCACAGCCTCTGTCAGTTTGCGCACCTGGCCCAGTTTGTCGGCGTCCGGGATGGCGACCAGAACCGGCTCGTCGTAGCCGCCCGTCATGATTTCCACCTGCCCCCGCGCCACCAGCGCGCGAACGCGGCGGAAAAGGCTGGGGTTGTGCTCCTCAATCCAGTCGCGCAGGGGGCCGGTGTAGTGCAGAGCGAGGCGCACGCCGGGATGGCGCTCCAGCAGGTCTATCATGGGGAGGTAGGCCGTGCGGTAGCCCTCCTCGAAGACGGAATCAAAGTTGCCCACCGGCTGGTGGTTGTGAATCGCCAGTGCAAGAAAGACCCTCTTGGCCATCGCATTCCCTCACAGGTAGATTCTGCCTCCATTATAGCACAGATTGGGGCGAATCACGAGGACAGTCCGAAGGGACTCGCTTTCGTCCTGATTGGTGGGACACCCAACCTCCCGCAGGTTCGCGACCTGCGGGAGGTTCCCTGCTTTACAGGCCAGCGGGAGGAGGGTACAATTGGTCTGTACTCTTGCAGCACGCGGTGAAGAGTCTGTCCTGAGCGCAGCGAAGGAACGCGGCCCTGGGGCCGCACAGGTTATTCTCCATGTTGAGAATGAGTCAGACTTTCTTCAGCCATGCACGCTCCCGCTCTGGGCTGCACTCCTTTCTGGCGGTTAGTTGCAGAACCTAGACAGCCTTGCCCCAAGCGGGGCGATGGCAAGGACGACACAGCGCTTTCCGTGGACGGAAACGAACCACTTCAGATGAGAAGAAGGACTGAGCCGATGAAAAGGGCGAACAGACTGCTCTCGAGTGTGATCACCTGCTTACTGCTCGCAAGCCTGGCGGCATGTGCGAAACCGACGCGACAGGATATTGTCGGAATATGGGTGGAAACCCACCCGACTTATACTAGTACTCCGTCAACCCGAATAAGATGGATATAGTTTTTTCAGCTTGACGCGTGCATCTTCCGTAGTGAACTGCCAGTCGACCGTAGCGTGATGG
>Ga0315554_1000100_pt1 | contig 43049 bp, 33 predicted proteins | sample SalMarSW160370MG_FD_202114 | JGI IMG/M metagenome (GOLD analysis project Ga0315554, IMG submission 202114) | Salt marsh sediment microbial communities from the Plum Island Ecosystem LTER, Massachusetts, United States - Salt Marsh Sediment SW1603-70 ...
GATACCGAAATTGTCGTCCAGTGTATGAAAGAAGGGGCTCACGATTACATAATCAAGCCCTTTGAACTTGATAAGGTTATGATAAGCATTGAGCGAGCTCTGCAAATGAGAGGTCTTGAGCTTGAGCTTAAGAGGTATCAGCAGCACCTCGAGCAGGAAGTCCAGGAGCAAACGAAGGCAATTCGCAGGATATTTACTGGTGCAATTGAGTCTCTGGTGTTTGCACTTGAAGCTAAAGACCCGTACACCGGGGGACATTCCCGCAGGGTGACCGATGTTGCGCTTGCTATAGGTCAAAGACTCGACTTACCGACAGATATGCTCGAAGACCTCCGCTGGGGGGCCTTACTCCATGACGTCGGGAAGATTGCGGTTGACTCGGCTATTCAGAACAAGCCAGGCAAACTGACCTCCGAAGAGTACAGGCATGTCATGACCCACGCACTGATAGGTCCTCGAATTGTCAGGCCGGTTGCCAATGAAAGGGTGCTGGAAATTATCACTCATCACCATGACCGCTATGATGGTAGAGGACTTAACCAAAGCGTAATCGGTGAGGATATACCCCTGGGAGCCAGAATACTGGCAGTGGCTGATACCTTTGATGCTATGACCTCTGACCGCCCGTATCGTGATGCCATGTCTCCAGCCGATGTTATTGGCGAAATCGCGCGATGTGCTGGTACCCAGTTTGACCCCGCCGTGGTCGGAGCCTTTTTAAAAATTCCGACCTACGAGATAATGCCATGGCAAGTATGAAGTCACCGGGTGTTAAAGAATGATGAGTTACCAGTTGCTCCAGGTAAGGCGGCGGCGTGCATGATTTCCGCGGAGGCATAAGTGCGCAGCCAGCCATATACCCTATTAGCTAGCCCTTCTTACATATCAATTTCAGGGTGAAAGCCGACAAAAAGGCAAGCGGGTCCGGCCCCGTAACCCATTACCGGACTGAAGTCACTGACTATCATGCTGAGGCAATTGAACCTCTGTTTAAGCTGCTCAACCAGGTATTCTGCCCTGTCAGGGGCCGCGGCATGAGTAACCATGAAGTGCAGGGAGTCCGTTCCGGCTTCTTTACCGATAGCTTTAATTAAGCGGTTAATACCGTCTAGGCTTTTCCTGGTCCTGTCGACCATTTCGATAGTACCGCCGTCGGTTAGTCTGTTGATTGGCTTGATATTAAGTAGGGAGACTATCCTGGAAGCTGTTTTTGACATGCGCCCGGTACGGTAGATATAGCGCAGGGTATCCAGCATCATCAGGCCGCCGGACTTCTCCCTGACCCTCCGTGTTAAGTCGGCGGTCTCCTCCAGGCTCTTGCCCTGAGCAGCAGCCCTGGCGGCTGCCAATACTATTAAACCCTGTGTGGAAGCACAGGCGCGGGAGTCGACGATGCGCACCGTAATGTCCGGCGATTTCTCCCTGAGCAGGTCGGCGGCTAGACCGGCTGTCCGGTTTACCGCACTCAGTGCAGAGGCAATGGTGATAAACAGGATTTGATTCGAGTGGTTACTCAGTTCCTCATAGGTGTTCAGGAGATAATCGGGAGGTATGGCTGAGGTAACGAATCTGTCAGGGTCTTTTTTGATGAGAGCATACGCTTCGGTGGGGCTGATGGTTTCACCATCAATATAGATTTTACCGTCGACGGAGATATGTGCGGCCGGGACCACCTTTATTTGGTGCTGTTTGGCCAGTTCCTGAGGTATACAGGCCACGCTATCAGTCATTACGGCTACGTTTGCCACTGGTCGCCTCCAAGGATATTCCTTTTTTGTGCCCGGTTCAATAGGAGATAACCCTTCAGGATGCTCTATATGGTGATGTTAATATACCTCGTATCTCTGGGCATAATAATGGTTAAATACCGGGGGCGTCAAACATTTATGGTTCTTTGTGGGGATTACGCTAGAATGCACGAAGAAGGTAGAATTTACGCTCCCCCGAATCTCCCCGTGTCTCAGTACCCGCCGGAGAGACGATAGACTCTCACGGCGGTATCGTGGAACAGGGCGGCCTTCTCATCGGGAGAGAAGTCTTCGGCGATACGTTTGAAGGCGTTCCACATAACCGTGTACGAATACGATGCCTTATCGACGGGAAAGTTACTCTCGAACATGCAGCGATTTACCCCAAGCTTCTCGATGCACCAGAGATAGTACGGCGCCATGGCCTCTGCCAGCTCGGTTGAGTCCGGTGGAGTCGTCCGCTCGTCCCAGCCGAAGCCACAGACCGGCATGCCGAGGCCGCCGAGCTTCACGACCACGTTGGCGCAGGTCGACAGCTCAGCTATGCTGCTCTTCCATTGCTGGAATATTTCCTCACGTCTACCGGCGTACGGGCCGATACCGATTAGCCCCCCGATGTGGTCCAGCACAATCGTCGTATCTGGAAAGGCCCTGGCCAAGTCGGCCAGTTCCGTAATCTGATGGTGATAGAGCCAGGCATCGAAACTCAGGCCGTACTTCTGCAGGCAGCCAAACCCCTCGCGGAATCTGGGGTCCAGTAGCAGCCCCCTGGGAGGGTTCATATAGGGACTGACTTCAGGGCTGGCATCCCAGACGGTTGAATGCCGAATCCCGCGAAATCGATTTACGCTGGCAGCCATATGTGCCTCAAGCACTGGTGCTACGGCGGCCCCCAGCGTGAGGTCGGCGTGACTTACTATCCCGGCGGCGACTCTGTTTGGCCCGTATTGCCCGCTGGCACTCTGGGCGGCGATACCCTGCACGAACTCCGTCTCACCCACAGGTCGCATCTCCTCAGGCCCGCCCTGTCTATACATAGACCGGCACTCCACGAACACGGTCTTGACGATGTTGTGGCCGTCCCCGATGTCCTGCAGCAGCTCGTCGAGCAGGTAGGTGTTTCTGGGGCGGTCCTCACGGGCAGGGCGGTCCCACAGATGGTGGTGCGGGTCGCAGATAGGCAGCTCGGGTTCTATTATCTCCTCCGCCATCATCCTTGCCAGTACTTCAGGCTCGGCTATCATCTCCTATCTCCTTTCCTGAGAGACTCCACACCTCCACAGCCTCCCTGTGCCTGAGCGCCCTTATCTTGAAAAATACCTACCAAATACCTGCAGCCACAGGTACGGTTGAACGTTCTTTCAATACGATGGCATTTTTTGTACAACTGCTGCGGCAGATACCACAGCCATAGCACCGCAGTGGGTCTATTACTACTTTATCGTTGGCGATACTATATGCCATAGCCCCAAATTGGCACACGCGCATACACGCGCGACAACCGTTGCACAGTTCAGGATTGACTTCGGCAACGTATTCAGCACGAAACATCACTGGAATGTCCTGGGTAACTGTCATACGCATGGCCATGCAATCCGACCTATCGCAGTTACAGATACCACCAACAAAGGGGGTAATAAATGTCCACACGGTGTGACATAGGCCCTTCTTTTCGAGCTCCTGAAGACTGGTGATCGCTTCATCTTTTGACAACACTTCAAGGCCGGATGTATCCGGACCGGTAAGATAACTGGCGTCAATTTCCTGTATTAGCTGTGCAAACTGTGATTCCTCCTCCGGTACCATGCTGATACAGTAGCAATACCGCTGTTCAGTACCCACTGTGGCCTGGCGACAGATGCAAGGAATTCTGACGATAGAGGAAACAAAACCGAAGATTTGTTCAACATCTTCAATCGGCAAGACCTGTCCGTAGTGGACCTTTTTCTGCCTGCCCACAAGGAGTGGTGTTAAAACGGCCCTGACAAAGGAGGGGAGTCGTTTATACCTTTCAAGTTGTTTCTCGCCCTCGGTCAGATACTCCGGGTGCAGGAAGAAGTCTTTGATAAAATTACGGCGTTTCAGGTCACTGAGCAGGTCTTCCGAGTAATGTTCTGCCTGTAGGTACCACTTCTTGCCCTCGCCGTGTTTATGACAGAACTCGCACATTTTGTATTCCCCGTCCCGTTTTTCAACAATACACCAGCAGTATTATAGACTGGCGATTCCCGGGAGTAAAATGATTTTATGCTTTCAATATCACCTTGTGCCTGAGCACTATCTCCACTAAGGGCTGCATCTTCCATTCAATCAATGGGTACGCTTTTTCGTCTTTGGCTGTCTGGCTTTACTTGTCTGAGCCTTTGCCTTTGTATCCCTGGCATGTCCCTTTTGCCGGAACCAGGACGGAGTCCGAAACCCTTTCATGCTTTTGTATCCCCTTCAGGCTCGTGTTAAGGCTTATCTATTCAACAGGTGATGTGTATCAGGGCTGCCGGATGTTTACCCTGGGCTGATAGTTCATTGAATTTGTCGACCGCTTCTGGTGAAGGAACCACGACCGACTCCACTCCGGAGCCTTTCAGGAAAGCATCGGCATCGGGGTTCAACCTGGCTACACCATCTGTACCGGTCCCTACTATGAGTACATCTGGCGTGGATTTGACCAGTTCCTCAATCTCCTCTCGCTTGATGGCGTGACTGCCAAACTTCCAGAATCCGCCCTTCCTTTTCCTGATACCGCCGTCAGGATACAGGAAAACATCACGACTGTACTTCTTGCCATCAAGGACTATCGAACCGAACTTGAAACTGTTTACTGTGGTCATCTTTATCCTCCTCTACCTTACCTATCGACTAGCTTTCGCTCTCCGAAAGGGTGGTTTGGGCGACTGGAGATACGAGCCAGTCTTGGAGGCGAACCCCGATATCAGTTTCTGTGCCTTGGAACCACATTGACTGCATACCGCAGGTTGGTCGAACTCACTCACGGGACGCTTTAGCTCGAACTCTTTCTTACACTTGGGACAATAGTATTCGTATACTGGCATCATGTCCTCCTTTTCCTGGGGTTGGAGGAGCTACGCCTTTAGTATCTCTCTTTGTCTGAGCGCACTCTCGGCGAGGACTATCTATTAACCCAGGGCCTCGCGGTCACCACCGCTCATGCCGGCTATATACCTGATCAGTTTCTTCCTGGACTCAATGTCATACTGGGTGGTGATGGCAATTTGCTCCATGATGGGCGAACCGCCGCCGTGATAAGCGCCCAGCCTGGCTGCACCTGAGGCCGTCGAGCACAACGAGTCCTCCATGAACCGCCAGAACTGAGCCTGGTCCTCGGGTGATATTTTGGGGCTGCGCGTGGTGTACTTCAGCAGCAGGTCTCTGGTCTCCGGGTTGACAAATTCCTTCTCGTGAGGGAATGTAGCCGGGACGCCACCGGATATAGCACAGAGTATTTCTGCTTCACGCCAGACTGCTTCACCGGTCAGGCAGCGGCCAACGTTGCAGAAAATGGAATGAGGGATGTAAGAACCGGGACCGTATGGTATGAAGCCCTGGCCCGGCATATAGACTTCCGGTTTACCGAGGTCAGAGGCCGTGTATCCGGCAGCATAACCCAGTTCGGTAACCATGATTATCTCGGCCAGCTGTTCACGTACATGTGGTGCTCTCTGAATGTTGTTTACATCAGCAGCCAGGGCAGCCGTACCCAGCAGGACATCACCGAGGGCAGGCTTACAGCCGGAGTAGGAATGACGGTGGAACAGGGCAAAGAGCAATGCTAAGACACCACCATGCTGCCACTCACCTGCCAGGAATACCCTTTCCCAGGGCACGAAACAGTCATCAAAAATCATGTATGAATCGGTGGAACCCTGCATAAACCCACGCGGGAAGTGCTGCCTGGGTCTGAAGTTCCTGATGGTAACCGTCTGTTTCAGTCCTTCCCAGTCCCCCGGTACGGCGAAGGCAACTGCGTAGTCCTTGTCTTCGGGTCGTAGTGCCCGGGTGGGTACCACCAGCACCTCGTCGGCCACCGAGGCCTCGGAGATGTGTACTTTACAACCGCTGACCACGATGCCATCACTGAGCCTCTCTTTGATGTGTACATAGGCATCAGGGTCCGGCTGGTCGGCGGGTCTCAGCATCCGGTCGCCCTTGACATCCGTCTGAGCGCAACAGCCCACCAGGTCCTCGGTCTGAAAGCGCGCCAGCCACTTTTTGAAGTTCTCGTGGTATTCGGTAGCGCCGTTGTTCGATTTGTCCGCTTCATAGGATACGTTGTAGATGGCGTTAACGGCGTCAATGCCCATGCACCGCTGGATACAACCAGCTACCTTCTGGCAATACATACGTGTCATATCCTGTTTTTTATGCAGGTCATCCGTATTCTGGTGGATATGGTTAAAGCGGTTGATTCTCTCACCCGTGAGATGAGATATAGCGGTACACAGTTCCTGGTACTCTGGTTTGGCGGCTTCCTCGAAGGTGGTGCCGATGGTATTGAGGCAGTCCGTCTGGCGCTCATCCGTTCGGTCGATTAATTCGCCATCGAGATAAACATTGCGCCTCATCTTCGATAGACCCTGGATATACTGCTCCTTTGTCCTCATTTTACCTCCTTACTTAATGGGTAACTCACTTGAACCCCTAGCAGTTTATATTGATGACCAAGCGTCGCTACTATAATACAACCTTGAGGTGAAAATGTCATTTAATGGCCTGCCCCCAGAAATCGGCCCGGGTAAAATGCTGGACTCAGGGGCGGAAGCAAAGGGGGTAGCGATACTGGGGCAGTGGGATGATACACCCTCGGGCCAATATATTTGGCCACTTGTTCAATAGGGAGACAACAGGAGGCTATGCTCATGGTCTCTCTATCTCATAAAGTGTGACCGTCCGGTTCATTATACTTGGCCCCCAGTCACTTGTTGAAACAGGGTAGGGATGTAAGAATGAACTAAGCCAGATATAGCCTTGCAGCCAGGGAAGGGTTCAATTTAGAGAAGACAGCGGGGCTAACAATATGGCACGTGATTATAAACATAGCCCAGTACTGACAGTGGGAGAGGTAGCCTATTTTCTCAGTGCCAAGGCCGACACTGTGAGATGGTGGAGTGAGTTGAGTGTGGCACATCGCTACCGGATTGAGCCCACGGGATGGCTGACAGTTCAGATTGGGAGGAGGAAAGAGCCTGGCCGCAGCTTCTCTTTACCCGTAGCCAGGGTTGGGAGAGGTTGAGAAAGTCTTTGACTTACAAGGTTCGAGAGGTTGTTACTGTGGTTGAAGGGTTTCTATTGCCGGATTCCACACACAAAGAGACTGTGATAATGGGGAAGAAAGTTGGCTATTGAAAGATTGCACATGCCCGCTGAGAACGTGATGCGTAAGCCTATCGGTCAGTTGTTGGTCGAGGAGGGCTTGATTACGCAAGAGCAGCTTGAGGATGCCCTGAAGCTGCAGCGGAAGCAGAGTGGTAAGCTCGGTGAGATTCTGGTAAGCCAGGGTATGGTTACAGCTGAAGATATGGCGGCAGTGTACAGCATTCAGATGAATCTGCCGCTGGTCGACTTAAAGAAACAGGCGGTGCAGCCTGATGCATTAAAGCTGGTCCCGGAGGATATAGCCAGGAAACACACGCTTATTCCGTTTGATGTAGTCGGTGATGCACTGGTACTGGTCATGGCTTATCCCGACAATGTCCGTGCTATCCGTGACATCAGGGCGCAGACGGCGATGAGGATAGAGGTAGCGCTGGGTGTCCCTTCTGATATTGAACGGGCTATAGACCTCAGCTATCGGTCCAGTAGTGAAATAGAGAAGCAGGTAAGCCAGTTTACCAAGCCTGTTGAAGAGGATACAGTCTTAACTTCAAAGGCAATTTCCAATACGCCGATTGCTCAGAGTCTGGACCTGCTTATCAAGCAGGCGGTTCGTGACAGGGCTTCGGATATTCATCTGGAGCCGAACGAACATGGCCTGCGTGTGCGTTATCGTATTGATGGCATCTTGCACAATATGTTCTCCCTGCCACTGGCTGCCCACGTACCCCTTTTATCGCGCATAAAAATCCTCGCCGAGATGAACATCGCGGAGCAAAGACGCCCCCAGGATGGCCAGTTCTCCATCAAGGTGGGGAAAAGGGATGTTGACGTTCGGGCTGCTACCATGGCGACAGCCTACGGTGAACGGGTAACCCTGCGGATTCTTGATAAATCACTTTCACTTTTCACTCTGTCCGAGCTTGGCTTCCGTCCTGACACACTCAAGAAATACCAGGCACTGCTGAAAAGTCCTTATGGCCTGATATTGGTTGGTGGTCCGACAGGTTCGGGTAAGACGACTACGCTCTATGCATCAATTAATGAGATTGACAGGGATGAGAACAATATCCTAACAATCGAGGACCCCATTGAATACCGGTTCCCGGATATCAGCCAGACACAGGTCAATCCCAAGGCTGGCATTACTTATGCTAGCGGGCTGCGGGCTATAGTGCGGCATGACCCCGACATTATTCTGGTAGGCGAGATACGAGATAGAGATACAGCTGAGACAGCGGTTCAGGCGGCCCTCACCGGACACCTGGTATTGGCCTCAATACATGCCAACGATACTGTCAGTATAGTCTTCCGGCTGATGGACCTGGGCGTCGAGCCATATCTTATCTCTTCGACACTGGCCGGTATCGTTTCTCAGCGTATGGTTCGCCGTATTTGTCCCTATTGCCGTGCCCCGTCAGAACTGACGATGGAAGAGCGAGTCGCCTACTCTACGGTGATGGGAGATGAGCCGGTTACGTTCTACGCTGGTACAGGGTGCAAGACCTGTGCCAATACTGGCTACCGGGGACGTACCGGTATCTTTGAGCTCCTGGTTATGAGTGAGAGGCTTCGGAGATTGCTGCTCACCAATGTCAGCGCCGATGATATCAGGGCCGAGGCAATCGCAGAAGGAATGGTGACAATGAAGCGTGACGGTATGCTCAAGGTAAAAGAGGGTATAACGTCGGTGAGCGAAGTGGTGCGTAGCGTCATGTCCATCGCCTGATGGTAAACAATCAACTGGGAGGAGATTTTGTTATACGAATACACGGCCTATACTGCGGATAGAAAGACCATTAAAGGTACGATTGACGGGATGTCTGAAGCTATGGCGGAGGACGCCCTGTATCGGGCCGGCTATCAGCGTATTCTCAGCCTGACAGCAGTACGTCCCAAAACAAGCTTGCGACAGCTGATGCCGAGTTTTTTTGGGGTGAAGGGCCAGGACGTAATCGACTTTTCACGTGAACTGGCCTCGTTAATTGAAGCCGGTGTTCCCATCCTTAATGCGCTGCAGTTACTAGAAGACCAGTCTACCAGCCCTGCTTTCAAAAAGATTATCAACGAGTTAGTAAATGACCTTCGGGGAGGCAGTTCTTTCTCGGAAGCCATCAGTAAATACCCGCAGGTATTCTCTAGTACCTATCGCCAGGTGATGAAGGCAAGCGAGCAAACAGGAAGTCTTGAGACAGGCCTTAAACACATATCTGCTTACCTGGAAAAACAGGCGGAAACGAAGAAGAAGATTAGGGGTGCCCTCGCGTATCCCAGCTTGATAGCCGTAATGGGGTTTGGTGTATCCATCGTGCTGATTACAGTAGCCCTGCCACCTCTGGTTGACCTGTTCACTGCAGTTAACGCTGAGCTCCCCTTCATAACCAGGATGCTGATTGGTATTTCAAATTTCCTGATAGGCTACAAACTGCATATTCTGGGGGGTCTGGTTGTATTTGCCGGTCTGATTGGTTTTGGCATCAGGATGCCAGCTGTTAAGCTGACTTTTGACAGGTTACTTTTGCGGCTGCCGGTGATAGGTTCTATCATCCTGCAACGTAACATGTACCACTTTTGCCATACAATGGGAATGTTGCTGAAGGCCGGACTGCAGCTGCCGGAGATAATGAACGTTGTTATCCCATCTATCGGGAACACTGTTATCCGTCAGGCCCTGGTAGAACTCAGGGAGAGGCTGATTCAGGGAGAGGGTCTGTCAAAGCCAATGGCGGAGATTGGGCTATTTCCCAAACTCCTGGTGGAGATGGTAGCGGTGGGAGAAAAGACCGGTGACCTGGAAGGCATGGTCGCTAGCATCGCTGACCGCTTTGAATACAGTGTTGAGCAGAGAATTTCCAGATTGGTAAGTATGCTAGAGCCTGCTATGACGCTGGCCGCCGGATTATTGGTCGGTTTCGTGGCTATTTCTTTTATCGGGCCGTTGTACTCCATAGTGGGGGCTATGGGTTAACCGTATAAAGAGGGAGCGGGAGTAAAGAGGACCTGAAATATAGGGGGTATTGTAATGAACAAACTAGCTTTTATTGCTGTAGTAGTTATATTGCTGGTGGTCTACGGTGTCCTGGCCTTGGACTATATGAAGCAGGGCCCGGAGCAAGACCGCCTGCTTTCTGAAATCGGGGAAATCGACCAATCACTGCAGGCACTACCAGAGCGTCCTCCAGACCGCCTTGAGGAGTTGGCGGTACTTCAGGCAAGTCTGGCTGCCGAGCAGGAGACGATTTCTAGCGATATTAACAGCAGTGATGTCATCGAGGTCATTCTCAGCTTAGCCCAGGGGACTGGGGTCAAGGCTATTCCCCTGGTTACCGCACCATGGTCAGAGGAAAGAGTTGGTGAGGAAACCTATCGTGTTTTGCGGCTTAATGTGGGAGTCGAAGGGACTTTTGCTCAGGTAAGCGCCTTCATTGACCGTCTGGAGAACGGAGAATTCAGTACTCTTTCAGTGGAACAATTAAGTATTGATGTAGCTGGCGAGGACGGAGAGGTCTACTCTGGGGGGGCCACACCTGTCGTCGCTGAGTTGGACCTGATTGTCCTGGCTCAATCTCTCACCTATTAGGAGATATAAGATGATTAAAGGGCTTTTTAGTAGAACATATGTCACGCTGAACATTAGCGCTGATGATGTCCGGGCCTTCTTGGTGAAGGGAGGGCGGGTAAAGAATTGGGGAAGCACACCCCTGACCCCGGGACTGGTCCGGGATGGTCTCATTCTGCAACCCAAGGCTGTCGGTGAGGCTATTCGTCTTCTGCTTGAGTCAAGGCGAATCCCCAGGAAAAGGGTTATAGTCAGCGTTACTGGCATGTCCTTCACGTATCGTGTCCTGAGTCTGCCGCGGGTGGAATCAAACCTTATGGAAGAGGCCATCCGGCGCGGGGCGAAGCGTGAAATGCCATTACCCGTGGAGGAACTGTGCCTCTCGTGGCAGGCTATTGGAGAGAAGAACGGCGAGCAGGATTTCTTTGTGCTGGGGGTGCCGCGCAACCTTGTTACTGCCGTGGTTGAAACACTGGCCGTGGCTGGAATAAAACCCTACATAATGGACCTGAAGCCTTTTGCTCTGGCCAGAGCACCTGGCAAAAGTGATGCCATAGTAGTTGCTATGGAGCCTGACTGTTTCGACATCGTTCTCGCCGTCAACGGTAATACTGAGGTTATGCACTCGGTGACTCCGAAAGGTGATGGTGCCACTATCCAGGACCATGTCCGACAACTGGCTGATGAGCTATCCAGGACAGTGAAGTACTACAACAGTGGCCATCCAGATAATCCACTCAGTGTTGATACACCGTTGCTGCTGACGGGAAAGCTGGCAACTGATACCGCAACCAGCGAGTTGGTACAGTCTGAGACGGAATATCCAGTCAGGCCTCTGATCCCCCCTCTGGATTTCGGGCCTGATTTGCCCGTTGCTCTTTATGCGACCAATATGGGTTTGGCTCTCCGTAAGACAAAGGCGACCAACGGTTTCCATGATATCCAGCTTAACATACTGGCGGGCACATATCCTTCCAGGCATCTTCAAGTATCGTTGCGGCAAGTGCTTGCCTATCTTGCTCTGGCAGTTATCGCTGGTCTTCTAATTCCGTTTTTTCAGATTAAGAGTCAGGCTGCAGCCGAGACGGTACATCTGCAGTCTGAGCTTGACATGATGACCCAGGAGCTCTTTCTGGCGCAAAAGGCTTATAGTGAGGGTGTTGCTGATGCAGCGGAGGTTGATGCTGCCATAAGCGAGGTAACCGCTACTCTGGAAGCGTTGAGACAGGAGCACCAGGCAATCCTCAACACAGGCGGCAGCTTTGCTGGCGACCTTGCTCTGGTTACGGAGACTCTGCCATCTCTAACCTACTTTACATCAATAGAGATGGACACAGGAAGTATTTATATTGAAGGCACGGCAGATAATCCCTTCACAGTTCTCAGCTACATAGATGCTTTGGAGGCGAAGCAGTTCACGGAAACACGCATTGTTGAGATAGGAGAGTCCACCGACGGAGAAGGGCTTACTTCGATATATTTCACCGTTGAGGTTACCAAATAGGCTATCATCACGAGTTTTTGGTTGGTCATCGCTCATATTTGAGAGACAGTCGCAATGAGGAATCAGAAGGGGTTCACCTTAATTGAGGTGCTGGTATCGCTAGCACTTCTCGGCATTATTGCTACCGGTATTCTTGGTGCCTTGGGCACCTCTTCTAAGGCTACCGTTACCAACGATGTGCAGACCACTGCGCAGAACTTGGCACAAGGGCAGATGGAGTATGTGCGGAACCAGCCATACGATGTCGGGAGCCCTCCCGAGTATGCATTGATTTCAAACGTGCCCGCTGGTTATAGCGTCAGCTGTACCGTCACCCGGCTGGACCCGGAAGGAGATGGTTCCGACGACGATGACGGCCTGCAGAAGATAGTGGTGGCGGTCGATTTCGGGAGTGTTACGGCGGCCACGTTGGAGTCTTATAAGGTAAAGTGAACATGTTCGGCAGGATATTTTCAGTCAACCGGGGGCAGAAGGGTTTCACGGCCATTGAGGTGCTGGTGGCTGTTACCATTGCCAGCCTCATTGGTGGTGGTGTGGTCACGGCCATATCTCTGACGGTGAACACAAGTGTCAGTAACAGTGACCATGCCATTGTTGTTGATGAGTTTAGGAACGCTGTTTATTGGATTCGGCGTGATGCCAAGATGGCGCAAACGATACAAATAGACGCAGGAGAGTCAGGCTTGCCGATGGTGCTGTCATGGGTGGAATGGGACAATTCTCAGCATGAGGTGACCTATGACCTGGATGAAGGCAAACTGATGCGTACCTACTCCGTCGACGGTAACGAGAGTACGCTTTTGGTAGCGGAGAGAGTTGACCCTACCCTGACCAGCTTTGAATTTACCGGGGGTATGCTTACCTTCGACTTAACTATCTCTGTGGGTGAGGGTTCGCAGACAATAAGCGAAAGCCATGAGTGCACGGTTGACCCCAGGCCGGGCTTATAGTGCTTTAAGTAATGGGTATTGGGCGTTTGAGAATATTTTTGAAACAGGTGAAGTCCGAGGTCGGCCAGGTATTAATTCTTGTGCTGCTGCTGCTCCTCGTTGGTGGTCTCTTGCTTCCACCTCTCCTGTCGTTGTCGATGACCGGGCTCACGACGGGCCGAATATACGAGACCAAGGCAGATGAGATATATTCGGCTGACAGCGGCCTGGAGCACGCCTTATGGCAAATAAAGTATGGTGAGCTGGAGTCCTTTCTTACAACGTCAGACCCTCCTGGGGTTCCTTACGATATTTATGATTTCAACACAGAATGGACCTATACTTTGCCGGAATCGCTGAATGGCAAGAACGTCACTGTCTCTCTGGAGAACGTGTGGATTCCGCTGAATTTAGACCGACCAGACACTCCTTACGAAATCGAGGAAGCGAGGAATATTATTGAATCTGGCAAGCTGATAGTGTTTGGTAGCTCTGATGCCTCGACCTGTCGGGTCAACATAGTCTTTTATCCGGATTCAGTGGATGAGCTGAGTATAGAGACATTGGGTATATGGCTATCGCCCGGTTTCCAGTACGTGGCTGACTCCAGTAGCTTTGGTCAACCCTCAACCCAGTCTCATGCCGGCGGGCAGGTACTTATCTGGGATTTCGATTCTACTCCGTTCGTTGATTTCCCCGGTGTTGACCCGGGTGCCTCTGAATTGAGGAGTACTATAACCTTTCAGTTTACAGCCAGCCAGGAGAACACTGCCCCCTCGACCGTCTCATGGGTTACGACAAGCGGGGTTTCGGGCGTTTCCTATTCCTGGGATGCCGACAGCCGGGTCTACCATATCACCTCTATTGCTGGTAACACTCAGGTCGAGAGCTATAATGTAAAGAACGAGATACGCGAACTTGGTTCGGCGGTATCGGGTGATTACCGCGCCATCGGTAACAGCCTGATGCTGGACCTGAATCCAGACTGGGGTGGTCCCCAGCGGGATACATTGCTTGACGAAAGCTCAGCCCAGGTATCCGATATTCCGGCCAGCGCCCGGGTGGAAGCAGCTTATCTCTACTGGTCTGGATGGTTCGAGGGAGGTGGTGATGACCCGGCCAGTGGTCAGATAGTGTGGGAGGATAGCTGCTCCGACATGTCTAACTGGAGTGGCGCTGGGCCTGACTGGAATGCCAGCTCAGGCGAGTTCCAAGGACACCATAATGGCGGTGAGTCAGACAGGTATCTCACCATGAAATACAGCCTCGACCTGAGTGAATACTCTGGCGATAATGTAACCCTAGCATGGGAGCAGGATGAAAGTGGAACGCTGGAAAGCGATGACCGGCTGTATTATTCCCTGTCAGCTGACGGTGGCAATACCTGGAGCAGTGATATCGAGGCCTTCCGGGATGATAGCCCCCCCGACAGTTTCAGCTATACCATCCCGGCTGAGTACCTGACGGCCAATTTCAAGATTAGGTTCTATCTATACGGCTTCAGCAACTCCGGAGAGTATTGCTACATTGATAGTATTACTGTCTTCGCGGTTTCCGGTGCATTTTTGGATAGTTGCAACAATTTCAATAGCTGGAATGCCGGGGCTGACTGGGGCCTGTATAACGGCGAGTTCCGTGGACACCATAGCGGTAGCGAGTCAGACCGATATCTTACCTTGCAGTCCAGTCTGGACCTGAGTTCCTATTCCAGCGGTGAGCTGGCCTTGGTGTGGGAGCAGGATGAGAACGGTTCACTGGAAAGTGCTGACAGGCTATATTTCTCCCTGTCAGCTGATGGTGGCAGTACCTGGAGCAGCGATAACGAGGCCTTCCGGGATGATAACCCACCTTCTGAATTTAGTTATACTATTCCAGATGAGTACCTCACGGCTAGTTTCAAAATGAGGTTCTATCTGTATGGTTTCAGCGGCAGCGGGGAGTATTGTTATCTTGACAATATCGCCGTCGCCGAGCGTGCCATGGCAGGTGCCGATACCACGGCTATCTTTAAAATAGATGGGACCCAGGTATACTTTGCTGATGGCACTCCCACGCAGGGAGCGGGAGTGCTCGTTGCCGACTCGTCACAGGTAATTGATAACATGCACTACGGTAATCCCCACGGTTATTCCTACGCCAGCTTCAAGGATGTTACGGAACTGGTCCGGGCTTTTTCTGCCGAGGACGATGGCCAGCACCCTGGCAACGGGACCTATACTGTGGGTGGGGTAGATGCTGATACCGGTGATGAATGGTCATTTGCCGGGTGGTCTCTAATCATAATATATTCTAGCGCTGAGACTGAAGGGCACCAGTTATACCTCTACGACAAATTCCTCTATGCTGACTCTGATACCAACCTTGATTTCGACGGTGACGGGGAGCCGGGCGGTCTATTAAGTGGATTCCTGGTGCCGAATCCGATTGCTGGTGAGACCAATGCAGCAACCATGACGTGTTTCGTTACCGAGGGCGATGACTATTATAATGGTGATTACATTGCTCTCAACAGCACAAAGCTCTGGGATGGTACGGAAGGAGAAAGTCTGAATGATGTCTGGAACGGTCAGTCTATCGGTATGACTGCCGATGGAGTGGACGTTGATACGTTTTACATCAGCTGGGCGAGCGGTCTACTGGAAACAGGAGATACCTCTGCCGAGATAGATATAGTTACTGATGTTGACATCTGGAATCTGGTGTACATCATTCTGTCATTCCGTAGCGAGATAACCACCAGCGATGCCATAAGCTACTCCATTGGCTATGCATCGGGACCCTGACCAGAGAGCAAGACCGGGACATCGGAATCATTACTCTTACTTTTTCACCCCGATGTAACCCCCGGTAGTATGTCTTAGTCCCGTCTTAACCCCACCTCTCATGTTCCCACTGTCCGGTTACGTCTTTCGGCACCGGAAGACGGCGATTTTTTCTCGACCATCTATTTCAATATCCTATTCCAGGCTCAATAATCCCTTCTCTAGGCAGCGTTTCCATCGGTAAGATGATATGGGATTAAAGGTGGTTATGTAGGTGTATTTGACATTTGCTGGTTGGTCATTAGAATTACATTCGTTACTTCTGTGGTAGTATCTGGCAGGTGGACTGTTAGGTTAATGGATAGGGAGCGATTTCAGGAGTTGGTAGTCAGGGCTGTCACCGAACTGCCCGAGGAGTTCCTGTCTCAGTTGAATAACCTTGATGTCGTTGTTGAGGGCTATCCCACTATTGGGCAGCGGCGTAAAGCTGGGCTGGGTTCGGGATATACTCTGCTGGGCCTATACGAGGGTGTGCCGCAGACACGCCGGGGAGAACACTACGGCTTGGTGTTGCCCGATAAGATAACAATATTCCAGGGGCCGATTGAGGCCCGGTGCCGTTCTGATGGAGAAATAGAGGCAGAAATACGCCGCGTTGTCAGGCATGAGATAGCCCATCATTTCGGGATTAGCGATGCCAGGCTGCGGCAACTGGAGAAGGGCGAGGAATGAAGGGGTGTTTAAGAGGGGCGCAGCCCCTCTTCCCATACTTTTCCCCTTCCCAGGGGTAAGGGTTCACCCTGAAGGGGATAAAGGGGATGGGGCCGCCGCTACCAGATAGGATGTATTAGGTAAAAAAGGTTAAGGTGTTGCTAATCGGGTGAACGGGCGCAAGCGATTGCCAGCACCGCTGGTCAATGTTATACTTTGGCAGGGATTGATGGCTAGAAGGGAAGGGTTACGTGAAAAGGGCTGATGGTCGTGCTTATGATGAGCTGCGACCAATATGTATTACACCCGGTTACCAGAGTTTTGCCGAAGGTTCGGCGCTGATAGAGCTGGGACGGACCCGGGTGCTCTGTTCGGTTACTATCGAAGACAGGGTGCCCGCCTTTCTCAAGGGTTCAGGCACCGGCTGGGTCACGGCCGAATACTCGATGTTGCCGCGGGCGACACTGACTCGCTCTGTCCGTGAAGCATCTGTAGGCCGGGTGGCCGGACGTAGCCAGGAGATTCAGCGTTTTATCGGGCGCTCGATGCGGGCGGTGGTTGACATGGCGGCGCTAGGGGAGCGGACCCTGATACTGGACTGTGATGTGATTCAGGCCGATGGTGGTACCAGGACCGCCGCCGTGACGGGCGGCTATATCGCCCTGCACCAGGCACTGGAGACCGCCGCCAACATGGGGGTGTTATCGGCACTACCGCTCGATTGTGCCGTAGCCGCTATCAGTGTCGGTGTGACGCACGGTCGGCGTCTCCTCGACCTATGTTACGATGAGGACTCCAGCGCCGAGGTTGATTTCAACGTGGTGATGACCAGCCGGGGTGAGTTTGTTGAGGTTCAGGGTACTGCCGAGGGTAGGCCGTTCACCAGGGAGACAATGGATTTCTTGCTGGAACTGGCAGAGAAGGGTATTAAAGAGCTTTTTCAGATGCAGCAGGAAGTTCTGGATGCCTCGCGGCGGTAATGGGTAGATCTCAGGGTCGGACGTGCCCGTCCCCAAAGACAATCCACTTGTAGCCGGTCAGTTCTTTCAGACCCAGAGGTCCGCGGGCGTGTATCTTCTGGGTACTGATGGCGACCTCGGCCCCCAGCCCGAATTGCCCCCCGTCGGTGAAACGTGTGCTGGCATTTACATAGACGCAGCCAGCGTCCACCTCATTAAGGAAGCGCATGGCCGCACTGTAGTCCTCGGTGACAATAGCCTCATCTGCCCCTGAGCCGTACTGCTCGATGTGCTCCAGGGCCTCATCCAGGGAGTCCACTACCTTGACGGCCGCCACCAGTGCCAGGAACTCCTTGCCCCAGTCTTCTCCCGTTGCCGGTGTCAGTTTCAGGGATGAGTCTGCTTTAAGGATATCAAGCGCCCGTTCATCGCAGTGCATCTCTACCCCTGCCTTAGCCCACTCAGTCGCTATCCGGGGCAGGCAGCTTTCAGCGATATCAGCATGGACCAGCAGGGTATCCAGGGCGTTGCACACCGAAGGACGCTGAACCTTGGCATTGAAGGTAATGGCTACGGCCTTATCTATATCAGCATTGTGGTCGACATAGGTATGGCAGACACTGGCACCGGCACCGATAACCGGCATGGCAGCATTTTCCCTGACAAATGTAATCAGCTCAGCCCCACCACGGGGGATGAACAGGTCAATATAGTCACTCATCTTGAGCAGATGGCTGACCAGGCTGCGGTCGGTATTATCAACGAACTGCACCGCACCTTCCGGCATTCCGGCCCGTTTTATGGCAGCCTGCACCAGCTTGGCCAGGGTGAGGTTCGAGTTGATTGCCTCCCTGCCACCCCGGAGGACGACAGCATTGCCGGATTTCAGGCAGAGGACGGAGATGTCGATGGTGACGTTGGGCCGGCTTTCGTACATGGTACCGATAACGCCCAGAGGCACTCGTTTCCGCCCGATGAGCAGGCCGTTGGGCAGGGTGCGCATATCAAATACCTCACCGACCGGGTCGGGCAGCGCCGCCACTGTCCGCACGTCACTGGCGATACTCTCCAGCCGACTTTCATTGAGCATGAGGCGGTCGAGCATGGCGGTGTTCATGCCGGATGCCTTGGCCTCCTGGCAGTCCTTCTGGTTGGCGGCGATTATCTCATCTTTCTTTGCCAGCAGGTCATCGGCGATATTGTGCAGCGCCTGGTTCTTTACCTCGGTGGAGAGGTAGGCCAGCCGCCGCGAGGCTTCCCTGGCAGCCTTGCCTTTGGCCCGCAGCTCTTCGATTGCTTTCTCCATGTTGGTCACTCCTTAGATGTGAAACTGTGGTCTAAGTGGGCGGTGCTATTGCGTATGCCAAATACTGTACCGTGAAGCGGGTATATTTGCAAGTGTTATTCCGCTCCAGTGTCATAGGATAGTTAATTGCCGAGGTAGCCATGCTACGTTTATAATTCATCTTATAAACATGAAGAACCAGTCCACAATACCCGAACTGGGTGAAACTCGACTTCCGAGGACAGTGCTGAGCCTCGCCTGGCCGGTAGTTTTACAGGAAGCCGCCTGGACAATCCTCTCCATGATAATAATGATATTCATTGGGCACCTGGGAGCGGAGGCTATCACTGCCGTAGGTTTGAGTGAGCAGATTATTTTCCTGCCGATGATGGCCTTCGCTGGCATCGGTATCGGGGCAACAGCGATAGTTGCCCGTCATATCGGTGCCAGAGAGCCCGAGCACGCCAACCATACCTTGAGACAAGCTATGCTCCTGGCTGTAATCATGGGGAGTGTTTTTGCCCTATTGCAGTGGTTCTTGGCTGAACAGCTGCTCTGGCTCTTCCGGGCTAGTCCCGAAGTGATTGCCTTAGGAAAAGATTATATTCGTGTCAATGCGCCGACCACGATATGCTTTTTCATTCTGTACTGCGGCGAGGCAGTGCTGAGAGGTTCTGGAGATACTCGAAAACCAATGGTTGTGATTGTGGTGGTGGAGGTAATCGGCACCACTTTAGCCTACGCGTTCATCAACGGGTTCTGGGTAATACCTGCATTGGGTGTATTTGGGGCAGGTATCGGGAGGGCAGCAGGCAGCGTCATCGGGGCGGTATTAATCCTGGCTATATTGACGCGGGGGACAGGGGTACTCAAATATAACTGGCGCACTGCTTTGTCTTTTGATTTGACTGAAGCAAAACGCATCCTGAAGGTGGGTCTACCTGCCTTTGGTGACCAGGTGCAGATGCAGGTTGCGATGAGCGTCTATACTATCATCATTAGCGGTCTGGGAACTACCATCTATGCTGCACATGCCCTCGCCATGAGAGTAGAGCAATTTGCCTTTATGCCCAGCTTTGGTTTTGGTATGGCAGCCACAGCGCTGGTGGGGCAGAGTCTGGGGGCGGGGAAGCCAGACCTGGCCAAGAAGACCGGTTACCTGATACAGCGCTATTGTGTTACTGCTATGGTTGTACTCGGTCTGATAACCTTTATCTTCGGGAAGCAGTTTATAGGTATCTTCGTTAATGACCCGGAGGTGATACGGGTGGGTACTCTGGGACTTCAAATCTGGGCGTTAGCTATGCCCGGGATGGCTACCAACCAGTCGCTGGCCGGTGGCTTGAGGGGTGCCGGTGACACGCGCTGGGTATTTCTTCTTAATACCATCGGCATGTGGACGATGCGGATTGGGGGTGGTGCCATAATGGTATTCCTTCTGCACATGGGAGCCCCGGGGGCTTGGTCAGGGGCCGTTCTGGACCATAGCGTACGTGCCGTACTAATCTGGTGGCGCTTTGCCGGCGGGAAGTGGCAGAACATACAGGTCTAGGGTCTCAGAATAACTATCTTCTGGAATATATGTAACCCCATCCCCTGTGTCCCCTTCCCCTTCGATAAGGGGAAGGGGACAGATTTTACATAAGAGGGGCGAAGCCTCCTCTTTGACTCCCCCTAAGGAGATAAGAGGAAAGGTGCTTTGGGAGGGACTTCACCTCTCTTCGACTCCCCTGACAATATCGTCAAGTATCAGACGTTTGCCCCTGCCGAGCACCTAATCTGTATTCTCACCGGTGCTCTAAGTGCTCTAAGAAGCCTCGGGATTATTCGGGGAGTTACCGAAGTAGACCTTGGTGTGCGGCCAGGGTATCTCTATGCCCTCGTCGTCAAATGCCTTCTTGATACGGAGTCTCAGTTCTCCCATTACTGCCCATTGTTCGATGGGCTTGACATCACCCAGCATCTTGATATCTATCCCTGAGTCTCCCAAATTATCCACTCTCAATACCTGGGGTGGCGTTATTATACGGTTCTTCCATTCTTCGTCCTCGGCCAGTTCCTTACCCACGCGGTTCATCACTTCGATAGCGTGGTCTAAATCGGTGCCATAAGCTACTGAAATATTGATATTTACTCTGGAGAAGTGTCTGGTATAGTTACTGGCTGTCGTGATTTCCCCATTGGGGACATGGTGCACTACTCCATCCAGGTCACGCAGTACTGTCTTCCTGAGAGTAATGTCTTCCACCAGTGCGGTGATACCAGCCACACTGGCGACATCACCGACACGGTACTGGTTCTCCATGATAATAAAAATGCCGGCGATAAGGTCCCGTATCAGGTACTGCGCTCCAAAGCCAACGGCAATACCAGCGATACCAAAACCGGCCAGTATCGGGCCGATATTGACGTCCAGCTCAGTTAGTATTAGCAACAACACAATTACCAGAACGGCCACGCGAGCTACTCCGGTGAAAACACTGGTAAGGGTATCTACTCTCTTTTCGATGCCTCTGCGGCTTTCTCCTTTAGTTCTGGCTATGAAGCGGCGGACAACTGGTCTCAGTACCCGCCTCAGGATGAACCAGAGCACACCGCCAATGATTAATATGATGAGAATACGCACGCCATGATTTAGCAGCCAGTCTGTGACATCAGTCCAGTTCATTGTACTTACCCTCCTTAGGATTTATAAGGATTTATGGTGACCCTATCCCCTTAGTCCCCTTCCCCTTCGATAAGGGGAAGGGGAGAGATTTTTATAAGAGGGGCTGTGCCCCTCTTTGGCTCCCCTTTGTTGTTATTTGAGGGATTTCATTCCACTCTGAATCCCTTTGAAGAGTTATGAGGTATCTAATCCCATATCAACTTCTTTCTCAATAACACTTCGTCTGGTTCAGACCAACCGAGTGATTTATAAAATCCTACAGCATTTTTCCAGACATCGGATATTAATGTATTACACCCTCTAGCTGTGAGTTCATTTTCGATATGCTGAATAAGCTTCTTGCCTATGCCTTTATTCCTGGCAGGCCCGGCAACAATTAAGGTGCTAAGATAAGCTAGAAATCCAACATCATGCGCAGAAGCAAACGCAATAACCTGCTCGTTCTCTTCCCATAAAAAGGCTAAACAGTCTACCGAATCAATAGCGCGTTCCAGTACGTCCTTAGGCGGATTATCGGGCCAAAAACCAGGCTCAGATTTCATCAATTCCACTATTTCAGGAATATCTTCTTTAGTTGCAGTTCTGATCATTTTATCTTCTCCCTTGGGAGTGTCCTAGAGAGGGCGAAGCCCTCTCTAATCTATCTTCCCCCTTCCCTTTTAAGGGAAGGGGGTCAGGGGGATGGATTACCTCTACAAAACCACCAGGTTATTTCTATGTACTATCTCGGAGCCATAGTCGTGGCCGAGCAGTTCGGCAATCTTGGCGGAGTGTGCCCCTTTAAGGGCCTCGACATCTGCCGAGTCATAGTTGGTGATGCCGCAGCCGATGCGTACACCATCCGGGTCATGGATTTCGACGATGTCGCCGCGCCGGAATCGGCCTTCGGTCTTCTCGATACCGGCGGCGAGCAGGCTGCGGTTCTGTTTTCTCAACGCGTTGGCCGCCCCGGCGTCCACCACCAGCTTTCCCCGGGTGGAAAGCCCGCTCAGCATCCAGCGCTCACGGCTCTCCAGCTTGGTGGTCGCCGGCAAAAAGCGGGTGCCGATTGACTCACCGGCGGCCAGCCGCACAATGACGTCAGGCTCCCTGCCGTCGGCGATTACCATAGTTACTCCGGAGGTGGTGGCCAGCCTGGCAGCCTGAACCTTGGTTATCATGCCGCCGGTAGCGGACTCGTTGGCAGTCCCTCTTGCCAGCTTTTCAATCTCCCGGTTAATCCGGTCGACCTGCGGGATAAGACGTGCCTCGGCATGGTGACGCGGGTCGGCGGTGTATAGTCCGCCAATATCGGTCAGGAGCAACAGGAGGTCGGCATCAATCAGGTTGGCCACCATAGCGGAGAGGTTGTCGTTATCGCCGAAGCTGGCTTCCTGTATCTCATCGACGGCGACGACGTCGTTTTCGTTGACAATGGGTACAACACCCAGTTCCAAAAGGGCCAGCAGGGTATTGCGGGTGTTCAGATAGCCGGCACGGTCGGAGAGGTCAGCTTTGGTCAGTAGCGCCTGTGCCACGTGGATACCGTGCTCACCGAACAGCTGCTCGTAGATATTCATCAGCCGACTCTGCCCCGCCGAGGCCATTACCTGCCGGAAGGGAATACCCCGCATCCTTCTGGTCAGGCCCAGCTTCTCACGTCCGGCGGCGATGGCTCCAGAAGAGACCACCAGTAGCTCGCTGCCCTGCTGGTGCAGCCGGGCTATCTGCTTGACCAGTCCTGCCATTACCGACTGGTCAAGGTGACTGGTGCCGCCGGTAATGAGACTGGTACCGAATTTGGCTACGATTCGTCGGTAGGATAGGTTGGGTCTGCTCTTTTTGGTCAATAGCATTAGCCTCCACGCAGTTGTCTCATTATAACATAACGGATGGTGGGGGTTTGAATATGAAAGGTGTTCTTGTCGGTCTCGGCGCTGGTCGCCGACCGTAACCTTCCTGATTCCTCATTTCCCTTATAAATATATAGAATCATATGAACGGGCACACTCGGTTGCCGCGTCCCACTCACCATGTTACAATTTCTTTAGTGAGGGCTAGTCCGTTCCGGCTAGCCCTAAAGGCATGTGAGTAAAGTGGATATTCTGGACCTGAGCCAGTTATTACAGCTAATTGATGATTTGCCTGCTTATCAACAGCTCGTCGAAGAGCTGGCGCGTGCGGAAGGAATCACGCGGCTGTCGGTGCTCGAGGCTGCTAAACCATTTGTTATCGCGGCCCTGTATCGGAGACTGCGTCGTCCTCTGGTAATGGTGACGGCACAGCCGGATAATGCCCGGAAGCTGTACGACCAGCTTATGACATGGTGCGGCTCCGAGGAGGTCAGGCTTTTCCCTGAACCGGACTCTTTGCCTTACGAGCGTGTCACCTCGGACACGCCTTCGGAGCAGGAGAGGCTTCAGGTGCTTTCTTCCCTGGTTGGACCGGCAGATGAAGACACTGGTACTCAGCCACCACTGATAATCGTTTCCGCACCGGCCTTCATCCAGAAGACGACCTCGCGGGATGATTTCGCTGGCAGCTTCCACACCGTGAAGCTGGGGATGGAGGTAGAACCAATCCGGCTGCTGGAGCGGTGGCAGTCGATAGGCTATCGGATAGAGAGCATCGTCGAGGTGCCGGGTACGGCGGGCCGTCGTGGCGGTATCGTTGACATCTACACGCCAACCGCTGACCTGCCAGCCAGGCTCGAGTTCTTCGGCAATACTATAGAAAGCATCCGCCTCTTCGACCCCGCCAGTCAGCGCTCCCGGAAAGAGGTACCTTCAATCACCATTGGCCCGGCGACGGAGATTCTGGGGCCATGGCTGAGCAGCCAGTCGGAAATAAAGGCTTTACTCAGCAGTGTTGACCTGACCGGTTGCAGTGAAGAAGTCAGGGAGCAATACGAAAGAGACCTGGCAATGCTCGCGGAGAGACACCGTCCGGTCAACTCCCATTTCTATGCCCCGCTGTTTAACCGGGACAGCCTGCTGGACTACCTGCCCGATGATGCTATCCTGGTGCTCGACGAGCCACGAAGTATCGAGCTGGCAGTGGCTGACTTCGATGATAAATCGGAAGAGCTGCGTGCCGGGAAGCTTGAGCGTAGAGAACTGCCCGCTAATTTCCCAAGGCCGCATTTTACCTGGGAGGAGTTGAGGGGAGGGGTAGAAGACCGGCAGCGCCTGCTGGTTACTGCCTGGGGTGCTCCTGATGATGAGGAATACCACCGGCTGGACTTTGCCCCGGCGCCGAGCTATGCCGGGCAGTTGCCGGTTTTTCTCGACCGGGTCAAGCAGGTGCTGGCCCGGAGGCAACGTATTGTCTTGGTCAGTCACCAGGCCAGCCGCCTTTCTGAGCTTCTTGAGGATGAGGATATCATCGCCTCACCCCTCACCGAGGTCAGTCAACCACCCCTGCCGGGTTCGTTGGTTCTGGTTCAGGGTCTCCTCGCCGGGGGGTGGGTGATGGATAACGGCACCGTCCTGCTCACCGATAGTGAAATCTTTGGCTTTATCAAGCAGCAGCGGCTACTCAAGAAGCGCCATGTGCCGCGTCAGAGACTCGCTGTTGACATAAAACCAGGTGATTATGTGGTGCACATCGAGCACGGCATCGCCGGCTTTGCTGGCTTCCGGATGATGAAGACCGAGCACGGCGAGAAGGAGTTCCTGGTACTGCGGTACGCGGCCGGTGACCGCCTCTATGTCCCTTCCGACCAGATTGACCGGGTTAGTCGCTATGTCGGTGGCCGGGGTGACCAGCCCCCGGTGCTGAGTCGACTCGGCACGCAGGAGTGGACGCGGACGAAGCAGAAGGTCAAAGAATCGGTGGAGGAGATGGCTGAGGAGCTTTTATCACTCTATGCTGCCCGGGATGTTGTGCCCGGTTATGCCTTCTCACCGGATACATTGTGGCAGCAAGAGCTTGAGGCCTCTTTCCCCTACGTGGAAACGCCGGATCAGGTCGAGGTACAGAAGCATGTCAAGGGGGATATGGAGCAGAGCAAGCCGATGGACCGGCTCGTCTGCGGTGATGTCGGCTACGGTAAGACCGAGGTAGCCCTCCGGGCTGCCTTTAAGGCGGTGCTCGACGGCAAGCAGGTGGCGGTGCTGGTGCCGACGACCGTGCTCGCCCAGCAGCATTACTCCACTTTCAAAGAGCGGCTTGAGGCCTTCCCTGTGGTGGTCGAGGTGCTGAGCCGGTTCCGCTCTCCAAAGGAACAGCAGGGCATTGTCGAGGGACTGGCCAGCGGCCGGGTGGATATCTGCATCGGGACGCACCGCCTCATCCAGAAAGATATCCAGTTCAAAGACCTGGGGTTATTGATTATTGACGAGGAGCAGCGCTTCGGCGTTGCCCACAAGGAGTATCTGAAGCAAATGCGCCAGGAGGTCGACGTGCTCACCCTGAGCGCTACCCCTATCCCCCGGACGCTCCACATGGCCCTGACCGGGGTGAGGGACATGAGCATGATGGAGACCCCGCCGGAAGAGCGCCTGCCCATCAAGACCTACGTGGCCGAGTATGACGAGCGCCTTGTCCGTGAGGCGGTACTGCGTGAGCTGGAGCGAAACGGCCAGGTGTTTTTCGTACATAACCGTGTCCAGTCCATCCCCATTGTCGCCAGCAAGCTGGAGCAGGTCGTGCCCGAAGCCAGAATCGCTATCGCTCACGGCCAGATGCCGGAGCATGAGCTTGAGCAGGTGACCACCGACTTCATAAACGGCAAGAGCGACATCCTGCTCTGCACCACCATTATCGAGTCGGGACTGGACATGCCTAACGTCAATACCCTGATTGTTAACCGCGCCGATAAGTTCGGCCTGACCCAGCTCTACCAGCTCCGGGGTCGGGTAGGTCGCGGTGCCAGGATGGCCTATGCCTACTTCCTTTTCGACAAGGGGCAGAACCTGAGTCTGGTGGCGGAGAAGCGCCTGCGCACGATATATGAGGCCACCGAGCTTGGGGCGGGTTTCGGTATCGCCATGAAGGACCTGGAGATAAGGGGTGCGGGGACGTTGCTGGGAACGAGACAGAGTGGCCACATCACCGCCGTCGGCTTTCATCTCTATACCCAGCTACTGGCATCGGCTGTCGAGAAGCTCAAGGTGAAGCAGGCCGATATCCCTGAGCCTGAACCGGTGCCATCGCATTTGCCCTCACCGACGATAGACCTGCCCCTCCCCGCTTTTATCCCCGAGGACTACGTGCCCGACCTCCTCACCCGGCTCGACCTCTACCAGGATATGGTCAGGCTGGACAGGCCGGAGCAGGTCGATAACATGGCCGCCGATTTCAAAGACAGGTTCGGACCGCTGCCCCCGGAGGTGGATAACCTGCTCTACGCGGCCAGGGTCAAACTGCTGGCGGCCCGGGCCTACGTTGAGTCCGTCACCACCGAACACGGGGAGATAGTGCTGCGGCTGGTGGAGGGACTGCGCTTCGACAGACAGAAGCTCCAGCCGGTGCTGCGTGACGGTGTCCGCTTGGGACATAACCAGCTTGGCCTCAACCGGAGAAGGTTAGGCAGAGAATGGCGTGACGTGCTGGTGGATGTATTGAAGCGGGCCGGATGATATAATGCTGGGGAAACAGTAAAGAGGTTAGCGGTACGGTGGATACAGCGGTAGATGTTTTTATATGGATTGGCGTAGCCCTTGCCGCCGGGTTTGTCGGGTATTTCGGGCGGCACCTGGCGATGATTATAATTGGGAAGATGAGCCACAAGAAGCCGGAACCCCCACCCCCCGAAGCCCCTCCCACTACACCACTGCCCCCCTCCGATGTGGCGGCTGCTACACAGGCCAAGGTAGACAAGAAACGTGCTAAGGCCGAGGCCAAGAAGGCCAAGAAAGAGGGGAAGGGGTAGGGGGTTGACATAAGGATAATGGAGAATTTAAGAGAGGGCGCCAGCCCTCTCTCTTCTTACTGAGAGTTAAGTGGATGAAGACGCGTTTTCATTAAGGAGTGTGGAAACGAGCTCGTCTATCCGTTGGGCTACACCATCATAGCGAAGTGCGTCCCGGATTAGCCGCCGTGCTCGGACAAAGTGCATCCCTTCCCTGAGTGGCACCAGTTCTGCCACATCTTGGGCTTGAGCGGCAGCTCTTGCTAGTTCTTGATGAAGGTCATTAGCGGCATCAAACTGAGGAATGGGCAGTGAGAGCATCACCTTGTCGAAATGGCGTGCTCCCCACTGACCGCGGGCTTGCAGGTCGGCTGCGCGAGCTCGTGCCGTCTCGCTATTCAGGATACCTATGAGGTATTTCCCTTCATCTTCGCTATCTACAGGTGCCCAGTAAAGCGTGTGGTCAATAATCTTTTGCTGGTTGGTCAATAACGTGGCAGCTGGCAATGTACCAGCCTTGCTGTAAACTACTCGCAACGGTGGTATGGGAAACTGGGCTGCGAGTTGGCCATAATAGTCAAGTTGCTCTACCAAGCTTCTCCTGCCTCTGCCATGCTGTGCCCATAGTCGCTCCGCCTCGGCGAGCCAACCTGATAAGTACGCATAACCTCTGCGTTGCGCCTCACTCGAATCGAGCAATTGCCTGACTTCCCCATCCCACGGAATCACTGCCAGAACTGATTCAAGTAAGCGAAATGGAGCCAGTGATTCACCCAGATAGAGCGGACGCAAGAATTCCGCCTCTACATTTCGCCTTAAGGAGGGCACGTCTTTCCAGGGCGGCTTCTCTAAGTTTGTGCGACGGCTTTCGACCAGAGGCGCCTCTGGGTTCTGCCCTAACATACTAGATTCGGCTGAGTTTACGACAAATAAAGCCCTTGGAATTATGATTGCACCTTGCCGAAAACGCCTAGCATAACCAGTGGTAACCCGTCCTCGTCGTTCGGCAGGCCAGGGGATTTCCTGCCATGTAAGGTACTGGCTGGCCTCAGTCGGCGTGGCATCACGCTTGGGCAAGACACCCGAAGCAGCTTGAACAGTGGTGGGAAGCCGGGTCAGTTCCTCGTTTTGGATGATTCCGCGCTCATTTTCAGCAAACAGAACGCAGGATGGTACACTAAACAGTGGATAAACTTCTTCAGAAAAGGCCCAGGCTTCCGTGAATCGAACGGAAGCCAGTACATGCCCTCCACGTCTGCTTCGCCGTTCACCGTAAATCCCCGTCCGGAAACCAGCAAACTGCCGTCTCGTCATCGCGGCGTACGGCATGACCATTGCTATGGTTCCGGTTGCCTTGAGGTATAACTCAACGCATTTTACGAAGAAATAGGCAGACAGATCTTGCTGCTGGGCTACCTGGCCCATCCAGAGGCCTCGACGCTGACATTCCTCACGAAAGCGCTGCTGCGTCTCTACAGTCATGAAACGATAGGGGAGCCACGGGGGATTTCCGACTACCACATCCGCTCTCTGAGCCTGCTGGGAGAGCCATACTGGTCGGACAAGGTCGCGGGCGACGAACCCCCAAATATGATTGCGTCCGTTACGATTAAGTTGCCTGAGGGTTTCATATGTATCTATTAGCTTGTCTACGGTCACCGCGTCCATGTGATGGGTTCGAAGTAGCCACGCTTTCAGACCTTCCGGATTAGCGCCTTCTCTACTTAGTTCCAGCATTCGCCTTATGACTGCATCGAATATGACTGGATTCCCGGCTACTTCAAAAGGAAACTCTAGAAGTTCTCCCCCGTCTGGTACCTCAATGACAACCTCGCGCTCAGCCAAAAAAAGGCGGGTATTCCATTGCAGCGAATCGCCAAGATAGACAGGTATCGCAAGATTAGGCGGTCTCTGCCGTAGACGCTCTTCGCCGATGGCGAGGAGGTAGGTTACCCGTGCGATTTGTACTGACACAGGGTGGATGTCGATTCCGATGACCTGTTGCTGGACCATCTCGACAGCTTCTCGTGTAGATATACCGCTGTCCTCTGCAGCAGCGAGGAGTAGTCTCACTGCATGGAAGAGAAATGTGCCCGAGCCGCACGCCGGGTCTAGTACTCGCTGCTCCAATGGGCGCTCAATCGTCCTTGCACAGATACGCTGAGCTAGCCAGTCGGGGGTGTAGTATTCTCCCAGCTCGTGCCGCTGCTGTGGTAATAACAGTGACTCGTATAGACCCTTAAGCACGTCCGTTTTTACGTCCCGAAGTCGGAATCTCCCTGCCTGCAAAGCAATCCGGCGCACTAGGTCATTTCCTCGGCTTGAGGCTAGGAGCCAGTCAAAAAAGTCGGACTCTACAGCGCCATTAATGCCGGCTTGTTGAAATGGCCGCCCAGCTAGAAGGTCGGCTGGCTCTGGTATATTGACGCCCAGCACGTGCGTGGCCATTGTCTTGGCAATAGTCGTCAGGTAAGTATGCTGCAGGAAAAGTTCATCTTGGGCAACGGTCGTTCCATAGACACGCTCCATGAGTTGGGCCCACAATTCACGTTTCAAGTGCACGTCGGGGCGATTGTTCACCTCGCCCCACAGTGCGGCGAGTTCTTCCCTAGCGATGTGCCAAGCCAAGCTACTTTGGCCCAGCTCTCGTTGCACAGTTTCTGGGGTCGGCTCCAAATCGGCGCTAACAGATACGGCGGAACTCAGCCATAAAAGAAGGTCGCGGGGATTTTCTGCCGAGGTCGTGAACGAGGATAGCTGACGAAGGGCGCCATTACGCAGTTGGTAAGGAATGAAGACTGCGCCATCAGCGGCAATGCCAACGTAATGCTCGCCCGTCTCAGATTCCCGTTGTGCCAAGTAGTCTGGAAGCCTCCTTTCAGCATCGCGCTGTTCCCGCCGTAGGTCCGATTTAAACTCGAATACAGTTCGACCTAACAAGGCGTCAATACGCCCGTGTACCTCGGGAACCGAACGCTCGAAGTCCAACTCGGTGCTGCTAGCGCCTAAACCGTCTACTAAGAGTTGGTAGACGAGAGCCCTGACCTTCTCGTGACCTGGGCGGGACACGAGTTCTACAACGATTTCCCTCAGACGCTCGGTGGTAAGTGACATCATCAGCACACTTGAACGTAATCAGTTTCACCCAAACGAACTTTGCTGTTCGGATAATATCATATAACATAACATTTTGCACGCCCTTTATTTGGAGGGGATGGGTATTTAGTAAGGATTTATTAACGGTGAGTCTAAGAGAGGGCGCCAGCCCTCTCTTTTTAATATTCCCCCTCTCCTTTGAAGGAGAGGGGGATACAGGGGGTGAGGTTTCCTTTATTCCTATTTAGACGAGGAAACTGCCGCCGTCTATCAACATGGTCTCACCGGTCATATAGCTGGAGGCGTCGGAGGCCAGGTATATCATGGCACCGGCTATCTCATCCGGCTGCCCGATATGCCCAACCGGTATCCTCTGGGCAACCTCCGCCTTCTCCTTTTTCCTCTGCTCTTCCGAAACGTTAAACCAGTGTGAGTCGTATATGCGGGTCTCCACGGCGCCCGGCGCAATGCAGTTCACCCTGATGTTGTACTGCGCCAGCTCCACGGCCATGACCTTGGTCACCATAACAACCCCCGCCTTGCTGATGGAGTACGCCCCAACATGGTACTCCGGCCTGTAGGCATCTATCGAGGCGACATTGATAATTTTGCCGCCGCCGTGGTCTTTCATTACCCTGCCCACCGCCTGGCTCAGGAAAAACAGCCCCTTCAGGTTGAGGTTCATCACCACGTCCCAGGCCCTTTCCTCCAAGTCTAGCGACGAGGCCAGGACCGGGCTGGTGCCGGCATCGTTGACCAGGATATCAATCGTGCCGAACTCGCCCACTGCTGTCTTGACCAGTTCCTGTATCTGGTCCATCCGCCCGACATGACAGGCAACCGGCAGAGATTTAACTCCCAGCCCCCTTATTTCCTCAGCTACCAACTCTAGGTCGGGCAGCTTCCGGCTGGCCACCACCACATTGGCACCGGCATTGGCAAATCCCAGCGCCGTGGCTTTGCCGATACCCCGGCTGGCACCGGTTACCAGGGCTACTTTACCCTCTAGCGAGAATCGTGATAAGTCCATACTACGCTCTCCTTCTGCTTATTAATTGACTGCTCGGCAGGAACGGGCTGGCATGCGCTATTATACTGGCACATGTCAATCATAGCATATTACGGCCAGCCGATGTGCTGACATTAGTAGGAATACTAGACCAGGTGGCAGGCGACCTCGTGTCCCTCCATACCGATTTCCCTCAGGTCTGGTATTTCCTGACTGCATCTCTCGATAGCCAAGCTGCACCTCGGGTGGAAGCAGCACCCGGATGGCGGGTTGATTGGGCTGGGGGGCTCGCCGGGGAGAAGGAGCACCATGCGGTCACGCTCGGCCGGGTCCGGGACCGGCACTGCTGAAATTAGTGCCCTGGTGTAAGGATGAAGCGGGTTATCGAAAAGCTCATCGGTCTCGGCTGTCTCAACGAGCTTGCCCAGGTACATCACGGCAATACGGTGGCTGATTCTCCGCACCAGAGCGAGGTCATGAGCAATGAAGAGGTAGGTGAGATGACGCCAGTTACGGAGCCAGGTCAGCAACTCAACGAGCTGGGCCTGGATGGAGACGTCCAGATGTGCCAGCGGGTTGTCGCACACAACGAAGCTCGGTCTCAGGGTCAGCGCTCGTGCCAGTTCGATGCGCTGTCGCTGGCCACCACTGAACTCACTTGGGTAGCGTTCGACCATGTCCGCTTCAAGCCCAACCATGACGAGCATTTCGCGGGCACGGTCTTCAAGCTCATCTCCACTGGCCAGGTTGTGAATCTGGAGTGGCTCGGCGATTATCCTGCCGACCTTCATGCCGGGGTCCAGCGACGAGTAAGGGTTTTCGAATATCATCTGCATGTGCTGCCGCATGCTTCGCAGTTCCCCGGCGCTGAGTTTGCTGAGGTCAGTTCCGTCGAAGTAAACATTGCCGCTGGTGGGCTTCTCCAGCCAGAGTATGGAGCGCCCGAGGGTGGTCTTGCCACAGCCGCTCTCGCCGATAAGTCCCAGCGTCTCGCCCCTGTTTATGTGAAAGCTGACACCATCCACTGCTTTGAGGTCAGCCACTTTCTTCTGAAAAACGCCGGCCTTTACCGGAAAGTAAGTATGCAGGTTTTCAACTACTACCAGCGGTTCGTCTTTGCTTGCCATTGGCAGGATTCCTTTGTTGAAATTGCCCCTGTTACTGGGTCGATGAAGTATCAGACTGCGGCCCGCGAGATATGAAGGTGCGAATACGGCGTTCGAGTACGCTGCGTGCCAGCAGGACCCGGCGCTGGCATCCCTGGCACCTGATGCCGATATCTGCCCCGAGCCTGACTACCTGCCACTGGTCACTGCCACAGGGGTGCTTCTTCTTGAGGCGGAGCACGTCTCCAAGTCTTATCTCGGTAACCATCGGCTATCCTGTTGTGTGTCCGGCGCGGTGCCGGTTAATCTCATCACGTAATGCTGCGGCGGCCTTTCGGGCAGCGTTATCGAAGTCCTTCCCGGTCGAGGCGTATAGAATCTGCCGTGACGAGTTGATAATCATGCCCCGCCCATCGGCATCGATTCCATAGCGGACTGCCAGGGCAAGGTCGCCACCCTGAGCGCCGACACCCGGTACCAGGAGAGGCAGGTGGGGGTGTTGCCGCCGGATGGTGTCCAGCTCCTCAGGGTAGGTTGCCCCGATGACCAGCCCGATGTTGCCGTGGGTGTTCCAGGTACTGGCCTTGAGGGCGACAATCTCGTACAGAGGGCGATAGCCATCTCCATACTGGCAGAGGAGCTCCTGGAAGTCGGTTGAGCCGGGGTTGGATGTCCGGCAGAGTATTAGTATTCCTTTATCATGATAGGAAATGAAAGGCTCCACGGAATCGAAGCCTAGATACGGGTTTACCGTGGCCGCATCAAAGCCATAGATATCGAATAGTGCCCTGGCGTAGGCAGCGGCGGTATTACCGATATCCCCCCGCTTGGCATCGGCAATCACCGGAATATCGGCGGGTATATTGTGCAGCGTCTGCTTCAGGGCATCCCACCCCTCGTCTCCCAGGGCCTCGTAGAAGGCCAGGTTGGGCTTGTAGGCGCAGACCAAGTCGGAGGTAGCGTCGATTATGGCCTTGTTGAAATCGGCTACGCTGATACCCTCCGGTATTCGCCTGGGGTCGGTATCGAGGCCGACACACACTAGACTGTCGTTGCGCTGCATCGCCCTTTCCAGCTTCTCGGTAAACTTCATACCGTCCTCCTCATCGGGTCTGTGTCGGCGTACCTGATGATAGCAGCCCCACCAAATAGCGTCAAGAATGGTTGGTAGTAAGGTGATTGGAGCAGACTGAGGGGGTTCTCAGGAAAACCGAACTTTTTTATAGGTTTTATTTGCATTTGGTTGGTTAAACCGTCATTACGAGGAGTGCAGCGACGAAGTAATCTCGTCGGGTGTAGAAATGAGATTGCGAGGGGGCTTTAGCCCCCTCGCAATGACACACTACCGTTCTCTACTTGGCAGCAACCAAAACCAAACAGAACCTTTTTATATAAGCACTAGCAGTTAGATAAAGGAAGGCCAGCATACCCTTGAAGAACTGCTAGCTCCAATTAGCTAAGCCCTTCATAGTGATTACCGGGTTTTTCCCTGCTATCACGAGATTGGTTTTGGTCTCTGTTGAGGCTCGTATTCAGACTATTTAAACTCGCCCTTGGATAATGGCGTAAAATAATGGCTGGTATATCTGCAACAACGAATACGGAACATATAGAGTCAACTATTGCCCCGGTGTATTCCTCCTTATTAAGGTGGTCAGTTGTCCTTGACAGGTGTCCCGCACTTGATACAGAATTCATCGCCCGGTTCGAGCTCAGCACCACAATTGGCACATCGCATAGGTGAGGGAGGTGGCTGGGTAGTTTCTTTTATCAGAATCCGTGCTCTGCCCCTTCTAATTATAAACCACACGCCAATCGCTACGAGAATGACAGCAATCACACCGATAATTATATAGAGCTGCAGGTAATCGGTTCTCCAGTTTGCCGTGACAGTTTTTGGTGCATCCATAGTGACAGAGACAGATGATATATCTCCAGAGTAGTCCCCACTCCAACCTGTGAAGACCTGCCTGACAATTACACCAGCGCTTTCTGGTACCGAGATGGTAGCTGCTGTACCTTCCTCATACCACCCTCCCCCCTCAGGCTCACCATAGGCTGATTCAACGGTCAGTAGATATTCAGTTCTCCAGTCCGCCGTAGCAGTTTTCGGTTCATCCACAATAATAGAGGCAGATGCTGTATCTGCGGAGCAGTCACCACTCCACCCTGTGAAAAAGTGCGTGGTTGCTGTCTCTTCAACAGGTGTGGTGACTGATATTGCAGCCGTTGAACCTGAACTATACCACCCTCCCCCCTCAGGCTCACCATAGGCCGATTCAACGGTCAGTAGATATTCAGTTCTCCAGTCTGCCGTAACAGTTTTCGGCATATTCATAACAACAGAGGCGGATGCTGTATCTCCGGAGTAGTCACCACTCCACCCTGTGAAAAAGTGCGTGGTGGCTGTTTCTTCAACAGGTGTGACGACTGATATTGCGGCCGCCGAGCCTGAATCATGCCAGCCCTCTCCCTCAGGTTGACCATGGTCTGATTCAACAGTTAGGTAGTACTGGGTTGTGTAGTCTGCAGTATAGGCACCACCACCCGGGATTGTCCTGGAGGCTGACGCATTTCCGTCGTCCCATGAATCAAATACATATCGTATCCCACTTTCGCCAGACATCGGAGATACTGCCTCGAAATCATGGTGCGAACCCGGGGCCCAGGTGAAGGATACAGGTAAATCTTGTGAAGAGTATGTCTTTCCGTCGATGCTTAAAATATTGGTCGCCTGTGCCATGCCAATCTTTACGTCGGCGGTGACTTTGATAAGCAGGCTTAGTTCTCCTGTGTACCCGTCAGACATCTGAGGGCTCTGTGTCACAAACCAGAAGCGGGACACGTAGTCGGCGGTTCTAATTTTGGCATAATTAAAAATCTCCTCCACGGAGAGTTCAAGGTTGTCGTCACTATCAACGTTTTCAAAATGACTGAGAGCTTCCAGGATATAATATGTAAAAACAGAATGGTCATCAAGGTCTGTACTCCAATAGCTGGTCTCACCTACCCTGCTGGGTGTCAAAACTATCCTGCCCGTTCCACTCAACGCGTCAAGGAATACGTTGCTCGGGACATTCATAACTACAATTCTCTCTGAATTCAGGTCATCTAGCCAATCGTCCAGCTCATCAGCCGATATGTCATTATCATGTGAAGTGCTGGATGCATCATAAGGCCATAGATACCCTGACCAATCGAAATAGCCTGACCAATAGAAGAGCACTGTATCCCCCGCATCTTCTCTTGGAGCCAGCCAGTTACTTACTGCGCTTGCAATGTTCTGTTTGGTCGCCATGTCATTGGTCAGTAGTTTAATATGGTCGTCACCCCAAACCGGACGCAGTTGGTCGGCAAGGTCTCGGGCATCATCGTCGGAGTAAGGTATGCTTTCAAATTTTTGATAATCCGAAATACCGACAATAACAGCCCAGCATTCCGACTCAGCCCCTTGAGCGTTCACCGGCGTAGGTAGTTGTACTGGTAGCAGTAATAAGACGGCGACCAAGGTACCGTAAATGACTGGTAGTAGAAATTGTTTAGATACTTTATGCATCACATCCTCCTACTGCTTTATTTACCCCGCTTTCCCGACTACCACCCAGCCTTGCTTATATTATTTATCTCAGGCATTGCTCAACCATCAAAGCCTGCTATTTCTCCTTCTCGCCACCCCTGAGGCGGGCGCCACAATTGATGCAGAAGCTGGCATCTGGTTTCAACTCAATGCCACACTCCGGGCACTTTGGCACTTCTTGAGTGGCTTCGGTAGTCTCAATAGCCCCCTCCGTAGAGACAGCCGGCATCTCCTCATTGCTGCCGCTAACATGAGCGCCACAATTGATGCAGAAGCTAGCATCTGGTTTCAACTCAATGCCACACTCCGGGCACTTTGACACTTGTTGGATGGTCTCGGCAGTCTCAATAGCCCCCTCCATAGAGACAGCCGGCATCTCCTCATTGCTGCCGCTAACATGAGCGCCACACTTGTTGCAGAAACTGGCATCTGGTCTCAACTCAATGCCACACTCCGGGCACTTTGACACTTGTTGGACGGTCTCGGTAGTCTCAATAGCTCCCTCCATAGAGACAGCCGGCATCTCCTCATTGCTGTCACTAACACGGGCGCCACACTTATCACAGAAGCTGGCATCTGGTCTCAACTCAACGCCACACTCCGGACAATGTAGCACTTCTTGGGCAAGTCGGACCCCACATTGGTCACAAAATACCGCTCCTTCACGGTTCTCTGTCTGGCACTTAGGGCATAACATGGCGAACGCCTCTGTGCTGGCTCATTTGCCACATTCTAGAGGTAAACTAAAGTGATGTCAAGGAGTGCTAGCTGCGAACTACTGGCCAATATTGCCCTGCCGATATTTTGCCGACAGAGTAAATGAGTAAATAGCAGAAGACAGCTTATAAAAAGACATAGGATTGTCCTCTTCATTGTCCATCTCTTCTGTTGATTTCAGGTGAAGTGGATATATCGTGTGCAGAGGATATCACCGTGAATATGGAAAGTCAGTCAGGTACTTTGAGGGGATGCGGCCACCACAAATTGACTTAACCAGTGTACTAAACTAATATTGGGGTGGAGGCCCCGAAGGATGGGTTACTCTAAATATCAAGACTAAGAGAACTATTAAGGATGATATCCAGGCTCCCATTATTTCCTCCGGCCAGTCAGGTGAATGACCGGGGTCATCTTGTCATCGGCGGCTGTGACGTTGTTGACCTGGCCGCCGAGTTCGGTACGCCTCTTTATCTTTTCGATGAGACCAGCCTGCGCGAGAAGTGCCGGGAGTTCAAGCATGAGTTCGGCAGTCGCTACGCAGACACGACCGTCGTCTACTCCTGCAAGGCCTTCATCAACAAGGCATTGCTGCTCCTCATCGACGAGGAGGGGTTGGGGCTGGATGTTGTCTCCGGCGGGGAACTGGCTATTGCCTGCTCCGTCGGTTTCCCGATGGAAAAGGTCTACTTCGCCGGCAATAATAAGTCGTGCCAGGAGCTCCGGCAGAGCCTGGAGTGGGGGCTGGGCCGACTCGTGGTCGACAACTTCCATGAGCTTAAAATGCTGGGTGGACTGGTCAGGGAGACGGGCTGCACGCAGGATATCCTGCTACGGCTGACGCCGGGAGTTGACCCGCACACCCACCGTTACATCGCCACCGGCGTGGTCGACAGCAAGTTCGGTATTCCCCTGTCCCTGGGCGAGGATGCCGTAATAGCTGCCATGTCGATGCCCGGGGTGAACCTGCTCGGCCTGCACTTCCATATCGGCTCACAGATAGTTGGGGTCGAGCCGTATCAGGAGTCCATCCGGCGCCTACTCGGCATGGCTGCTGAGATGCGGCGTAAACACGGATTCGAGCTTAGAGAACTCGATGTTGGCGGCGGCTTTGCCGTACAGTACACCCTGGATGCCCCGGCACCGCCCGTCTCCTTTTATGCGGAAGCAATTACGTCCAGTGTTATCGACGGCTGCCGGGAGCAGGGGCTGGAGCTGCCGCACCTCGTTGTCGAACCGGGCAGGTCAGTGGTGGCGCGGGCTGGAGTTGCAGTATATACCGCAGGAGTGGTCAAGGACGTCCCGAACGTCAGGAGGTATGTTTCCGTCGACGGTGGTATGGCGGATAATATCCGCCCCGCTCTTTACCAGGCACGACATGAGGCAGTGGTAGCCAACAAGATGACAGGGCCGGAGGCCGACAGCGTTACCATTGCCGGTAGGTTCTGCGAGCCTGGTGATGTACTGATACGGGATATTGTACTGCCGCCGGTGGTTGCCGGTGATACCATCGCTGTGGCGGGTTGTGGTGCTTATTGTCTTACAGAGGCGACGAACTATAACGCCTCGTTCAAGCCACCGGTAGTAATGGTCAAGGGGAGTAGGGCGCGGCTTATCCGGCGCCGGGAGACCCTGGAAGACCTGACCCGGTGCGACGTGGTTTAGAGGTTATTCGGAGAGAGGACAGTCTGGTGTGGGATATAGTCGGGCAGAACAGGGCGTTATCCCTGCTCCAGCGTAGTCTGGAGGCAGGGTCATTGTCACATGCCTATCTTCTGGTAGGACCTGCGCATGTCGGCAAGATGACGCTGGCGCTGGACCTGGCCAGGGCGTTGAACTGCGCAGGTGCAGAACCACCTTGTGGTGAGTGCCCTTCCTGCCAGAGAATTGCCGAAGGCAAGCACGCCGATATCCAGGTAATTGACCTGGGGGGTGGTGATGGCGATTCATCTGAGTCCGAATCCAGGGTAAAAATCAGCGTCGAGCAGATTGAGCAGATGCAACACTCGGCCTTCCTGCCACCATTCGAGGGCAGGTGCAAGGTATTCATCCTTGACGGTGCCGAGTTCCTGTCGATTGGTGCCGCCAACCGTCTGCTCAAGACCCTCGAAGAGCCGGTGGGTGGGGTGGTCTTCATACTGCTGACTGTCAACGAGAAGCTATTACCGGCGACGGTTGTTTCCCGCTGCCAGCGAATAGAGCTGGCCCCGCTGGGAATGGCAGAGGTCGAGGCGGTGCTCGCCAGCCGTTGGCAGGTAGAGCCGGATAAGGCAAAGTTATTATCCCGGCTGGCCAATGGCTGCCTGGGATGGGCAGTATCGGCTGCCCGGGGCGGACAGCTGCTCCAGCAGCGGGCTGAGGCGCTGGACAAATTGTTTGGTATCACGGAGGCTGGTTACGAGCAACGTTTCCAGTACGTTACTGAGCTGGCAGGTCGGTTCACTCAGAGTCGAAAGGCTGTTCGAGAGGTTTTACGCCTGTGGTTGGACTGGTGGCATGACTTGATGTTGATTAAGATTGGCTGCAATGATGCTATCACAAATATTGACCGTTCTAAACAACTGACGAGGACAGCCGGGAGCTATACACTGGCCCAGATAAGGGCGTTTATTGATAATATTCGGGCAGCCGGGGACCAGCTCCAGCTTAATGCCAACCCGCAACTGGTGCTGGAGGTGTTGATGCTAAGCGTCCCTGAGAAAAATAAAATGAAAAACTCGGTACCTGGTATGAGGTAAAAGATGACAGAGGTTGTTGGAGTACGGTTCAAAAAGGCCGGTAGAATATACTATTTTGACCCGGCCGATGTGGACTTGGCGATGGATGATTATGTGGTGGTCGAGACAGCTCGCGGGCTTGAGGTAGGGAGGGTGTCTATCGCCCCGAAAGAAGTACCGGCGAGCGATATTGCCAAGCCCCTGAAGCCGGTGGTACGCAAGGCGGAGCCCGACGAGGTGAATCACGCCGAGCAATTCGAGGAGAAGGAGAGAGAGGCGCTGGCGATATGTGGTGAACTAATCGCCGAAATGGAACTGCCCATGAAGTTGCTCTCTGCCGAGTATAGTCTTGACGGTAAACATCTCACCTTCTATTTCAGCGCTGCCGAGAGGGTTGATTTTCGGCAGCTGGTCCGGGAGCTGGCCGGGCGTTTCAAGGTACGTGTTGAACTGAGGCAGGTGGGTGCCAGGGACGAGACCAAGCTACTGGGTGGTTTTGGCCGCTGTGGTCGTCCCTTATGCTGCGCTAGTTTTTTGTCTGAGTTTGCTCCCATCTCCATCAGGATGGCCAAGGAGCAGAGTCTGCCGCTCAACCCGATGAAAATATCCGGCCTCTGTGGCCGTCTGCTGTGCTGTCTGGCCTATGAGAACGAGCAGTACCGCGAGATGCAGGAGAAAATGCCTAGAGAGGGCCAGAAAATAACCACGCCTATGGGAACAGCCCGGGTGGTCGGGGATAACCTTATTAAAGGGACTGTACTGGCTGAGCTGGAGACTAAGGTTGTTATTGAGTTGCCTCTCAACGAGGTTGCGTTTGGCGAGGGCAAGACCGGGTCCGGCGCTGAGACCGAAGCCGAGGTCGAAGAGCCAACTGAGACCAGTGCTGAGGCAAGACCCTCTCCGCCCAGGTCGGGGCGAAGGCGTGGCAAGAGCAGGTGACCTGCCCTGTTGCTCAATGGGGAAGGTATCGCTGCCACTCCTCTCGGGTCTCCAGGTAGTGGCGGGGAATGTATGAGAAGCGGCTACCACGTGGTACGGTTGGGGTACGGCGTAGCTTCATCCCTGCTTCTTCGGGTGTCTTGCCAGCCTTGCGTCGGTTGCAGGATACGCAGGCGCTGACCAGGTTCTCCCAGGTATGTGGACCCCCCCGATACCTCGGGATGACATGGTCGAGGGTAAGGTGCCGGGTCTCCTTGCCACAATACTGACATGAGTAGTTGTCGCGGTTGAAGACCTCGAGCCGACTGAGCTTTCTTCCAGTACGAAAGGGTCGTTTGACCAGATAGGGAAGCCGGATTACCGAAGGCACCTGGAAGTCACTATTGGCCGTGTGGATGTGCCCGACTCCGTTCTCGAGCATCTCGGCCTTGCTCTGGTAAAGCAATACCACCGCTCGCCGGGCCCGACAGACATTAAGTGGTTCGTAGTTCTGGTTCAGCACCAGCACAGGAAGGTTGAGTACAGACAAGGTCTCTCTCCATTTATGGGCAAGCCTATTTTACTACGGATTCAGTGACTGTGCAAATTGGGTAGCAGAATAACGTTAACGACCCCTGCTGGGGCGGCGGGGCACCCTTTTTTCGCCAGCAAAATAATCAGGGGCCTCGATGTGGAACAGCATGCTTAGCTTCTGGTCTACAAAACGGGTCATTATTCGGCTGTCTATCTCGTCAGCAGAGCAGTTGGTCGTAATCACGGTTGCCAGGCGGGCATTGTAGCGGTGATTGATAACCTGGTAGAGCTTTTCCTGCGCCCAGGGCGTGGTCGTCTGGGCGCCCAGGTCGTCAAGAACGAGCAAAGGGGCGTTTTTAACACTCTCGAAAAGCTGGTCGTAGGAGACTTTGCTGTCAGGGCTGAAGGTGGAACGCAGGTGGTCGAGGAAGTCGGGGACAACAATGAACAGGGCTGGCTTTCCCTGTTGATAGCGGTAGTTGACAATGGCGGCTGCCAGGTGGGTCTTACCGCAGCCGTTAGCACCCTGAAAAACCAGCCATCCTTCCGGGTCTTGGGCGAAGTCCACTGCTAAGCGATAGGCCTTCTCTAAGTTCTGACGCTCGTCCAGGGGCAGATTACCCCGTTTCCAGTCGAAACTATCGAAGGTCATCCCTTTCTGGAGTTCGAATTCAGGTGCCCAGCCCCAGGCAGATAGTGCCGAAGGTCTGGAGCCGGTGATTTGTACCTGGCAGAAGTCGGAATCTGCCAGCCGCGTCTGCATCCTGTCTTCGAGCTCTTCGATTGGGGCGATGGTCACGATTACAGTGGGGAGTCGGTTGATGAAACGGTGGTTTAGAAGCTGCTCCAGTTTCTCTTTTGCCCAGGGAGTAGCCGACTGAGCACCGAAGTCGTCCAGTACCAGTAGTGGCGTGTTGCGTACCTGCTCGAAGAACTCGTCGTATGGCAACTCACTATTGGGGTTGAAGCTGGAGCGGAGGTGGTCGAGGAGGTCGGGGGTGGTGATGTAGAAAACTGGGTGGTTTTCGGCAATTCGGTGGTTGGCAATTGCCGCTGCTAGATGAGTCTTGCCGCTGCCACTGGGGCCAGCCAGCACCAGCCAGCCGGAGGGCTGGCTGGCAAACTTAAGGGAAGCTTCGTAGGCGCGGGCGAACCGCTGCTGGTCAACGGCATCACTGCCACGACCTTCGGGGTCCAGATTGTCGAAGGTGAGACGGGTCAGAAGGCCAAGGTTGCTGTAGCTTTGCAGGTGGGAATGGCGTTTCCCCTCCGAGTCCTGCTTGGCACAGCGACAGGGGACTACCCGGCCGTAGTCCGGTTTGCCGGTGGGCAGTAGGGGATGGACGAACCTCGCCCCTTTACAGACGGGGCATGGCTCCGGTTCTTCGGCTTCCATGTCTTCGCCTGTGTCTGCTTTTATCCCGGCCACGTTCTGCAGGGGTTGCCTTTTTAATATCTCGCTGATATGCTCCATTTTGTTTTAATGCTGAAACATGTGTCCGTATTTCTGCTTGTTGTATTTGTCCGTATTCGTTTGTCCGGCACCTTGCCTGCTCGTTTCCTCGCTTCTTCCTTCGCTTGCCCAGCGTTCCAGAATGCGGGCTATGTACCGCCAACTCCGCTTGTTCAGGCTGACCGCTTCCCCGATGGCGTCCTTAATCCAGGCTTCCGGATAGAGCTTCTCCGCTTCGCGCAGTTCCTCGGCAATCATCGGGGTCAGCATGCCGATATTCTGCTCGTACAGGGTAAAGATGTTGGGTGGCTCCTCCAGCCCGGTTTCAGCGGTTGGCCTGGCAGCTTTCAGGCCGGTAAGGGCAAGCTCGCCGTTCTGGATTCTGGTTACAGCCCGTCTGTCGGACTCACTGTTGAGGAAATAGACCTCCTCCGGTTTGCCGTCTCTACTAAGAGATAAACGGAGTACTGTTCCGCGCTCAATTGCCATGTCCAGGCCACGGCGCAGTACCGCCGCCGGTTCTCCTTCCTGCCTGAGGCTGGCCATCAGACTGGCGTCACTCAGTAGTTCATCGTAGGTGACAAAACGCGGATAGCCGCGTTTGCGGTACAGTGCCGCAAAGAGGTGCAGGGTGAC